>Ga0114949_10001574_pt1 | contig 13887 bp, 14 predicted proteins | sample N074metaG_FD_83505 | JGI IMG/M metagenome (GOLD analysis project Ga0114949, IMG submission 83505) | Deep subsurface microbial communities from Kermadec Trench to uncover new lineages of life (NeLLi) - N074 metaG | ecosystem: Environmental > Aquatic > Marine > Ocean trench > Sediment | place... | reverse complement strand
TCATCCTCGCTCCCGGCCAGAGTATTCCACCGGTCCGCTGTCCGGTCAACGTTGCCTTTCCTTCCAAAGGGAACCGGAGTAGCATGGCCAGCCACGGGGACCGACCTTGAGCACACGCAGATCGCTACAAACCGCCCCGTCGGAAGACGACCTCTACCGCGTGGTGGCGGGCCCGGCCCGGGCCGAGATCCGGGACCGGGGATCGCGCTTCCTGGCACAGTGCTTCCCGGCGCGTGACGAGGACGGCGCGCGCCGGCAGGTGCAACAGATCGCCACGCGCCACCACGATGCCACGCATCACTGCTGGGCTCTGGTGCTGGGACATGGTTCCCGGGCGCTGCGCCGCTCCAGCGATGCCGGAGAGCCCGCCGGCACGGCGGGGCCGCCCATCCTGGCGGCCATCGACAAGCGCCGACTCACCGGGACGCTGGTGGTGGTGACGCGCTGGTTCGGCGGCACCAAGCTGGGGACGGCGGGTTTGATCCGCTGCTACGGCGGCGCGGCCGGCGAGGCGCTGGAGGCCGCCGGGGCACAGCAGTGCCGGCGCGAGAGCCGGGTGAGTCTCGAGGTGGAGCACACGGACGTCGCGTCGGTGCAGCGCGTGGTGTTCGGCGCCGGTGGACGTTTTGCCGAGGAGGCCTACGGCGCTCGGGCGCGGCTGATGGCGGTGGTGTTACCATCGCAGGAGTCCGCCCTGCGCGAGCGACTGGTGGAAGCCACCGCCGGCAGGGTATGCTTCCTGCCGGACACGGAGGACGACTGATGTTTGGCCGCACACGCACCAAGCTCCGGCCGCTGCCGGAGCCGACCAGGCCGGGAGTGGGCACCGTCATCGGCCAGGGCATGGACTGGGAAGGTGACCTGGTGGCCGCCGAGGACGTTCTGGTCTACGGCCTCCTGGTGGGCAACATCGAGTCCACCTGCCAGGTGCGTGTGGAGCGCGGCGGCCGGGTGCGCGGCCGGATCTCTGCCGCCCGCGTGGTGGTGGTGGGCACCGTGGATGGCGACGTGGCCGCGGCGCGGCGCATCGAGGTGGAGGGCACCGGCCAGGTCAAGGGTGAGGTGGCGGCGCGCTCGGTGGTGCTGGCCAAGGGCGCGCGCGTCGGCGGCCAGGTGCGCACGCTGAAGGACCCCGGCCCCGCTCCCGACGAGACCTCTTGAGGCGAGCCGTCATCGGCGGCATCCTGACCGGTGTGCTGGCCATGGCCGCCATGGCCTGGCTGCTGTCCACGTGGAAGCAACCGCCCACCATCCCCGACAATGCCTACCATCGCGAGGCGCGGCGTAGCCAGGACTGTGTCCAGTGCCACAACGTGGACGGCCCCGTGCCGCGCAGCAAGAACCACCCCCTCAACGATCGCTGCTTCCAGTGCCACCTGCGTCCGGGGCAGCAGTAGATCGGGGTCGGAGCTTAACCTTACACCTCGCTCTGCCTGGCCGTTGAGGGATGGTCGACGTTCGAGGTGTAAGGTTAAGCTCCGACCCCGATCTACTTCATCCGGCGGTCCAGCTTCTTCTGCTGGCGCGCCAGCTTCTTCTGCCGCTGTTCCTCCTCGATGCGCGCACGGTCCGACGGGCCGAGGCCGCGCCGGTTGTAGAACCATACCATGCGCAGCAGGCGGTGCCGGCGCAGCTTGAGCTCCTCACGCTCGGTGAGATCCTCCGGGGTGAGCAGGCGCTTCCACTTCAGGAACGCACTGCGGTCGATGGAGCGAAAGCGTGGGAACAGGAAGCGTCGCCGCAGGGTGCCGGGGTTCGAGATGTGGGCGGTAGCAAAATCAATGAGGTGCACCTCGCCATCGGGGTCGACCAGGATGTTGTCGCGCCGCCTGAGGTCGAGGTGGGTGACACCGCGCTCATGCATGGCGGTGATGAGACGGTGCAGCTTCTCCACCACCGGGCGCTTGGGCGTGGGTTCACGCCGGATGCGGGTGAGGCGCTTGCCCTCCACGTAATCCATCACCAGGGTGTACGGGTCGGGACCGTCATGCAGAACCGGGATGCCCCTCATGCCCTCCAGCCGGCGGTAGGCCCGGGCCTCGCGCATGACCTGATAGCGCCCGAACCAGCGCACCGGCGCGGGCTTGTTCAGGAAGGTCTTCACCACCAGCACCGCGCCCTGCCATTCCACCCGGCGCAGGTCCGCCTTGACGCCTTTTCCCGTCACCAGGACGGTGGATTCGGCTTGATGGATGTCGCCGGGGATCTGCATGCGATGTGCCATGATTCCACGGGGCCGCTGTTGGGGTACCATGCCAGACGTCACGCCCGGCCGGCACACCCTCCATCCTAACGGAGGCCGCGGCGCGGGGGAAGCGCTTTGGACGAACACACGCTCCAGGGTGGGGAATGGACCCTGCTGCACGCAGGGCGCAACGCCAGCAAGGCGGATGTCCACCGGGTCCGCCTGGAGGGGCGCAGCTACGCGGTGAAGGACTACCGCTCGCGCCCCTGGCCGATCCGTGCCACCCTGGGCCGCTGGTCCCTGCGCCGGGAGCAGCGTGCCTACCACGCGTTGCGCGACCTGCCGGGTATCCCGGTGTTCGCGGGGCGCCTCGGCCCCTACCTGCTGGTGACCGAGCTGGTGCACGGTGCCAGCCTGGCGGATTGGGACAAGGGTCGCGCGCTGCCGGACGGCTTCTTCACCCAGCTCAAGAGCTTGTTGCGACAGGTGCATGAGCGTGGCGTGGTGCAGGGAGATCTGCACCACCGTGACGTGCTGGTAGGCGTGGACGGTGATGCCTGGTTGGTGGACTTCTCCACCAGCCTGTGCGGCGGGCCGCGGGGCAACCCCTTGCGTCGCCGGATGTGGCGGTTGGCGGCGCAGCTGGACCGCCGGGCAGTGCTCAAGCTGCAGCAGCGCTACGAGCCGGGGAGCCTGACCCCCGAAGAGGCGCTGGAGTTGGCCCAGGTGCCGAGGGTCTATCGCTGGGGCAAGAGCCTACGACGACTGTTGCGCGGCTGACGCCGGACCTCTACATCAAGTGGACCAGCCTGCTGATCAGCGAGTTGCACAGCCAGCGCAGGCGCTTGTCGTGTTCCTTCGCCTGCTCCAGCAGCCGTTCGGGCGAGCCGCCGCTATCGACCAGTTGCTGGCGCACCGCGGGGTTCTCCAGCCATTCGGCCAGCAGCTCCGGGGTCACTTCCAGGTGGAACTGCAGTCCGTAGGCGTGCCGGCCCAGGCGGAACGCCTGGTTGGGGGTGAACTCGCTGGAGGCCAGGTGCACGGCTCCCGCGGGCAGGTCGAAGGTGTCCTGATGCCAGTGCAGGACCGTTTCGGTGTTCTTGAGGCCGGCCAGGATGGGATCGTCGTTGCCCCGGTCACTCAACTCGATGGCGGAGAAGCCGATCTCCGGGGCGCTGCGGCGGCGCACGGTGGCGCCCAGGGCACGGGCCAGGATCTGCGAACCCAGGCAGATACCCAGGACCTTGCGTCCCTCCCGGGCGGCGCGCGCCAGCATCTCGGTCTCGCGGGCGAGCCAGGGATGGGTGGCCACGTCGTCAGCGTTCTGTGGGCCTCCCAGGGAGACGATGAGATCGAACTCCGTCTCCACCAGCGGCGCGTCCGGGGTCTCGTACAACCGCACCGTGGTCACCGAGGCGCCGCCGTCCCGCAGGACCTCGCCGAAGCTGCCCGGGCCTTCGTAGGGGGCGTGCATGAGGATCAGCGCTTTCAAGGGTTCCTCCGTGGGAGGCGCTGGCGGGCGCCCGCTCCGTGCAATTCTAGATCAGCCGGTGGTGCGTAGTCGCAGCAGATGGATATCTTCCACCGCGCCCAGCTCCTCGGCCTCCAGGCCGTCACGGCCCAGCACTTCCGGCAGGTCGCGGGTGCGCACGAAGCACAGTCCCGAGCCGCCCACCTCCTCCAGACGCTGCTCGATCCAGCGCAGATCATAGTAACGCTCGGTGAGGCCATCCGTGTAGAAGAAGAACGAGTTGTCGTAGAAGCGGTACGACAGGAGCTGGCCAGGATGTGGTTGCAGCTCCATCGCCTGCAGCGCGATCCGTCGGGCCGAGGCGCGGCCCTCCACCGACTGCGGCACGCTCAGGACGATCACCAGCGGTAGCACCACGGCGCTGACCGCCAGCACCGGCACGGCCAGCCGGCGCGGCTCGAGCGCCACGGCCACCAGCGCGGCCAGCGCTGCCAGGGTCAGGGCGGAGAGCAGCGGCATGGCCGCGGCGAGATCCTGCGGCCCTTGCTGCACGGCAAACCACGCTCCTCCGGCCACCACGCCCAGGGAGAACAGGGCGAACAACGTCAGCCCGGCCACCAGCGCTGCGGAGGAGGCGCGGTCCTGCCTGTTGCGCAACGAGATCAGATCGCGCGCCAGCAATACGGCCACGGCCGGGAATGCAGGCAGCAGGTACGACGGCAGCTTCGAGCCGGAGAACGAGAAGAACACCGTGGGTAGCGCGATCCACAGCAGCAGGAAGCGCAGGCGATTGCGCTCCTCAGCCGGCAACGACTTCCAGCGCCGCGCCAGACGAATCAGGGCGCCGGGCAGCAGCAGCGACCACGGGTATCCGGCCAGCAGCAGCACCGGCAGGTAGTACCACACCGGTCCCTGGTGCGGCAGATCGTCGGTGGCGTAGCGCGCGAGGTTGCGTTCCAGGAGGAAGTCCAGCAGGAACTGCCCGTCGCTGCGCATGGTGACCAGCGCGTACCAGGGCCCGGCCAGCACCACGAACAGCAGCAGGCCGGTGGGCAGGCACAGTCGGCGCAGGCTGCCGGGCTCGCGGGTCCACAGGAGATCGGCGCCGATGACCAGTGCCGGCAGCAGCAGGCCCACCGGTCCCTTGGCCAGTACCGCCAGCGCCGCGCACGCCCACGCCAGATGCATGTTGCGCGTCGGATGGATGCCCTGCCGGGCGAAGTAGTACGCCGTGAGGCATCCGGCCACGAACGCGGTCAGGAGTGAGTCGGTCACCGCCGTGCGTGCGTAGTAGAAGAACAGCAGGCCGCTGCCGAGGATCATCGCGGCCAGCGCCGCCATGTGGCTGGCATCGCGTCTGGATGCCAGGACACGGCGCCCCAGCAAATACGTGATCCAAACTGCCAGCAGCCCAGCCAGCGCCGGCCCGGCACGGGCGCCCAGCTCGCCCACGCCGAAGATGCTGTAGCCCACCAGGGCAGTCCAGTAATAGAGGATGGGCTTGTCGAACCAGCGCTCGTCGTCCAGCGTGGTGATGACCCAGTCGCCGTTGCGCAGCATCTCGCGGGCGGCCTGGGCGTTCTTGGGCTCGTCCTTGCCCAGGAAGGCGACATCGCCCAGGCGCAGGCCGTAGAGCAGGGCGCACAGGGCCAGCACCAGGACAATCCAGCGCCGGCCGGCAGGCGCGGTGTTGCTGCCGTTGCTCACGGCGCCGCGATCCAGCGGTCGTGCCACAGCTGGAACATGAGCAGGGTGAACAGCGGCTTTCTGTGGTTTGCCTTGCGCTCCAGATGCTCGTGCAGCAGGGCCTGCACCGCCGCCGGCTCGAACAATCCCTGGCGGCGAATCCGTTCCGGGGCCAGCAGGTCCGTGGCCATCTCGCGCAGCGGACCGCGGAGCCACGATGCCACCGGGATGGCGAAGCCGCGCTTGGGCCGCCGCACGATGCTCGCCGGCAGCAGGCGCGCGGCCAGCTTCTTGAACAGCACCTTGCCCCGGCCACCGTGCAGCTTCCACTCCGACGGCAACGCGGTGGCGAACTCCACCACGGTGTGATCCAGCAGCGGCACGCGCACCTCCAGCGAGTGCGCCATGCTGGCGCGGTCCACCTTGGCGAGAATGTCGTCCTGGAGATAGGTGCGCAGGTCCAGGTGCAGGAACCGGCCGAGCGGGTCGTCGGTGTCGCACTCGTCCCAGATCTGCCGCGCGCTGGCCAGCTCGTCATCCCCCTCCAGCTCGCGGCGCAGGTCGGGCGACAGCAACCGCCGCTTGTCGTCGCCCAGCAGCGAGCCCATCCAGGTGACGTGCCGTTGCAATGGCGGCAACGCCGCCGCGGCGACGAAGCGGTTCGCCACGAAGTCCAGCGACAGGTAGCGATCCGAGACCGGCAACGCACGTACCAGCGGTTCCACCACGGTTCGGCGCAACCAGGCCGGCAGCCGCGCGTACCAGCGCGCCGCGCGGTGCGCACGATAGGTGGGGTAGCCCGCGAACAGTTCGTCGCCGCCGTCGCCGGAGAGTGCCACGGTGACGCCTGCGCGTGTGAAGCGTGACAGCAGGAACGTGGGCAGGATGGAGGGGTCGCCCAGCGGTTCATCGAGGAAGTCGGCCACCTGCGGGATCAGGTCCAGCATCTCCTGGCCGTGGAAGATCTTCTCGTGGTGCTCGGTGCCCAGGTGGTGTGCCACCTGCCGGGCGTGCGGCGACTCATCGTAGGAGCTCTCGTGAAAGCCGATGCTGAACGTTTGCACCGGGCGTGGTGAGTGGCGCTGCATCAGCGCCACCACGGTGGACGAATCCACGCCACCGGAGAGAAACGCCCCCAGTGGGACGTCACTCACCAGGCGGCGGCGGACGGCGCCCTCCAGGCGTGACTCCAGCTCCTCCAGTGCCTCTTCCTGACTGGTGGGTACTCTGGTACCGCTAAAGCGAAGTCGCCACCAGCACTCCACACGAGTTCCACCCTCGTCGAGCAGCAAGCGGTGTCCGGGCGGCAGCTTGTGCATGCCGCGCAGGATGGTGTGCGGTGCCGGCAGATACTCGTGGGTCAGGTAGCGCGACAGGCCCACCGGGTCCAGCTCTGCTGCGGCATCCGGGTGGGGGAGCAGGGCCTTGAGCTCGGAGGCGAACACCAGCGAGGTGGGGCCGTCCATCCAGTACAGCGGCTTGATGCCCATGCGATCCCGGGCCAGCAACAGGCGGCGGCGCGTGGCGTCCCACAGCGCCAGGGCAAACATGCCGTTGAAGCGTTGCAAGCAGTCCGCACCGTCTTCCTCGTACTGATGGACGATGACCTCGGTGTCGCAACGCGTGCGGAAGGTGTGGCCGCGGGTCTCCAACTCCTGCCGCAGTTCGCGGAAGTTGTAGATCTCGCCGTTGAACACCACGGCCACCGTGCGGTCCTCGTTGTAGAGCGGCTGCGCTCCCCCTTCCGGGTCCAGCACCTGCAGGCGGCGCATGGCCAGGCCCACGGGACCTTCACACAGGTAGCCGTCGTCGTCCGGGCCGCGATGGCGCAGGGTCTCCGCCATCCGGGCCAGGAGGCCTGCATCCGCTGGTCGAGATCGATCCCGATGGACGTAGCCGGCAATGCCGCACATGTTACTGGTCGTCCGGGTCCTGGGAGAGGATCTCGCGCACGAAGTAGGTAGTCTTTTGCTGCGACTCGTAGTAGGTCCGGATGGAGATCTCGGCCAGCAGGCCGATGAGGATACTCTGCGTGCCGAGCAGGAACAGGAACACTGCCAGGAGGATCACGGGGTTGTCGTGCACCCAGGTGCCCTTGACGATCTTCTCCCAGAGGGTCCACAGGCCGCTGAAAATGCCCAGAGCGCACAGCACCATGCCGGCGCCGCCGAACGCGTAGATGGGACTGGTGCCGTACGAGCCCAGGAACTTCACCGTCAGCAGATCCAGGCTGACCTTGAAGACGCGGAACAGGCCGTACTTGGAGTGGCCGTACCGGCGCGGGCGGTGGTTGACCTCGACCTCCAGGACCTTGGCCCCCACCCACGAGGCGTACACCGGGATGAAGCGGTGCATCTCTCCGTAGAGCTTCACGTTGCGGATCACGTCGCGGCGATAGGCCTTGAGCGTGCAGCCGTAGTCATGGATGCGCACCTTGGTGAGCCAGCCGATGAACCAGTTGGCCACCAGCGACGGCAGGCGGCGGGTGAGGAAGGGCTCGGTGCGCGTGCGCCGCCAACCGCTGACCACGTCATAGCCCTGCTCCACCATTTCCAGCAATTTCGGGATGTCGCGCGGGTCGTTCTGCAGATCGCCGTCCATGGGGACCATGACCTGGCCCCGGGCGTGGTCAAAGCCGGCGGACAGCGCCGCCGTCTGGCCGAAGTTGCGCCGGAAGATCACGGCGCGCATATGGGCGTCCGACTGCGACAGCTTCTGCAGGACGTCACGGGTCCCGTCGGTGGATCCGTCGTCGATGAAGAGCACCTCCCAGCTTCGGTCCTGTTGCTCGAGGACCTCCTGCAGTTCGTCGTACAGCAGCGGTATATTCTCCACCTCGTTGAACACCGGGACGATCACCGAGATGTAGGGGGACACGGTGGCCTGGGAAGAAGGCCGTTCCGGTCGGGATTGTGGTGGCTGGACGATGGGCATCTGGGGCCTGTTCCGGATGACGGACGCGGAACACTATCCTATTCGCGGTGCGCTTCTCAGACAAGGGCCTGTGGGTTTGACTCGCCCGGAGCGCTGCGCTACGATTCGGCGCTTTCTTGGGTACTGCATGGATGCCGGATGTCCAGCCGGCTTGTTCCTCAGTCGCCGGCATGGCGAGGGAAGCCAATCATGTCAGGAGAACGCAACAAGGCGCTGGGTTACGTGCGCCTGCTCCTGCTTTACCTGCTCATCGGTTTCCTGGCCTGGCAGTCCCGGCCCACCCCCACCACGTTTGTCATCGGTGTGGTGCTGGCGGTCCTCGGCGAGACGGTGCGCTTCTGGGCCGCCGGACACCTGCTCAAGTCACGTGAACTGGTGACTTCCGGTCCCTACGCGTATACCCAGAACCCGCTCTATCTGGGGCGCATCTTCATTTACTCCGGTTTTTGCATCATGGCCCGACTGGATTTCTACCTGAACCTGGCGGTGCTGGTCATCGGTATGGGCATCTTCTCCTTCTACTACCTCCCGCGGAAAATTCGCGTGGAGGGTGCGCGCCTGGCCCGCCTGCACGGCGACGCGTGGAAAGCCTACTTCGACGAGATGCCCATCCTGTTCCCGCGCCTCACTCCCTACCAGGCCTCCGTGGCTGCTCCCTGGCGCACGGAGCGCATGATGCGCAACCGCGAATACCTCATGGTCCTCGGCGTGGGCCTGATCTGCCTCCTGTTCGCCGCCAAAGCCTGGAATTTCTTCTAGTCCGGCCGGTTCGTATAGAGGTGGACGGTCTTGGCGCCGATGTGGGCGGTCTCCAGAGGGTGGAAAGACGCCTGCAGGTCCGCGGTGAGGCGGCGACGATCGCGCTCCCGAATGAGGACATAGACCTGCTCCGGGGTGGAGAGGAACTGCTCCAGGTCCTCCATGGCGTTCATGTTGGGCATCAGCCGGCGGGTGTAGAAGAGGTAATTGGAGCGCCACTTCCAGAAGCGGTAGCTGCGCAGCGGAGCGTCCTGGCCGGCGTGCTCCAGGATGCGCCGGCTGAACGGGCGCGCCGACTTGTAGGCGTCCACCTGCGGCACGATGATCAGCGCCGCCATCAGATACACGGCGGCCAGCGTTCCCATGAGGGTGGCCAGCGCGGCGGTGGACCGACCACGGGCGTTGAGAACCACCAGCACCAGCGCGCCCGCCACGGTGATGCCGGCCAGCCAGGCCGCGGGTGCGGTGAACTCCGGGTAACGAGATTGCAGGTAGTACACCGCCAGAAGCCCCTGCGTCGCCAGCGCCAGCGCCGCCACCTGGGTCAGGACGCGTGCGACCCGAGGTAACTTGCCGGAGGCCGCCCCCGTCAGGGCGCGATCCAGGAACCGACCCACCAGCAGCGCGTAGGCCGGGTACAGCGGCAGGATGTAGACCCCACGCTTGGCGCCCGCGGCCGAGAAGAACGCCAGCACCACCGCGGCGTAGACCGCCATCAGCCTCCAGGCGCCGCGCTCGGCCGCCGGGTCTCCGGCACGTGGCCGGTCCAGCAGCAGCAGCGGCAGGAACAGACACCATGGGAACAGGTCGGTGAGGAAGCGCTTGCCGTAGTAGTAGAACGGACGGGCGTGATCGAAGGGGTCGAGAAAGCGGCCGACGTTCTGGCGCAGGAAGAACTCGTGCAGCCAGTCGCCATGGCCGGTGAATGCCAGAGTCAGATACCACGGCGTCGCCACTACCAGGAAGGCCGCGGCTCCGGCCAGCCAGGCAGGGCGCCACAGGAACCGCAGGTCGCGCTCCAGCGCCAGAACCACCAGGGCCGCCGCGCCCGGCAGGACCAGGCCCATCGGTCCCTTGGTGAGGACGGCCAGCCCGGCCCACGCACCGGAGGCGGCCAGCCACAGCGCAGCGCGCCCGCAGCGGGCGCGGTGGAAGCACAGCAGCGACAGCAGCAGGAACAGCATGAGCATCGGGTCCATCTGGGCGAAGCGCGCCTCCCAGACGAACACCGGCGCGGTGGCGAGAACCGCCGCTGCGAGCACCCCGGCGCGCTCGCCGAAGAATCGCCGGCCGAACCAGTAGACCAGCATCAGGGTCGCCAGCGCCGGCAGGGCTGAAGGCAGTCGGGCGGAGGTCTCGGTGACGCTTCCCCAGGGGAGGGAGGCCACGCGCAGGGCCCAGAAGTAGAGGATGGGCTTGTCCAGGTAGACCTCGCCGTTGACGTACGGCAGCAACCATGTGCCGCGCTCTTGCATCTCCCGGGCGCCCTCGGCGAACACCGGTTCGTTGGGATCCCAGAGGTCGTGATTGCCCAGGCCCGGGAAGAACAGCAGCAGGCCCATCCCCAGTATCAGCAGGAGCCCCGGGGTCAGGCGGCGAGGGAGAGGATCAGCTGCCATGTCCCTCGGCGTGCGGTGCCGGCACATCGCGCATCTCCTGGCGATACAGGCTGGCGTAGAGGCCGTCGCGCGCCAGCAGTCCGGAGTGCGTGCCCACCTCGACGATGCGGCCACGGTCCAGGACCACGATACGATCGGCGGCGCGCGCCGTCACCAGGCGATGCGCGATGATCAGGGTGGTGCGATGGCGCATGAGGTTGCCGATGGCCTGCTGCACCAGCGCTTCCGAAGTCGAATCGAGCGCCGAGGTGGCCTCGTCCAGGATGAGGATGGGCGCATTCTTCAGCAGCGCCCGGGCCACGGAGATGCGCTGGCGCTGTCCTGCAGACAGCCGGTGGCCACTCTCGCCTACCAGCGTGTCGTAGCCCTGCGGCAACTCGCGAATGAACGCGTCGCAACAGGCCGCCTCGGCGGCGGCGCGCAATGCTCCCGGGTCCACGTCGGGCAGGCCGTAGGCGATGTTGCTGGCCACGGTGTCGTTGAACAGGATGATCTCCTGGGTGACCATGCCGATCTGCGCGCGCAGCGAGGCAAACGTCACCTCGCGGATGTCCACGCCATCGATGGTGATACGCCCGCGCGTGACGTCGTAGAAACGCGGCAGCAGGTTCACCAGGGTGGTCTTGCCGGCGCCACTGGGGCCTACCAGCGCCACCACCTCGCCGGCGCGCACCTCCAGATCGATGTGCTCCAGTACCGCGCCGCCGTCATACGCGAACTCCACCCCCTCGAACCGGATCTCGTTGGCGAATACCGGCAGCCCCCGGGCATCCGGCGCCTCCATCACGTCGGCGGGTGCGTCGATGATCTGGAACACGCGTTGTGCCGCCGCCATTGCCTGCGAGAGATCGTTGTAGATCTTCGAGAGCTTCTTGAGGATGGCGTAGATCATCGCCGAGCCGATGAGGAACGCGACGAACACCCCCGGATCCAGGCGTCCGGCCGCGATCTGCCTGCCCGCATGTGCGATGAGAAGCGCACCGGCCACCGCACCCAGCACCTCCAGCACCGGCGGAGCCAGCGACAGCAACCGCGCCGCTTTGAGGTCGAAGCGCAGCATGCGCGCCAGCGCGTGGCCGAAGCGGCGTTTCTCGAACTCCTCCATGCCGAAGCTCTTGACGATGCGCGTGCCGGTGATGGTCTCGTGCAAGATGTTGCTGAGGTCGGCCATGCGCTCCTGGCTGCGCTGCGAGGTCTTGCGCAACCGGCGTCCGAAATTCAACACCGGGTAAACCACCGCCGGGAACACCACCAGGCACATCAGCGCCAGCTCCCAGTGCAGGTAAAATACGTAAGGGATCACCACCGCCAGCGTGGCCAGCAGTCGAAAGGTGTCACCCATCTGGCGCGTCAGGGTCACCTTCAGCCGGTCGACATCGTGGGTGACCCGGGACATGAGCAGCCCCGTGGGGTGGCGCGAGAAGAACCCCAGAGACTGGCGCTGGATACTGGCGTAGAGATCGCGCCGCAGGTCCCGGACGGCGGTCTGGCCGAGGGACAGCAGGAGGTACGACGAGAAGAACATCGCTACCCCCTTCACCAGATAGAGCCCCACGAGGAACAGGGGCACCTGCAGCAAGGTGGGCAGGGGAGAGCCGTCGTCGCCGACGCTCTCCCGGCCGAGCAGGCCGCGCAGCACTCTCAGGGCGTCCAGTTTGGCCGGGGCATGGCCCGCCGCGGCGCCGAACACCTCGCCGAAGATGGGGATGGGCAGGCTCACCAGGCTGGCGACGCACAGACCCACCACCGCGGCACACAGCAGTGCCACCAGGAAACGGCCCAGGTACGGGCGCAGGTAGCCGAGGAGCCGTCGCGTATCGCTCACTGCAGAAAACCCAGCCCCGGAGGGTGATCTGAAAACCGAGGGAGGCCGCATCGTAACCCACCGCCCCTGGGTGGTCAAGACAGACGGACCGGATGTCCGTCTATAAGTCTTTTTAGTATAGTAACTTAGCGCACTTCTCGCGACGCGCTGCTTGGTTTTCGAGCCAGCCTCAGATAATCTCCCGCCGGGGGGACGATGTTCTACCTCGGAAAGACATTGCAGCTATCCGGCTTGTTGACCCTGTTCTGGGCCCTGATTCTGGGGGTCAAGGAGCGCGACGCCTTCGGCGAGCTGACCCTCCTGGCGGTGGGGGCCCTGGTGTTCATGCTGGGGTCCGTGGTGGTGAAGCGGGGCAGTGCGCGCTGATCTTGTGGCGGATTTGCCACACCGAAAACCCTTGTCCAGGGAGCCGAACCTTCCAGCCTCCCCTCCCGTTCCATGGGGTGTGATGAGACCCGGTGAGTCGGGCGTCATCCGGGCCGCGCCCCAGGGCTGGAGGAGACCATGGTCCGGAGGAAGGGTGGATCCGACCGATCGACAATTGATGGAGGCAGTGCAGCGGGACGAGCCCCTGGCTTTCGAGCGCTTCGTCCGGCAGTACCAGCGGCGCTTCTACCGTGTTGCCTTCCGCTACCTTCGCGAGCATCAGGCAGCGCTGGATGCCGTGCAGGAAGCCTTCATCAAGATCCATCAGGCCCGCCATCGGTGGGAGCCGCGAGCGCAGCCGTTCACCTGGGCCTACCGGATTGTCAGCAATCATTGCATCGATCTATTGCGCAAGGAGAGCAAGCACAAGGCAGAATCTCTGGATGACGAGGACAGCACGCTATCGCGGGTGCTGGTGGACAGCAAGCAGATCGGTCCCGACCAAGCCATGCAGAAGAAGCAACTGGGAGACAGCATCCGCAGGGCACTGGAGCAGCTTCCGGAGCCACAGAAGGAGATACTGGTGTTACGCCATTTTGAAGAGATGTCGCTGCAGGAGATCGCCGATCACAAGGGATGCCCGCTGGGCACCGTGAAGTCGGCCCTGCACCGTGCCACCCGGAGCCTCAAGCAGGTATTGGTGGACACGGAGGTACTGGCCCATGAACCCATGTGATGCGTATCTGGAAAAACTGACCCTGCACGCCTACGGCGACCTGTCGCCTGCGGAGGCGCGTGAGGTGGACCAGCACCTGGAGTCGTGCGTGGGCTGCCGCGCCGAGCATGGCGCGCTCTTGGCCACGCTACAGGCCCTGGACAGCCGGCTGTTCTACCCGCAGGAGGGGGAGGTGGACTGGAACCTGTTCGCCGCCGAGACCGCCGGCCTCGCCACCGGCAAGGTGGTCCCGCTGCGCCGCCGCTTGCTGCGTCCCATGGCCCTGGCCCGGGCCGCGGCGGTGGTCCTGGCGGTGGGGCTGGGATG
>Ga0114949_10001573_pt1 | contig 13896 bp, 13 predicted proteins | sample N074metaG_FD_83505 | JGI IMG/M metagenome (GOLD analysis project Ga0114949, IMG submission 83505) | Deep subsurface microbial communities from Kermadec Trench to uncover new lineages of life (NeLLi) - N074 metaG | ecosystem: Environmental > Aquatic > Marine > Ocean trench > Sediment | place... | reverse complement strand
GCGTTTCGCTGGTTACCCCGCCGCCGCCGATACACGCGCAGCAGTTTGTGGAAGAGATCAGGGTGCCGAGGGGAGCTGGGCCGGGGCATGAGGTCACTGCGTGAGGGCGGAGGACGGGGGAGGCAGGAGCTGCCTGCTGTACGAGCCCGCCGCTCTTGTTCTCTGTCACAGGTAGGTCGCGTACTCGTTTATAGTTGATCGAGGATCCACCATCGACCATCGACCATCGACCTGACAGGGGACTCACCATGACTGTTTCGATCCCTCCCGGCACCGCAACGCAAGTCGCAACGTGGAGCCAGTTGCAAGATCGCCAACCTGCCTACGCCCTCGTCAATGACGTCGATCTCGTCGTCGTGCGGTTCGATGACAAGGTCTCGGTCATGTACGGGCGATGTCTCCATCGCGGCGCGCTGTTGTCGGACGGGCATGTCGACGGCGAGAACCTGGTCTGTGACGTGCATAACTGGGACTATCGGCTCGATAGCGGCGTGAGCGAATACAACAATGCCGAGGCCTTGACCAGGTTCAACGCGTGGATCGATGAGGAGCAGGATGCCGTGTTGGTCGATGCCGACGAAATTCGTGCGTGGGCAGACGAACATCCCCAACCGTACAAGCGCGACGACTACCTTGGGTTGTACGCGGACATTCACGGCACGCCCGAGGAAGAGCAGAATGGCTACATCCAAGAACTAGCGCGCGATGGGTTGTCGAGCATGGGTCACCATGGCCGCATGTCGGCGATGGGTATCGCTCGCCGTGACCTACCGCGCTGGGATGACATCCTGTTGGTAACGGCGCAGCTCGCGACTAAGCCGCTGCTCGACGATACCGGCGTGGGAACGGATTTAGTCATTGGTCCCAAGGCGCGCAAGCCACTCGTTTTGCGCATACCGATCTTCGTGAGCGACATGAGTTTCGGCGCCCTCAGCGAGGAAGCCAAGGTGGCGTTGGCGAAGGGGGCGGAGCTGTCGGGAACGGGTATTTGTTCCGGTGAAGGCGGTATGCTGCCCGAGGAACGGGCCGCCAACTCGCGGTATTTTTACGAACTTGCATCGGCCCGGTTCGGGTGGGACATCGAAAAGGTACGCAACGTCCAAGCGTTCCATTTCAAAGGCGGACAGGGGGCGAAGACGGGTACTGGAGGCCATCTTCCCGGGGCCAAGGTGCAAGGCAAGATTGCGGAGGTGCGGGGGTTGAAGCCCGGCGAGCCGGCGATTAGTCCATCGACGTTTCCCGACCTCACAACCCCGCAGGATTTCCGTGAGATTGCGACCGAGGTCCGTGAAGTCAGCGGAGGCATTCCGGTTGGCTTCAAGATCTCTGCCCAACACATCGAAGACGACATCGATTTCGCGCTCGAGGTGGGTGTGGATTACATCATTCTCGACGGTAGAGGTGGGGCGACGGGCGCGGCGCCGGAAATCTTCAAGAACAACATCTCCGTGCCGACGATTCCAGCTCTAGCGCGGGCGCGGGCGCACCTCGATGCCGTTGGTGCGAAGGACGTCACGCTGATCATCACCGGGGGGCTAAGGACCGAATCCGATTTCATCAAGGCGTTGGCGCTGGGCGCGGATGGCGTCGCGATCGCCAATTCCGCAATCCAGGCCATCGGTTGTATAGGCATGCGCGCGTGTCATACCAATGCTTGTCCCGTCGGTATCGCAACCCAACGTGAACACCTGCGAGCACGTTTGATTATCGAACAATCCGCCAGGCAGTTGCACAACTTCCTCGAGGCCACGCTTGACCTCATGAAGATCCTGGCACGCGCCTGTGGTCATGAGCATCTGAGCGAGATGTCTCCGAACGACCTCACGACCTGGAATCGCGACATGGCCTACCTAACCGGCGTCCGATACGCCGGGGTCATGCCTCTTTGAGTTTCTACGTCCTCATCTTCGGTGCCGGGTTCTTCGCCGGCATCATGAACGTGATGGCGGCGGGCGGATCGCTCATCACGTTGCCGATCCTCATGTACATGGGCCTCCCGGCTCCCCTGGCAAACGGGACCAACCGCGTCGCGTTGATCATGCAGAACATCGCGGCCGTGGAGGGGTTCCGTCGCAAGCAGATCTGGGATCCAAAGGCCGGCGCTACGTTGGCCGTGGCAACCCTCCCCGGCGCGATCCTGGGCGCGTTCGTAGCGATCCGGATATCCGATGATTTGTTTCGGGCAATCCTCGCCGGTGTGCTGATCGTCACGGTCATAGCCATGTTGCGGCCGCCGTCGCCCCAAGCCGGTCGGGCACCATCGGCCACAAAACGACGTTGGGCATATGTAGCGCTTGTCGGCGTTGGTTTCTACGGCGGCTTCATTCAGGCCGGCGTGGGGCTGCTCCTGATTGCCGTGCTGTATCAGTTGCTCGGTGTCACGCTCGTTTGGGTCAACATGTACAAGGTGCTGATCGTTGGCCTGTACATGATCCCCGCGATCGCCGTGTTCGCCTTTTCCGGCAATGTCGATTGGGCGACGGGGTTCATTCTGGGACTCGGGACCTCGGCAGGGGCGCTCGTATCGACGCACATCGCCGTCAAGGGCGGCGAACGTGTCGTTAGGTATTTCATTGCGGCAGCGTTGGTCTTGATGGGGTTTCGGTTGCTGTCCGTCTTCTAGTTCCGTTATCGCCCGTCGCCCGTCGCCCGTCGCCCGTCGACGATTGACGATTGACGATTGACGATAATATTAGGCCGTCCCTCTAACCTCCTGAGGTCCCGCATGAATTTTGGACGCCTGCTTCGTGAAGGGTTCATCGCCGGTATCATCGGCGCGGCGGCGGTTGCGGTGTGGTTCTTCATCGTCGATCTCATTGCGGGTACGGCGTTCTTTACGCCCAGCGTATTGGGGCAGGCAGTCTTTTGGGGGCTGCGTGACGCGGCGAGCGCCGAGGTGACGTTTCCATCGGTCATCGCGTACACGGCGGTCCATGTTTTGGCCTTTGGGGTCGTGGGTATTGCTGCTGCGGCCTTGGCGTTCATGGTCGACAAATGGCCGACGACCCTGTTCTTCGTGGTCGTGTTCTTCGCGATCTTCGAAATCGGGTTCTACGTCGGTCTCATGTTGGTGGCACGCCCGTTACTCGGAGCGTTGGCCTGGACTAACGTGGCCATCGGCAATCTGATCGCGGCCGTCGGCATGGGGTACTACTTGTGGAAGGCACATCCGCATATTGCCGAAGCCCTCCACGAACACCCCCTGGGCGAGACAATGGACGGGGAGTGAGCGGCGGCTAAGGAGAAAACCGCCGCGACCCGTCTGGCTGATAGGCATACACGAAGGTCACGCACCCCGACTCGAGTTTCGGGCAGTAATAGCTAAGAACGACAATCTTCGCGTGTCCCCCGTTTCGGGTTTCCACCACAAACGTATGTCGCTGTGGCTGCAGCAGGTGTGACAAGAAGTTGTACTTGTACCAATCCTCGAAAACGGCCGACGTGGTGTCCGATCCGAACTCCGTTGCTGAATAACCAACAGCTGGTGCTTCAGTGAGATCCTCGAACCTTACGGGCCCGAGGTCGATGGCCCCGCCGGCGGTTACAACGTTGAAACGGCGAAATCCGAGATCCCACCCGGCGGTTGGGCTCGCCACCACGCTCCGCGTCCCGAAACTGAACCACCGCCACTCCCACTGGCTACGGGCATCGATGGTAATCGTATCCATCACCAGGTTCGTGGCCTCGGGTAGCGCTTCGATGGGAGTCGGCGCGAACTCGGCGGCCTCCCGACGGGTCAATGCTCCAGCGGCGAGCAGCCCGAGCAAGAGAACGAACAAGACCAGGACGGCTCCAAGAACGAGGTTGGCCACTGGTGAGGCCGGTCGGCTACCTTCTATGTTTGGGTCCATGGTCATTGTGGGCCTGAAGCTAATCGAGAAGAGTGAGTTCAGTCACGCAATGTTGTCACCGACAGCCAACGGATGAGCACATCGACGAGATGGCGCCAGGCCTGGCCGGAAGCCAGGACGCGCAAGTTTCGACAGGCGGCGTTTGCCTACCTGCACGTCGCGATCCTTCTCGAGGCCGCCGCATATGTGATGTTGCGCACCGGTGCATTCACCGATCGCTTCGGGCCTCCGGTGATGTATCTTCTGCTCGGAGGCGGTTTGGCCGCGCTGATCGTGTGGTCGCTCTACTCGCTGCAGAATGTGTGGATCACACGCCTGGTCTGGGCGGTACATTCCCTCAGGCTGCCATCACTGATCAGCGGTGCCTTCTTTGCGGGCGAGTCGGCGCGTTTCGTTCCGTCTATGTACCTCACGGCCATCGTAGTGGTAGTCATGAACCTTTGGATGCTGGCGCGAGCGGGCTGGGATCTGTGAGTTATCGGACCTATCACGACGTAAAGGGCGACGACCTTTCTCGCCTAGGCGACCAAGTTGCCGGGCAGCGAAAGCGGGTGGCCGATCGGCTCGCCTCGATTGGGCAGGTCGTGGCCGTGTTGAGTGGAAAAGGGGGAGTCGGGAAGAGCTACGTCTCGTCACTGCTTGCGGTTGCGGCGAGCGCGAAAGGCTGGGCCGTTGGGGTGTTGGATGCCGATCTCAACAGCCCGACTGTGGGCCGGTTGTTGAACTCGGGTGCGCTCGAGATGACCGACGTGGCGCTATTGCCGGCGATCGGCGATCTGGGAGTCAAGGTCGTGTCGTCCGATCTCATCTTGGATATGGACGCGCCGCTCCGGTGGAAATCCTCCTCGTCATCCGAGGAGTTCGTCTGGCGTGGGGTGCTCGAGGTCGGCATGCTGCGTGAGTTCTTGGCGGACGTCGAATGGGGGGCGCTCGACCTCTTGATCGTGGATCTGCCACCTGGGGCGGAGGCCGCGAAGGATCTAATGACGCTCGTTCCTTCGGTAGCCGTGGGATTTGCCGTGACCATTCCTACGGAAGAATCGCGCCGGTCCGTCGCACGGGCGATTCGCGTGGCCCGCGACGCGGGGATGCCTATGGGTGGGATTATCGAGAACATGAGTTCGTATCTGGGGGAGGACTCTGACGAGCCGCGACCACTCTTCGAAGGAGTTGCGGGAGATGCGCTTGCCGAGGAGTTCGACATCCCTTTGTTGGGGCGACTGCCGCTCCGGCCCGAGCGAGCACCTCGAGACGTTATCGACGACTGTGAAGACCTGCTGCAACAGATCTTTCGGGTGCTGGCGTGAAATTTCTCTGTATCGATTGCGACGAGCAGATGAAGTTCATCGATCGACAGGAACCCGGCGATGGAACCTTCGCGGCAGCGTACTCATGCCCTAGCTGCGGCCGCCGAATTGCGATGCTCGCCAACCCGATGGAAACCCAACTCGTCGGTTCATTGGGCGTCAAAATCGGGGGGGATACGCTGGACCGTGACCCGATGGAACTGGTCCGCGCGCAGATGGAAGGGGCCGAAGCCAAACTCGGCGTCAAGGCCAACCGCCCAACCTGGACCGCGGAGAGTCGTGACCGTCTCGATCGAGTCCCCAGTTTCGTTCGCGGGATGGTCATGAAGATCTACAATGACTGGGCGATGGAACGGGACCTCACCGAGATTACTCCGAAGGTGATGGACCAGGCGCGCGTCGACCTTGGTTTGGAGGAAATGTAGGATGCAGGATATCGACGAACGCGAGGCGCACGGGTGGAGGGTCCGCATCGACCGCACGCTTTGCGTCGGTTTCGGAGATTGTGTGGAGGTGGCGCCGGATGCCTTCGACCTCGATAGTGAAGGCATTGCGATCTTCATCGATCCCGGAGCGGTGGACGCCGTCCGGCTCCGTGAGGCCTGTGACGTTTGCCCGGTGGACGCCCTCATGATCTTCGATAATGAAGGGCAGCAAATCGTCCCTTGACACTATCGGGGGCGGGGTCTCATTATCGCCCATCCCAATCGCCGCAGATTCCTGGTATCATGCGGTGCGTCGTATCACATACTACATCGCTCTTAACGTGCCAGTAGGCATGGGAGGATACATGCGAGCGTCTGACAACGGTCAGGCAGTTGCCTATCGTGAAATATTCGTTCCTGTCGATAACTCACAGCATTCGGATTGGGCCATAGATCGAGCCATCGAACTCTGCCAGAAATGGAATGGTCGCATTACTGGTAACCATGTCTACGCGGCTCGCCTCCACGACATCCGATTCCGGCAATTGGAGACTGGGCTCCCGGCCCAGTTCCAGAGCACCAAAGAGATCAAGCGTCAAAGAAGAATCCATGACAAGCTGATCGAGAAGGGCTTGCAGCTCATCTCGGATTCGTTCCTGGACAAGATGGAACAACGTTGTGAAGCGGCCGAGGTTTCGCTCCGCCGGCAACTTCTGGAGGGCATCAATTACGAGGAACTCGTCCGGGAAGCGAACCGTGGTGAGGGGACGTTGCCGAGCCTGATCGGATTCGATCCGAACATCGCGGCAAACTACGACGGTGGGGAGCGGCAGCGCAGTGATGTGCAGCTGGGTGCTGACGGGCGGATCGTGGCGGAAGACGAGTCGGCCGAAGAGGACAAGCTCGCCGGCCAATCCGGCCGAGAGTACGACCTCGTTGTGATCGGAGCGCATGGCATCGGCCGGCAGCCCTACTCGCAACTTGGTGGGGTGGTCGGTCGCGTGGTGCGGGGTGTCGAGAAGGACACAATGATCATCCGCGACGACTCCACTTTGGCCGGCGGTCGTTTCATGATCGGCATCGACGGGTCGGCGTACAGCTACAAGGCAATGCGCGTCGCACTCGAGATGGCCCGCGATTTTGGGGCGAAGCTCTACGTCTGCTCGGCATTTGACGTCGAATACCACCACGCCGTGTTCAACAACATCAAGGACGTGTTGTCGGAACGGGCCGCGAAGGTCTTCAAGTTCGAGGAACAGGAAGAGCTGCACAACAACATCATCGACAAGGGTCTGCTCAAGCTCTGCCAGGCCAACCTCAAGCGGGCGGAAGTGATGGCGCAGGAGTTTCCCGACGTGGAGGTGGAGACCCAGATTCTGGCTGGGAAGCCGTTCCAGGTCGTGATGCAATGGGTCGAAGAGATCCATCCGTCGTTGCTGGTCGTGGGGCGACATGGTGCCCATCGCATCGACGGAACCGAGATGGGCTCGCAGGTCGAGAACCTGGTGCGATTGGCGCCGTGCAACACGCTCCTCACCAGTTCGATCGGCATCAAGCCCGAGGACATTCCATGGATCGAGGAAGACGGTGAGGCCGGTCTCGATTGGGCACCCGACGCGGAGGTCCGGATTCTTCGGGTTCCACCGTTTGCCCAGGGTATCGCGCGGCGCGCCGTCGAAGAATTCGTCAAGGAGCGCGGTAGCGATACGGTGACGGTCAAGTGGCTCGACCAGGCCATCTCGAAGCTTCTGCCGACGCATATGCAGTTGATCATGGGAATCGGAAGCGCGGAAGAAGTGGCGCGCGCCGAGGTCAAAGCCGAAGATCAGATGGCCAAGACCGTCGTGATGGGAAGCGAAAGCGACCCGGAAGTACAGGGCCGCATGGTCAGTGCGAAATGTCCGGTGCCGCCGTATCACAATATGGAACGCGAGCGCAATGCCACCGATCCTCGCGTTTGGACGGTCGAGGCCTTTGACCGCCTGCGAGTGGTGCCACTCATCGCCAGGCCGCTGGCCCGGAACACGGTCGAAAAGTTCGCGGTCGCAAACGAGCACTGGCGGATCACGACGACGGTCATGGACGAGAACAAACAGGCCATGATCGCAGCCGACGAGTTCGATGCCGAGACCATGATGGGCATGTTCCGGGAGCTTCGCGCCAAGCAGATCCGGGCCGAAGCCGAGGGTGGAGATGCGCTCTCGCCGGACATGCGCAAGTTCATCGAAGAGGCCAAGGCCTCAGGGGTGACGCGATGCCCCATTCGCGACATCGAGGAAGAGATGGACAAGTGTCCCGTTGATATGAAGACAGTATCGGCCGCAGACGCGAAGGCGGCGGTCGAGAAGCTCATGGCCGCGGACACCGACGCGTAGGGCGACGGGAACGTTGCAACTCGCACCGCGCGCCTTGCTGGGTGAAGCACCGCACCAGAGCGGTGACACGGGCGACCATGTGCCCCACGTTGTAGCGTGGAATTTGACCAAACGATGCAACCTGGAATGCGCGCACTGCTACATCGCGGCTGGTCCAAGCGAATCTGCAGACGGCGAGCTGACGACGGACGAGGTCTTCCGCATTACCGATCAGATTCTCGAACTCAATCCGGCCCCACTGTTCATCCTGTCGGGTGGTGAACCGCTTCTCCGCGACGATCTGGAAGACATTGCGCGGTACGCGGTCGACAAAGGCGCGACGGTCGTTGTTGGCACCAACGGGACCCTGCTGACGGAAGATCGTATCCGCGCGTTGGAGGCGGCCGGCGTCACCGGCGTGGCGGTCAGCGTGGAGTCTCTGGATCCCACGTACCACGATCGGTTTAGGCGGGGCCACGGCTCGCTCGGTGAGACGCTCGTTGCCATCGACCGGCTCCGCGACCTCGAGATGGACTTCGTGATCCAGACCACCTTGACCAAGGGGAATCGCGCCGAACTGGCGAGTCTGGTGGCGTGGGCGGCCAAGAAGGGCGCAGTGGCGTTCAACGCGTACTTCCTCGTGACGACCGGACGTGGAGCCGGGATGCACTCGCTCTCGCCCGACGATGTCGAGACCCTCTTGGTCGAGTTGGTGGATTTGCATGTGGAATACATGGGCCGGATGATGGTGCGATCGAAGTGTGCACCACAATTCATGCGTCTCGTGCGAGAACGCGTGCCCAACTCACCGATTCTCAAGTACCCCACCCGATGCCCATGCGGCGTGCACTACTGTCGGGTGACCCCCGACGGAAAGCTCACGGCGTGTCCCTATATGCCGAAGGTGGCGGGCGATCTGCGGGTATCGTCGTTCGCCGAAATCTGGAATGGATCCGATCTCCTTAGAGATCTGCGCCGTCCGCAGTTGGAGGGCCGTTGCGGGCAGTGCGAATACCGCGCGGTCTGTGGTGGGTGCCGGGCCCGGGCGTATGCGGAAACAGGGAACCACCTGGCCAGCGATCCCGGATGCGTCTATGAGCCCGATGGGAGCCAGCCCCTCGTTGAAGCACCATCGGTGAGTTATGGACGAGCGCCCGAATCCGGGATGCCGTGGGCTCCGGATGCGGAAGCGCGAATGCGCCGTATCCCGTCGTTTGTACGGGGGGTGGTGGTGGAGCGCGTGGAAGCCTACGCGCGGCGACAAGGATGCCAGATCATTACCGCAGAACTCTTGCAGGAAGTCCGAAAAAACATGCCCGTAGACTTCTCCAAACGTCTCCCCTTCTTTATGCGCCATGACGACTAGCCTGTTGGCACTACTGCAAACCGCCGCCGACGCCGGCAGAGCCTACGGAGAATTTCCCGGCATTGGGGCACGGAACGCAGTGTGGATCGCGGCCGAGGTCCACCTCATGTTCGCCGCGTTCGTGCTCGGTGTGCCCATGTTCGCGGTCATTACCGAGCTTATCGGGATCGTCGGGAAGGATTCGCGCTACGACAAGCTGTCGAAGGAGTTTACGCGACTGCTGGTGTTTGCCTACAGTGCGACAGCCCTCTGGGGCGGCATGTTGCTCTTCCTGCTGACGACGCTCTACCCGGCGTTCTGGGGACACATGGCCGACATCTTCTCGATGTCGATGTGGATCTACGCGGGGTTGTTCTTCATCGAATCGTTTACGCTATACCTGTACTACTACGGGTGGGAGCGCTGGAAGGAAGGCCGTGCCAAATGGGGTCATTGGGGTCTCGGGTTGATGCTCAATGTTTGGGGCACGATCGTGATGGTCATCGCGAACGGATGGCTCACCTACATGATGTCGCCTCCCGAGGGTACGACGGTTGCTGAGGGTCTGCCCGAAGGCGTAACCATGTGGAATGCCATCGCAAACGCGACATGGATGCCGATCAACATCCACCGGATCATCGCCAACGCCGTTTTCGGTGGGTCGATCGTGGCTGCTTATGCGGCGTATCGCTTTCTGGCGGCCAAGACGCCGGAAGAAAAGGCCCACTACGACTGGATGGGATACGTCGGGACTTTCATTGCGATCTCGACATTCGTGGTGCTGCCTTTCGCCGGGTACTGGTTGGGCCGTGAGATCTACGAATACAACCAGCAGATGGGCATCACGATGATGGGTGGGTTCATGAGCTGGTTGTGGATAGTCCAGGCCATCCTCATCGGCGTGCTGTTTCTCTCGGCTAACTACTACCTCTGGACGGGAATGGCGCGCATCCCAGGGGCAGAACGATTCCTTCCCTATACGAAATGGATGCTCCTCGTTCTCGTTATTTGTTGGATCGTTTGGGGAACGCCGAACACGATGATCGCGAGTCGCGACGAATTTGCGGCCATGGGTGGAAACCGGCACCCGTTCCTGGGTGTGCTCGGCCTGATGAGTGGCAAGAACACCGCGGTCAATTTCATGATCCTCACCACGTTTCTTTCCTTCTTACTGTATCGAAGGGGGAACCGCATACTGACGGTCAGCTGGGCCAAGGCCGGGACGATGACGCAGGCCACGATGTTCGTTCTGTCGTCCGGCGTCGTACTGTGGCTGGGAATTTACGGTTACTTCGTGCCGACGATCACGCGGATTGGATTCAGTGTGTACCAGGTGTTTGCCGTCATTGCGTGCATCGTCGGCGTTTGGACCATCGACATCTTTCTGATGCGCGGCTCCAAGTCTCACGGAGAGATCCGGTGGGGGGAGATGCCGGACCGATCGCAGTACGCGATCTTCGTGCTTGCGGTCACCTTCACCTGGCTCATGGGCCTCATGGGGTTTGCCCGGAGTGGCATCCGTCAGCACTGGCATGTGTGGGAGGTCATGCGAGATACCAGTGATCAGGCCGCGACCCCGGCGTTGGGGTACGCCGCCAACATGATCAGTATCACCGTCATCATCTTTCTAGGGTTGTTGGCGTTCATCTTCTGGCTCGGCGGACTCGCGGAGCACGCGGTCAGCAAGAATGATTCCCAGTCCACCGCGGGAGGTTGATGCCATGTGGATGACTAACCTCAAAGTGCTGGCTGTCGCGCTCGGTGTGATCGGGTTCTACACGTTTATCGCGCATATCATTCCGCAACTCGAGTCGGAAGTTCCCGAGACGCTCGATCTCAGTGCGGGTGTCACCCCGGAAATCTTGATAAAGGCAGGCGGAGATCTCTTCACGGGTGGGGCCGGGTGTATCAGTTGCCATGGGCTCGGGACGCGTGCCCCTAATTTGCGAACCGATCACAACGGCGAAGGGACCATCGGTGCTCGGTGCGGAACGCGTGGGCAAGACTGCAAGGCCTACCTGTACGAGTCGTTGACCGAACCCATCGAGTATGTCGTGGACGACTTCCCACCGATCATGCCCGACGCCCGGCGTCAGCTTTCGAACGACCAGATCTGGGCAGTGATTGCGTATCTCCAATCGCTGGGTGGTGAGGTCACGGTGACGGCCGACGATATGGGGTTTGGCAGTGACGATACCGGCGGTGCTGCACCCGCCGGCGGCAGCGAGACGACGATGACCGCGACGACCGACCCGATGCAACTGTTGACCGAAAACGCGTGCCTAGGGTGCCATCAGATCGATGGCGCCGGCGCCCCTATCGGGCCCTCGTTCGATGGCATGGGTTCTCGGATCGACGCCGATCGCATCCGTAAGGGCATCCTCGACCCAGATGCGGAAATCGCGGAAGGGTCCGAAGCATTCGCCGGCATGATGCCAAAGACGTTTGGAGAATCGCTGTCGGCCGCGCAGTTGGAAATCATCGTCCAATTTCTGGTGGCGCGCAAATGATCAAGAATCCATTTGGCCAGGCGATCTTCTTGCTGATCGGCTCGTGGGTGTTCTTCAAGTTCGTCATCCCGCTGTTTCCCGGCAGCGCTCCCGTACCGGCCAGCGTCGTTCTGCAGTACACCCTCATTGCGGCGGTGGGCATCCTCGTGTACGTCAGCGAAAACGAAGAACGCTGGACCCAATTCAAGGCGCCGATCAACGCTACACTCGTTGACCCTGACAAGAAGTTGCTGCGCGGGGCACTGATGACCGCGATTCCGTTATTCGTGGGATTCCTCGCGTTCCAACAGGCGCGACCCTCGGTTGGGTCCACGGTGCAATTGCGCTCGATCCACCCGGCCCCGCCAAGTTCGATCACGTTCCGAGGGCAGACGATGACCCTCGCAGGGCTCCAGAATCCACTGCGGTCGAGTGGGTCACTCGAGGAGCACTACGAAAGCGGCAAGCGGACCTACTACCGGAACTGTTTACCGTGTCACGGTGATCTGATCGACGGACGCGGCCACTTCGGCCATGGATACAACCCAACCCCGTTGGCCTTTCACCAGGCCGGTACGATCGACATGCTGCAAGAGAGTTTTCTCTTTTGGCGCATTGCCAAGGGTGGTCCGGGTCTTCCGCGGGAAGGCACTCCGTGGAATTCTGCCATGCCGGTGTGGGAGGATTTTCTCTCCGAAGATGAGATTTGGGAGGTCATCATTTTTCTCTACGAACAGGCGGGGCTCGAGCCCAGGACGTGGGAAGAAGAGGGAGAGTCCCATGAGTGACTGCGATTATAGATTGCAGAATGCAGAACGCAGAACGCAGAATTGCCGCACCGCCCCTTACCAGGTGCGGGCTGTCGGCGGTTTGCTGTTGGCTGTCGGCCTGCTCTTTCTTCCCGCCTTCCCGTCTTCCCGCCTGTTAGCCCAAGACCTCGAGAACGGCACTGTGCTGTACGAAAAGTGGTGTGCGGGCTGTCATGGTTTGACCGGGACTGGCGATGGCGAAGCGGCTAATTGGATGATCCCCAGGCCTCGCGACTTTACGATGGCCCTGTACCAGATCCGGACGACGGCCAGCGGCGAACTTCCAACCGACGACGATCTTCGGAAAGTGATCGATGAAGGGATGCCGGGAACCACCATGCCCGGTTGGCGCGACAAGTTCAACTCGTCCGAGCGCGACGATCTGATCGCCTACATCAAGAGCTTCTCTCGGTTTTTCGATGGAGCCGACCCCGAACCGATCTCCATCGGTGGTGCCCCGCGCGTGACTGCCGACGGCCTAGCGGAAGGCCGGACTCTCTTCGAGGAAGAAGTGCAATGCATGCGGTGCCACGGCCCGCAGGGACGCGGTGACGGCACGTCGGCGTCCGAGCTTACCGACGATATGGGAGTCCCAGTGCGTGCGGCCGATTTGAGCGAACCCTGGAACTTCAACGGTGGTGGTTCGACCGCGGACATTTTCATGCGGATACGTACGGGCTTGGACGGTACCCCCATGCCGTCGAATTCGGACGTCATCGATGCAGGCATCGTCACGGAAGACCAGCTTTGGCGAGTCGCCCAATACGTGGCCAGCCTCTCGACTGATGGCCCGTCGCGGCGCCGCGACGTGATCCGGGCGGCCTTCGTCGAAACTGGACTTCCGAACGGGCCCGAAGATCCGATGTGGGATGCGCTCGAAGATTCGTACGTGCCCATGGTGGGCCAAATCACTATTGCCCCTCGGTGGTTCGTGAACGGTGTGGACGGCCTGTACGTGAAGGCAATGCATGATGGCGAACGGCTCGCACTCCACGTGGCGTGGAACGATCCATCGGCCAGTCCCGACCCCGAGTGGCAGCCGTTCTTCGATGGCGTCGTGGCCTCGATAGCGGCGCCGGACGAGCCGCATGTCGAAACTCAGGGGCCCGACCGGCTCACGATCCAATTCCCGGTCACACCGCCCGAAGGTATGGAACTACCGTTCTTCCTGGCCGGCGATGCGCGGAACCCCGTGTACCAGATCCGCTGGCAAAGTGATCCGGACCAGATCGAGGAAGGGACGGCCACCGGCCTGGGGACGTTTGCGCCCGGCACCGGCTCGGACGTCACGCACACCGCGGTGTTTGCGGATGGGC
>Ga0114949_10001572_pt1 | contig 13897 bp, 12 predicted proteins | sample N074metaG_FD_83505 | JGI IMG/M metagenome (GOLD analysis project Ga0114949, IMG submission 83505) | Deep subsurface microbial communities from Kermadec Trench to uncover new lineages of life (NeLLi) - N074 metaG | ecosystem: Environmental > Aquatic > Marine > Ocean trench > Sediment | place... | reverse complement strand
CGACCGGCGTGCCGATCGCCAAGATCGCCGCCCGGGTCATGACCGGCGCCAAGCTGTCCGACTTCGACCTCACCGGGATCCGAGGCGATCACGTGGCGGTCAAGGAGGCGGTCTTCCCCTTCGCCCGCTTCCCCGGGGTCGACGTCATGCTGGGGCCCGAGATGAAGTCGACCGGCGAGGCCATGGGCCTGGACCGGGACTTCGCCTCGGCCTTCCTGAAGTCCCAGCTGGGCGCCGGGGTCCGGCTGCCGCGCGACGGCACGGTGTTCATCTCGGTCAAGGACGCCGACAAAGCGGCCATGGCGCCGCTCGCCCAGGGGCTGCGCGACTTGGGCTTCGAGCTGCTCGCCACCGGCGGCACGGCGCGCTTCCTGGCCGATCAGGGCCTCCAGGTCCGCTCGATCCGAAAGGTCCGCGAGGGCCGGCCCCACATCGTGGACGCCATGATATCCGACCAGGTCCAGCTGGTGTTCAACACCACCGAAGGCGCCAAGGCGATCGCCGATAGCTTCGAGCTCAGGCGCAGCGCCCTGATCAACGGGATTCCCTACTACACCACGGTGCCGGGTTGCCGGGCGGCGGTCCAGGCGATCTCGGCCCTCTTGGCCGGCCAGCTTGAAGTTGCTCCCTTGCAGTCCTATTTTAATGGGTCGTTTTGAGGCTCCGGGACGGCGCCAAGGCGATGGTGCCGGGAGGGCCCGGCGGTTCGACTCGCGGTGCGGGGAATTTCAAGCAGGCGATAGTGGATTTTCGACGATGAGCGATAACGTACCAATGACAGCCACGGGTCTGTCCCGGCTGAAAGAGGAATTGAAACACTTGAAGTCGGTCGCCCGGCCCGAGGTGATCCGCGCGATCGCCCAGGCGCGCGAACACGGCGACCTCTCGGAGAACGCCGAGTACCATGCCGCGCGCGAGCGACAGAGCTTCATCGAGGGTCGGGTGCTGGAGCTGGAGGACAAGATCGCCCGCTCGGTGGTGATCGACGTCTCCAGCCTGTCGGGCGATTCGGTCAAGTTCGGCGCCACGGTCACGATGGTGGACGAGGACACCGATGAAAAGCTGACCTACCAGCTGGTCGGCGAGATGGAGGCCGACGTCAAGCAAGGCCGCCTGGCGATCACCGCCCCCTTGGCCCGGGCCCTGATCGGCAAGCAGGTCGGCGACAGCGTGGACGTCTCCACCCCCAAGGGCGAGAAGGCCTACGAGGTCCTCAAGATCAAGTTCGGCTAAGCGGCCATAACAGCTCGGCTTGGCTGGGCGTGGCTGCCCAGCTCAGAGGCTAGGGCCATTACGCTTCGGTAGGGCTTCGGTTTGACACTCCGCTGAAAAGCCCGGCACGCCAGCTTGTTTGGCAATCATGCCTGCTTTGCGCCCAACACAGGACCTTGGCGCGGGATCGTCGGCATAGCCGATTCTGATCCAAGCAGCCATTCACCGACAGCTCCCGACGCTCGTCTTCATCATCGAAAACAGTTACGCTGCGCTGACCCGCTGGTTTCGATGCTGTCCGCTGAAAGGCCGAAGGCCATGCATGTTCAAAACATGATCGTCTGTCTTGCCACCGTCTTCTTGCTTGGCGCCGCGTTCTTGTGGGCGACTTTTGACCCCGACATGACGTCTGGCGAGTCGTCCGCGTTGATGGAGGCTTACGACAGTTACAATGCCCTATACCAGCAAGGCCGTTACTCGGAGGCCGAACCCTATGCCAAGGAAGCCTTGAGACTGGGGACGGAAGAGCTTGGTCCGAATGATCCGACCACGGCTGCCCTTCTCGACAACCTGGCGCTGGTCTACGAAGCCCAAGGCCACCACGCCGAGGCCGAGCCGCTCTACCAACGGTCTCTGACGATTAAGGAAAAGGCCCTGGGACCCGAGCATCCGGATGTGGCCGAGAGCCTGGAAAACTACGCTGCCCTGCTCCGACAGACCGCGCGCGCCGAAGAGGCGGAGAGGATGGAGGCGCGCGCCAAAGCGATCCGCGCCGCATTTCAAGCGTTGGCGGCAAGTGATATTGTCAAAATAATAATGGCCTATTATGAAAATGAATTAGATTTTAAACATGAGTATCTCGGAAAAACCCTGATAGCGACGATGTTTTTCGACAACGTTGGAGGAGAAGCGTTCGGAGGAGGTTATTTTGTGGGGTTCGACGGGATCAATGGTTCCGCCGGTCTGACGTGTATTTTTACCGAACCTCTGCCAAATGACGTGATCGATTGGGATGTGGGTACGTCAGTTTCTTTAACTGGCGTCGTGTATGACGTTGTACTTTCTACTCTTTATTTAAAAAAATGCAGATTCAAATAAGAGCGTGTGTTAATCATGAATGCCGTGGGGTATTGTGTGCGACGTCGACGAGGCAATGACTTGCTGACGCGGGACCCACAGCCAACGCCATCACAGTTCGCCGTCAAACTCGGGCTCTCAGCACCTCACATTTCACACTGAGACACGACCTCCGTTTCGGGGCCTAGCCTGCCGGCCCCTCGCCCAGCGTGTCGATGGGGACGCCCGGGCGGGCCTTGGCGGTGCGGATCACCTGGATCGTCTGCACCGTGGCCACGTGGATGGCCGAGGTGAGCTTGGTGGTCAGCTCGTTCTCGTGGGCGGTGTTTTGGGCGACGATCTTGAGCACGAAATCATGGGGCCCGCGGGCCATGTGACACTCGCGCACCTCCCGCCATCCGGTCATGGTCTCCTCGAAGGCGGTGAGCACGGCCTCCGACTGGTTGTCCAGGCCGACCAGGGCGAAGAAGGTGACCTCGTAGCCGAGCCTCTCGCCGTCGAGCTCGGCGTGGTAGCCGGTGATGTAACCGGCCTGCTCCAGGGCCCGTACCCGGCGCAGGCAGGGCGGCGCGGAAATTCCGGCTCGCCGCGCCAGCTCCACGTTGGTAATGCGGCCTTCGTTCTGGAGATCTCGCAGTATCTGCAGGTCGATTCGATCGAGCTTGACGCGTCGCATGCCTCCCTCACGTTCGGTCATTATTGTGTTGTCTGTGCCGACATTTCGAAAGGATGTTACCCGCAGCGGGCGCTCGCGCCAAGAGTGATGTGAGGATCTTGACCCCTGGGGGCGCTTGCCAGGGGGCTGGCCGGACGCGATAGTTCGCTCTTATGGGCAAGGCGGAGCGCGACGGGGGTCCGAGCTGTTGGGTGGTGAGCGACGGCCGGGCCGGCAACGAAAACCAATGCCTGGGCCTGGCCCGGGCGCTCGGCCTGGCGCCGGAAGTCAAGCGGATCCGCGCACGCGCGCCCTGGCGCTGGCTGGCGCCCAGCTTGTGGCTGGGGGTGCGCCGAGCCCTGGACCCCTCGGGCGACACCCTGGCGCCGCCTTGGCCCAAGGTGCTGATCGCCACGGGCCGGATCTCCGTGGCGCCGGCCGCGGCCCTGCGCCGGGCCAGCGGCGGTGCCACCTTCGCCATCCAGATCCAGAACCCGACCATCGACCCCGGGCGCTTCGACGTGGTGGTCGCCCCGGCCCACGACCGTCTGTCCGGGCCCAAGGTGATCGCCACCTTGGGCGCCATGCACGGGGTCGATCAGGCCAGCTTGGACCAGGCCGCGGCGCGCTTCGGTCCCCGGCTCGCCCACCTGCCCAGGCCCCGGATCGCGGTCCTGATCGGCGGCGACAGCAAGGTCCACAGACTGCGCCCCGAGGCGACCCGGCGCCTGGCCGAACAGCTGGCTGAGCTGGCGCGCCGGGACGGGGTCGGGCTCATGGTGACCACTTCCCGACGCACGGGCGCGGAGAACATCGAGATCCTGCGGCGCGGCCTGGAGGGGCTGGCCGTGGACCTATGGGACGGCGCGGGCGAGAACCCTTTTTACGGCTACCTGGCCCTGGCCGAGGGGATTCTGGTGACCGAAGACTCGGTCAACATGGTGAGCGAGGCGGCGGCCACCGGAAAGCCGGTCCAGGTGATCGGCCTGGAGGGCGGGTCGGCGCGCCAAGAGCGCTTCCATAGGGCCATGGGCGAGGCCGGCATCACCCGGCCCTTCGACGGCCACTTGGAGCACTGGAGCTATCCGCCCTTCAACGAGACCCAGCGGGTGGCGGAGGAGATCGGCCGGCGGATGGCGACCCGGACCGCGCCGGTCGATGGGCCTACATGATGGCGCAGCTCACCATCAGGCCCAGTACCAGGAAAATCGTGAAGAGGATCACGTAGGGCATGGCGGTTCTCGTCAGATCCTAAATGACGGTCAGGTCGAGGGCGGCCGTCGAGAGCGGCTCGGCGCCCGCATCCGTGATCAGGCTGGTGCGGCCCAGGCTCATGGCCAGGCCCCGCTCGCTGTCGAAAATAATCATGTGGCAGAAGAAGACCATACCCGGTTCGGCCACCACCGGATTGCCGTGATAGAGCATGGGCCAGTCCATCCAGTTGGGCGCAAAGGTGGTGCCCAGGGAGTAGCCGCAGGCGTTCAGGCGGTGGGCTTGGTAGCCGGCCCGGTCCAGCACCCCCGCGTGGGCATCGAAGGCCTCGCCGATCGGCCGGCCGGGATTGAGCGCGGCCTCCACCGCCAAGAGCGCGTCTTGGGCGACGTGATGCATCTCGATCTGCCGGTCCGGCGCCCGGCCCAGCACCAGGGTGCGCATCATGGCGGCATGGTAGTGGCGGTAGGCGCCGGCCCATTCCAGGGTGAGCTGGTCCTGGGCGTCCAGGTGGCGCCGGCCGGTGAAGTAGCGGCACAGGAGCGCCCCCGGTCCGGAGCCGATGATGAACTCGTTGCCGGGGTAGTCGCCGCCGCCGGAAAAGATCGCCCCTTGCATGGCGGCCAGCACGTCGCCCTCGAAAGCGCCGGGGCGGGTGGTCGCGACCGCCTGGTCGTGGGCGGCGTCGGCCAGGGCCGCGGCCCGCCGTACAAAAACGATCTCCGCCGGGCTCTTGGTCACCCTGAGACGGTTTACCAGGTCCGAGCCGTCGGCCAGCTCGCAGAAACCGTCGAGCGCCGCTTCCAGGCGCTTGCCGTTCCGCGCGGTCAGGCCGTAGCTGTCGTACTCGACGCCGAGCCGCCGGCCAGGGCAGCCGAAGCCGCGCAGGATCTCGCGCAGGTCGCCGGCCGGGTCCGCGTCGGGTCCGTCGACCCAGATGCGGATGTCCTCGACCACCGAGGTCTGCTCGGCCTGGCGCAGGTCCGGCGCGCGGGTCAGCAGCATGAGCCGCCCGTCGCCCCCCAGGTAGAGGCACTGGAAGAAGACGTAGCCGAAGCTGTCGTAGCCGGTGAGGTAGAACATACTCTCCTGGCGGAACATGAGCAGGCCGTCCAAGCCGTCCTGTTCCATCCGGGCGATCGCCCGGGCCCGCCGCTCGGCCAGTTCCGTTTCGCTGAAGTGCAGGTGCTTCATGCTCCGGGTTCCAGGCAGATGACCGACAGGCCTCGGCCATAATCCGATTCCCCGCGCAGACAGGCCCGGCGGTAGCTGAAGAAGCGCCGGTCTTCCGCGCAGGTGTCGCAGGGCAGGACGTGGACCGAGGCCAGGCCCAGGCGGGCGAGGCGCCGGGCCACATAGCCCTTGAGATCGAAGTGAAAATGCCCTTGGCGCCGGGACGGGCAGAAGAAGTCCCGATTGTCGTCGTCCTGCTCCAGGAACGGCGCCGGGTAGTCCGGGCCCACCTGGTAGGAGCGCTGGGCAATCGCCGGCCCGATGCCGGCCACCATGCGCTCTCGGGCGGCGCCCAGGTCCTCCATGGCCTCGACCGTCGACTCCAGCACCCCGTCGAGCGCCCCGTGCCAGCCGGCGTGGGCGGTGCCGACCACCCGGGCCTGGGCGTCGGCCAGGAGCACCGGGACACAGTCGGCGGTGAGCACGCCCAGGGCCAGTCCGGGCACTCGAGTGACCAGCCCGTCGACCTGGGGTCGGTCATCCTGGGTCCAGGGCCGTTCCACCACGAGGGCCTTGGCCGAATGGACTTGATAGGCTGTCACCAGCACGGCGCCGTCGAGCTCGAGTCTGGCCAGCGCCCGGCGCCGGTTCTCCGTCACCTTGGCCGGATCGTCGCCCGAGCCCAGGCCGCAGTTGAGCGAGCTGTAAAGACCCTCGCTCACCCCGCCCTGGCGGGTGAGGAATCCGTGGCGCAGGCCCGGGAGGTCGTTGAGCGGTCCGATGGTCAGCATGATCGGCGGCGACTTTAAACGGACCGACGGCCGCTGTTAATACCAATGATCGCTGATATTGACCCATCTCACCGGTTCCTGGGGCCCGCTCGCTAGGCGCGGGTTGCGCCCCTCATCCTGAGCCTGCCGAAGGGGGTGCCCTACACCACAAGCAGCCCGCAACGACGTGAGCGGGCCTCAGGAACCGGCCTTCGGTGGGGCGTTTCCGCCCTCCGGAGGGCCCGGGGGACATTTGGGCGATGCTTGCCCGATGCCCAGTGGTGCCATGGGGGGCATCGCGCTGCGCAGCGCTCCTACCCGGAGGGCGGATACGCCCCATGAGATGGGTCAATATCAGCGATCATTGGTATGAGACGGCGCGACCTCATGGAAACCCGGCCGGGGTGCCCAGGGCCGGAGCGGCGATCGCCATGGCCTTGAACAATTCGCCCATGGCCTGGCCGTCGGTCAGGCGGTTCCGGGCCGCTCGAATGTCCTGTGCCTGTTCCTGGGACGCACCCGCGATCAGCGCCTGGGCCCGGGCTTCGATGCCCAGGGTTTCCAGGAACCGGCCTTGGGCCAGCGGCCCGTGGACCGCGGCGCCGGCCTCTTGCGCGGCCGCGGCCAGGGCCGCGAAATCCACGTGGGCGGTGAGATCCGCGGCGCCGGGGGAGTCCAGGACGCCGTGCGGCTGGTGCTTGCGGACCGCCTGCAGGGTGGCGCCCGCTTCGGGACGGGCCCGGCCGTAGTCGACCACCAGGGCGGCGCCGCCGTGGCGGGCAACCCGGCGGCCGAGCTCGGTGGCCAAGCTTAGGCACGCGGGCGAGACCTCCACCAGGCTGCCCACCGGGGCCTCGGCCAGCGCGGCAGGCACCAGGCGCGCGGCCAGGGGCGAGGGCGGCGCCAGGCCGAAGGCCAGGGACTCGCCGTCCGGACCCAGGACCACCAGGCGCTCGCACCAACCCTGGGGGCCGCGCTGGTACTGGTGCACCGGCAAGGCGTCGAAGAACTCGTTGGCCAGCACCAGGAGCGGCCCCTCGGGTACTTCGCCCAGATTATCGTGCCAGTCCGGCCGATGATCCGCGAGCGCCTGGCGCTGTTGCTTTCGGAGCAGGGGGCTCGCCTCCACCAGGTGGATCTGGATCGCCTCCAGGAACCCTGTAGCCAGTTTCGCCGCGCGCAGGGCGTCGGCCAGGAGAGTGCCGCGCCCGGGGCCCAGCTCCACCAGCAGCACCGGATCGGGCGCGCCCAGGCGCTGCCAGCAGTCGACGCACCACAACCCCAGCAGCTCGCCGAACATCTGGCTGATCTCCGGTGCCGTGGTGAAGTCGCCCGCGGCGCCGAAGGGGTCGCCGGTGGTGTAATAGCCGAGCTCCGGGTGGGTGAGGGCCTCGGCCATGTAGTCGGCCAGGGTGATCGGGCCGTGCCGGGCGATGCGGTGCACCAGGCGCCGGCCGAGCGGCGTCATGAAGCCCTTCGGGCCCGGACGATCAGCCACAGCCCGATCAGCACCATGGGCACGGAGAGCCATTGCCCCATGGTGGCGCCGGCGGCGAGCACGCCCAGGTGCTCGTCGGGCTGGCGCACGAACTCGACCGCCAGGCGGGCCAGGCCATAGCCGATCATGAAGGCACCGGAGAGCGTGCCGGTGCGCTCCAAGGCGCCGCGCCGGACCAGGGCGTAGAGCACGACGAAGAGCACCAGTCCCTCCAGCCCGGCCTCGTAGAGCTGGCTCGGATGGCGCGGCAGGGCGTCCCGATCGGCGGGGAAGACCATGGCCCAGGGTACGTCGGTCGCCCGGCCATAGAGCTCGCCGTTGACGAAGTTGGCGAGCCGGCCCAGGAACAGGCCGATGGGCGCGGCGCAGGCGATCACGTCCGACAGCACAAAGAACCCGACCCCCCGGCGCCGGGCGAACAGCCACATGGCGACCAGCACCCCCAGGAGCCCGCCATGGAAGCTCATGCCGCCTTGCCAGACGTAGAGGATCTGGAGCGGATCGGCCAGGTAGACGGCGGGCTTGTAGAACGGCACGTAGCCCAGGCGGCCTCCTAAGACCACGCCGAGCGTGGCCCAGAGCAGGAAGTCGTCGTAGGCCAAGGGCTCCAGCCGCTGGGGCGGTCGGAGCGCCAGCCGCCGGCAATAGCGCCAGCCCGCCAGCAGCCCGACGATATAGGCCAGCGAGTACCAGCGCAGGGCCAGGGGGCCGATCTCGAAGATCACCGGGCCGATGTCCGGGTAGGGCAGGGTAAGGATCATCGGTAGGGGTCCTCCGCACTCAGATAGTCCCGCACATAGCGGGCGACCCCGGCTTCCAGCGCCGTGAAGGGGGCTTCGTAGCCGGCGGCGCGCAGGCGCTCGATCGAGGCCTGGGTGAAGTACTGATAGGTGTCGCGAATCGCCTCGGGTGTGGGCACGTACTGGATGTCCTGGGGCCGGCCGAGGGCCTCGAAGAGGGCCCGGGCCAGGTCGGCGAAGCTGCGCGCGGTGCCGCTGCCCACGTTGAACAGGCCGTTCACGCGGCGCTGGTCGAGCAGCCAGAGCATCACCTCGACACAGTCGCCGACCCACACGAAGTCGCGCAGCTGGCCGCCGTCGGCATAGTCCGGGTGGTGGGACTGGAACAGACGCGCCGGCTCGCCCTTGGAGATCTGCTGGTGGAGGTGCCAGGCAACGCTGGCCTGGGCGCCCTTGTGGTATTCGTTGGGGCCGAAGACGTTGAAGAACTTGAGCCCGGCCCACTGCAGGGGCCGGGGACCGTCGACCGCCAGGCGCCGGGCGACCCAGCGGTCGAAGAGCTGCTTGCTCCAGCCATAACCGTTGAGCGGCCGCAGGGTCGCCAGGTGCTCGATCGAGATGTCGTCGTCGAAGCCCGCCGCGCCGTCGCCGTAGGTGGCCGCGGAGGAGGCATAGATGAACTGCTTGTTGTGCTCGGCGCACCAGGTCCAGAGCCGGCAGGACAAGGCGAAGTTGGTCTCGATCAGCCGGTCGGCGTCGCGCTCGGTGGTATCGGAGATCGCCCCCAGGTGGACCACCGCGCTCACCGCCCCGCTCTCCCGGGCCAGGAAGTCGGTCAGGCCGTCGGGGGGCACCAGGTCCTCCAGCTCGCGCTTGGCCAGGTTGCGCCACTTCTCGCCCTGGCCCAGGCGGTCGCACACGGCGACCCGTTGGCCGGCCTCGGTGAGCGCCGCGACCAGGTTGGAGCCGATGAAGCCGGCGCCGCCAGTGACCAAAATCATGTGGTGACCAGAATCATGGAAGGGACTATGTCCGTGGTTTCTCGCCGCTTCTTATAGAAGCCCAGCCGGTCGCTCCGCAAGCTTGCACAGGGCGATAGCCCGCGTCGATAAGCGGTCTCTCAGGCGCGGCGAGGCACCGAGCTTTTCCATATGGGAGGGCTCTGCGTGAAAGGGGCGGCCACTTGCGGGAAAGGAGTAAGACCGTCATAAGCGTCATTGAGGACTCGCGCGCCACTGGACCGGACGGGGTCAAGCCTTGAGCGATTTGGATCTGGACGCCTTTTTTCACGACGAGCTGGGCGAGCACGGCGCGGTGCTTGCGGCGACCCGCCAGGCCCTGGCGGAGCCCTTCAAGCGCCTGGTGGAGCTGTCGGTCATCGCGGTGCGGGACGGCGGCAAGATCCTGTTCTTCGGCAACGGCGGCAGCGCGGCGGATGCCCAGCACCTGGCCACCGAGCTGGCGGTGCGCTACGTGAGCGACCGGGCGCCGATCGCCGCCCTGGCGCTGACCACCGACAGCTCGACTTTGACCGCCATCGGCAACGATTTCGGCTTCGATCGGCTGTTCGCCCGCCAGGTCCAGGCGCTCGGCCGGCCGGGGGACGTGGCGCTCGCCATCACCACCTCGGGCAAGAGCAAAAACGTGATCCTGGGCTTGGAGGCGGCGCGGGAGCTGGACATAGTGCCGGCCGCGCTCACCGGCCGGGACGGCGGCGACCTGCCCGGCCTGGCCGATCCCCTGCTGATCGTGCCGTCCCACACCACCGCGCGGATCCAGGAAATGCACATTACCCTGGGCCAAATGTTCTGCGGCGCCCTGGAACGGCGCCTGGGCCTGGTATGAGCGCCCGATTATGCCCCCGATCATGCCCCCGGCCATAAACGACAAAAGCGATCTGGCCGTGCATTTGGACGCCCTGACCGGCGCCCAGGTCCTGGTGGTGGGCGACGTCATGCTCGACCGCTTCGTCTATGGCACGGTGGAGCGGATCTCGCCGGAAGGGCCGATCCCGGTGCTGCGCATCGAGCGCCAGGTCGCCATGCTGGGCGGCGCCGGCAACGTGCTCCGCAACCTGGCCGCGGCCGGCGCGCGCACCACCTTCGTGGCGGCGGTGGGCGAGGACGGCGCGGGACAGGAGGTGCAAGACCTGGCCGCCGCCGAAGCGGGCGTGGCGAGCCGGTTGGTGGTGGATCCCGGCCGGCCCACCTCGATCAAGGAGCGCTACATCGCCTCGGGCCAGCAGTTGCTGCGCGCCGATCGGGAGACCCGGGCGCCGCTCTCTGCGGCCGGCGCGGCGGCGCTACTGGAGGCCGCCAAGGGGGCGCTGGAGGAGGTCGCGGCGGTGGTGCTGTCCGACTACGGCAAGGGCGTGCTCCAGCCCGAGACTCTGGCCGAACTGATCGCCGCCGCCCGGGCCGCCGGCCGGCCTGTGGTGGTCGACCCCAAGGGCCTGGACTACGGCCTCTACCGGGGCGCCGATCTGGTGACCCCGAACCGGCGGGAGCTCCAGGACGCCAGCGGCCTGCCGACCGCCAGCGACGCGGACGTGGAAGCCGCCTGCCGGGCGTTGATCGCCACCAGCGGCGTCAAGGGCGTGCTGGCGACCCGCAGCGAGGCGGGCATGACCCTGGTTCTGGACTCGGGCGAGATCCACCACTTCCCGACCGAGGCCCGGGAGGTCTTCGACGTGTCCGGCGCGGGCGATACGGTGGTCGCCCTGCTGGGCGCGGCCCTGGCCGGCGGCGTAGGGGTGGCGGAGGCGGCGCGCCTGGCCAACCTGGCCGCCGGGATCGTGGTCGCCAAGGCGGGCACCGCCGTGGCCCAGCGCGGCGAGATCCTGCGGGCGATCCATGCGTCCCATTTGCACACCGCCGAAGCCAAGGTGGTCGACCTGGACAGCCTGCTCGACCGGGTCGCCCTGTGGCGCGGCCAGGGGCTTCGGGTGGGCTTCACCAATGGCTGCTTCGATCTCCTCCATCCTGGCCACATCGCATTGCTGCGCCAGGCCCGGGCCGCCTGCGACCGCTTGATCGTGGGCCTCAACAGCGATGGCTCGGTGCGCGCGCTCAAGGGCCCTGGCCGCCCGGTGCAAGGCGAGGCGGCCCGGGCCACGGTGATCGCCGCCCAGGCCGGGGTCGACCAGGTGGTGGTGTTCTCCGAGGAGACCCCCTTCGAGCTGATCGAGCGGATTCGGCCCGACGTGCTGGTCAAGGGCGCCGACTACAGCCTGGACCAGGTGGTGGGCGCCGAGCTGGTCCAGAGCTACGGCGGCCGGGTCCTGCTGGCCGAACTCGCCCCCGGCCACTCCACCAGCGATACCCTGAGACGCCTGGGCGACCAGGGCGGTAGTAGCTAGAGCCGTTCCGATTTGATCGGAACTGCTCTAGCATTTTGTCGCTCGCGGTCGCGGCCTAGGAGCGATTCCAACCAGACTGAAATCGCTCTAGCGGGGATCGGTCAGACGGTGCAGGCGCTGGGCCGCGGCGGTCGCGAAGCGGAGCAGCAAGGCGCGGCGCCGGGCGCCGTTGAGCGGGCGCTTGGGCGCCGGTCGCAGGATCACCGCGCCGTAGGCGTCGGCGGCGAGCAGGCCGCAGTCTTCGGGCAGGACCTCCAGGGGGAAGCCGTCGGGCACCGCGAAGTAGAAGTGGTCGCAGTGGTCCAGGTACTCGGGCCATTTGCCGTCGCTGCGGAAGTCCTCGAGGCTGGACTTGACCTCGACGATGGTGACCGCGCCCCCGGGGTCGAGGCCGATCACATCGACCCGGCGCCCGGTCCTCAAGGTGAACTCGGTGAGCGTGGCCAAGCCCAGCTCGGCAAAAGCCCGACACACCCCGCGCGCCAGGGCCTGGCCGCGCTCGGTGCTGGCGGCCGTGAGCCCAGAGTTTGGCATGCTTTCCATCGCGACTCATCCCCACCGGCCGGGCCGACGGCGCGCCCGGAGGGTCCCGCTTTCCCGGAAATATCATGGCACGGGCGTCGGCCACGCACCCATCCTGGCGCGGGCCAACTCGGGCCGCAAGAGATAGATGAGCCCCGTATCATCGCTGTGTAGGGTTCCCAGAATGGTCCCTCGAGGAGCGAGCTGGGTGGCCCGGACGATCTTGAGGCGATCTCAAATTTAAGCTATGGGGTGGTGGCAGGAGCCCTCCGGCCCATGACCCAATGGATAAGATCCAATACATGGTCGCCCTACGACGGTTTTCCGTGTTCATCCGGCGAGGCGCGGGGCCTTGACCGGCACCCAAGGCGAAGATCGGCGGAGCTGGGTCGGTTTCACCCTGGCCGGCGCTGTGGTGCTGCTGGTGGCGCTGGCCCTGCGGGTCATGGCGGCGTGGGGCGACCTCTGGCTCGACGAGATATGGTCGCTCAATCTGCTGACCTTGGTGTCCTCGCCCCTGGACATTTTCTGGCGGTTGACCCACGACAACAACCACCATCTGAACAGCCTCTATCTCTACTTTCTGGGTGACGACGCCAGCGTCCTGGCACGCCGTTCCCTGGCGATCGCGTCCGGCGTGGCCAGTGTCGCAATGGCCGGGCTGATCGGTCTGCGGCGGGGTCGGGCCGCGGCCCTGATCACCATGGTGCTCATGGCCCTGTCCTATCCGATGATTCACTACTCATCCGAGGCCCGCGGCTATGGGCCCATGATGTTTTTCGTGCTCCTTGGGTTTTATAGCCTGGAGGGTTTTCTCAGCGAGCGGCGCATGGTGTACAGCTGGCTGTTCGCCCTGGCCATCGGCCTCGGGTTCTTGTCCCACATGACGATCGTCTTCGCGTGCCTGGCCTTCGGGCTCTGGGGCACCATGACGATCCTCTGGGACGGGGCCACGGCGCGGCAGGCGATGGCCGATCTTCTGCGATGTTTCGCGCCGGTGACCTTGCTGGGCGGCGCGGTTCTGGTGGCGATGTTTGCCGGCGTTCTCGCCCATGGCTTCGTCATCGGGGGCGGGCAAATCATTGCCGAGGGCGATCTTTTCGCGCCCTTTGTTGCCGGGACCGGCTTGCTGCTGCAGCTCGAGCTGGGCTTGCCCACCTGGGTCGACCCTCGGATCTCCCTCTCCGCCTTTCTGGTGCTCGGCCTCGGGATCGTCGTCACCCTGCGGCGCCGAGGTGACAGGCGCTGGAGCTTCTACGTGATCGTCCTCTTCGCGGTCCCACTGGTGATGCTGGCGATTCGGGTGCCTCATGGGGGGTTCCCCCGCTATTTCTTATTCAGCGGCGTCTTTCTCCTGGTCCTGCTCGGGCAAGTCCTGGCGTTGTTCGGACGGGCGGGCGGCCCCGGCAAGGCGGTGCTTGCCACGGTGCTTTTGCTGTTCGCGGTTGGCCAGAGTGTCTTGATCGGTGATTTCCTCAAATACGGCCGCGGTCAACACACGGAAGCTTTTGACTACATCGCCGACGTATCCGATGGGGATCCAATCACTCTTGGTAGTGACAAAGATACCTTGGGTAAGATTATGATAAATTATTATAATACCGCGCGGTCGGACGGCCGGACTTTCGACTATGTCGAGGGCTATGAGACTGCGACGGTATCCCCGGAATGGCTGTTCAT
>Ga0114949_10001567_pt1 | contig 13923 bp, 11 predicted proteins | sample N074metaG_FD_83505 | JGI IMG/M metagenome (GOLD analysis project Ga0114949, IMG submission 83505) | Deep subsurface microbial communities from Kermadec Trench to uncover new lineages of life (NeLLi) - N074 metaG | ecosystem: Environmental > Aquatic > Marine > Ocean trench > Sediment | place... | reverse complement strand
TTACTCCGTCGATACCCTGCAGGACTATTTATACAGCATCGACCCCGATGCGGAAGACGGTGATTACAGGAAAATCCGCATCCCGCACCCCCCGGGCTTCAGGATAGGCGGATTGCTGGCAGACATGGACGTCCCCACCGTCCCGGGCTTCAAGGCCTATGTTGCGCCCCACTCCCTGCAAACCGATTCCAGGGGGTTTATATGGATTACCCTGTCCTACGGCGGCCGAATTATCCGCTTCGACCCCGACACTGCCGAATGGCAGGAGCATGTACTGGTCAAGGGTGCTTTTTATCCCCACACGTTGCGAATCGATCATAAAGACAGAATCTGGTACACCTTGATGATATCCAATCATATCGGCATGCTGGATACCAGAACCGGCCGGCAACAAATATATGCCATACCCCCGGTGCCAGACGCCAGCGACCTCCCGACGCCCTATGGTATCGATGTCCATCCCCGCAACGGCAGTATCTGGTTTTCACAACTGGACGCCAATCGTATTGGTCGACTGGATCCCGACACCGGTAACATCGACATGATTGATACACCCTTCCCCGCCCCGCGCCGTCTGCGCTTTGATTCTGCCGGCAACTTGTGGATACCCGCTTTTTCCGATGACAGTATTGTGAAGTATGATCCAGTAACAAAAGTCTTTGAGAAATTTCCGCTACCCACACACCCGGCGGGCACCGACGCGGCCTATTCGGTCGCTGTCAATAAACAAAACGATGAGGTGTGGATCAGCGCGACCAATACAGACTCCCTGATTCGCCTGCGACCCTCTGCACCGGCGAACAGGCGTTTTACCTCATTCCCCCTTCCGACTCGCGTAACCTTTACCCGAGAAATAGATTTCGACAGGCAGGGGCGGATAGTAACGTCGAACTCAAACCTGCCCACCTCACAAATCGAGGGGCAGGCAGCACGCATTATCCGCCTGGATCCGGGCAGCCGCATGTGATGCGGTCGCCACCAGACAACTGATCAGGAATATCATTATGGCCTGGGACTTCGAAACTGAGCCCGAATTTCAGCAGAAACTGGACTGGATGGATGACTTTGTCCGCCGTGAGATTGAACCAATCAGCATGGTGTGGCGTAAACCTACGGACCCTTTTGACGTCCACAACGATACCACTCGCCAATTGGTCAAACCCCTGCAAGAGGAAGTCAAACAACAGGGTCTCTGGGCCTGTCATCTCACTCCGGACCTGGGCGGGCAGGGTTATGGCCAGGTAAAGCTGGCTTTGATGAACGAAATCCTAGGCCGCAGCACCTGGGCTTCGCGCGTATTCGGCACCCAGGCACCGGACACCGGAAACGCCGAGATTATTGCCCATTACGGTACCGAGGCGCAGAAGCAACGCTACCTGCAGCCGCTGCTCAACGGCGACATTGTCTCGTGTTACTCCATGACCGAACCCCAGGCCGGCTCCGATCCCGGGCAATTTCGCTGCCGTGCCCGGCGCGAGGGTGACGAGTGGGTGATCAGCGGTGAGAAGTATTTTTCCTCCCATGCTGATTTCGCCGAATTCCTGATCGTCATGGCAATTACCGACCCGGATGTGCCCGTACACCAGGGTGCGACCATGTTCCTGGTGCCTCGCGATACACCGGGCATTGAAATTCTGCGCAATGTCGGCCTGATGAATGAAAGCCTGGGAGAGGTAGGCAGTCACGGCTGGGTTCGATACAACAAAGTGCGCGTCCCCGCTGATGCAGTGTTGGGAGAACCGGGCAATGCCTTTGAACTGGCCCAGAAAAGACTGGGCGGCGGCCGCATTCACCACGCAATGCGCACTGTTGCCTACTGCAAGCACGCACTCGATATGCTCTGTGAACGGTCATTGAGCCGCTATACACAGGGCAGCTTATTGTCTGAGAAGCAGACCGTACAGAATTATATCGCCGACTCCTTTATCCAGTTGGAACAGTTTCGCCTGCTGGTACTGTACGCGGCATGGTGGTGTGACAAGGGTGACCGCTACAAGTCGCGGGCGTATATCTCCGCGGTGAAGGTACAGGCGGCTGAAGTCCTGCACGATATTGTGCGCCGTGCGGTACAGGTGCACGGCGCCCTAGGATGCTCCAACGAGACGCCGCTGGCAAACCTGTGGATGACCGTCCCGACCATGAGTATCATGGACGGCCCCAGCGAAGTACACAGGGTGACGGTGGCAAAACAGGTACTGCGCCAGCACGAGGCCTCGCCGGATCCTCTCTGGCCCAGCGAATGGCTGCCCGCCAAAATCGAGGCCGCCCGCGAGAAGTTTGCCGACTACCTGGAGAACACGGTGGGGAACCTCTGATGAATGACCAACGGGCACAAACCCCGCACTCAGAATCGCTAATCGATATACCGACACTGGAGAGGTGGATGGACGCGAAGGGGCTCCCCGGCAGCGGCACACCACTTTCAGCGCGCTTCATCAGTGGCGGCGCATCCAACGAAATTTTTGAACTGCAACGCGGTGACAGTCGGATGGCGCTTCGCCGCCCTCCCCTCCAGGTTCCCAGGGGCCGCAATGAGATCATGTTGCGCGAATACCGGGTGATCGCTGCGCTGAGTGACAGTGATGTACCCCACCCCCACGCCATCGCAGTATGTGACGACCCCTCGGTCGTCGGCGCCTGCTTTTATATCATGGGGCATATAGACGGCTGGACACCGATGGGGGATCTGCCGGCGCCCTTTGATCAGGATCCCAACCTGCGAGCCGGCATGGCCAACGAGCTGGTGGACGCTATTGCCAAACTTGGCCAGGTCGACTGGCGCGCCGCAGGACTGGAGGGATTTGGCAAGCCGGACGGCTTCCTGGAGCGGCAGGTGGATCGCTGGCTGGCGCATCTGGCGAAAATAAAATTCCGTGATATCCCGGGCCTCGATCAAGCAGCTGACTGGCTGCGCAAACACACACCCGGTAGTTTCACGCCAGGCATCATCCACGGTGATTACCAGTTCGCCAATACCATGTTTCACCATGGCACCGAGGCGAAAATGGCGGCCATCGTCGATTGGGAAATGGCCACGGTCGGTGATCCGCTACTGGATCTGGCCTGGGTGCTGATGACCTGGCCCGATCCTGACGAAGATCGCAGCAGTGGCTATGTCGATTTTACCGGCATGCCGTCGCGGGACGAACTTACCCACCGCTACGCGCTGAAAAGTGGTTTACCAGTGGATGCCATCGACTACTACATTGTGCTGGCGCGTTTCAAAATGGCCTGCGTGCTGGAAGCGGGTTACGCACGCTATGTCCAAGGTGGCGCAGATAACCCCAAAATGGCGCAATTTGGCGATGTCGTGCTGGACATGGCCGACCAGGCCCGGCAGTTGGCGCGCAGGTCTTCATTGAAACCCACGCACTGACGCAGGGGCTTGACGCAAAGGCGCCCAGACCATGACAAGTGGTATTGTCAAGCGAAGCCCGACGCCGTTTATCGATACCTGAGAGACGGCGAAACTGCAGGGCGGGTGTTCTATACTTAACATGACAGATGTCTTTTTATAAGCTATAGTGTATTAAGGCCTATATTGACCCACCTCCAGACATCTCTACTCCAGGATATCAACATGGAATACAGAATCATTGACTGCGACCAACATGTCATCGAGCCACCCGATCTATGGCAGAACTACCTGCCGAAGAAATTCCACGAGCTCGCCCCCAAACTGGTCAAGGACAAGGATGGTGGAGACGCCTGGCTATTGGGCGAAGCCGTTGAATCCCTGGGCCTGGTCGCGGCGATGAACCAGACGCCGAAAACCCTGAAATGGACCGGCACCAAATACGATGACATGCATACTGGCATTTTCGAGCCAGCGGGCCGCCTGGAATTAATGGACGAGGACGGGGTAGACGCTGCGGTGTTTTTCCCACCACAGCGAACCATGATTTATTTCATGGGCCAGGAAAACAAATTCTCCCTAGCCGGCATGCAGGCCTATAACAATTTCATCACCGACTTCTGCGCCCATCGCCCGGAGCGCCTGGGTGCAATCTGGCAGATGCCCGCTACCACAATCGACGAGTCGGTCGCGGAGCTGCGGCGCGCCAAAGAAAATGGTGCAAAAGGCGTCGGGCTGGCCACCTGGCCCAGTGGTAAGTTTATTCTGTCGAAAGAGGATGACAAATTCTGGGCTGTCACCGAGGAACTGGGTATGCCGGTTCACATTCACATCGGCCTGACGCCGCCCACGGTCAAAACCAAAAAAGTAGCGGAAAAAGGCGGTGAGTCTCAACTGGTGAGTTTTTCCACCACCATGAGCCGGATGCCGATTCTCTTTGCGGAATTTATTTTTAATTGCGTGTTCGAGCGCTTTCCCGGCCTCACGATTGTCGGCGGCGAAGTGGGCGCAGGTTGGGTCCCGTTTTTCAAGCAGGAACTGGATGACCGTTATCGCCGTAACCGCTACTGGACAAAGGTCAAACTGTCTATGCTGCCCAGTGACTACTACCTCCGCAACTGCAAGGTCGGCGTTGTCAGCGATCAATTCGGCATTCAGAATTGTGATGCAGTCGGCGTAGACACCATGATGTGGTGCAGCGACTTCCCCCACCATATCACTGACTGGCCCCATTCACGGCACCTGATCAATTCCATGTCTCAGGGGCTGGATGCGGATAAAAAACGAAAAATATTCTGTGAGAATGCCGGTAAGCTGTACGGATTTATTGACGCCTAGCGCTCAGGTTTATGGACAAGGCAGTGCAGCAGGACAAGCCGTTTTTCGTGTGGTGGAAATCCACCTGGATGCATATCTGGACCCAGCTGAAAGCCGAAAGCGTCGGGCTTTCCAAACGAGACGGCCATGACCTGACCGATTACCTGAGCGGACAAAGCCCGACCTCACCCCGCAATACTTTCCACCTCTTTACCGATGATGGAGATTACTCAGCAATGAGATGGGCTATCACAACCGGTAGGCCCATTACTGAATCCTGCCCATGAGCTTGTACAGGGGTCCGAATTGTTCCATTGTTGCTTCAGGCAAAGAAACAGGCTCCCCCAGCAATTTTGCTCCCCACAGGATCTTGGCCGTTCTTTCTACCAGTTTTGCCACCTTCAATGCATCCGGAGCATCTTTTCCGACGCAGAGTAAGCCGTGATTAGCCATCAAAACCGCCCCTCTGTTTTCGACCCACTTTGACACTTCTTCAGCTAACTCTTCGCTGCCCGTCATTTTGTAGTCGGCAACGGGCACGTCCCCACCCACGTAGACATCGAATTCTTCGATCACGCATGGAATTGGCTGCCGGACAATGGCAAACATCGTCGCAAACATGGCGTGGCAGTGGATGACGGCGCCGATATCTGAATACTTTTTCAGGCAGGCAAGATGTAAGGATTTCTCAGACGTAGGCGTACGTTCACCCGCAAGGACATTGCCATCAATATCCGTCACTACAAGGTCGTGCAGGGTCATAGTGTCGTAATCTACGGACGACGGGGTTAATACAATATTCCCGTCTGGCAGACGTGCGGACACGTTGCCTGCTGTGCCCTCGACCAACCCACAGGAAATCATTTCTTTGGCAGTGGCCAGTAGGGATTTTTTAATATCCAGTTCTGACGTCATAGACAGGTCTCGTATAATGATCGGAGTAACTGAGGGATGTTACCGCAGCCCGACGATCCAGTATGGTGTTTCGCTCCTGTACGGGCGCAGGTTCTTGTTGCGGGCGCATATCCGGCGCGCTAGCATATATTAGCCATATGGTCAGTGAATCATAGCGGGTCACGTTGAGTCAAACTGGCGACACCCCCGAGGAAGCAACGATGAAAGCCATCCTGTGTGAAGACAACAAACTCAAATTGGCAACTACCAAGATTCTGTCGCTGTTCAGTCCCGGGGCCTTTTGGGGTAAGCACTCTCCCGTGCAGCTCAGGGACATTCCTGAGCCCGAACTGCCCGCAGAAGATTGGGCTGTTGTGGATACCCGGGTTTGTGGCTTGTGCGGCAGTGACTACAAGCAGGTTTTCATGCACGGCACCCTGGCCCAGTGTTTGCATTTTAATTTAGAGAAGTGCTCGTCAAGCGCTGGATTCATACGATGGAGATATTTATGGGAAAACAGAAAAAATTGAAGGCCCTGATTACGGCTTCCTTTTCCGGAGAAGGCCTGGACATATTGAAAGATGTCGCAGACATTTCCCATGATTCATGGCTTGAATATGGTGAACTAAGAATATACGGGCCTGATGAGCTAGCCGAAAGGGTTAAAAGGGAAAAGGCCGACATTTTAATCTGTGAAGCTGATTTCTGTATGGGAGCGGTTCTCGATCTGCCGCTAATAGTTATTGGTTCCACTCGCGGTGACCCCAGTAACGTCGACGTGAAAACGGCTACCGAAAAAGGGATTCCTGTACTTCACGCACCCGGTCGGAATGCGGACGCCGTTGCGGAACTAACTGTTGGACTTATATTCGCTGCACGGCGGCATATAATTCCTGCAGATCAGGACTTGCGTCATTGTGAGGTGTTTAAAAATGGAACTATTCCGTTTCAGCGCTATCGGGGCTGGGAGGTAAATGGAAAAACGATTGGAATTATCGGCCTTGGCGCTATAGGGCGGGCGGTACGTTGGCGGATGGAGGGCCTGGGAATGAAAGTGATTAGCTATGATCCTCACAATCAGGAGGCAACCCACACAGATCTCAATGCCCTGCTGGCAGAGTCGGACATCGTTTCCATGCATGCTTCCCCCGTCCCAGACACATTGGGCATGATGGGCGAGGCTCAATTCGCGCACATGAAAAAAGGCGCCGTTTATATCAATACCGCCAGGGCAGCGTTACATGACCTTGACGCGTTGACAGCGGCATTGAAGAACGGACAACTCAGTGCCATTGCCCTGGACCACTTCGATGGCGAACAATTGCCAGAAAACCATCCGCTGCTATCGATGGAAAACGCTGTGCTGACGCCGCATATAGGAGGCGCTACCTACGATACAGAATTCAACCACTCAAAAATGATCGCGGAGGATATAGTCAGGGTTCTACATAAGGAGAGGCCGAGGTTTATCGCGAATCCTGAAGTACTGGACCGTGTTTTTAGCGATCAGTGACAGGATATTGTCCATACCGGCGGGCAGGAGATGCCTGCTCGGCGTTGAACAGGCAGTAGCACCGACAGGCCCACAGGCAACGCCCAACACGGTGGTTTCTTTGCAACCACCAAACAATTCAATAGCGTCAATGGCAGGTGCCGGCCGGGATCAAAAACTAATGGATGCCTCCAGCCCGTAGGTCCGTGGTGGTCCGATAACATACGACCCGGCACCCAATGATTCAGTATTGGAAAAGCCGCCCTGGAAGTAGTTCTCGTCAGTAATGTTAGTGACAAATAGCGTCAATTGAATATTTGCCTTATTTGCCGGCGTGAAGCCGAGTCGAAAATTCCACAGGGTCACATCGTCAATAGTTGCTCGATCCCGAAACTCGGACTGCCAGGCCGTTGCATCCAGACCGGTATACAGGGTATCCCGGTAATACATGGACAGGCGTGGTGTAAATTTGCCAATCGCACTTGGCACGACGACCATCGCTGAGAGCGAGTAGGTAAGTTTCGGTATCGCTGCAAAATCTTCATCAGACCGGTCTACAATGGACTGCACCGGTGGAATGGCTGTTGTGTCAACGTCGGATGCGAGGAACTCATCGTAGCTGGCATCGGTATAGCTAAGGTTGGCGTTAAGCACAACATTGGGCGATGGTAATGCAGTCAATTCCATTTCAAAGCCCTTTATTGTTGCCGCACCTGCGTTGTCGATAAACAGCAATATATCGGCAAAGGATCGTCCTTGCTCTGTTATCCGAATTTGAATGTCGTCATAATCCATGTAATAAATAGCGGTGTTAAAACGTAGGCGCGCATCGAAAGCATCAATTTTTACTCCCAGTTCATAGTTAACCAGTTTCTCCGGTTCAAACTGTTGGATCTCCAACCCCTTCATTTCAAAGCCACCCGATTTGAAGCCCTTGCTATAGGTGAAGTAAATTAGAGTGCTGTCCAATGCGGAGTCCTCCAGATACTCCCGGGGTACGCTAAACGCATTGGTAATGGTAGGTGTCCACTCCGACCAGGTTTTTTCTTCCTTTACCTTGCCATCGACCGTCGTAATGATTTCCCCTTCCAGGGTGACAAACTCCTCAAGCAGGCGAATTGGCATGAATGTGGGAGGGTTCGTATAAAAGTCGCTGGGGTCGTCAAGAAATAATACGTCGAACAGGCAGCCATTGATCGCACCTCTTATCAAGTCATCCTCGATAATTACATCGCAATCTGCCTCGTATAAGGTAGCGGTTCGTTTGCGTTTTTCACGTGTGTAACGGGTTCCCAGCGTGAGTTGATACCAGTCTGTTACCTCATAGGTAAATTGGCCGAAAATAGCATAGGTCTCGTTGATCAGGTCGCTGTTGGTGCCGATAATTTTTGGTATCAGTGTTGTTACGTCCTCTTTGTAGGAGTAGCCATTCCAGCCGACCAGATTGCCTGCTATGTTATTGTTTATCTCTTCTCTGGCGGCAAAAATACCCACCGTATAAGACAAACGGTCATCCAGGGCCGAGCCAATAATTTGCAGCTCCTGACTGTATTGGTCGCGCTCTTCATTTTCGGGGAGTGCAAAATTGCCATAACCTGCTGCCAGTGATCGCTCCAGTGAACCGACAACTGCGATGGTTCCCGTGCCAACTCCGGTGATATCTGTCCCGTCGCTGTCATCCTCAATGACGACGTCATCCTGGTGACTCCAGGCGGTGACGCTCTTGATTTCGAAATCATCATATTCCCAATTCAGGGTCAGCCCGAAAATCTGGCTGGTCATCTCAAACCTGGCAGGCCCATTGGTGAGTACTTTATTGTCATCGGCGATGGATTCGCTGGCGCGACAGCGAGACTCAAATGCATCCGGCTCACTGAACCCCGGCCAGGTAAAGCTGTTGAATACGCCGTTTTCGTTTTGAAAAAAGCACGTCAGCCCCGCACTGTTCTCATTTATTCTCGACCAGTAGTAAAAAACGTCGGTGCTGAACACGTCGCCGGGTTGCCAATACAACCGGGCTGTTGCCCCCAGTCTGTCCTCATCACCGTATTCTTTGCCATCGTATGCACTTGTGAGATAACCATCCATTTTTGTGCTATTGAGGCTGAACCTCATGGCCAGGCTGTCGTCGTTAAGAGGCAGATTAGTGCTTACTTTTAGGTCGCGCCGACCAAAATTACCCACTCGTGCCCATACGTCACCTTCCAGCGCTTCGGTATGCGGTTGTCTGGTTGTGACCAGCAGTGCGCCACCGATATTGTTTTTGCCATACAATGTGCCTTGTGGACCGCGTAACACCTGTATCGATTCGATATCGACCACATCAAGCAACTGGCTATCAGTGCGTGCGATATATATGGAATTGATATAAACACCCACACCGGGATCCAGGGCCGCCAGGGATTCCTTCTGACCAACACCCCGGATAAAAATCGAGGGCGCCTTTTTACCCATTTCGCTAAAATTAAGGCCGGGAACCGATTGTTCAAGATCGCGCGTATTTGCTATGCCCGCGGCCTGTAGTGCTTCGGCGGAGAAAGCCGACACCGCCACGGGTGTATCCTGGAGCACCTCTTCTCGTTTCCTTGCGGTAACGATAATTTCCTCCAGCGCTAATTGGCCCCGATCGTGAACAGCCTTATCATCCTCGGCGTTAACCAGGGCTGCAGTGACCCAGAGGCTGGAACAAAGCAATGGTGGGAAAATTCGTCGGGCCAGTATTTGCCTGTTACAAAACCGCACAATAAGTCCTCTCCGCTTCAGGAATGCCTGGGCATGTTGTTGAAGGCTACGCCGGTTTAAAGGTGACTGGTATACTTTCAGGCCCCCGGAATGAAAACCCGATCATGCGAGACACTCTGTCCGGGTCTGGTTTCAGGTCTTGCAGGCGATCCAGAATAGCATTTATCGCGACTTCCGCTTCCAGTTTCGCCAGATGCGATCCTGCGCAGTAATGCCGCCCGTAACCAAAGCCGATATGCTCATTGTCCTGGCGATCAATATCGAATGCATCAGGATTTCTGAATTGCCGTTCATCGCGATTGGCGGCACCTATATGGCACAGTATCGTTGAGCCTTTCGGCACGGCGACACCCGATATTTCAGTGTCTTCCAGCGCGTTACGCATGATAGTGCCAATCGGCGCTTCCCAACGCATGGCTTCATGAAACAGTGCGGATACCAGCGATCGGTCATCGCGCACCCGTTGCATCAGTTCTGCATCACGCAATAGCGCGTAGAAGGCGGTCCCCAACAGGTGGTTTGTTGTTTCGGCACCCGCCAATACCAGCAACCGCAGAAAAGAAACCACTTCATAATCACTCATTTTCTCACCGTTGATCTGGGCGGTGACCAGGACGCTAATCATGTCTGACCCCGGATTTTCCCGTTTTTTCTGCACAATCGGGGTGAGAAAATTAAGTAGATGTTCTGAAGCTGCCAGGCCTTTTTCCGGATCAGAAGCGATCAGGGTCAGATCAATTCCCCAGCGATGCACTTGATCAAGGTCATCGGAGGGCAGGCCGAGTAAGGACACAAAAACCGCCAACGGGTATTTAAAACAAAAATCCTGGTGCAGGTCTGCGACGCCGCTGGCAATAAACGCGTCAATCGTGTCATGCGCTGTTTTTTCAACCACAGCCTCAAAGTTATCCCCCTTTAAGGCCCTGGGCGTCACCGATGGGGTAATCAGGGTGCGGTGTTTCAAATGTTCGCTCCCATCCATGCCTATCACGGTAGGCCCCATCACCACACCTATGGTCCGTTGATTGATTTCGTTAGAAAATATCTTGTCGTTCCTTAAGACATATTTCACATCGTCATAGCGGGTAATGATAAAAGACTGATGCCCCGATTCCTCCATGGCACCCGCGAAATTGGTAGTATTGAACACCGGATGTTCATCCCGTAACGCGGCATATATCGGATGGGGGTTCGCCACTGGCGCCATCGGGCCCATCGACATGAGTTTTATGATATCAAGGTCGGTTTCTATTTCCGCCGTGGTGTCCATTGCCATGATAAATGCCTCTCTTTCAGATTGTTGTCGGTAATCAGTGCTCTTGGTATCGTTTCTTGAGAACGCGCCGCAGTAATTTACCCATCTCATTGTAGGGCAATTCCTCTGTGAAGCGAATGGACTGCGGAACGCGCGACGAGCGCAGCTGGTCCCCGACCCATGCCTGCAGCTCTTGTGTCGAGACAGCCTCGCCCGGCTTGATAACGACAATCGCGGCGACGGCTTCGCCCCATTGCTCATCCGGCACACCGAAGACGGCGGCATCGGCCACCGCCTGATGCGCCAGCAAAACATCCTCTATCTCTCCCGGGGACAGGTTCTCGCCGCCGCGCACAATGACATCGTCGGCGCGCCCTTCCAGGAACAGATAGCCCTCCTCATCCAGTGAACCCGCGTCGCGAGTAGGGAACCAGCCGTCCGCATCCAGGGAACTGCCACGCCCGACATACTCCCCCGACACCTGTTCGCCGCGCACATAAATCTCACCGCGCTGCCCCGGAGCCAGTACTGCGCCCGCCTCATCCCTGATTTCCACTTCCACAGAAGGCAGCGGACGACCGACTGAGGTCAGGCGACGCCGTAACTGTGGGTTTTGACTCGCGGCGGCATCACGGTGATCGTTGGGGCCCAGCAGCGCAATGGTGGAACTGGTTTCGGTCAGTCCGTAGGCATTGGTAAAATCCGTCTCGGGAAACAAGGCCATAGCCCGCTCAATCAACGACTGCGGCATCTTGCCACCGCCATAGGACAAGGCCCTTAGATGCGGCATGTCCGCCGAGGCCTCGCCTTCGAGTTCATTCACAATCTGGGCCAGCATCGTCGGCACCAGGAAGGCATTGGTCACACGTTCTCGCCGGGCAAGTTTAATCCATTCCCCGGCGCTGAAATTAGGCAGCTGCACCACGCGCCGACCTGAATAAACCGAACTTAGCACCGCCGCGATACCCGCAATGTGGTAGGGCGGAACCGCAACCAGGGCCGCGTCGCTCTCAGCGGCACAGCCAAATTCCACCGAGGCGAATATATAGGACACCAGGTGTTTTTGTCGCAACACCGCCGCCTTGGGCGCGCCGGTAGTGCCACTGGTAAAGAGTAAAACTCCAACATCTTCCTGGTCCATGGACCAGGCCGGTTGCCTCGACCCGTCATGGCCAGCACGGGCCAGGTCGATAAACTGCTGGCGCTCAATGGCTTCAATGCCACTGCCGGCCGGGCGTGACTCAACTCGCTCCCGGTCCGTGATCAGCCAGGCGGGTTGAATACGCTGCAGCAGCGCCTCAATCTCCTTCGCTGCGAGCCTGTAGTTAAGGGGCACGAACGGCAGCCCGGCGCAGGCGCTGGCAAACAGTCCGATAGGCAGCGCCAGGCTGCTGACGCCCAGCATAGCCACGTATTCACAGTCCCGGCTTTTCAGCTGTCGGGCCGCCTGCTGTGCGGCGCCAAACAGTTGCCCATAGGTCATCGACGCTTCACCATTGCTAAACGCCACTCGCTCACCAAAGCCCTGAGCAGCCATTTCCAACAGCATCATTACATTCATAAAAAGATCTCTGCTAAATTTATCGTGTGACCATCAATCGGATGACGGCAACGGTTTAGCACCCTTCAGAGTCAGCGCGACCCCATCAACAGAGAGTGACCCCTCTCCCGGCTTGACACATAAAAGCTCCAACTGCCCTGAGTCATCGCTGTAGCGCTTGCCCAATTCGGTGCCATCGGCAAACAGGGGCGCCAGTGTGACACCATCGGAAAGCTGTTCACCTTCCCCCATCATCATGGCGCCACCACAGCTCACTGGCGTAACTGTATCGGGAACGGCGATGACCACTACTTCTGTCGTGCACACTGCACTGCGCAACCGCGCACCGGGTTTGTACTGACTCATTTCCAGCTCTCCTTTGTTACAAGTTCAATGGGGGACATCCCCGCTTATGTTAGACAATTGCATCGATCAATCCCCATTCCAGAGCGGTCGATGCGCTGATTTTCCGGGCCGATAGCGCCAGGTAAGCCGTTCTCTGTCGCCCTATGCGGCGCAGGATGCTAACCGTTCCACCGGCACCGGGTATCAAGCCGAGCTTGATTTCAGGCAATTGCATGAAGCTGTTTTTGTCCGCCACCACGCGTGCGGCAAATGCAGGCAATTCGATGCCAGCGCCAATACAGGCGCGGTGCAGTCGAAACTCCAGCTGCGACTCCAGGTCCAGCAAAAGATGCCCAACACTGCGGCTCGAACGAATGGCGTGTGCCGTGGCGGCATCACTGACCTTACCAAATTCATCAAGATCACCGCCGATACAAAAACAACTGCCGGCACCGCTGATCACCGCACGCGCCAGCGTACGGTCTGCTTTTAGCAGTTGCAGGGCCGAGTACAGATCGTCCCGCATTGCTGTGGAATAGGCATTGCGCGCCTGTGGTCGGTTCAGGGTGATGCTCAATTCGCCACCGCTGCGCTCGACAATAACCGCTTGCCCGGACGTAAGCGGCGCAGGGGCTGGCATATCACTTGTCTTCTCTTTGCGCGCTAAATTCGCGCCGCCTTGCAGACTGGCGTAAGCGAAAGATTCTGCCAGCAGCCCGTGTAACGCGCCGAGCGCTTCATTGTGCCGCAGCAACTGCACCAGTGTCATAGCCGCCAGCGGCTGTTCGTTGATATTGCCAATAATCGTTCTGGCAGCGTCCACACTGGCGACAAAGACATCGATGCCCCTGAGTAAACTGGTCGGCACACGCCTCCCCACAGCAATGACAGGACAGGGAAGACCTCGTAACTGTTGTGCGATCAATTCCAGCTGCTGTGACTCAGTCGCATTCTCCAGATTCAACAACAGGTATTTGTGTTCA
>Ga0114949_10001564_pt1 | contig 13935 bp, 11 predicted proteins | sample N074metaG_FD_83505 | JGI IMG/M metagenome (GOLD analysis project Ga0114949, IMG submission 83505) | Deep subsurface microbial communities from Kermadec Trench to uncover new lineages of life (NeLLi) - N074 metaG | ecosystem: Environmental > Aquatic > Marine > Ocean trench > Sediment | place... | reverse complement strand
TGAAAAGATGTTCCAGATTGGGCTCAGGGCGACGGGCTACGCTGCAGACGACTTTGATTGGGCGCGGGGAAAGGGCGTGACAGTTGTCACCGCAGAAGAGTGCTGGTACAAGTCACTTGCCCCGTTAATGGAAACGATCAGAAAAACTATTGGTCCTGACCAGCCCGCGTACTTGAGTTTCGACATTGATGGACTGGACCCTTCGGTGGCACCGGGAACCGGAACACCAGAACCCGCAGGCCTTATGACCTCCCAGGGACTTGAAATCATCCGTGGCTGCTTCGGACTAAATCTTGTGGGCTGTGACCTGGTTGAGGTATCGCCACCTTACGACACCACCGGCAACACTTCTTTACTGGCGGCAAATCTGATCTTTGAAATGCTCTGCTCCCTCCCCGGTTGCACCAGGCGCTAGATTTTGAGTTGTTTTAATGAATATAGTGAACTTGAAGTCATAGCGGTCAGGTCCGCCACTTCCGCTTTTAGCACGGAAGACAGAATTCAGGCACAGTGGCAGAGCCTTCGATTTCATGAACCTCCGGCTCTCAATGAGGCGATTGAGGAACACACAAGTTTCGTTAACCTGCTCACATCTGCTGGTGCTGAAATATTGGAACTCGAAGGGCATGAAGAAATGACCCTCGACAGTATCTATACCCGTGACGCACTGATCATCTCGCCCTCAGGAACCATTCTTTGCCGAATGGGACGCGCCAGCAGGCAGGAAGAACCCGGTCACAATTCGAGGCAACTTGCCGGATTGGGCTTCCCGGTTTCAGGAGAAATATCTGCACCCGGCACACTCGAAGGTGGTGACTTTATCTGGCTGGATGAACATACCGCCGCGGTGGGGCTCGGTCCCAGAACCAATCAGGAAGGTATCAGGCAGTTGCAGCGGCTATTAGGTGAAGGAACAGAATTACATGTTGTACCCCTAGTTGAACCTGAGCATCCTGACGATGTTTTTCATCTTATGAGCATGATTTCCCCGCTGGATCACGACCTGGCACTAATCTATCGACCACTAATGCCTGCACCTTTTATTCGGTGGCTGGAGAGCAGGGGAATTGGCTTTGTAGAAGTACCGGAAGCTGAATTTTTGCTTATGGGATGTAATGTTCTTGCTACCGGACCACGCCGGATATTGATGCTCGACAAACTACCTGCCACAAGGTCCCTATTGATGGATGCGGGATGCGAAGTTTCGACCTTCAAAGGTGATGAAATTAGCAGAAAGGGAGGAGGTGGCCCCACCTGCCTGACTCGCCCACTGGTCAGGGCTAACAACTAGAACCCAACGAATCACGAGATGCTCAATTCGCTCTAAATTTACCCGGGTCAGTTAGTCTCCGGCCAACCCTCTAGGGATCAATATATCCCCGAGAGAAATCAACCACTGGATAACGCATCAGGTTTTTCACCCTGTCGTCCTCAAGATAGACTGTGGAATATTCATGGGTCGGCACCATAGGCACATCTTCAAACAGCATCTGCTGCATCTGGCCAAATGCATTCATTCGTACAACAGGATCCGCAGATGAATGTGTCAATGCCATTAATTCATCATATTCCGGATTGTGGTAGTTCCCGTCGTTGAAAGGGCTTCCCGAAACAAATATTCCGGCAAAAAAGACCGGGTCCCGCAGGGCGCCACCACAATAGGCAGCCCTGGCAATATCAAAATCACCGACATTCATCTTCGCAATTGCCTGTTTGAAGGTCTGCTTATCCACCTTGATATCAAGACCCAGCGCCCCACCAAGCTGGGCCTGAATAAATTCGGCTTCAATCTGCCGTGTCTCATTGGCCAGCAGTATAATCGAAGGAATTTCTTCTACTCCCAGTTCCTTTTTCGCCTCTTCAAGCAACTGTCTTGCACGTTCAGGGTTGAAATCAATCCGCGGCGCGGGAAATTCCTTCTGAAAACTTTTACCGACACCTTTAACCCGTCGCGTGAATACACTATCTATTTTTCGCGTTCCCGGCAGACCAACAATATTATTAACGTACCGGTCACGATCGAAAGCCAGTCGCATCGCCTGCCGTACTTTCAGGTTTGCAGTGGGTCGCCCCGGCGCCATATTCATAACCAACCAGGCAAGGCAATTGCTCGCTGCCTTCTTGATCCTGAATCCTGAATCCGAGGCATCACTGAGTATCTCCTCATTCAGGGATAGTGTCGCCAGCTCATTACTTTTGTAAAGATTCAAGAGCGATCGCAGGTCGGAAGTAATGTACCCTATATCAACTGCCTGCAGCTTGATGTTCTCACGGTCCCAATAATATGGATTCCGGCTGAATTTAATCGATGAATTGTGAACCCAGGAATCAATTTTAAACGGGCCATTGGATAACATGTTCACTGCATCGGCACCAAACCTCCCTTCTTGCGCTTCAACAAACTTCTGCTTAAGGGGAAGATAAGCTGTACCCGTCAGCACCGTTAGCAGATAAGGAACAGGCCTGCTCAGGGTCAATTTCAGAACGCGATCATCCAGTGCTTCGACACCCAGAGATGATGTTGGCAAGTCTCCGGCAAGAATCGCCTCGGCATTTTCGAGCACATAAACAAAAAATGTCGAACCACGTGCAGCAGTCTTTGGGTCAACCAGCCTCCGCCAGGAATAGACAAAATCAGCCGCCATGATGGAAGTTCCGTCAGCCCATCGAGCATCATCACGTAACCAGAAGATCGCTTGATTGGCACCAAGCTCCCACTTTTCTGCAACAGCGGGAACAACTTCTCCCCTGCGGCCAATATTCACCAATCCTTCATTAGTCAGGCTCAGGACGAATCCGCTGGTGGTATCTTCAGACATGGTACTGTCGAGGTTTGGCGGTTCCGTTGCCAGGCTGACGGTGATGCGGTCATTTTCGACATCCACGCCGATAGCAAAGGCACTAACAGGGCTGAGAAGGAATGCAGCAAGGGCTGGAATACGAACAAATTCTTTAATTCTATTCACGCTGGTCACCTGATAAGCAGGAAACAGTTATCATACTTGTTTCTGCCAGTTCTCCTAAATTCAAACTATGCACCAGAAGCAAATCAAAACGTGTCTCGCACATATTCTTCTAGCCCTCGCGGTCTGCAACTGTACCTGCACATATGCCGGGCCAGAACTTCACTGGGTTAGTTCCGGGTTAAACAATCGAGATATTACCTTTTCCGCTGATGGCAATACGCTATTGACGTCCATCATGTCACCGAAGAACCTGTTTGCCGCTATCGCCATTAGTCACAAGGTAAACGGAAGCTGGAGCGAATTACAGATCGCTCCTTTCTCGGGACGTCACCAGGATATCGAGGCGATGTTCACACCAGACGGAAAACAAGTATTTTTTTCATCGAAACGTCCAAAGCCGGACCGGGATGGTGATGACTGGGACATCTGGCAGGTTAGCTACAACAATGGAACATGGTCTGAGCCAGTCAACCCGGGCGGGCCGATTAATTCTACAGGTGATGAATTTTATCCCTCCATCGCCAGCAACAATAATCTCTATTTCACCGCGACCCGTGAAGAAGGAAAAGGCGCCGAAGATATTTTTCGAGCGATCTATGAAAACGGCGAGTATTCAACAATTGAAAGCCTGGGTGATGGCGTTAACACAAAAAACTACGAATTCAACGCATTCGTGGCACCAGATGAGAGCTATCTGATCTTCGGATCCCAACGCCGGGAAGGTGAAGTTGGTGGTGGGGATCTTTATATCAGCCGCAATAAAGGCGGCAAATTTCAGGCGGCGATATTGCTCGGCAGTGATATTAATACGAGCCGGCTGGAATACTGCCCTTACGTTTTTGAAGGACGATTTTATTTTACCAGCGAGCGGGCACATCAATTCGAAGGTCGCTTCAGCTATGAATCACTTAAAACAGCATTCAGCTCTCCTGGGAACGGACTCGGCAATATTTACAGTGTGCCGTTGAACGACCTGCCTTCATTTTGAACCGCCAGGGTTGCGCAGGACTGAAGATTATCCACCTGCAATCGCATCCTTCTATAAGTATTCAAAATCCAGATTCAAAAATGGCTCCTCATTTTCTATTCGCCGTTGCCGGCCTTTCATGAATTTTTGAGGATGCCAACCTGCAAGTCGGTCGACATCCATATGGGCATGAATGACGGCATACAAACTAAGTTCTCTCAACTTAAGGAAGCGCGCCAGCTCTCCATAAACAAACGGATCCACAGAAAACTCCTCGCCATACCCTTCCATAAACAACGGCAGAAAATATCGAGCCATAGTCTCCTGTGCCAAACGATGGCCGTTGACATGCTGGGCCAGTACCGCGCCAAACAATATCGTTGCGATATCGTAGACAAACCACATATAGATGGCATCATCGAAATCGAAAAATGTCAGGGTTTCGCCCTGCTTAAAAAAGTTCCCCGCATGAGCATCCCCGTGAATCAAGCCATAGATATCCCGATTAACCGGCAGTCTTTTAAGTTCCGACATCAGTTCACTGGATATCTCAACTATCTGCGTCTGTTCCGGGGGAATTCTTGCAGCAAAATCGTGATTTTCGTCAACCTGCCAGTCTATACGCTGGAATTGTGGTTCGAACGTTTGTGCAAGCCGGTGAAAAATGCCGATGCACCTGCCCCATTTTCTGATAACTGCCGGTGTCCAGTCTTCTTCGCTTAAAAGATTACCCTTGGCCCGGTCAAATAGACTAACCGTGAAATCATCAAAATGTTGCAGCAATTTCCCATTGGGTAATGTGTTGGGAAGACAAACAGCCGCCCCACTCTCAGACAAATACCTGATGAACTCCAACTCTGCAGCAATCTGTTCCGCTTCCCTGTGGGAATGGTGAGTCACGCGAAGAATCTTGGCGCCCACAGCAAAGACATGACTTTCAAATCCGCCGAGATCAATAATCTCGCGTGCATCCAGCTTTAAAGCTTCCAATATCCGCTTCTTGATTCCGCCATTAAAGGCATTGATCGCAATTTGATCCAAAAACCTGCCCCGCTTTACTTATATTGAGTGTTGCACGATATTACAGTGAATTATTTGCGAGGAACATTTCCATGACAACTATCGGACTTATTACACCAGGGGCGATGGGCGCCTCGGTCGGCGCCGCTGCCAGAAGCTCGGGCGCAACGGTACTCTGGGCTTCAAAAGGTCGCAGCGCTGCCACTGTTGAACGTGCTGCGCGGGCAGGGCTGACTGATTGCGTTACATTAGAAAAACTGATTACCCAAAGCGACATTATTCTCAGTGTCTGTCCACCTCACAATGCTGCTGAGGTCGCTGATGAAGTTCTTTCCTTCGGTTTCAGTGGGTTATATGTCGAAGGCAATGCCATCGCACCAGATTTAACTCGTCAGATAGAAACTGCTGTAGTCAACACCGGCGCAAACTTTGTTGACGGCGGTATCATCGGTGTTCCAGCCTGGAATGCCGATTCCGGGACGCATTTTTATCTGTCTGGCGAACACGCCCAGACGATCGTAGACCTATTCGATGGGTCAAAGCTAAAGGCTTCAGTGATCTCCGATAAAATCGGTGCAGCCTCGGCCCTGAAGATGACATTTGCGGCTTTCACTAAAGGTAGCATTGCCTTGCTATCGGCAATACTCGCAGTCGCTGAAAAGGAAGGCGTCCGTGCTAACCTGGAAAAACAATGGGGTGAAGAGTTTACTCATCAAACCCATCAGCGGGTGATTGCCAGCACTGTGAAAGCCTGGCGATTTGAAGCTGAAATGCATGAAATTGCTGCAACTTTTGAAGGTGCTGGTTTACCCGGCGGATTTCATAAGGCATCAGCCCAGGTTTTCGCGAGCCTGGCACAATTCAAGGATCAAACTGAGCCACCGGAGTTATCAGCAGTCATTGCGTCAATGCTGAGATAGGCTAACGATAACCATCGCCAGCATCGTTGCAGTAAACATTTGCCGATTTCCACAATTGGCAGGAGTGCTATCATCTCATCATTAGGCAATGACCCGAGGGTAAAAGCATGCCATTAGCGCTGGGAGTACATGTCGGACAACAAAATATGTCCATGGACGAGATGCGGGCTTTGTGGCGCAAGCTGGATGCCGCCAAAGTAGACTGGATCTCAGCCTGGGATCACTTTTATGAGGCACCACCCGCCGGTGGAACCATAGATCATTTTGAAGCCATGGCTACGCTTGGCGCACTCGCGGCAGAAACAAGTCATGCACGATTAGGTTGTCTTGTGTTCTATGTTGGCTACCGCAACCCGGCCAGCCTTGCCAAGGCGGCCGCTACGCTGGATCACATTTCCGGCGGCAGGTTTGAACTGGGTCTGGGTGCTGGCTGGCATGAACAGGAAGCCAAAGCCTATGGATATGACTTCCCCAGTGTTGGCACACGACTCGATATGCTCGATGAAGCGGCAACAATCATCAGGAGCCTGCTCACCCAGGAAAGAACAACCTTCCACGGAAAACATTTTCGATGTCAGGATGCATCCAATGTGCCCGCCCCTGTACAGAAACGTTTGCCGATCTGGATCGGCGGGCTCGGCGAGAAGAAAACACTTCGGCTGGTTGCTAAACACGCGGATGGCTGGAATGCCGCTTACACGTCTGTAGAACACTTCACCCATCTTGGCAAGGTCCTGGATCAGTGGTGTGAAAAGCGGGATCGGGACCCGGCAACATTGAAACGCTCCATTAATCTGACATTTAATCTGGGAACATCGGCGGCTGAAGTCGAAAAAGAACGTGAAAAGCTTCGAGCAACCTGGGGACCTGTTGCGGAAAGGATTGAAGGTGGCGCTTTACTGTGCACACCCAATGAGGCGGTGGACCGCATCAAGGCTTATGAAGAAGCCGGAGCCGACATGGTGAATGTTGCGCTGCGGGCCCCATGGAACCAGGATGCGCTGGATGCTTATATTGAGGAGGTGATGCCTAAGTTAAGGTAGTTTGGAGAAAACCATCATCCCGGTCGGGATCGCTCACAACCTGGGAGAAACGTAGACCTGGGATGGTCCAGCGGGTGAAATTAATTTTGTGCGATGTCCACCATAGTTTGAATATTGGTGAGTTTAACTCTCGGACGACCGGTCGCTTCACCCCTGGACAGTTCCTCAGCATCAATCTTTTCCCAGCCTGCGTAGGTCACGAAATCCGGTTGCCGTTTGCGCAGTAGCGCCTCCATCGCCTCAGGTGCCGGATTTGCCGGGTTGAAATGAGCGCCAGACTCCAGGTCCTCAACCATGCAATTTACTGTTTCCCGGGCACAGGTTTTGTTGGTACCGATCACACCAGTGGGTCCACGTTTAATCCAACCCGCCGTGTACATTCCGCTTAGACGTTCACCTTCCTTCGTCTGTATCCTTCCTTTATCATTTTCGATTGTCCCCCAGCTTTCATGGAATGGCACTTCCGGCAATGGTGCACCCCGGTAGCCTACTGAACGAAACACGAGACCGACTGGTATCTCTTCTTCAATAACTGTCGCGCGCGCCCTGATTGATCCGTCTTCAGATCGATAGGCTTCATTTTTCGTCAGTTTTAGGCTCTCAACTTTCTCACCGCCAAGCAGTTCCGTTGGAGATACCAGGAATCGAATGGTCAATAATCGACTCTTACCAGTTTGTTCCCGTTGCGAATACTCGGTGATATACGCTACATTTTTATCCACATTTTTATCCGGGTTCGCTTCCATGTACGCACGACTATCCTCATCCAACGCGGCTTCTTCTATAGATATGGTGACATCTGCGTCAACCAGCTCACCCATCTCCTTAATTTCTGGCGCAGTAAACGCAGCTTGCGCAGGACCTCTCCGACCCAGTAGATAAACGTTTTTGACTTTACTGTCCTTCAGAGCCTTGAGTGCGTAGTCCGCCATATCTGTTTCAGCGAGTTCGTCATAGGTTTTACACAATATTCGGGCAACATCCATCGCCACATTACCCACGCCGATAATAGCGACATTTTCCTGACTAAGGTCGAACTCCTTATCTGCAAAATCCGGATGACCGTTATACCAGGCGACAAATTCAGTTGCTGAATGACTTCCCGCGAGATCCTGGCCTGGAATTCCAAGATCCCGATCAACGGGTGCACCTGTAGTAAAGATAACCTGGTGATAGTGTTGCTTCAGGTCATCGAGAGAGATATCCCTGCCGTACTCGACGTTGCCATAAAACCTGAAATTAGGTTTTGCAGCACTCTTTGCATAGGCACGAACCACTGATTTATCTTTTTGGTGATCCGGTGCCACACCAGCCCTGACCAGTCCAAAAGGTGTCGGCAGGCGATCAAACATATCTATTTCGACATGAATTTCCTTATGCCTGCCGAAATTGCTGACGGTATAAAATCCTGCAGGCCCTGATCCAATTATTGCAACTCTCAATGGGTTCTGCTCGCTACCAACTGCGTCCATCAAACCTTCCTCTAATTGACTTCCAATGTTTCTGTGGTGTCTCTGCTCAGCCGGTGAGATTAGCAGATTAGTCAATTCAATTACCAGACTAGTCGCCTGTAAGCAGGTATGGCGCAACATTGCCATAAAAAGACACTCGAACAACGGAACTGAATAACGCATAATTCCACCCCAGTATCGAAATTCTTGCTTGTGAAACTCCAAACGGAACTTTTACTTTGAGTGATGCGACTATCCCTGCGAACGTAACCCTCTCTTCCAGTGAACAATGGCTGGCAAAACTAGGCATTCGACCAGAAGATAAAGCCGTTACCGCGCTGCTGTTTAGCAACATGTTTTTATCTGGTATCGCAATCGGCATGATAAGAGTTTGTGCGCTAACACTCTTCCTAAAACACTATGGTTCTGAACAGCTCGCCTTAATTGCGATTCTGATGGCTCTGGTCGGCATGCCAGCCACTATTCTGATTGACCGGTTCACATATCGCCTGTCTACCGATGCACATATCATGACAATACTCGGCATTGTCATGACAGGGCTGATTTTGTTCCGGGGCATGCTTGGTATCACCGACAGCAGTATTCTCATTTTTTCCCTGCCACTTTTTTTTGAATTGGTCTACATGCTATTCAGCCTGCAATTCATTGCGCTACTCACCCGACTGCTCAATGTTCGACAGGCCAAAAGATTGTCTGGTATCACACGCTCCGGTGAATTTGTAGCTGAAACGGTTGGCGGGTTCCTGATCGTCATATTGCTCAATTACCTCGCGGTGCAAGACCTTCTGCTGGTCGCAATGTTATCCACCGGGCTTGTGTTCGTTGTCGTTCGTTATACCACCACTCATTTCAAATCAAACTTACTGGTTACCAACCAGGAAATTGTTGAGGGAGAGATTGCTGACCTGAGAATGTTCGGCATGATGAAAATTACCTACGTGAGATTGATCGCTGCGGCTTATGCCATCTACATGTTTGCCTACTACTTCCTCGAAGTAACATTTTATGACTATGCTTCTGTTCAGTACCCGGATGATCAACAACTTGCGAGCTTTATCGCCCAATTTTTCGCTGTCACAGGTTTCCTGACCATGTTCACCATGGTTTTCATCTTTGCACCTTTCTTGAGGAGGTTTGGCATCATCGCTGGTGTGATTGCTTTCCCAATGGTTATTTTCGTAGCCTCAACCGCAATCAGCTTCATGGAGTTTTCCGGAGCTGGAATAGCAGCAATTTTTACCGTCGTGGTGGTGGCAAATTGTTCTCGATTTATCCTTCAGGCTGCCATCTGGAAACCATCAGTCGCCATCTTGTTCCAGGTGATGCCGGACCGCCAGCGTACTACAGGGACATCGCTGATCGAGGGTGTGGTTGATCCGCTGGCCGGTGGCCTGGCTGGAATTTGTCTCTTCTTCCTAATCAACATGCTCGGCTGGGAACCAAAAAACTTTATGATACTCCTCAGTCTTCTGATGCTGCTCTGGCTGGTAATCTCTCTGTATATCCGGCGTATGTATCTATCAAGCCTGGTGGTTAGCATCCAGAAACGCAAGCTTGGCGAACTGTCGATTTCAGAACTCGACAATGCCAGCCTGGATATCATTAAAGCTGGACTGGCCAGTCCTTATCCTGCCGAAATCTTCTATTGTCTAAACCTGCTGGAAGAAATTGAACATCCAGAAATTACCGAGCTGTTGAAAAAAGTACTTGACCATGATGACCGTGATGTCCGCATGGATGTGTTGGGCAGAATCGCGGCCATGGAGATACGTCCTCTCACCGGACAAGTCCTGAATCGGATCGAGGTTGAACCTGATAACGCCGTCCGGGGCCAGGCGATCATTACCTATGCCAGCCTCTCCCCAAACGATATTATCCGCGATATTTCACCCTATCTCGAAGATCCCAGCCCGGATCTGAGACGTGGCGCATTGATTGGTATGCTGTGCCATGATCCACGCAACGACACGGCAAATAATTATTTGTTGCGTCTCATTCGATCAGAGGCGACCACTGACCGGCTATTTGCGGCAGAAATAATGGGCGAACTTGGTAGCGATCATTTTTCAGGGTTTCTGGTTGAACTTATCACCGACATGGACACCAATGTTGTCGAACATGCTATCAAGGCTGCGGGACTCATGCTGGACAACAGGCTGATTAACCCACTCGTTCTAAAACTATCTGAGCCGACTCTTCTGCCCACTGCCAGTATCGCATTGCGACAATTTGGCGAAGCCGCACTCTACGATCTGGATCTTGGGTTTATTTCACCGGAAACGAATAGACCCGAAAAATTACACATTATCGATATCATTCGCGAGATTGGCGGCGTCAAGGCAACCGAAGTTTTGTTGCGACACATTGATGATGAGCAACCCGAGATACGACATAGAATATTTCTTAGCCTGGCAGGGCTCCATTACCAGGCCGACCCGGATGATCAATACATCTTCGTCAATAAACTCGACGAGGAGGTTAATAACATCACCTGGCTACTCGCTGCCATGGAAGATCTATATGGCAATAAGAAGTACCACCTGGTGCACAGCGCCCTGGGCCACGAACTGGACGTTAAACGTGACAGTATGTTGTTGCTTGTTTCATTTCTGTTCCCCTCCATTGTCATGTTGGACACCCGGGCAAATATTGATTCCAAGGTCGCAGAACTCAGGATCTTTGCCCTTGAAATTCTTGACAATCTTCTCACCGGAGAAATTAAGCAAGTCGTGCTCCCGCTGCTTGAAGATCTAACAGTCGCCGAACGCCTGGAATTCCTGGCCGAAAAATTTCCGCAGGGAATTATGACCCCTGGTGAGAGGTTCGCCGACATTGTAGAAACTCATTTTGACGACGCTTTTTTCTGGACTCGAAACACCCTGTTGTACCAGATAGGCAAGGATAAGGATGGGGCTCAGATGGACAAGGTACGCGAATCTCTTAGGGACAAGGAAGCCACCATTAGGGAAACTGCACTCTGGGCATTAACACAACTGAATCCACCCGATCTCTGGCGCTCTCTGCGTGCCCACTCTGACGACGAATCCCCGATTGTGAATGAAGTCGTTCAGTGGCTACTTAAAGGGGTACCTGAACCTGAGAAGGCTTGAGCTTTGTTCTATTCTTTTTAATAAGACTCTTTTTTTATATAACTAAAACGCTAAGCTGGCATAATAGATTACATGACGTTTCCTGGTGGTCACACATGCTACTAACTATTGAGAAGGTGCTAATTCTCAAATCAGTCGATATCTTCTCTTCCGTGCCGGAAGCACAGCTTGTGGATCTTGCCACCATTGTTGAATCGGTTGAATACGACGCCGGGGAAACGATCATTCACAAAGGAGATCTGGGTAGTTCCATGTACATCGTCGTCGATGGCAGGGTTCGAGTATTTGAAGGGGATACAGAACTCACAATCCTGGGTGAAAGAGAATATTTTGGCGACCTTGCAGCCCTGGACCCTGAACCGAGGGCTGCATCCGTCCAGGCAATTGAAGATTGCTCCTTGCTGAGACTGGAAGGTGAATCCCTCTATGAACTCATGGCCGGTAACAAGGAAGTGACTCGTGGCATTGTTCATATACTTTGTGATTACGCCAGGCAAAACCTTGCCCGGGAAGTTTAGCGCTGACCAGCCCACCAACAATTCGCGAATTTTCCAGTCGTCTGCTCAAATGGTTCGACCAGCACGGACGCAAGCACCTTCCATGGCAAAAAAATACAACACCTTACCGTGTCTGGGTTTCGGAAATCATGCTCCAACAAACCCAGGTCACAACAGTGATCCCATATTTTGAAAAGTTTGTCCTCGCCTTCCCCTCAGTTAACCAGTTGGCTAATGCCTCTGAAGATCAGGTGCTGCACAAATGGACGGGTCTTGGTTATTACGCTCGCGCAAGGAATCTTCATCAGACAGCAAAACAGATCGTCACGAGTCACAAGGGCGCCTTCCCTCTAACAGTAAACGAACTTGAAATGTTGCCTGGTATAGGAAAGTCCACTGCCGGTGCTATCGTCGCCATCTGCACAAACACCAGGGCAACCATTCTCGACGGAAACGTGAAACGTGTTCTGGCTCGTTGCCACGCCATCGAAGGATGGCCAGGAGATAGTGCAACTGCAAAGGAGCTATGGGGCATTGCAGATAAACTGACCCCGACGAAACGGGTTGCTGACTATACCCAGGCGATCATGGACCTGGGTGCAACCCTTTGCACACGTTCTTCACCCACATGCGCTGATTGTCCATTCATGAAGGACTGTTCCGCCTACAGGATGGGACGTATTGCTGACTTCCCAACTAAAAAACCCAAAAAAACACTCCCCGTCAGGAAAACGACAATGTTCCTGATCGAAAACCCACAGAAAGAGCTACTATTGCAACAACGTCCATCCAAGGGGCTGTGGGGCGGGCTCTGGAGTTTTCCAGAAGGAGAAAAAACAGCAGCGATCCTTGACCAATTTTCTATGGGCGCAGTCAGGATCTTGTCTCAACAGAAACTGGAAGAATTTCGACATACTTTTACCCACTTTCATTTAGATATAACGCCTATTCACGTAAAATTGGCAGATACGCCACCCATGATCGGGGAGCAGGCTTCAAGATGGTTTGCACCTGATGAACCGGATGAAATCGGCTTAACGAAGCCCGTCACCCGGCTGCTCAAAGAAATAGGATAACCATGTCTAGAACAGTTAACTGTAAATTGCTCAACAAGGAACTTCCCGGCCTGGAATCGCCGCCTTTTCCAGGACCTAAAGGCCAGGAAATATTCGACACCATTTCAGCGGAGGCATGGCAAAGTTGGCAGGACACGCAAACTATGCTCATCAATGAAAAGCATTTGAATATGATGGATAAAGAAGCAAGGAAGTACCTCAATGAGCAGCGTGACAAGTACCTTTCAGGCGAAGAAGTAGACCACGCCGAGGGCTATATCGCTCCGAAGTAATGCCTATCAACTTTCTCAGCCCGCGCAGTAACCTCACCCCGCGTCCGCAGCTATCCCGTCATCCTGACGGTAAGCGGAACCTACTCCAGCTTCAGAGCATATCCACTCCTTGACTAGGTCCGCCGCCTTGGGTTTAATAGCGCCTTTTTCCGGCACAGCCATCCAAAGGCACCGCCGAAAATTGTTTAAACGCTGAAAATTTGGCCGGATAGCTCAGTCGGTAGAGCAGAGGACTGAAAATCCTCGTGTCGGTGGTTCGATTCCACCTCCGGCCACCACCAATCCCACATTTTCTGCGAGTCTTAGAGTTCCCACACATTTCATAGCCAATTCTGCTGGGCAGATTTTCGGGAAAATACCGATGGTCTACCGCCAGTACCACATAGCCTGTGGTCACCGAAAAATGTACGAGCCTTACTAATTCTCTACCAATTTTAGTCTGGAAATGGGTAAGAATTCTTGAAATGCCATACCACTGATACCACGGTATTTCCGATTGATCTTTGGATGATCAGAGACGAAGTTGGAAATTGACCCAGTATTTGCAGGATAGTTTGACCCATATTGCTCGCCGCTAAAATTGATTTCCCTT
>Ga0114949_10001563_pt1 | contig 13946 bp, 11 predicted proteins | sample N074metaG_FD_83505 | JGI IMG/M metagenome (GOLD analysis project Ga0114949, IMG submission 83505) | Deep subsurface microbial communities from Kermadec Trench to uncover new lineages of life (NeLLi) - N074 metaG | ecosystem: Environmental > Aquatic > Marine > Ocean trench > Sediment | place... | reverse complement strand
ATATTTGGCTGGCGAAAAACTGACCAGTTTCCAAACGTTTTTGACGACATCGTTGTTCATTGTATTCTCTCTCGTATTCAGTGTTGGTTCGGTAGCCTTTTTCCAGTCTACTAATGAGATAAGTGCGAGATTTGGAAACGAAGTTGGAATACCTACGTTTCCAATTCGATATGCTTGGATTATTGGCTGTGCCGAGATTTTTGGTATTCTCGGATCACTAAGGTTTATGTTTGACGTTAGGAGAAAGAAAGGACTCCCCTAACATGAAAGTTTTAAGCCGCTCATTTCATTCATTCAGACGCCATTAGGCCGTCATCCAAAAAATTCCTCGCTGAGACCATACTGCTCGAAAAGAATGTCATAGTAAGGAGGATCTATGACTTCGGCAGCATAGTCATTGGTAAACTCATCGCCTCTTTCAATATCTCGAGTTGCCACTAGGGCATAGCGGTTATTGAGAAGTGCCTCTGTTACATTGCGCAGGTAGTGAGGCGAAGTCACATCTAGCGTTGCATGGCTTGCTGTAGCGTTATTCGTTGCCAGATTCGCGTTACTCGAATGATTAACAAGTACTCCGTCGTCAAGAATTCGAATAAGGCAGCCGGGGAAATCCTTGAGACCAAAGATATGTGTTAGTTCGTAGACCACTTCGGCATGCGACATTTGCTCGATCACTGCCTTAAATGTTTGCTCGTTATAGACGACATACTGAGCCGGAATATGGTGCCAAACAATGCTTCCCTGCACTATCGCCTCACCTGCAAAAACGCCCAGACCCCTATCACCTGTCTTGTCGACTATGTATGGAAAGCGAAACCCACTAAAATTTTTATCCATCAAAAGATGTCCTCGTACACATAGCGGCTAATTTTGCAGGCTGAGATTAACTGCTTTTCCCTCTGCTTCCGGCCATATATAGTCATTTTGTTCTACTTTCAGCGATACTCATCGCAACTGACAGGTACTGTCAGTGAGAGCGGGACATGCACTCGTGAACTACGAATATTCAGCCATAACACTCGATGTTCACCGCTTTTGCTTCGAGTTCACAAGTGCGAGTTCATTAACGAACACTCAGGGCTCGCCGTCCAACCGGCTCACCTATATTTGCTTCGCAGAACTTAAGCATGCATGTCCTTATTAGTAATCTTACATCTGGAGTCATTTAGTGAAACATATGTTGCGTCGCTTCTTAACATATGAATTTAATCGGTCATCTGCTTCTGACTCGCATTAAACCTGCGTAAGGTCTGCACCAGTATTAGCAGACAAATAAAACCTGTAATCGGTGCGAGAACAGCGAGCGTTGTATAGCCGCCAGTTTCCACCAGTATACCGCCTACTGCAGCACCGGGTGCTGCGCCAAGCCACCAGACGGCATCCGTTGCAACAACCCAGCGTCCCTTATCATCCATTTCGGCCAGAACGCCTAACATATAAGGGACCAGGAAGTAATAAGCGATATTCCAGCCGAGGTAGCTCGCCGCGAACAAAATTGGAATGGTGCTAAGTGCAAGTGCAGAGGCAAAGGCGACATTGAGAATTATGCCGATGATTATAGGGCGCAAATTGCCATAACGATTCCCCATCCAGGCAGCCAGCACGCCGCCTGACAACCCAATAAAGGCTGCCACTCCCAGTATCTCGCCTATACGGAATTCTTCCAATCCTGTACGCAGGCCAAATTGCTCGAGAAACACCTGGGTTGCGCCCTGGCCAATTTCGTATATGAACAGCGCTACCATTGCCAGCAGCGCAAAGCGCGCATTGGGGGCACCTCGTACTCCGAGGCGCTCTGTTAGGCGTTCAAATAAGGACAAATCTTGCGCTAACGCCTTGCTTTCCTGCACAACTTCATGGTGGCGCGGTGGGTTTAACCATACGATCATCGGCAGGAACAACACGACAGCAGCGGCCATACCGTAGTAACCCCCTGCAGACCCATAAGGCACTGTCAGGTAGGGCACTACCATGAGCTGTACCGCGGCGATCAAACCCCAACTTACACCGACGATGGCGAAGACGCGCTGAGGGTTCAAGGAAGACGCTGCTGAGGCCGTACCGGCAGCGCCAATCAGGCCACCGGCGAATCCTGCCAGCAACCGAGTCACTCTGAGCACTTCAAAGTTATCGGTGTACGCTGAAATTAGGTTGACGCTGATCAGTACCAACCCGCCCACTGCAGCAGCCTTCACGCGGGAAACTCGCGAAAGGGGTCCAGCAACAAATAGCGCAGCCAGCGCATAGACAGTCAGTTCCTGGGTAAACATGATGCCAATGTCAATCTCACCGAGATCATAATGCGACATAAGCGGGCCCAGCATCTGGGTCTGCGCGTAGTAACTCATCTGTGCCAGGAACCAGCACGCGGTACATGAAATCAAGGTCCGAATATAAGATCCGGACGCAGAAGCACCCGGGATGCTAGAGAGGCTGCTCATTTTTTCTTTCTTATTTTTGTACGCGAGACGAGAGTAGCATAGAGAGATGAAGTCGCACTACCAAAGCAGACCCCAACTCCAAATTCGTGGGGTATGTTGTCCCTCGAGATAGTTGCCATGTTTGTATCTCGATTTGTTTTGTAATCCCGTTTTGGACAAGTACCATAGTGGCAGGCGTGAGCGGTTCAAGGGGCTTTTTTTACCACTTAATGGTCAGTGAATTTAATTGTCAAAATGTACAAAAAAGTCGGGTAGAAGACGGATGAATATCTTGAAAAATCCTTGTATCACTTTCTTTACGCGTCTTTCAGCGGGTAAGAGAAAGTCGAAAAAAATTCCTTCTAGGGGGATAGCATCGCAGAAACCTCAAGAATACTGATCAGGATGAACACGTCCCTATACGGCAGGGATGCGTAAGAACTGCAGGCAGTATAATGGCGTCTTTTTATGAGTACGAAAAATGGCCAGTGAAGAACACACAAGGTCTTACTACGCAGCAACCAGGAATGATCTCACGACCTATCCTGAACTGCAGGGCGAGCACGAGACGGATGTTTGCATTATTGGTGGAGGTTTCACCGGTGTCGCCTGCGCATTGACATTGGCCGAGCGTGGCCACGATGTCACAGTCCTGGAACAGAACCGGATCGGCTGGGGTGCCTCGGGCCGTAATGGCGGTCAGCTGATCCATGGGCTCGGCGGATCCAAACATCTGTCCAGGTATTTAACCGAGGAGAAAATCTGGTCACTGCATTACCGTGGAAACGATATCATTAAGGAGCGGGTTGAAAAGTACAATATTGATTGTGACCTGAAATCCGGGTACGTTGAAGTCGCCCTGAAAAAAAGCCACATGGATGATTTGAAGGAAGATTATCACGAACATGATCAACAAGGTCTGGGGGAACACCTGCGCCTCCTGGACCGGGACGAGTTACGGGAAATTCTTGGAACCAATGCCTATATCGGTGGAATGACTAATGATTTGAATGGCCATTTGCATCCTTTAAATCTCTGCACAGGTGAAGCAAAAGCCGCGGCGAACCTGGGTGCTACTATTTTTGAGCAGAGTGAGGTCACGGACCTGGAACATGGTGAACGGGTCAAGGTTAATACAACCAAAGGAAAGGTCATTGCCAACAAGGTTTTGATTGCCGGAAACGCCTATCACCAGCTTGAACAACGTAAATTATCTGGCCTCGTCTTTCCTGCCGGTAGCTACATCATAGCAACCGAGTCACTGTCCAAAAACCTGGTTGAGAAGATCAATCCGCATGATCTTGCGGTTTGCGATCTGAACAATGTCGTGGACTATTATAGAATGTCAGCAGATAACCGGATGCTTTTCGGAGGGCGCTGTAATTATTCAGGCCGGGAACCCCGTAGTATTCAATCCAGTATGCGTCCCAGGATGTTAGAGGTTTACCCTGAACTTGAAGGCTCTAAAATCGAATACGAGTGGGGAGGTAAAATAGGCATCGTGGTGAAAAGAGTGCCACTGCTGGGTCGGATTGCCAGTAACGTTTACCACTCGGTTGGTTACTCCGGTCATGGAATTGCGCCGACGCATATTGCGGCTGAAGTGATGGCTGATGCCATGGGAGGCAACACTGAAGTCCTGGATGCCTATGAAAAAATCAGGCACTGGCGAATTCCAGGTGGACAGTGGATTGGCAACCAGATAATAGCGCTCGGTATGCTTTACTATCGAGCAATCGATCTCAGTCGACTGTAGTTCAGATGCTGAGAACCTGACCACTGGGCATGAAAAACCACTATGGCATCATTGAGACAGGACTTGCGCCTGAAACACTTAGCGATGAGTACGGCAATTACCTCGATATGGGCAAATCCCTGGTAGATGGATGCATTGCCGGAGCAAGCTTCGAAACATACAGTCCCGTCTCTGGAGATCCACTGCCAGTAACGCATCACCATGACGGGTATATTGTCATGGGTTCAGAACATAGTGTTTATGACGGATTTGGCTGGATTGATGAGTTAATGGATTTTATTCGGCAGACCGCTGCCGTTAAAGTTCCCCTGGTGGGCCTCTGTTTTGGCCACCAGCTTATCGCCCAGGCACTCGGTGGTCATGTAGAAAAAAAAGGCTGGGTGGTGGGTGCAGTCGATTACATCATTGAAGGTGGGCCCGATAGCATTCGCTCGATCGCTTATCATCAGGATCAGGTGACGCGTGTGCCGGGCAAAGCAAAGGTTGTACTGTCCAACGAGGAGTGCCAGTTTGCCGGGCTACGTTATCTCGACTTCCCCGGATGGTCAATTCAATCGCATCCGGAATTCACAGTTCCGTTTAGTAGAGCCCTGGTTGCGCACACGCGTCTGGAATCATTAGATGATGATGTCGCTGACCGTGCATTGGAGTCATTGAGTGGACCCATAAAACTGGATTACATTCAGGCTCAAATCCGATCGGTTCTTGCTCAGCTCTGATTATCAGATTGTTCCTCCAGCCGGATCTCGAGACCAAGATTATCAGCAATTTCTGTCAGCTGTTCGTCAACAGCTTCAATAGCCGTTGTTTGAGCGACCTCCACAAGGGCAGAACAGCTAAACATGGGGATGCCGCTCATTGGTGCCGGTGATACATTCGTTGATACTTCAATCAGGTTGATATTATGTTCGGCAAGGGCAAGGCTGATTTCATGGATAATCCCTGGCCTGTCATTGCCTAGAATATCCAGCTCGTATCTAAGGCTATCATTTGGTCCAGTTTCATTCAGGTCTTCAATGCTGAGGGTGAACTGATTTTCCGCGAGATCGATAAGCGCCTGTTTTAGACCTGAAATTTTATCTGCAGGTGCCTCAATGCGTACAAGCCCTGCGAATTTCCCCTCTAGTTTTACCATTCGGCTCTCGAGCCAGTTACCATCGTTGTGCTTGACGACTTCCGCAATTTCACTGACATAACCAGGGCGGTCATCACCGATAAAGGTGAGGATAAGGTGGCTCACAATTTTCTCCATCTAATGACCATGATATCAGTCTATCGACTCCTAACAGGATTAATATCTTTTCTTAACGGCGGATAGGAACGAGATGAACGGCGGGTTGTAAACTAATTATTATGGCTGAACTCACACCGTCCAGTCTCAGAGTTTGGGGGGTTGGTACTGCTCAACCACGAATTCATCATCGGCGTGAATTTCACCTGGCACATCAATTGACCCGACAACTCCGCGTTTCTTTTTTGCCCCTATGATAAATTCTCTTGGAGTAATCTTTACTCCCTCCTGTGTCAGGTATCGATTGGCGATTTTATTGGCCATGTCACGACAGGGTGGGTTGTAGTCCTCAACGACGAGCACAGCCCCCGATGGAAACTTTAACCGTGTTCCCTTGGGTAGTTTTGAAAATTCAGGAATGCCTTGTGTACAGATGTTACAGCCTAGATCTTCCGCGGTAAGCGTTTCTTGTAAATTGAGACCTGCTGAGATTTCATCCAGCTCTTCCCGGGAAACACCGGACCATTGCCGATTATTACGTCTCACAGTACCCATTGGATCACTGTCATTTTCGTAGGCTACACGCGAGAAACCCTTGTGTTTGTCTTCGGCGAATCCATCCAGTTCGGCCGTAATGCTCGATCGTTGCTGTTTGCTCATGTCATTGCGCGTACCAATGTGAACAGATACCAGCTGACCGATGAGTTGTTTCAAAAAAACCTCTGATTATTCAAAGAAAGGGGATCGGATCTGGACTAACCAATGACGATGTAAACCTTTCGCACAGTCTCGACAACCTCACCTGACCCTTTCCATCCCTTAGGGAAAACCCAACTGTCTCCCGCCTTGATTTCAGTGACCAGCCCAGACTCAGAAGTCAGAATCCAGTGGCCTGTCAACAAGTGGCAAAACTCCGTGATATCCAGGTCAATTTTTAACGTGCCTGGTTCACACTCCCAGGTACCGGCGGCAAGATTTTCTTGCTCGAAGAAACCGCTATCCGTCTGTTTGGGAAGTGGGCCTACTGGCTCGCCGAAGGACTCGACATGAACCAGGTTCTTCAAGTCGATACATTGTTTTTGAGCACTGATTTCTGGCATTGTTAGTCCCCCAGTAAAGTTATGTATGGTGATTATTGCAACCTGAGCTGACGCTGGTCTTTCTTGCGGGTAGGCGGTAAGTGAAGGATTCGACACTCTGAACGGGAGGCCATTTTCAGTTATTTAGATATCGTCGTTGGCAAGTGTGTCCAGATACCACTCAACAAATCGCATGCACAACCACTCATGTTCAGGGTGGTAAGGGCCAGGCTCAAAAAATCTTGAGTGTACCCCTTCGCTGTTACGCATAATGATGTATTGGTCTTCCCGTGTGGTCTTGTCCCATAACCAGGTGACTTCGTTTTTAATGTAATCGGTTCCTTCCACAGCATCCGCCCGTACGAACCAGACGACTTCCATGTCTGTCTCATTAATCTTTCTCGGAATGAATCGATAGAGTACACAATGATCAGGGTAATTCAGCATGAAGCAAAGTGGACCCAACTGGAAATCAGCTGCACCACCATCATAGCCGCGAAAACTACCCATGAGGGGCGCCACGGGCTGCCCATCCCGGCTTCCCGTGCTGAAGCCGTCGAAAAGTGCGTAGCGACTGTGATCAACACCACCACCGTGATGACTTGCTGCAGAGTAGGCGTGGTAGTTTTCAGTCGTAAGTCCTTTCAGACCGGTGACCTGCTCTGTTCGCGCCAGCATTTCTGTGTTCAGAGCTTTCACCTTCTCACGTGGATCCTTAAGCGAATGTAGTCTTGCATAAGCCCGATGAGCTGTCGCACAGTGATAGCATTCAAGATAATTCTCGAGCGCCAGCTTCCAGTTGGCGTTTACCTTGTATGTCTGGCTCTCGATCACCTTCGCCCTGGCCAGATCATAGCCACGGATGGCAGGTTCGATAATATCAAGATCTGGCGCGAACGATGCTGTTTCAGGATTGCAGTTGATAAAAATCAAACCATGAAAAATGATCATGCCTGGTTTTCTTAAGCCGTGGTCATCGGGGTTGAATGTTTCAAGGGCGTCCATTTCCCGAGCAAGCCGTAGAGAGCCGTCCAGGTTGTAAACCCATCCATGATAGGGGCAAACAAATGTTTTTAGACTTCCCGATTGTTGTTGGCAAACTCTTGAACCACGATGACGACAAATGTTGAATAGTGCCTGGACTGTTCCAGCTTCATCGCGGCAGAGGATGATGGCATCATTACCGAGTTTAAGCTGGATATAGTCACCGATCTCGGGAATCTGACTCTCATGTCCTGCGTAAATCCAGCTTTTGAAAAGTATCGAATCCAGCTCACGATCAAACGTAATGGGTGACTTGTAAAAGTAAGAATCGATGGCATAGCCGCTTTTCTGCTGCTGGATTTCCACCATCTGCAACATCCGCTGTGGGCTGTCTATTCCTTCGGATTCAATCATTCTGTGCATACCCAATGGCTTCTTAGGCGACGGAGAGATGGTAAGTGTAGAAGTCGTTATCTCTTGTCCAACCTTCCCTTTCGTACAGCGTTTGTCCAGGAATATTGTCTGTTGCCGTCTCGAGAGTCAGCCTTCCGTAACTGTTTTCTTTGGCATAATTGGTTGCTTGATCCATTAATCCCTTTGCGATTCCGAGTCGCCTCGAGTTACTTTCAACATAGAGGTCATATAATACCAGTCTGGGAATCAGTGCAACCGAACAGAAAGTTGGATAGAGTTGGGTGAAGCCAACTGCACGATCTTCGTCGGAAAGAGCCAGAAAGACGATTGATTCCTGCCTTTGCAGTCTGTCCATAAGGTAGCTGCGGCAAGCTCCGGGGTTGGGCGCCTCGTTGTAAAACTGACGATAGAGATCAAATAGGGGGGTTAATTGCTCAATGCGATCGGTCCCTGCTCGAATTATGTTCATTGTGGCATCCCGCATTGTTGAAACTGCTAATAAACCACGTCATGCTTGAACGATCAACTTATCGGCGACTGACTCTGTCGTCGTTGAATTAGATTGAAAATGCGTTTGAAGAGACAACTTCCGCGATGATTCTTTCAAGTCTTAGGCACGGATACGAACCATTTCCGGATCGTAGAAAGGTTTGAGAGACACTTCCGCTGGGTAGACTCGAGCGGCAATTTTAACAGACCATTCGCCACCTGCCAGATAGGCAGCATTAACCGGGTTGCCGTCGACCATTGCCAGGCCAATACCACCACCCAGGGTGTGTCCATAGGAACCCGCTCGCACGTAGCCGACGGGCTCGCCATCTCGCAGCACAATTTCTTGATGTTGCAGGATCGGCTCAGGGTCACGCAGAAAGATACTCACCAGGCGCTGTGTGTAGGTATTGTTGGCTTTGCGCTCCAGGCAGGCTTGCTTGCCTATGAAGTCGCCCTGCTTATTCGTTCTCACGGCAAAACCTAATCCAGTGGAGTAAGGGTCGTCCATGTTGTCGATATCATGGCCATAATCGCGGTAGCCTTTTTCCAGCCGCAGGCTGGCCAGGGCTTTCAAACCGGCGTGGCGCAAGCCAAAGTTTTGGCCCGCATCGATGATACGATCGTATACATGTAGAGCCTGCTCACTGGGTATATACAATTCGTAACCAAGCTCACCGGCGTAGGTGATTCGCACACAGAGCACGCGCCCCAACCCAATATCAATCTCCTGCACATGACGAAAAGGGAAGGACTCGTTTGACAGATCAACACTAGAAATGGACTGCAACAATTCGCGTGATCGAGGTCCCTGGATGTTCAACTGTCCATAGGCCGAGGTCACATCGGTAACGAAAACATGCTGATCATCACCAATATGCCGCTTCATCCAGGTTTCAGTATGGCGATGAGCTACATCCGACGTCACTACCATAAACTTGTCACTGTCTAGCTTGATTACCGTCAGGTCAGCCTCAAGCCGACCGTCATCATTGAGCCACTGAGTGTAGGTGATTCGCCCACTAGTGCCGTCGACCTCGTTAGCTGAAATGTAATTGAGAAAACTACCCGCATCGCGGCCCTGCACAAGGAATTTGCCCATGAAGGACATGTCCATGGCAATAACACTCTCACGACATGCCCGATGTTCAGCTGCCCAATACTCGAACCAGTCCGGACGTCCGAATGTGAGGGATCCTTGATCCGGCTGCCTGCCCTCAGGTGCATACCAGCCAGGGCATTCCCAACCACTGACATCCCGGAAGTGAGCACGTTGGGCAACAAGGCGTTCATGGAAAGGTGAGCGTCGGGCCCCCCGGGCAGTTTTCGGCTGACGATCGGGATAGTGGCAGGCGTAAACCAAACCCAGTGACTCCAGGGCACGCTGTCGGCGGTACTCAGGGTTACACTGGTAGGCATGAAAACGATCGATATTGAATCCTGTAACGTCTACATCCGGCTTGCCATTTAACAGCCAATGGGCAATGACCCGACCGTAACCCCCGCCGGTGATGATGCCTACTGAATTGAGTCCTGCGGCAACGAAATAGTTGCGTAATTCCGGTGCTTCACCCATCACCGGGACAAGGTCAGGTGTAAAGCTCTCTGGCCCACAGAAAAATTTCCGGATACCAGCCTCTTTCACAATAGGCACACGCTCCATGGCCTTTTCCAGGAAAGGCGTGAGACGGTCCCAGTCAGGTGGTAATTCGCCGAAGGAGAAATCTTCAGGTATCCCCTCTATTTTCCATGGCGCGCAATCCGGCTCGAACAAGCCAATCATCAGACCACCCGTCTCCTCCCGGTAGTAGGCGTGCACGGATGGATCTTCCAGCACCGGAAGATCGGTGGTAACACCGTCGATGGCCTCCGTTATCAGGTAATAATGTTCAGCCGCCTGGTTGGGGATTATCACACCGTTTTGCTCACCGAGTTGCCGCGCCCACATACCGGCACAGTTCACCACAAATTCGCAGCGGATATCCCCCTGGTCCGTGCGTACGCCTGAGACGGCACCTTTGTCCGTCAGTACCTTCCGCACGGGTGTTCTCTCGAACAGTTTTGCTCCTTTCATCCGCGCACCCTTGGCCATCGCCATGGTCACATCCACCGGATTAATGCGGCCATCATTCTCTGCGTAAAATCCAGCCTCGACGTGATCCAATTCTGCGAACGGAAAAAGATTCTTCACTTCCTGCGGAGAGAGTTCGTGTATGTCATTGCCCTGTAAACGATTGAATTCGGTAATTCGGCGGTACTCTTCCAGACGGTCCTTGTCGGCAGCTAACTCGATGAATCCACAGGGTAAAAAGCCAGTGTGTTGCCCGGTCTCCTCTTCAAGGCGCTTGTAAAGTTCCATTGCGTGTTTGCGGATACCGAGCATGGTTTCAGAACCCGAACCGAAAGTAGTCATTAATCCGGCTGCATGCCAGGTGGTGCCGGAGGTGAGCTGGTCACGTTCGAGTAGTACAACGTCGCAGCCTTCTTCTGCCAGGTGGTAGGCTACTGAGCAGCCGATGATACCGCCGCCTATGACGACAACTCGTGCAGATTCGGGGAGATTTTTTTCAGTCATTATTCTGTTCTCAAAACATCAGGGCGGGTTCCTGTTCCATCATACTAGGGATCGAAATTGAGTGGTGAAACAGGCGCTATTCAATAAGGGGAACAAGCTAAGTATGAGAGAGTACCGAACGACCCACCTCCGTGCCTGAACGCTCGTAACCGCTCAAAATTATTGCAACCTGCACGTCGATACGTTTATGGAGGCAACAACATTTGTTACCGGTCTAACCCAGATCCTTCAAAATTCTCTTTGCAGCATTACGTCCTGGTGCGCCCGTTACACCGCCACCTGGATGTGTGCCGGATCCGCACAAATAGAGTCCACTGACAGGCGTTGCATACTGCGCCGCATCAGGATGCGGCCTTGCGCTAAATAACTGATCAGGTTCCAGTTTCCCGTGACAGATATCCCCTCTTGTCATGCCAAACATTCGTTCAATGTCCAAAGGAGTAAGGCATTGGCAGTTGACGAGTATGTCTCTCAAGTTGGGTATGTACCGGGATAAATAGTCGAGAATATTCTGTGTAACAGCTTCCTTTTCGTCGTCCCAACGTTTTCCATCCGCGAGATCATACGGCATATATTTACAGAGAAGACTCATGACATGGGTACCCGGAGTGTCGGTTAGTGTTTCATCAATTGTACTGGGAATGAGAGCTTCGATGATGGGCGGGTCGGCAGGAATTCCTGCTCGTGATGATCGATACGCTTGTTCTACATGATCCTTGCTTTCAATAAAAACAATGGTGCTACGATGGTGTTCACCTATGCCGTCGGTTGGGATGCAGGAGAAATCTGGCAAGTCGCTCAATGCCAGGTTCATGCGTAACGATGCAGATTCCTGGCGAAACACCTTGATGTCTTTGACAAATGATTCAGGCAAAAATTCCTCGCCTACAAGCTTCAGAAATGTCCTGTTCGGATCTGTGTTTGCGGCGACCACGGCAGAGTATATCTCCTCGCCTGATTGCAATCTGACACCCGTTGCTTTTTCGCCAACAATAATGATCTTATCTACCGGCGATTCCGTGCGAATCACGACACCTTTTTCCCGGGCAGAAGCTGCCATGGCCTGTGTGATTGCGCCCATTCCGCCCTTAACTAATCCCCATGCTCCTTTTTCACCTTTGATCTCCCCCACTGCGTGATGCAACATTGCAAGACTCGCCCCTGGTTGATAGAGAGAGGCATAGTTGGCTGGCAGCATGCTCGCGGCAATCATCGCCTTGATCTTATCGCTCTCAAACCATCGTTCGATTATTGTGTCAGGAGCTCCGATAAAAAATTGCAGCAATCGCCAGCGGCTGTCACCATCAAGTTTTCGGATATCCAGGCCGAGCTTCACACTACTAATTAAATCGGCAAGACCACCATGGGCTAGTTTCGGAGGTTCTCGAAGCCATTGTTTTGACAGGATGTCTCCCACCTTCTCAATGATTTCCTCAAACCCCTGTAGTGATTCATAGTCAGAATCCGAGAATTTGTTGAACTCCCGCTTATTATTATTTTTATCACCAGTTAGCAACAGATAGTCGCCATTTAAATCCGGATAAAACTCGTTGTTCATTATCAGGGGTTCATAGCCATATTTTTCAAGCTGTAGTTCGTTGATGACTTCTGGGCGCAACAAACTTACCACGTAAGAAGCGACTGAGTTCCGGAATCCGGGGTGAAATTCCTCGCTGACGGCTGCTCCACCTACTACATGACGTTTCTCTAGCACGCATACCTTAAGACCGCCCATGGCCAGATAGTTGGCAGTTGTTAATCCGTTGTGACCGGCGCCGACTACAATGACATCAAACTGTTGACTCTGCATAACACATCCTTTCATCCACTCAATAGCCTGCAAAAAGAGCACCAAACAGATCTGGCCTTGAGTCCGAGTTAGCTGACCTGATTACTCTCTGCTCTTAACAAATCCTTATCTGGCAGAGCATGGTAATACATCTATAAGATTGTTACCCATGACCATCTTATGCCCTGCCTCTTCTCCAGCTGCAAACCAATCACTTTGTCTCGCTAACGGCCTCGAAGACTGTGTCGGTTCGAGGTCCGGGCGTCAACAACATGGTACCAAAGCCAATGATGAAGAGAGACAAATAGGGTTCGAATGGCCAGAAAGGGAACCACAAAACAAGGTTTGCAGACCATGCCGGTGCAGTCAGTAATGCCGTGATAGATTTCTGCCAGTAAAGACCGGACGTGGCGACAAGAAGACCAAAAGCGATAACCATACCACCCAGTAGCGTCAGGACGGGCGAGATGTCGTTCCGCCTCCCATTCTTATTCGCCGCTTGCCGACGCTTTTTCCCCCAGGCAGCGATTCTAACGGCAAATGCGAGAAAACCCGCACAGTAATATAGATAGTCAATTGATTGAGGATTCTCATAATAGAATAGATTCCACCAATAGACGCTAAACGGATAGGCCCACAGGAAATAGATGCCGCTCTTGTGCAACAGTTTCCACTGTATTGGAGTTAAGTATTTGCGTCCGATGCTGAAAGACGTGACCACCATGGCGGGAAGGAAGATGTAACCGATGGTCCCTTCGAGCTCGTCCCGGAGCAGATAAACGTCTTCAAGGTAGTACTCGCGAAAAACAGACGACATGATGAAAATGAACAAGCCCTGCCATGCCATAGCAGTGGCGAAACAAAATCCAAAATACGGGCGGTTACGTACTAACCAGGCCGGCAAGGGGCCGGGGAACAGAATGTGAATCGAGGAAGCTGCCAGTACTAGGAATATAAATGGAACGGCCCAGCGCACCGAAAATCCAATCATGGCTGAAACACCCGATCCAGTAGTCAGATCAGCATTTAGCATCGCCGCGACCATGAAGGCGGACATGGGAATGGAGATGAGTAAAAACAATCTCCACCCATTTATGGACTTGTTTTTCAGGATTGTTTTCAGGTCACCAGTCATGATTATCAAAAAAATGGATAGAACTTGGACTCTACCAGACATTTTCTCAAATACAGATAAATGCAAACGACTTT
>Ga0114949_10001562_pt1 | contig 13949 bp, 12 predicted proteins | sample N074metaG_FD_83505 | JGI IMG/M metagenome (GOLD analysis project Ga0114949, IMG submission 83505) | Deep subsurface microbial communities from Kermadec Trench to uncover new lineages of life (NeLLi) - N074 metaG | ecosystem: Environmental > Aquatic > Marine > Ocean trench > Sediment | place... | reverse complement strand
GGCGCTTCTCGGCCGAGGAATCCAACCACCTGCTGCGCGACTTCCTGTCGCCAAGGCTCTTCGATCTGGGTCTGATCTGCCGAGCGGAGGACAAGGGCGAACCAGTTGTCCAGCTCGCACCGCCTCTCGTTGCCGGCCCGGAAGAATTCCGGGAGATTGCGCGGATCTTGAGGCAGGCGCTCAGCGAGGCCTGGGATCGGTTGCGCTGATCGCCGCCGGCCGGGGGCGCTACCGGCCAAGCCGATCTGGCGGGCGTCCCCATCACAGGACCAGCCCCGACTCTGGGCGGAAATCAGCGGGCCGATCGGTTCCGAAGCGCAGGCCCGCGGTCTGCCACGCCAGGTTCTCGTCAACACGGATGATGTCGAAGTGCAGGTGGGAATTCTGGCTGTAGAAGAACGGCCGAGCGCACATGATATCGTTGAGCGGCAGGGGGTGATATCGGTCGCGATGAAATGCCTGATTACCAGCGGATGGTGCGGGGCGATTGCCCTGACTTTCGCAATGGGCCTGGCCGGAGGTTGCTCGCCGGAGCCGGGCGATTTGCGGCCGTCCATCCTGCTCGTGGTGATCGATACGCTGCGCGCGGACGCTGTCTCCGCCTACGGGGTGGTCGAAGACACCACGCCGGCCTTCGATGCACTGGCGACGCAGGGGCTCCTCTACGGGCGCGCCTATGCTCCGTCGCCCTGGACGCTGCCTTCCCACGCGTCTCTCTTGACCGGACTTGGTGTCGATCGACACGGCGTCGGGGTGGCCGGCCGAATGGGGCTGCGCGCGGAGTTCACGACACTCGCCGAACGGCTGAGCGATGCGGGTTATCAGACAGTGGGTTTCTCGGAGAACCCGCTCGTGAGCGGCTTGTTCGGATTCGAGCAGGGTTTCGAATGGTTTTCAGCGATCACGATCGAAGATGCGATCAACGAGGGTGAACGCCCTGGAAGTCATCGTTTCGACATCGTTCAAGAGGTGGCGGCCTTCGCCGCGGAGCGGGATCACAATCGCCCGTTTTTTCTTTTCGCCAATCTATTCGATCCGCATTCACCTTATGAGGACCGGGAGCAGAACCGGTTTCTCAACCGCGACGTATCGATTGGCGCCTCCTGGACGGCGGATGCACTGAAGGCGTCGCCAAACCGGATTTGCGACCGGCTCCCGGCTTCGGAGGATCTGAAGCTGTTGCGCGGGCTGTATCTGGGCGATGTCGCGGCAGCGGATGCCAAGCTCGGGAGAATCGCAGCGATCGCGCGAGAGGCGGCGGCGGACGGCCCGTTGATCATCGTGGCAACGGCGGACCACGGGGAGCATTTCGGCGAGCGTCGACTGCTCGATCATGAGTTCAGCGTTCGCGCGCCCGTCCTGAATATCCCTCTCGCCGTCCACGGGCTTCCGGATGTGCCGGTGGGTCGCATCGATGCGCCTGTAACACTCGTTGATGTTACGGCGTCATTGCTGAGTTGGGCTGGCACGGAGATTCCACCGGAATTTACCGGGCGGCTGCTGCCGACGAGTGCTTCGGATGCCGATCGGCCTGCTGTTGATCTGCTCGCTGTCTACAGCGATGACAACCTGAGCGTGCCCGAGAACTGGGGAGAAGAGATCAAACCCACAGATCAAGCCAGGGATACGAAGCGGTCGGGTTGCGGACCGAGCGATCGGGTCTTCGGAAAGATGGCTGCGCTGACGCGCTGGCCCTTCAAACTAATCTGGTTCGAGAACTATCCCGCCGAGCTCTACGACCTGAGCTGGGACCCCTCGGAGCGCTCGGATCTCGCCGCGCTGCGCCCAGAGACCAGCGCCCCGCTGCTCGCAGAGGCTCGACGTCTGGTGGACGAGATTGGGCTGATGGATCCCTCGGGAGGAGTCGAGTCTCCATCCGCCGCGGAACTCGAGGCCTTGCAGAACCTCGGCTATCTGGAGCGTCGCGCCAACGCCGAACGCTGACCGGGTCGGAGTGCTCCTACGACGCGTCGAGTACGAGAACCGCGTCGATTTCCACGGGAACCCCCAGCGGGAGTGCAGCAACGCCGATCGCCGCGCGAGCGGGGAAGGGCTCTTCGAAGTAACGCGCCATGACCTCGTTGACGTGCGGAAAGTGGCCGAGGTCCGTCAGGTAGACGGTGAGTTTGGCGATATCCGCCAAGGACCCTCCAGCGGCCTCCGCGACGGCTTTGAGGTTTTCGAAGACCCGCTCGATCTGCCGCTCGATTGGCCCGTCCACCACTTTCATGCTGGCGGGGTCGAGTGGAACCTGGCCGGAGAGGTAGACGGTCTCGCCAGTTTGAATCGCCTGCGAGTAACTCCCGATCGCATTCGGTGCTGCGTCTGTTTGGATTCGTCGATGAGCCATGGCGAGGATGTTAGCGGTGTGGAGGCGCGATGCTGCTGATTGTGTAATCTGCGCGCCGAGTGCCGTTGGCCGCGCCTCAGCCGCGGCTCGATCCAGTCGGGGGAAGAAAGTTGGACGCGAGCCCGCTTGGAATCCCCATGGTTCTTTGGGTGGCCGGTGCGCTCGCCATGTACATGGCCTGGGCGATCGGTGCAAACGACGTCGCCAACGCCATGGGAACCAGCGTCGGTTCCGGCGCAATCACGATCGCTCAGGCGGTGGTCATCGCCGGCATCTTCGAATTCGCGGGCGCCTACTTCCTAGGTGGTCACGTTACGGACACTGTCCGCAAGGGCATGCTCGACCAAAGCCTGATCACCGACCAGCAGCTCCTTTGGGGAATGCTCGCGTCGCTCACCTCCGCGGCGACGCTACTGCTGGTCGCAACCACCTACGGCATTCCGGTCTCAACTACCCACGCGATCGTGGGCGCGATCATCGGCTTCGGCGCGGTTGCGGTCGATGTCAACGCAGTGGCCTGGGACCGGGTCATGCTGATCGTGGTGTCGTGGATCACCTCTCCGTTGATGGGAGGCGTGATCGCCTATCTCACCTTTCAATTCATCCGCCGTTGCATTTTGGATCGAGATGATCCGTTGGCTGCGGCCAAACGCCTCGGCCCGATGTTCTTTTTCGCGGTGACCTTCGTGATCGGGTTGGTGACGTTCTTCAAGGGGCTGAAGAATCTCAATTTCGATTTCGATCTTCCGACTGCGCTTCTGCTCTCGGCTGGCCTCGGCGTATTCGGGGCGGGGTTGGGGTGGATTTTCCTGAATCGGATCAAGCAGAGTGACAAGCCGGGTAGCCGCTACCGCGACACGGAGCGGGTCTTCGCGGTACTGGTCGTGTTGACGGCGTGTGCCGTCGCATTTGCGCACGGATCGAATGACGTCGCCAACGCGATTGGTCCCTTGGCGGCTGTGGTCCAGGTGGTTCGCGAAGGGACGGTTGCTGCGCAGGCCCCGGTCGAGCCGTGGATGTTGGTGATCGGCGGAGTGGGAATCGTGGTCGGACTTGCCACGATGGGTTATCGGGTGATGGACACCGTGGGCCGAAACATCACGGAACTCACCCCGAGCCGCGGATTTGCGGCGACGTTCGCGTCAGCCCTGACGATCGTGATAGCCTCTCGGGCGGGCATTCCGGTATCGACGACGCACATCCTGGTGGGTTCTGTACTGGGTGTCGGGATGGCGCGGGGAATCGCCGCGCTCGATCTACGGGTTGTAGGCAAGATCTTTATCTCCTGGATCGCAACACTTCCGATCGCCGCAACGCTGTCCGTGGTCTTCTATTACTTCTTCAAAGGACTGCTTACCTAGGAGGCTTTGGCCATGTCACTGATCGCCAATCTTTTTGGCCATTCGCCGATTCGCCCGATGCAAGAGCACATGAGAGCGGCAGTCCAATGCGCGCGGCAGATCGTGCCGCTTTTTGAGGAGATGGTCGCCGGTGACACGGCCGCGGTCACGACGCGGCACCAGGAGATCGATCGGCTGGAGCACGAGGCCGATCGGATCAAGAACGAGATTCGAAGCCATCTTCCCAGGCGCATGTTTCTGGCTGTCGAGCGCAGGGACATGCTCGAGATCCTCGATTATCAAGATTCCATTGCCGACGTCGCTCAGGACATCGCCGAGCTCGCCGACATGCGGAGCATGGTCGTGCCCAAGGAGCTCGCCTCGGCGTTTCTCGATTTGGTTCGACGCGCCGTAGCAGCCTGTGAACAAGCCGAGCGCGTCATCAACGAGCTCGATGAACTGTTGGAGACTGGATTCCGCGGCCGCGAAGTGGCCAAGGTGGACGAGATGATCGACGAGTTGTCGCGGATGGAGAGCGATACGGACGACCTCGAAGAACGCGTTCAGCGGCTCCTTTTTGGCATCGAGGATGAACTCGGGATTTCGGCCATCTTCTGGTACAAGCTGATCGACAATGTGGGCGACCTGGCGGACTACGCAGAGCGCGTGGGCAATCGGCTGCGGCTACTCACCGCGAATTGATTTCAACAAGTCGATGCTTCTGAACCTTGCCGCTCGCGGTTCGCGGCAGGGCGTCCACGACGATGAACTCGCGGGGTAGTTTGAAGCGCGCAAGGCGCTCGCCCGCCCAATTCAGCAAGGCTTCCGCGTCGAATTCGACGTTCTCGGTGGGCACCACGAAGGCTCTCCCGGTCTCACCCCACTTCGCGTCCGGAACCCCGATGACGGCAATCTCCCGGACCGCCGGGTGCTCGGCGAAGGTATTCTCGACCTCGCTGGGATAGACGTTTTCGCCCCCCGAGATGTACATCTCGCGCGCCCGCGCGACGAGGGTGACGAAACCCTCCTCGTCGGCGCTCGCGAGATCGCCGGTACACACCCAGCCGTCTCTGAGCGTTTCCGCAGTCGCCTCCGGGAGGTTCCAATAACCCAGGAAGGTGATCGGGCCGCGCACCGCGATTTCACCGATTTCACCGACCGCGACATCGCGCCAGCGCTCGATGGGGCCCGAAAGCGTCTCGGGAGCGATGATCCGCAGCTCCACATGAAAGACCGGCTGGCCGACACTGCCCGCTTTTCGGGCCGCATCCCGAGCGTCGAGGCAACAGAGGATCGAGGTCTCGGTTTGCCCGTAAGCTTGTTTCAGCACGAGATTCCGCCTCTCGAAGGCCAGAACCAGCCCTGCCGATACCGCTGCCCCAGCGCTGACCATGAACCTCAGCGTGTCGCGTCTCAGGTTTACAGCAGGGGCTTGTTCCAGGGCCTCGAGTAGCGCTTGGAACATGGTCGGAACGCCACCAATGAGCGTGATCTGCTCGCGGTCAACGATTTCCCAGGCTTCGTTCGGGTCGAAGCGCGGCATCAGGTGAACTGCGCCGCCCGCGTAGAGCGTCGGCAGCGCGAGGATCAACAACCCAAAAGAGTGGAAGAGGGGGAGGGGTACGAGCGTTCGATCGCTCGAGCCCAGCTCCAAAAACCGCTGGGCGTTGAGATTGTTGAAGAGCGTCTTTCGATAGGGAAGCAACGCGCCTTTGGGGACGCCGGTGGTTCCCGACGTGTAGAGCAGGAGCATTGGGTCTTCGGGGGAGACGGATTCCAAATCTTGGAGTGGCCGAGCGGCCGATAGCGCCGCTTCGTAGGGATCGTTTTCGCCGCCACACGCGACCAAGCGCGCCCGGGGCAGCTGGGAGTGCTCAGACGCCGACTCCGCCTGGCTTGCGAGGGATCGCTCGTGGAGGAGGACGCGGGGCGTGCAGTCGTCGAGGATGCGCTGGATCTCGGGCGCCGTGAAGCGCGCATTGATGGGTACCGCGATGGCGCCGAGGCGCGCGGCCGCGAAGACGGCCTCGACATAGGCGCTGCGGTTGCCGAGCAGGATCGCAACCCGGTCGCCGCGCTCGACGCCCGCGTCTCGCAAGACGGCCGCGCAGCGCTGGGTTCGATCGAAGAGCGTCGCGTAGTCGAGATCGCGCTCGGCGTCGACGAGGGCGCGCCGATCGCCTGTGGTATCGGCATGCCGTTCCAGCCAGCCGCAGACATTGTGGGTTGGAGATTCCACGCGCGGTGGTTACCCGAGAGCCCTGCGGCCCGCCAGCAATGAGGCCTCGCCGCCGACCCGCCATTCTCGCGAATTCGCCGATCCAGCTTTCGACGTTCCCAGCTCGAACCCACCCCGCTGGCACGCCCGCATCGATCCGGCTTCGGACGTACTCGGGCTCGACCCGGCTTCCGGCGTACTACTATCGAAGCATGTTGATCGACGAGACGAAACGCGCTGTGGATGCGCTCGGCCTCAACGGCCGCAGCGTTCTGGTGGCGGCCTCAGGTGGCCTCGACTCGAATGCGCTCGTTCACGCTCTTCTCGAAATCGCTGGAGGAAAACTACTCAAACTATCGATTGGGCACGTGAATCACGGCCTGCGAGGTGAAGAATCGGAAGCCGACCAGCAAGCGGTCTTGCAGCTCGCGGACGGTCTCGGGCTGCCCGCTTTCAGCCGCCGGGTCGACCCGGAGCAGCTGCGCGTCGGCCGCTCGAGTCGTGAGCGCCCGACCCTCCAGGAGGCGGCGCGGACGCTTCGCTACCGGGCTCTGCGGGAGATGGCGGTAGAAGGCGGCTGCCAACACATCGCCACGGCCCACAACTTGAACGATCAGGCTGAGACAGTCCTGCTGCGCGTGTTTCGGGGATCGGGACCTGACGGCCTGGGCGGCATCCCCGAGCGCTCCAGCGACGGCGTGGTGGTGCGCCCGTTGTTGCGGGTAACTCGGGCGGAGATCGAAGCCTACGCGGCCCAGCGGGGTTTTTCCTGGCGCGAGGACCGATCGAACCGCAGCGTGGCCTACGCACGCAACCGGCTGCGGCTGCGCTGGATGCCTGGGCTCGCCGCGGACTTCAACGAACAGTTGCTCATGGCCGTCGGCAATCTGGCCGAAGCACAGAGACGAGACTCGGAGTGGATCGGCACGCTGGTAGAACGCGAGGCGATGGCGCGATTCAGACCCGAGGCTGGTTGGTTGCGGACCCGCGCGGATGGTTGGGATGAACTTCCCGACGCGCTGGCTTACCGGCTTGCGCGCTGGGGATTGCGAAGATGTGGCGGAGAGCGAGACGTGACGCGGGTGCACCTCGAACGAATGCTCGCCTTTCTCCGCACAGCGCGTTCGGGGACGCAACTCGAGTTGCCAGGCGGTACGCGGCTCGAGCGCGATCGCGAGGGATTTCGGCTTGGTCCGATCGAACCGGGCGGGCGCGGTGGGTGTCGATAACGCGTGCTAGTCTATTAGTAGCGCGGGGTTGCGGCCGCGGAGGCCGCGCGGGCCCAGCCCGACCAGATCTGTCCAGTCAGGGCAGAAATCGCGGATATGGCCAAGATCTCGTTTGGGGGCATGGGTGAATCAACAGTTCTACAAGAACATGGCTCTCTGGGTCGTCATCCTGGTGATGATCCTGTTGCTCGTCACCATGTTGCGCCAGACCGAGACCGAGGATCCCGCGCTTCCCTACAGCGAATTTCTCGCGAAGATCGAGACCGGCGAGATTGAATCCGTCGAAATCGAAGAGGGGAACATCAGCGGACACTTCACCAACGGTGGCGATTTCACGACATTTGCGCCGGTGGTTACCGACGATCTTCTCAATCGGCTCTACGCCCAGAACATCAAGATCGAGGCGCGGCCCAAGGAAGAGGGAAGTTTCTGGCGCCAGATCCTGATCATGTGGTTCCCATTGTTGCTTTTCATCGGGCTCTGGCTGTTCTTCATCCGCCAGATGCAATCGGGTGGCGGCAAGGCGATGAGCTTCGGGAAGTCGAAGGCGCGCCTGCTGAATGAAACCCAGAATCGAATATCTTTTGAGGACGTCGCGGGAATCGAAGAATCCAAGGCCGAACTGGAGGAGATCATCGATTTCCTCAAGGAGCCGAAGAAGTTCACTCGACTCGGCGGCCGCATTCCGAAGGGCATACTGCTCGTCGGCCCGCCGGGTACCGGCAAGACGCTGCTCGCGCGCGCCGTTGCGGGCGAGGCCGATGTGCCGTTCTACTCGATCTCTGGTTCAGACTTTGTCGAGATGTTTGTCGGGGTCGGGGCCTCGCGCGTTCGGGATCTCTTCGCGCAGGGCAAGAAGAACGCGCCGTGCATCATTTTCATCGACGAGATCGATGCCGTGGGTCGGCATCGGGGCGCGGGCCTCGGGGGCGGACACGACGAGCGGGAGCAGACACTCAATCAGTTGCTGGTCGAGATGGACGGTTTCGAGAGCAACGAAGGTGTGATCATGATCGCGGCCACGAATCGGCCCGACGTGCTAGATCCCGCCTTGCTGCGCCCGGGGCGTTTCGACCGCCGGGTCGTCGTACCCAGGCCGGACCTCCGGGGGCGGCTGGCAATCCTGAAGATTCATACGCGCCGAGTGCCGATGGGCGAGACGGCGGACCTGCGAATCATCGCGCGCGGAACGCCGGGATTTGTCGGCGCCGACCTGCAGAATCTCGTCAACGAGGCGGCGCTGCTGGCTGCGCGAAGGGAAGCGCAATCCGTCCAGAACCGGGACTTCGAGGCCGCCAGGGACAAGGTCATGATGGGCAGCGAGCGCAGGAGCCTTGTCATGACCGACGAGGACAAGCGGGCCACCGCCTATCACGAGGCGGGCCATGCCCTCGTCGCGCTGCTGACACCCGACGCGGATCCCGTCCACAAGGTCACGATCATCCCCCGAGGCACCGCGCTCGGCGTCACCATGACGATGCCCGAGGAGGACCGCTTCAATCTGACCAAAGAGCAGATGCTTGCGCAACTCAAGCACGCCATGGGAGGGCGCGCCGCCGAGAAGCTGGTGCTTGGCTACTTGTCGACCGGCGCATCGAACGACCTCAAACAGGCCACCGAGATGGCCCGGAATATGGTCACCCTCTACGGGATGAACGACCGTATCGGCCCGGTCTCGTTTGGCGATGGCGACCACGACGTCTTCCTCGGCCGCGATTTCATGTCACGCAACAGCTACAGCGAGCATATTGCCCGGCTCATCGATGAGGAAGTGATGAGCATGCTCACGAGCCTCTACGATGAGGCCTACCAGATGCTGAGCGACAACCGCGCGACACTCGATCGGATCGTTGAAGCACTGCTCGAGCGAGAGACCCTCGATACGGGTGAACTCAAACTGTTGCTGGACGGCGAACCGCTCCCGCCGATGGCGCTGCCCGTCGCCGATAGTCCGCCTGCCGAAACTGCCGAAACTGCCGAACCTGCCGATACCGAGAAGCCCGTCGGATTTTCGGGTGACGCGCTGCCAGACCCCGAACCCGTACCCGGATAGGAGCGCCCTGTGATTGCGTCGATGATCTTTCCGCGCGAGCGCGTAACGGTCGTCGGTGTCCTGAACGCGACCCCGGACTCCTTTTCCGATGGAGGGCGGCTGATTGATGACATGGGCGCCGTCGATGTGGATGCCGCGGTCGCCGTCGCTGCGCGAATGGTCGAGGCGGGCGCCGAGATGATCGATGTGGGCGGCGAATCCACGCGCCCCGGGGCGATGGAGACATCGCTGGCGATCGAGATCGACCGCACCGCGCCGGTCGTGGAGGCCCTCGCCAAGCGGTTCGCGGTCGAAATCTCGATTGACACCCGCAAGGCCGCGGTCGCTGAGGCCGCTCTCGACGCCGGAGCACGGGTCGTAAATGACATATCCGGCTTGGGTTTCGATGCAGCGCTCGCCGGCATTACGTCGGCGGCTGGAGCGTCCCTGATCGTCGGTCATCTGCGGGGAACGCCCGAAACCATGCAGCAAAACCCACATTTCGACGATGTGCTCGGCGAAGTGGCGACGGAACTCGGTGCCTCGCTGGCTGCTGCGCGCGCGGCGGGCATCCCGGATGAACGGTTGGCGGTCGACCCGGGGATCGGTTTTGGCAAACGCCTCGAAGACAATCTCGCGCTGCTGGCCAATGTGGGCAGTCTCGGGAAGGCGTTGGGGCTGCCTGTTCTGGTGGGTCCGTCCCGCAAGCAATTTCTCGGCAGCTTGACGGGCGATCCCGTAGAGTGTCGAGATGCGGCTACCGCGGCGGCTTGTGCGGTGGCGATCTTTGCAGGAGCTGACGCTGTGCGTGTCCACGATGTGGCTGGAGCCGTTCGCGCAGCAGCGGTTGCGAGCGCGCTGCGCGACGCGCGGGGGGAGGCGATCGCGTGATCGAATATCTCTGGCAACTGTGGCGGGAGCTGTGGGAGTACCTGTCCACGAATTTCGATCCCATCCGCGACACGATCGACATCGTGGTGGTGGCGCTCGGGATCTACTGGTTGATGCTGCTGATGCGCGGCACCCGGGCGGTCCAAATCCTGGTGGGGTTGATCGTCCTGGTGATCGCGAACGTGGCGGCGGATCTCTTCAACCTGCTCACGATGGGCGTGATTCTCGACAAGCTCAGCGGACCCGCGGTGATCATCATCGTGATCCTCTTTCAGCAGGATATCCGGCGCGCGCTCGCGCGCGTGGGTCGCGGTTTTTTTCGGTCGGTCTCCGACCAGCAAGAATCGCAAATGCTCGAAGAAGTGGTCCGGGCCGCCCAGGGACTCGCGCAGAGGCGCGTCGGAGCCTTGATCGTGTTGGAGCGCGAGACCGGGCTGGAGGATCAGATCGAAGCCGGAACCGGACTCGACTCCACTGTTTCAAAGGAGTTGTTGATTTCGCTCTTCGTCCCGTATTCGCCGCTGCACGACGGGGCCGTGGTGATCCAGCGTGGGCGGATCTCCCATGCGGGCTGCATTCTCCCGCTCACACTGCGCACCGATCTTCCGGAGGGCGTGGGCACGCGACATCGAGCGGCCGTTGGGATCACCGAAGAGACGGATGCTGTGGTGATCGTGGTTTCGGAAGAGACGGCATCGATTTCGGTCGTGATGGGCGGTGAATTGGTGAGTGGTCTGGATGCAGCGCGACTGCGGGTGGTTCTGCGAGACGCGATGAGCGGGTCGAGGGAGCTTGCTGCGCCCGGTGACCTCGCGGCGATGGCGCTCGAGACGGACCCGAGGAGCGACAGCGCTGAGGGAATGGGTGCTGAGCCGGTTGCCCCGGAAGGGGAGACCAGCGCGGTCCAGCGCGACAACCAGGGCCGACACGCCCGCTCGGCGGGATAGGATGCGCGCCTACCAGATCCGCTACGGCCTGCTTGCGCTCGTGATTTCTGGAGTCCTCTGGGGGATGGCGCATGGTTCGTCGCGGATCGATCGCGGCTTCGACATTCCGGTGGCGTTCGTCGGGATGCCCGAAGAACTCGTCATCACCCGGAAGAGCACCGAGGAGATCAACATCCGCGTGCTGGGCCAGCGCGCAGCGCTTCGGGACATCGCCGCCAAAGATCTGGAGTACGAGGTCAATCTCGAGGGCGCGAAGCCCGGAAACGCTGTCTATCTCGTCGATGAGACGACCCTCGTTCTTCCCCAGGGAACGCGAATACTCAGCCGGTCGCCCGCAACGATCGAATTGGTATTCGAGCGTCGGGGCCGAAAGTCTGTCCGCATCACGGCGGATCTAGAGGGCGAACCCGCGGAGGGCTTTGTGTTCACCGAAGTGGAAATCGAGCCTCCCCGGGTTTGGCTCGAGGGCGCGCGTAGCAAGGTGCTTCGGCTTTCCGAAGTCATGACCGAAACGATCGATGTGGCCGGATTGAGCGAACACCTCGAACGCGAAGTGCGGCTCTCGCTGGGTGTGGAACACGTTTGGGTCGAGGAGGACGAGCCGATCAAGCTGCGAATCCGGGTCGACCCGATTCCAGATCCCGCCGTGGAGGAGGGCGCCGAAAATGAGTAAAAGCCGGCTGTTCGGCACCGATGGCGTTCGGGGAACGGCCAACGTGCACCCGATGACGGCTGAAATGGCGCTGTCGCTCGGCCAGGCCATCGCGCGGGTTTTTCGCGTGGATGGCAACAAAAACCGCCGGATCATCATTGGGAAGGACACCCGCCTGTCCGGCTATCTCTTCGAGGATGCGCTCGCAGCGGGAATCTGCTCGATGGGCGTCGACGTGATTCAGGTGGGCCCGATGCCCACGCCGGCCATGGCGTTTCTGACCGCAGACATGCGCTGCCAGGCGGGCGTGATGATTTCGGCCAGCCACAATCCGTACCAGGACAACGGGATCAAGTTCTTTTCGAGCGACGGTTACAAATTGCCCGATGAGATCGAGCGTCGAATCGAATCGCTGATTGCCTCGGGCGAACTTTCGGGACTCCGCGCAGCGCCCGACGAAATCGGGCGTGCCCACAGGATCGAAGACGTCGCTGGGCGATACGTGGTCTTCCTGAAAAAAACGTTTCCCATGGACCTGTCGCTCGACGGCATGCGCGTGGTCCTCGACTGCGCGAATGGCGCCTCCTACGTGGTCGCCCCAACGGCGCTGGAAGAACTCGGTGCGGAGATTTTTCGAATGGGCATGGAGCCCAATGGGCGCAACATCAACGATGGCTGCGGCTCGCTCTTTCCCGAGAAGGTGGCGGACAAGGTCAACGAAGTTCGCGCAGATGTCGGTATCGCGCTCGATGGGGACGCCGATCGCGTCGTGATGATCGACGAAAAGGGCGAAATCCTCGATGGCGATCAACTGCTCGCACTCTGCGCCCAGGACATGGTGGAACGCGGCGTGCTGCGCGGCGGTCAAGTCGTCGCAACCGTGATGAGCAACCTCGGCCTCGAAAAGGCTCTCGAAGAATTGGGTGTTGGGTTGCTCCGAACCCAGGTAGGCGACCGCTACGTGGTGGAGGCCATGCGCGAGGGCGGATTCAATCTTGGGGGTGAGCAGTCGGGCCATGTCGTGTTTCTGGACCACAACACCAGTGGGGATGGACTGATCACTGCGCTGCAGGTACTCGCGATCATGCGGCGCAAGGGGCGTCTGCTTTCCGAATTGACCGCCAATTTCGTTCGATACCCGCAGATTCTCGTGAACGTTCCGGTCACGGAAAAGAAACCCATCGAGGATCTCGCGGAGGTTTCGCGATTGGTTGAAAAGATCGAAAGTGCGCTGAGCGGCCGTGGGCGCGTGCTCATTCGCTACAGCGGAACCGAGCCGTTGGCTCGCATCATGGTCGAGGGCGACGACGAAAAACAGATCCGCGATTTCGCGCATGATCTCGCCGAGGTGCTGCGTCGCGCTTTGGGAGGGTAGGGCGATTCGTCGATTGGTTCTGGCTATAGACGCGTTGATGGGTCTCCGCGAGGCGACCCACAGCGGAGATATTGGCGTGGCAGCTGCCGTGACGCTCGCGGAGCTCGCCGGTGTTGACGCGGTCCGCCTTGGTATCGATGACGAGTTGAAACCCGTCTCCGAGCGCGACGTGCTGAACGTGCGCAGAGCGGCGCGGCGTTTCGAGCTTCGCATGACAGCCAGTCCCGGTCTCTTGAAGGTCGCGCTGGAGGCGCGACCCGATCGGGTGTTGCTCGCCGCGGGCGCCCGCGACGGCGGATGGGAAGGTGGTCCGCTGAATTTTCGCGCTGGCGCCCAGCCGCTGGCACCTGTGATGCACGGACTCCAAGAAGCCGGAATCCCTGTGTCGCTGCGGGTGCACCCAAAGCTCGACGCTGTCAAGGCGGCCCACGCGGAAGGCGCAAGTGGAGTGGAACTCTATACCGCCGCGATTCTCGATTTGCCCGCGACAGAGCGCAAGCCAGAACTCGAGTCGCTCGCTGACGCGGTTCGGCTGGCCGCCAAATTGCGGCTGCGAATCGCCGTTGGTGGCGGACTCGGCTATGCGACGGCTTCAGAATTACTCGACGGAGTGCCGGCTACAGAGTCTGTCGCGATTGGCAGGGCCGCCATATCACGGGCGCTCCTGGTGGGCATGGATCGGGCGATTCGAGATCTGAGGGCCGCCGTCCAGTGATCGTTGGTGTGGGGATCGAACTCGTCGACAGGCAGCGATTCGAATCTCTTCTGGACCGATTTGGCGACCAATTGAGAGATCGGCTGTTTACCGATGGCGAACGCGAGTACGCGGCCCGAAATAAACGGGATGGCGAAAGCCTGGCTGTTCGCTTTGCGGCAAAACTGGCTGCCAGGCGGGCGTTGCAGACGACCGCACTG
>Ga0114949_10001553_pt1 | contig 13990 bp, 10 predicted proteins | sample N074metaG_FD_83505 | JGI IMG/M metagenome (GOLD analysis project Ga0114949, IMG submission 83505) | Deep subsurface microbial communities from Kermadec Trench to uncover new lineages of life (NeLLi) - N074 metaG | ecosystem: Environmental > Aquatic > Marine > Ocean trench > Sediment | place... | reverse complement strand
GGCCGCGAAACTTTCCGGGTCAACGATCGGGTGCGTGCCATACTTATGGAGCTCAGCGAAGAACCTCGTGGTCCTCAGTTAATTCTGAGTCGCTCTTGCTCCGAGATGCTGATCGAGCTGTTTAAAATTGAAGTGCCGGAAATCTCCGAGGAAGTGATTCAAATTCGCGCCGCGGCGCGGGATCCGGGTTCGCGCGCGAAGATTGCGGTCAAGACCAACGATCAACGTATAGACCCGGTAGGCGCCTGTGTCGGTATGCGCGGCTCCCGAGTGCAAGCGGTGTCCAACGAGCTGGATAATGAGCGGGTTGATATCGTGTTGTGGGACGACAACCCCGCTCAGTTGGTGATCAACGCAATGGCACCGGCCGAAGTGGAGTCCATCGTGGTCGATGAAGACAGCAAGACCATGGATGTGGCGGTATCCGAGGATAACCTGGCCCAGGCGATTGGGCGGGGCGGTCAGAATGTGCGTTTGGCGGGTGAGCTCACCGGCTGGACCATCAATGTCATGAGCACCGATGAAGCCGCTGAAAAGCACGAAGCCGAAGACGGCAAAGTTATTCAGGTATTTGTTGACGGCCTTGATGTCAATGAAGACGTCGCAGAGATTCTGGTTGATGAAGGTTTCACTTCTATCGAAGAAGTGGCCTACGTACCGCTGGAAGAATTGACGGCCATCGAGGGCTTCGACGAGGAAATCGCCGAGGAACTGCGCTCGCGGGCCAAGGATGCGCTGCTGACTCTGGCCATTGCGTCGGAGGAAGAGTTGGGTGCTCATGAGCCCGCCGAAGACCTGCTGGGCATGGATGGTATGGACAAGCACCTGGCCTTTATCCTGGCCAGCCGCGAGATTATCACGATGGAAGATCTTGCAGAGCAGGGTATTCAGGATCTAATGGATATTCCCGATATGACAGAAGAACGTGCGGGCGAGTTAATTATGACTGCCCGAGCACCCTGGTTTGCCGACGAAGAGTCGTAGCACACAGTGTGAATTGGCAAACAGGGTACTAAGGAGATTATTGAATGGCGCAGGTGACAGTACAGCAGCTCGCAGAAGTGGTTGGTGCTCCCGTTGATCGTCTGTTAGCACAGATGAAAGAGGCGGGCTTGCCACATACTGAGGCAGAACAAGCTGTGTCCAATGAAGACAAGCAGACGCTGCTGACATTTTTGAAGCGCAGCCACGGCGAATCTACATCGGCTCCAAAACGCATCACATTGAAGCGGAAAACCCTGAGCACCCTGAGAACCCCGGGGTCACAAGGCCGCAAAACCGTCAATGTTGAGGTGCGCAAGAAGCGTACCTACGTTAAGCGCGATCCGGCAAAATTGATTGCCGAAGCCGAAGTGGCTGCAGCAGAACCGGTTGAGACGCCAGTGACCGCAGCCGAGGCCGCTGCACCCGAGACAGCGCCCGCGGCTGACGTCGTAGAGTCGCCCGCCGTTGAAATAGCCGCGCTCAATGATGTGTTCGAAGAAGATCCGGCGACCATGGACCCTGAACTGCTGCGCCAGCGCGCCACTGCGCGACGCAAGCTCAAGGAGGCTGAGGAAGCAGCGACCCGCAAAGAAGCACTTGAAGCGCGTAGGGCGGAAGAGGCGCGCCTGAAGGCAGAGGTAGCTGCCAGAACTACCGAGTCGTCGGACAAAACTCAGGAAACCGATAAAGTGTCACGGCCCAAGCGTTTGCATACCGCGCCGGCCGCCCAGGAGGAAAAGAAGCGCAAGAGTGGCCGCGCTCGCCTGGATCGCACCAATCTCCCGGGCCGCGGCAAGCGCCGTGGGCACAATTTATCGCTGTCGGATTTGGAGGCGGCGGAATCCGGTAGCGGCCGCAGGCGCATTCGCAAGAAGGCTGCCCGGGTGCACGCAGAGCACTCCAAGCACGGCTTTGAAATGCCGACCGAGAGAAAGATCCACGAGGTGGAATTGGGTGATGCGATCACGGTGGGAGATTTAGCTCAGCAGATGTCGGTGAAAACCGGTGAGGTCATCAAGCAATTGATGAAGCTGGGGGTGATGGTAAGCATCAATGAAATGGTCGATCAGGATACCGCTACTTTGTTGATCGAAGAAATGGGTCACACGGTCAAGTTGGTGAGTGTCGATGCACTCGAAGACAAGCTCGAAGAGACGCTGGCTCAACACGAAGGCACCCCGGAGCCGCGCGCCCCTGTCGTTACCGTGATGGGCCACGTAGACCACGGCAAAACTTCCCTGCTGGATTATATTCGCAAGGCCAAAGTGGCTGCGGGTGAGGCCGGTGGTATCACCCAGCATATCGGTGCCTATCACGTGCAAACCGATCAGGGCATGATCTCCTTTTTGGATACACCGGGGCACGCCGCCTTTACCGCGATGCGCGCACGCGGGGCCCAGTGTACCGATATTGTCATTCTGGTAGTGGCGGCCGACGACGGCGTTATGCCACAGACCGAGGAAGCGGTGCAACACGCCAAGGCGGCGGGAGTGCCTCTGATCGTTGCCGTCAATAAGATGGACAAGGAGGGGGCGGATCCCGAGCGAGTGAAAAATGAACTGGCCGCCAAAGATGTCATACCCGAAGACTGGGGCGGCGATACACAGTTTGTGAATGTATCGGCTATAACCGGCGAGGGTGTCGACGCGCTGCTAGATGCGGTGCTGTTGCAGGCCGAACTGTTGGAGTTGAAGGCGCCTCGGGACGTACCCGCCCAGGGTGTGGTCATTGAATCGCGCCTGGATAAGGGCCGCGGATCTATCGCCTCCATCCTGATTCAAAGTGGTACCTTGCGCAAAGGGGATATTGTGTTGGCGGGGCTGCAGTTTGGCCGTGTACGCGCCATGCTGGATGAAAATGGCAATTCTATCGACGAGGCCGGCCCCAGTATTCCGGTTGAAATACTGGGCCTGGATGGCACGCCGGATGCGGGCGATCAGTTCGCCGCGGTGGAGAGCGAGAAGCGCGCCAGGGAAGTGGCCGAGTTCCGCAAGGACAAGACCCGCGAAGCCAAAATGCAGCGCCAACAGGCGGCCAAGTTGGACAATATGTTTGCCAGCATGACCGCCGGGGAGATGAAAACGCTCAACATCGTGGTCAAGACAGACGTGCGCGGTTCCCTTGAGGCCATCCAGTCTTCCCTGCTCGAACTGGGTAATGATGAGGTTCAGGTGAACATCGTATCGGGGGGAGTTGGGGGCATTGCCGAGTCGGATGTGACCCTGGCTATGACCGCCGAGGCTGTCATGTTCGGTTTCAACGTGCGCGCGGACGCCAAGGCACGACGCCTGGTCGAGAGCGAAGGCGTGGACCTGCGTTACTACAATGTGATTTACGACCTGATAGACGATGTTAAGTCGGCCTTGTCTGGCATGCTGGCGCCGGAGCTGCGTGAAGAAATTGTAGGCATTGCCGAAGTGCGCGATGTCTTCCGCTCGCCCAAGTTTGGCCTGATTGCCGGTTGTATGGTGATCGAGGGTACCGTTTATCGCTCCAAACCCATTCGTGTACTGCGCGATAACGTGGTGATTTACGAGGGCGAGTTAGAGTCCCTGCGTCGCTTCAAAGATGATGCCAACGAAGTGAGAAACGGTATTGAATGCGGGATTGGGGTGAAGAACTACAACGATGTGAAGGCCGGTGATTCCATCGAAGTGTATGAAATCAGGGAGATTGCCCGCTCCCTGTAAGGGGGCGGGCGTGTCGATATGGCCAGGGAATTCAGTCGCAGCCAGCGAGTGGCAGATTTTTTGCAGCGCGAACTGGCGGTGTTGATCCAGCGCGAATTGCGCGATCCCCGGGTTGGCATGATCAGTGTGACCGGCGTCGATGTCAGTCGGGACATTGGCCATGCCAAGATTCATTACACGGTGCTCGGCGCGGATAGCAGTGTCGAGGCAGAGGAGTCGACGGAAGTTTTGAATAAGGCGGCCGGCTTTTTACGCAGCCAGTTGTCCCGCGATAGTGCCATGCGCAGCATTCCGCAACTGCGATTTTATTTTGATAGCAGCGTTGGGCGGGGCCGTTACTTGGAAGACCTGATCGACCGCGCCGCACAGTCGGACCGGGATCAGCAATCCGGGGAAGAGCCAGAATCCCCCGCTGAAAACGACTAGGGATGATGGCGAGGCGTCGCCGCGGTCGGCCTATAAATGGAATTTTATTGTTGGATAAGCCCCTGGGGGTGAGTTCCAATCACGCGTTGCAGAGGGCCAAGCGCCTCTATGACGCCGCCAAAGCGGGTCACACTGGTTCGCTGGATCCCTTGGCGACGGGGGTGCTGCCCCTGTGCTTTGGCGAGGCTACCAAGTTTTCCCAGTATCTGCTGGATGCAGATAAGGCCTATAAAAGTACTTTTGTATTGGGTGTGGCGACCAATACGGGCGATGCTGAAGGCACGGTAATTGCAACCGGGGACACCAGCCATCTCACCGAAAGTGAGGTGGAGGGGGCGCTGGCGGCTTTTCGAGGCGAAATAGAACAGGTGCCCTCGATGTTTTCGGCGATTAAACACCAGGGTCAGCCCTTGTACAAGCTGGCCAGGGCGGGTCTGGAGGTGGAACGAAAGTCTCGCCGGGTAGTCATAAAGCAACTGGACTTATGCGAGTTCCGGGGGGGTAGCAGAGCGGAGGTGGACGTCTTTATCGCGTGTACCAAAGGCACCTACGTTCGCTCCCTGGCAGAAGATTTAGGTGCCGCACTGGGTTGTGGTGCACATGTGAGTGCACTGCAGCGCACCCGGTCGGGTCCTTTTGGTATCGATGACTGCGTGACTATGGCAACACTGGAGGCCTTGCAGGGCGAGGGTGATATGGCGGCGATGGACGCGCTATTGCTGCCGGCCGATGCGGCGATAACGACCATGCCGCTGGTTGAACTCACCGAATCTGCCGGTTTTTATATCCGTCAGGGTCAACCGGTACTAGTGTCAAATGCGCCCCGTAGTGGTATGGTGCGCGTCGCGTTGGAAGATGGTGAATTTTTAGGCGTAGGAGAAATATTGGACGATGGGCGCGTGGCGCCGCGTCGACTGATTGTCACCAACAGGTGACCCGAACCTGTCTGTAAATCTGCACGGACAGGCTCTTTTTTTAATGAAAGGCGAACAATCGCCTGAGGCAGATTAAATCAAAGGAAATTATCATGGCGTTACTAGCGCAAGCGAAAGCTGAAATTGTTAAAGATTATCAAACTGGTGAAGGCGATACCGGTTCCCCGGAAGTACAAGTCGCATTGTTGACTGCAAATATCGAGCAGTTGCAGGGGCACTTCAAGGAACATAAGCACGATCACCACTCTCGCCGCGGCTTGATCCGCATGGTTAACCAGCGCCGCAAGTTACTGGACTACCTGAAGCGCAAAAATGCAACCCGCTATACCACGCTGATTAAGCGTTTAGGTCTGCGTCGCTAAGCTGCGTCACCCTAATCGGGGTCTGCTCAATGGAGTGTGGATCCCGTTATATCTGAAAAGAATTGGAGAATTATTGTGAATCCAGTAACTAAAACGTTCCAGTATGGCGGCCAAACCGTCACTCTGGAAACCGGACGTATCGCCAGACAGGCGACAGGTGCGGTTCTGGTGACCGTCGAAAACACGTCGGTATTGTGTACCGTTGTCGCTGAAAAGAGTGCCAGAGAAGGTAGAGATTTCTTCCCGCTGGCCGTGCACTATATTGAGAAAGCCTACTCGGTCGGTAAAATCCCGGGTGGCTTCTTTAAGCGCGAAGCGCGTCCCAGTGAAAAAGAAACCCTCACATCCCGCCTGATAGATCGCCCTATTCGCCCCCTGTTTCCCAACGGATTCATGAACGAAGTACAGGTGATTTGTATGGTAGTTTCTGCCGATAAGCACATCGACCCGGATATTCCGGCGATGATTGGTACATCGGCGGCCCTGGCAATTTCCGGTGCCCCGTTTAACGGTCCCATCGGTGGCGCACGGGTCGGCTTTAACAGCGCGGAAGGCTACATCTTAAACCCGACCTATCCTCAACTGGAAGATAGCCAGCTGAACATGGTTGTTGCGGGCACCGAAGCCGCCGTGTTGATGGTTGAATCTGAAGCGGCTGAGCTCAGTGAAGACCAGATGCTGGGTGCGGTGCTGTACGCCCATCAGGAGATGCAGGTTGTCATTAAAGCGATCAACGAATTGGTCGCCGAAGCCGGCAAGCCCAAGTGGGACTGGGAAACCCCCGCAGTGGATGCAGCGTTGTTAGCGTCGGTTGAGGAGCAGGTTAAGGCCGATCTCGGCGAAGCGTATCGCATTACCGAAAAAGCAGATCGCTATGAGCGTGTCGGCGAAATTCGCAACGCCTGTATTGAAGCCCTGGCTGTAAAGGGCGGCCCCTCCGCCGATACAGTGAAGGATATCTTCAAAAGCGTTGAGAAGAACCTGGTCCGCAAACGCATTTTAGCGGGCGAGCCACGGATTGACGGTCGTGACGGCCAGACGGTGCGTCCTATTGCCTGTGAAATTGATGTGCTGGCGAAGGCCCACGGTTCGGCGCTGTTTACCCGCGGTGAAACCCAGGCCATTGCCGCAATTACCCTGGGTTCGACGCGTGACTCACAGATCATCGATGCACTGGAAGGCGAGCGTCGCGACCCGTTCATGCTGCACTACAACTTCCCTCCCTACTGTGTGGGTGAGGCCGGCCGCGTTGGTTTTACCAGCCGTCGGGAGATTGGCCACGGTCGCCTGGCCAGACGTGCTCTGGCCGCTGTGCTGCCTTCACCCGATGATTTCCCCTACACCATCCGGGTAGTATCCGAGATCACCGAATCAAATGGCTCCAGTTCAATGGCGTCTGTTTGTGCCGGCTCCCTGGGTCTGATGGCTGCGGGCGTGCCTCTGAAGGCACCCGTCGCCGGTGTCGCCATGGGCTTGGTGAAAGACGGCAATCAGTTTGCCATCCTCACGGATATTCTCGGTGACGAGGACCACCTGGGCGATATGGATTTCAAAGTAGCGGGCACCGCCGAGGGCATCACCGCTCTGCAAATGGATATCAAGATCGAGGGTATCAACGAGCATATTATGGAGAGCGCTTTATCCCAGGCTCTGCAGGCTCGTCTGCACATTTTGGGTCAAATGAACGAAGTGCTGTCCAGTGCCCGTGAAGTGACTTCCGATAATGCACCCAGCATGATTATCCTGAAAGTCGACTCCGACAAGATCCGCGACATTATCGGTAAAGGCGGCGCAATGATCCGCTCTATTACCGAGCAGTCCGGTGCTACTGTCGATATCGACGACGACGGCACGGTGCGTGTTTTTGGTCAGGACAAAATGTCTCGCGATGCGGCGGTGATCCTGATTGAAACCATCACTGCAGATGCCGAGATCGGCGCGGTGTATACCGGCACGGTTGCACGCATCGTCGACTTCGGCGCCTTCGTCAATATTCTGCCTGGCAAAGATGGCCTGGTGCACATTTCTCAAATCGCCAATGAGCGTGTTGAGAAGGTGACCGACTATCTCAAGGAGGGGCAGGAAATTCGGGTGAAAGTACTGGACGTTGACCAGCGCGGTCGGATCAAGCTCTCTATCAAGGAGTTGCTGGAAGACGAAGCGCCCGCCGAAGAAGCGCCTGTCGATGAGGCACCTGCGGAGGAAGCTGCCGCTGAGTAAGCGTTAGCGACAATCGGTCTGCAAGGGCTGTAAAGAGGGGTGCACTGGGAGGTGTGTCCCTTTTTTTTCGTTCAAGTCTGGGTGGTGATTGAAATTAGTTCTTGCCTGTGCCGGACACGCTGCGAGCCCATCCATGGGGGCTCCGCACCGGCCGTCCCTGGCCGGTGAGGGTCCGGCACAGGCAAGAACTAATTCCAATCTTCAGTCCACGTTCATTGAGTCGAAACGAAGCCTGATTACTGACAGAGCAGGTCGGCTTCCATTGTTATATCCGAAATGCCTGCAGTACACCATGCATTCAGCTGCACCATGGGAATGGTGAACCCTTGCACAATACGAGCTACCCGAGCTGGCGTGACACCTTGCAAAGGCGTGGGGTTCCAACTGAGCAAGGTGTCACGCCAGTTCGGGTAGCGTATAAGTCCAAAGAGGCCAATCGACCCGATCTACCCCTGGCGATTCTCGATCAATTGATCGACCACCGACGGGTCGGCCAGGGTGCTGATATCGCCCAGGCTATCCAACTCGTTCTCGGCGATTTTACGCAGGATACGGCGCATGATCTTGCCCGAGCGGGTTTTGGGCAGGGCGGGCGCCCACTGGATGATGTCGGGCTTGGCGATAGCGCCGATTTCCCGGGTACACAGGGCGAGCAGTTCGGCGCGCAGTGTGTCGCTGGGCTCTGCGTCGTTCATGACGGTCACGTAGGCGTAGATGCCCTGACCCTTGATGTCGTGGGGGTAGCCCACCACAGCAGCTTCAGCGACCTTCTCGTGTAGCACCAGGGCGCTTTCGATTTCGGCGGTACCCATGCGGTGGCCGGAGACGTTTAATACGTCATCCACTCGTCCGGTTATCCAATAGTAACCGTCGGCATCGCGCCTGGCGCCATCGCCGGTGAAGTAATAGCCCGGGTACTGGCTGAAATAGGTATCTTTCATGCGCTGGTGGTCGCCATAGATTGTGCGGATTTGACTGGGCCAGGGAGACTTTATGACCAGGTAACCCGAGCCCTCGCCCTGCACTTCAGTGCCGTCTTCGTTGAGCAGCGCGAGATCGACGCCGAAGAAAGGAAACGAGGCGGAGCCCGGTTTCAAGGCGTGGGCGCCGGGCAGGGGCGTTATCATGTGCGCGCCGGTTTCGGTTTGCCACCAGGTATCGACGATGGGACAGCGCCCGTCGCCCACCACCTTGTAGTACCAGTTCCAGGCCTCCGGGTTGATCGGTTCACCCACCGTGCCCAGCAGGCGCAGGCTGGCGCGGGAGCTGCGGGTGACGGGTTCGTCGCCCACCGCATGTAGCGCCCTGATCGCGGTGGGCGCGGTGTAGAAGATATTCACCTTGTGCTTATCCACCACTTCCCAACAGCGCCCCGCATCGGGGTAGGTGGGCACGCCTTCAAACATCAGCGAGATGGCGCCGTTGCACAGGGGGCCATAGACAATATAGCTGTGGCCAGTGACCCAGCCGACGTCGGCGGTACACCAGAACACCTCCCCGTCGCGATAGTCGAAGGTGTATTTAAAGGTGGCGGCCACCTGCAACAGGTATCCGGCCGTGGTGTGCACTACGCCTTTGGGCTTGCCGGTGGAGCCCGAGGTATAGAGGATAAACAATGGGTCTTCGGCGTCCATCGACTCGGGCTCGCACTCGTCGGTCACGTTCTCGATTGCCTGGTGGTACCACACATCGCGCGCCTCGTTCCAGGGCACGGCGGTGGCCGTACGCTCCACGACCAGGCAGGTATGGACATTGGGGCATGATGAAAGTGCTTTGTCGGCATTGAGCTTCAAGGGAACGGCCTTGCCCGCGCGCACCCCCTCATCTGCGGTGATCAGGGTCTGGCAATCGGAATCCAGAATACGATCTTTTAGCGCCTCCGGTGAAAAACCGCCGAAAACCACCGAGTGAATCGCGCCAATACGGGTGCAAGCGAGCATCGCGTATACCGCCTCGGGAATCATGGGCATGTAGATGCACACTCGATCACCTTTGCCCACGCCGCGCGCCTTGAGGACATTGGCCAACTGACAAACATGGGTTTTCAGTTCGGCATAGGTGATGTGTTTGGCGTCTGCCGGGTTGTCGCCCTCCCAGATCAAAGCGGTCTGCTGGGCTCGTTCTGGCAGGTGACGGTCAATGCAGTTGTAGCTCACATTGAGTTTTGCGCCGGCGAACCACTGGGCCTCCCCGGCGGCGAAATCGGCGCTTACCACGCTGTCCCAGGACTTGTCCCAGCTGAGAAATTCATTGGCCATGTCGCCCCAGAAACCATTGGGATCTTCTATCGAGCGCGCGTACATCGCCGCATATTGCTGCGGCTGGATGAGGGCATCGTCAAAGTTGGACGGCACGGGGAGGGTGGTAAGTTCAGGCATAGTGGCGTTCCGGCAAAGTGTTAGATAGTGAAGGCTGACAGCGGTGTTAATGAGCAGCGAGCATACCCCAGTCCTCGGCGGGATTGAGGGTGAGGCGCACATTGTCGATCAGCCGGGTTGAACCGAGGCGGGCGGCGACCAGGATGGCGATCTCCTCGGTGTCCTGGGTAACCGCACGCAAAGTGCGTGCATCCCTGATCGCGTAGTAGTCCGGATCGAAGCCCGCCTGCAACAGTTGCATGCGAGCGTGGGACTCCAGTTGCAGGAAGTTGTCAAAGCCGCAGGCGATGGCCTCCCGGGTGCTCACCAGCGTCTGGTGAATAAGCGGGGCGAGGTCCCTCTGCCCGGCAGACAGGAAACAGTTGCGGGAACTCTTGGCCAGACCATCCTCATCTCTCGCGGTGGGGGTGCCCACAATGGTGATGGGCATGCACAAATCCCGCACCATTTTCTGAATGATGGACAGCTGCTGAAAGTCTTTCTCCCCAAACACCGCCGCGTTGGGTTGCACGATATTAAACAGCTTGGAGACCACGGTGGTTACCCCGTCAAAATGACCGGGCCGGCTGCTGCCGCACAGGGTTTCGGATAACTCGGGGACCCGTACCTGGGTTTGCACCGCCATGCCCTCGGGGTAAATTTCTTCAACCTCCGGGGTGTAGAGAATATCGACCCCCGCCTCGAACAGTTTTGCCTTGTCCGCCGGCAGGGTTCGGGGGTAGGTGGATAGGTCTTCCCCTTTGCCAAACTGCAGGGGATTGACAAATATGCTCACCACTACCACGTCGCACAGGGTGTGGGCTTTGTGTACTAAATCGATGTGCCCTTCGTGCAAATTTCCCATAGTGGGCACGAAGGCAATGGTTTGACCCGCCTTGCGGGCGTCCGCCAGGGCGGCCTGTAAAGGAGTATTTGTCGAATAAGTTTGCATCCTATCTGACTCCTACGAATAACTGTGTTCTTCCCGGGGGTATTCGCCTGTTTTGACCGCGTGGACGAACGCCTGCAGACCACCTTGAATGGTGGTCTGGCCCTCCATGAAATTTTGAACGAAGCGCGCTTTCTGTCCCGACAGGCCCAGCAGGTCGTGCATCACCAGCACCTGGGCATCGGTACCCGGCCCGGCACCAATGCCGATGACCGGGATATCCAATTTTGCACTGATATCCGTGGCCAGCGAGGCGGGTATGCACTCCAATACCAGCAGGCTGGCGCCCGCGTCCTGGATTTCAACCGCATTGGCCAGAATGGATTTCGCCTCTTTTGGGGTGCGACCCTGTACTTTGAAGCCGCCAAAGGCGTTCACCGACTGTGGTGTCAGGCCCAGGTGGGCGCAAACCGGTATTCCGCGCTCGACCAGGCTGCTAATGGTGTCGCTGAGCCAGGTGCCGCCCTCCATTTTGATCATCTGGGCCCCCGCCTGCATCAGTAGGGTGGCATTATCCATGGCCTGATCGGCGTTGGAGTAGGCCATGAAGGGCATGTCGGCAATGACCAGCGACCGCGGATTGCCCCCCAGCACACACTGGGTGTGATAGGCCATGTCTTCAATACTGACGGGGATAGTACTGTCGTGGCCCTGTAAGACCATGCCCAGGGAGTCACCTACCAATATGGTTTCGGCGCCGGCTTCGCTGACCAGGTGGGCGAAAGTTGCGTCGTAGGCCGTAATACAGACAAATTTATCACCATCGGCTTTCATCTTGTTCAAGGTGCTGAGGGTGATCTTGCTCATGGGCGACGCTATCCAAAAAATGTCGGGTTGAAATAGTGGCGGCCACTGCGAATATCGAGCAGATAGTCCACCAGATGTCGGTAATCCGGTTCGCTGTTTACCAGGTCAATTTCGCTGGCGTTTACAATCAGTAAAGGAGCGCCATCGTAATATAGAAAGAACTCACTGTACACTTCGTTGAGGCGCTCCAAATAGTCTCGCTTCATGCCCTGTTCATAGGAGATGCCGCGGTTCTGGATGCGTGAGAGCAGCACATCGGTTGAGGCCTGCAGGTAGATAACGAGGTCGGGCCTGGGGGCGTCGATGGTCAGTTGCTGATAGACCTTCTCATACAGTTGGAATTCGTTGCTGTCGAGATTGATTCGGGCAAACAGGGGATCTTTTTCGATCAGGAAATCCGCGACTCTTACCGGTTCGAAGATGTCCGCTTGGCGCATATCCTGAATTTTCTGGGAGCGCTGAAACAGGAAAAATAGCTGGGTGGCTAGCGCCGCCTGCCTGCCATTTCGATAAAACTTCTCCAAAAACGGGTTATCTTCGGCCTCTTCCAGCAGGGTCTGGTAGTTAAAACTACTGGCCAATTTCTTCGCCAGGGTTGTTTTGCCAACCCCGATAGGACCTTCGATTGCGATAAAAGCTGGTGGCGTCCGCCCTTTCAAATCTACGTTTATGGCAGAGTTGTCGTGCATTGAAGCTGTGGCTCCCTACTTGGAATCGTGGTGATTGATAAGCGACACTTGCATTCGCACCAGGTCGCCCCGCGGGCACTGGGCTAATAATGTACCAAGAACCCCACCGCTGGGAAGCGCCAATTGTTCTCCGGCAATTTCGGCCAGTGGGTAGAGCACAAAGTTGCGCTCAGCCATGCGGGGGTGGGGTACTTGCAGGGCGCTGGTGTCGATGCTCTGCTGGCCGAACAGCAGGATATCCAGATCCAGCGTGCGCGCCTGCCAGTGCTGGTTTCTTGTTCTTCCCTGGTCGTTTTCTATCGCCTGGATGGCCGCCAGCAACTGGGCCGGCCTCAACGAGGTCGTCATTTTTACCACGGCATTCAGGTAATCGGGCTGCTCGCCCGGCCCCACAGCGGCGCTGCGGTAGGTACTGGAGGTTGCTTCAAGACGGCAATCGGGCAGGGCGCACAGTGCCGCCAGCGCGCTGCGAAGCTGATGCGCCGGATCGTTTAGGTTGCTGCCCAGGGCAATGTAGGTGGTCGTCATGAACTTTGGGATTTGCGCTTATGCCCTTGCTGGTTGCCCCGGTTCGCCACCTGTTCCAGCCGTTGCTCCATAGACAGGGTTTGAAACTCGGTCCACCAGTCGCCCAAGCCCCGGGTGTCAACGCCGGCCTGCTCTCGCAGGAGTAGGAAATCGTAAGCGGCGCGGAAACGGCGATGTTCCACGAGCTCGGCGGCTTTGCGCCCCTGCTTGCGCTGCAGACGGAGTTGGAACTCCCATATCTCACGCATCGGTTGACTGAACCGTTTGGGTATTGCGATGGTCTGGGCGGCCTGATAGACGGTCTGCTGGCCGGCCTTGTGCATGGCCACCATGGGCGCGTCACCGCCCTGCTCGAACTGCTGTGACAAATGTGATACGACGGGCCAGAGAAGGGCCGCCAGGATAAAAGCCGGGGTGACGGGCTTTTGCTGCGCGATACGTTTGTCGGTATTGGCCATGGCGGCGTGTATCAGGGCCAGCCCCGTTGAGCCCTCCCCCAGGTAATCGCAGGTCGCGGGGAACAGCGCGCGAAGCAAATCGTAATCCAGCAGTTTCTGCAGGGTTTGCGCGGCATAACCGGCCAGAAATAACTTGAGAAACTCGTCGAATAGCCTGGCCGAGGGTATTTCGTACAACAGGGTCGCGCATTGGGGAATGGCGTCTGCGGTCGTTTGTTCGATGGTGAATTCAAGCTTTGCCGCAAAGCGCACAACCCTGAGCATTCTCACGGGGTCTTCCCTGAAGCGAACAGCTGGCTCGCCTATGATGCGGATATTTTTCCGCTCCAGATCCTGCAGGCCATTGACCTGATCGAAAACTTCAAACTTACCCGCGTCGTAATACAGCGCATTGACCGTCAGATCGCGGCGCACCGCGTCCTCTTCGAGGGTGCCAAACACATTGTCGCGCAATAGCAGGCCACTCTCGGACTGGCGGGAGGTATTGCCGCGGGAATTGCCATGGGAATCACTGTCGTTGTTGTCGTGATGCCCCCGGAAGGTGGTGACCTCTATGATCTCCCGGCCAAAGCGTACATGAACGAT
>Ga0114949_10001551_pt1 | contig 13994 bp, 9 predicted proteins | sample N074metaG_FD_83505 | JGI IMG/M metagenome (GOLD analysis project Ga0114949, IMG submission 83505) | Deep subsurface microbial communities from Kermadec Trench to uncover new lineages of life (NeLLi) - N074 metaG | ecosystem: Environmental > Aquatic > Marine > Ocean trench > Sediment | place... | reverse complement strand
TTACGCCGCGCCTGGTCCGGGAACGGCGAATTTCGTCGAGGTCGGCAGCCGTGTGAAGCAAGGGCAGATCCTGTGCATCGTCGAGGCCATGAAGGTCATGAACGAGATCGAGTCCGAGATCGATGCCGAGGTGGTGGAAGTCCTCGTCACGAACGGCCAACCGGTGGAATACGGCGAGCTGCTGTTTCGCCTGCGTCCAGCCTGATGTTTCGCAAGATCCTGATCGCCAACCGCGGCGAGATCGCGCTGCGCATCATCTGGGCCTGCAAGGAGCTGGGCATCAAGACGGTGGCCGTGTACTCCACCGCGGACAGCGAGTCACTCCACGTCAAGTTTGCGGACGAAGATGTGTGCATCGGGCCGCCACCCAATCAGGAATCGTATTTGAGCGTGTCCGGCGTGATCTCCGCCGCGGAGATCACGGATGCCGAGGCGATCCATCCGGGCTACGGCTACCTGGCGGAGTCGGCGCACTTCGCCGAGGTCTGTCGGGAGTGCGGCCTGACGTTCATCGGGCCCGAGCCGGAGGTGATTCGCCGCATGGGCGACAAGGCGGAGGCGCGACGGACCATGCAGGCGGCAGGCGTACCCACGATCCCGGGAAGCGACGGCGTCATCTCCGATGTGGACGAGGCCCAGGGGATTGCCGCGGACATCGGCTACCCCGTATTGATCAAGGCCGCTGCGGGCGGTGGCGGCCGGGGCATGCGCATTGCCCAGGAGCCGTCGGAATTCGTGAGGCAGCTCGAGTCGGCGCGGGCGGAGGCCACCGTGGCATTCGGCAACGGCGAGGTCTACGTCGAGAAGTATCTCGTGGGGCCCAGACACGTCGAGTTCCAGGTGCTCGGTGACGCGCACGGAAACTTGATCCATTTGCTCGAGCGCGAGTGCTCGATCCAACGCCGGCACCAGAAGCTACTGGAAGAGTGCCCATCCACGGCGCTCGACGAGGCCCTGCGAGCGCGGATGGCCGCGATGGCGCTCAAGGCCGCGTCGGCTGTCAACTACTGCAACGCGGGCACCGTGGAATTCCTGCTGGACAGCCGCGGGGATTTCTTCTTCATCGAGATGAACACGCGGATCCAGGTCGAGCATCCGGTGACCGAGATGGTCACCGGCATCGATCTGATCAAAGAGCAAATTCGCGTGGCGGCCGGCGAACCGCTGGAGATGACCCAGGACGACGTCCACATCAACGGCCATGCGATCGAGTGCCGGGTCAACGCCGAGGATCCCGAGACGTTCATGCCCAGCCCGGGAAAGATCACGACGTTTCACCCGCCGGGCGGGCCGGGGATCCGGCTGGATACCGCCTGCTATGCCGAGGCCGTCGTGTCGCCGTACTACGATTCGCTGATCGCCAAGGTCATCGCGCGGGGCAACACTCGGGGGGAGGCGATTCTGAGGATGCGCCGGGCGCTGGAATCGTTCGTCGTCGAAGGCATCAAGACCAATGTCCCGCTGCAGCAAAAAATCCTCAACGACGAGGACTTCGTCCGGGGTCGGATCTCCACGGCCTTCATGGACCGCTACAGCTTGCCCAAGGAGCGCTCGCCCTCACCGTGATCGCCTCCGTGGCCGGCGGATTACAATAAGTGTCATCCCCCGGTGGAACTTGACAATAATTTTCACGGAACTTACATTTCAACCGATTTTCCCTAAGGTTGTGCATCACGATCTTGGGCGACCGGTTGCTCCGAGTTCGCATCGGCGGGCTTTGGCGCTCTGCGCGGGAGGCGAAAGAATCCATGGCCGTCAAGCTCGGCGAGATGCTCGTCAAGGCCGGCCTGGTCGGGAGCGAGCAGCTGCAGGAGGCGCTGGGGGCGCAGAAGCAGACCGGAGAGAAGTTGGGCTACGTCCTGGTCTCTCTGGGCTACGTCCAGGAGGAGGAAATCACCCAGCTGCTCTCCGAGCAGTACGGCGTGCCCTCGATCAACCTGCGCCACTTCGAGATCGATGACTCGGTCATCGACCTGATTCCCGCCGAGGTTTCTCAGAAGTATCTCGTGGTCCCGGTGAATCGCACGGGCGCCACCCTGACCATCGCCATGGCGGATCCGACCAACGTGTTTGCCATGGACGACATCAAGTTCATGACGGGCTACAACGTCGAGCCCGTGGTGGCCAGCGAGACGGCGATTCGCGAGGCGATCGAGAACTACTACGGTTCCGCGCACAGTCTCGAGTTGAAGAAGGTCATGGACGAGATGGCCGAGCAGGACGCTCCTTCGTCGCTCGAGGTGCTCGAGGAGGAAGATGAGGAGGACCTCGCCTCACTCGAGGCGAGCAGTGAAGAAGCTCCCGTGGTCAAGCTGGTCAACATCATCCTGACCGAATCGATCAAGAAGATGGCTTCGGATATCCACCTCGAGCCCTACGAGAAGGATCTGCGAGTTCGCTTCCGCATCGACGGCGTGCTCTACGAGATCATGCACCCTCCACTCAGATTGAAAGACGCAATCACGAGCCGGCTGAAGATCATGGCCAAGATGGACATTTCGGAGAAGCGCCTGCCGCAGGACGGGCGCATCAAGGTCAAGATCAAGATCGGCGGAAAAATCAAGGAAATGGACTATCGCGTCTCGGTCCTGCCGACACTGTTCGGTGAGAAAGTCGTTATGCGTTTGCTGGACAAGGACAACCTGGTGCTGGACATGACCCGGCTCGGGTTCGAGCCGGAGTCGCTGGCCAAGTTCGAGCGGCAGATCCTCAAGCCCTACGGCATGGTACTGGTTACGGGACCCACGGGTTCGGGCAAGACCAATACGCTGTACTCATCGATGCATCGCGTCAACACGCCCGAGACCAACATCATGACCGCCGAGGATCCGGTGGAATTCAATCTCCACGGCATCAATCAGGTGCAGATGAAGGAGCAGATCGGGCTGAACTTCGCCACGGCCTTGCGTGCATTCCTGCGCCAGGATCCCAACATCATTCTGGTCGGCGAGATTCGCGACTTCGAAACGGCCGAGATCGCAGTCAAGGCTGCGTTGACCGGCCATCTCGTGTTGTCCACACTGCACACCAACGACGCCCCTTCGACGATCAACCGCTTGATGAACATGGGCATCGAGCCCTTCCTGGTTTCGACTTCGGTCAACTTGATCTGCGCTCAGCGACTGGTGCGCCGCATCTGCAAGGAGTGCAAGGAGCAGGTGCAAATGCCTCCGCAGGCGCTCGTGGATATCGGTTTCTCGGCGGAGGATTCCAAGGCCGTTCAGCTATACAAGGGCCGCGGTTGCGCCAACTGCAACAATACCGGGTATCGGGGACGTGTCGGACTGTTCGAGGTCATGGAGATCAGCGACGAGATCCGGGAGTTGATTCTGTCCGGCGCCTCGGCACTGGAATTGAGGCGCAGGGCCGTCGAAGAGGGGATGATCACGCTGCGCATCTCCGGTGTTCATAAGATTCGCGCGGGCGATACTACTATCGAAGAAGTCGTACGGGAGACCGTGCTCTAGGAAATTCCGGCGCTCCAACGGCGAGCCCGGAGCATGAGGTAAATCTGATGGCCGTGACAATGCACCAGTTGCTGAAGACGCTCGTGGATCAGAACGGGACTGATCTGCATATCACGACCAATTCGCCTCCGCAGATCCGCGTCGACGGCAAGCTGTTGCCGCTGCAACTGCCACCGATGACTCCCAACGAGAGCAAGAGCTTGATCTACAGCGTGTTGACCGACGCGCAGAAGCACCGCTTCGAGGAGTCTCTGGAGCTCGACCTGTCGTTCGGCGTGAAGGGTCTGGCGCGCTTCCGCGCGAACGTCTTCTACCAGCGCGGGGCGGTGGCCGCGGCGTTCCGCACGATCCCCTGGGAGATACGCAGTCTCGATAGTCTGGGTCTTCCGGACATCGTGGCCGAATTGTGCGAGCGGCCGCGCGGCCTGATTCTGGTCACGGGCCCGACCGGTTCCGGTAAGTCGACCACGCTGGCATCGATGGTCGACCGCGTCAACTCGGAACGGCACGAACACATCGTCACCATCGAGGACCCCATCGAGTACCTCCACACGCACAAGTCTTGCCTGGTCAACCAGCGCGAGCTGCACGCCGACACCAGGTCCTTCCCCAACGCCCTGCGATCGGTTCTGCGTCAGGATCCGGATGTGGTTCTGATCGGCGAGATGCGCGACCTGGAAACGATCGAGTCCGCGCTGCGCATCGCCGAGACCGGCCACCTGACGTTCGCCACCCTGCACACCAACTCGGCGGCGCAGTCGATCAACCGCATCATCGACGTGTTCCCTCCGCACCAACAGTCGCAGGTGCGGGCCCAGTTGTCGTTCGTGCTCGAGGGCATCCTGTGCCAGGCGCTGCTGCCGGCCGCCAGTGGGCAGGGCCGGGCGCTGGCCATGGAGATCATGGTGCCCAACCCCGCCATTCGAAACCTGATCCGCGAGGACAAGGTGCATCAGATCTACTCCGCCATGCAGGTCGGGCAATTGCAGTTCGGCATGCAGACGTTCAACCAGTCGCTGGCCTCGCTGGTGACCAGCCGGAAAATCACGGAGGATCTGGGGCTGTCCATGTCTTCCAACCCCGATGAGCTGCGCGACATGCTCAGTCGCGGTGTGGGGCCGCCCGCCGGGTTGGGCAAGTCGGGCAGAGGCGGCCGCAGGATGGTTCGTAGATAAGTTCCGATCGATTCATTAGGAGTTAGGATGCCCAACTATAGTTGGAAGGGAAGAACCCGCGCGGGTCGGATCCAGGAAGGCGTTCTGGTGGCGGACAGCAAGGACGCTGCGATCGCCGCCCTGCGCAAGCAACAGATCATCGTCACCGCGGTAACCGAGAAGGGGAAAGAGTTCGCGCTTCCGACGCTGAAGGGCAGTGTCACGCCCAAGGAGCTCGCGGTCTTCACCAGGCAGTTCTCGGTGATGATCGACGCCGGCTTGCCGCTGGTTCAGTGCCTCGAGATCCTCGGCTCCCAGCAGGAGAACAAGGGCTTCAAGCACATGCTGCTTCAGGTGCGCCAGGACGTCGAGTCAGGATCCACTCTGGCCGATGCGATGCGCAAGCATCCCAAGGCCTTCGACGATCTGTTCTGCAACATGATCGCCGCCGGTGAGGCCGGCGGCATTCTGGACACGATCCTGCAGCGACTGGCCCATTACATCGAGAAGAACGTCAAGCTCCGCGGGGCGGTGCGTTCGGCTCTGGTCTACCCCATCGCGGTGATCACCATCGCGATTGGGGTCGTGTGGATCATCCTGTGGAAGGTCATTCCGACCTTCGCTACGCTCTTCGAAGGCCTGGGAGCCAGTCTTCCGCTGCCCACGCGTGTGACCATCGCTCTGTCGCACTTTATCGGTTCCTGGTGGTGGTTGATTTTCCTCACCATCGGCGGCACGATCTTCCTGTTGAATCGCTATCACGCGACCTACACCGGCCGGCGGCACCTCGACTGGCTGTTGCTGAAATTTCCGGTGATCGGCATGGTGCTGAAGAAGATTGCCGTGGCACGCTTCTGTCGGACCCTGAGCACGCTGGTCTCTTCCGGTGTTCCGATCCTGGAGGGCCTGGAGATCACCGCCCGCACCTCCGGCAACGCGATCGTCGAGGACGCGATCATGGCCACGCGGCGCAGCGTTGAGGAGGGCCGGACCATCGCCGAACCGCTGAAGGAAACCGATGTCTTCCCCTCCATGGTGGTGCAGATGGTGGCCGTCGGCGAGCAGACCGGTGCGTTGGAAGTCATGCTGAGCAAGATCGCCGACTTCTACGAAGACGAGGTCGACGAGGCGACGACCAACCTCCTCGCACTGCTCGAGCCGATCATGATCTCCTTCCTGGGAGTCGTCATCGGCGGCATTGTGATCTCGATGTACATGCCGATGTTCGACTTGATCACCAAGATCGGTTGACGTTGCTCACGAATCTCCCGGCGGGTTGCGCAAGCGGACCCGCCGGGAGCGAATCAGAGGAAATTGCTTCGGCTGGGCGGCCCGGGTATGAATCACGGCGAATTCGAAAGGCGACTGAGATGGCTGATGACCGTGCGCGTGGCGATCGTCACCACGCTGTTGGTATCCGCCTTCAGTATCGAAGTCCTGTTCAAGCCGGCCCACACGCTGCGTCCGGTCTTCCTGCTGGCGGCCGTCTCGTACGGCATGGTGCTGCTGTACGCCGTCCTCGACCGCTGGCTCAGGGGTACCCGCAGTTTTATTTTTACCCAGCTCGTGGGCGATGCATTGGTGATCACGCTATTCGTGCACATCACCGGTGGGTTGGACAGCCCGATGTCGTTCCTGTATCTGTTGCCGATCTCCGTGGCCTCGATGGTTCTGTACCGCAACGGTGCCCTGATCATGGCAGCGGTTTGCTACGGGGCCTACACGGCGCTGATTCTGTTCGGGGCCGCGCGGGCCCTGATCGGGACCGGCAACGCGGGTGCGTTCGAACGCGAGCCGGGTCGGGTGCTGTATTTCCTCGTGGCGCATCTCGTGGCGATGGTGGCGGTGGCGTTGCTGTCGTCCTATCTGTCCGAGCGCCTGAGACTGCAGGGTCGGGAACTGGTCGAGCGTCGGGGCGCGGTGGCGCGGCTCCAGGCGCTGAACGAGAACATCATCGAGTCGATCAACAGCGGTCTGATCACCACCTCGCTCAACGGCCGGATCAACTTCATCAATCGCGGCGGTACCGAGATTCTCGGCCTTCCGCCGTCTCAGATCCTGGAGCGGGACATCGAATCGGTGATGCAGCTGAACGAGGGATTTCTGCATGAGATCCGTCGCCGGCTGCTGGCCAAGACCCGCTTCCGTTTCGAGAACTGGTTCGGGACGCTGGACTCTCGCCGCATCTATCTGGGCCTGGCGGTCTCCAACCTCTACGACAAGATCGGTCGCTCACTGGGCTACATCATTATTTTTCAGGACCTGACTGAAATCCACGCGCTGGAGCACGAGGTGCGACTCAAGGAGCGCATGGCGGCGCTGGGTGGCATGGCTGCGGGCATGGCCCACGAGTTGCGGAATCCGATGGCTGCGATCAGCGGAGCCGTGCAGTATCTGAAGGGCGAGATCAAGGCCGAGGGCGAGACGCTGGAGCTGATGGATATCATCTTGCGCGAGTCTCAGCGACTGGACCAGACGATCCGTGACTTTCTCACATTTACCCGTCCGGGCGCCTTCGCGGCAAAGCCCACCGACGTTGTGCGGCTGCTGCAGGACAACATCAAGCTACTGCGCAAGAGCAAGCAGTTTCGCGAGGCGCACAGCATCGTGGCCAACTACGCCGCTCCGCGGATGATCTGCGACGTCGACGCCAATCGAGTGAAGCAGATCTTCTGGAATCTGGCGACGAATGCTCTCAAGGCCATGCCCGAGGGCGGCACGCTGAGTGTCGACGTGGTCTGGGTCGCGGCGGAAACCCGTGTGCAGTTCAGTTTTACCGACAACGGAGTGGGGATGAACGAAGAACAGCAGGGACTCTATTTCCAGCCGTTTAACAGCTCATTCCGTGAGGGCACGGGGCTGGGCGCGGCCATCGTCTATCGCCTGGTGGAGGAGCATCGCGGGAACATCCACCTGGAGAGCAACGTCGGGCGGGGAACCGTGGTGCGTATCGACTTGCCCCGCCACCAGGCCCGCCAGGATCATCGGGCTGCCGCGCCGACTGTGCGCTGGGCATTCGGAGGTGAAGTCCGTTGAACAAGATCTTGATCGTAGAAGACGAGAAGAGCATGCGGGACTTGCTCGGCCTGATGCTGCGCAAAGAGGGCTACGGCGTCGAAACGGCAGAGATGGCCGAGCTCGGGGCGCGCAAGATCGACGAAGGCTCTGATTACGATCTGCTGATCAGCGACATCTCGATGCCGGGGATGTCGGGGCTCGAGCTGCTGCGCCACGCCCGCCGCGTCTCGCCACAGACCGAGGTCATTCTGATGACGGCCTTCGGATCGAAGCAGACGGCGATCGAGGCGCTCAACGACGGAGCGATCTACTACGTCGAGAAGCCGTTCGATCTGGACGAGATGAAGGCCGTTGTGCGCAAGACGCTGGCGCAAAAGCAGCTGGCCAGTGAGAACGCCGATCTGAAATTGCAGAATCGGGACCTGCGCGCCGAGTTGAAGGACAATTATCAATTCGAAGGGCTGATCGGCCGCAGCGACAAGATGAAGGCGATCTATCAGCTGATTCGACGCGTCGCGGCCACGGGCAGTACGGTCATGGTCTCCGGCGAGTCGGGTACCGGCAAGGAGCTGATCGCGCGAGCCATCCATTACAACTCCGGTCGAGGCGAGCACGGCTTCGTCTCGATCAACTGCGGGGCGCTACCCGACGAGCTTCTGGAGAGCGAGCTGTTCGGTCACATGCGGGGTTCGTTCACCGGGGCCACGAACAACAAGCAGGGCCTGTTCGAGGTGGCGGCCGGCGGTACGATCTTCCTCGACGAGATTGGCGAGACCTCCGCAGCGATGCAGATCAAGCTGCTGCGGGTTCTCCAGGAACGCCGCATTCGCCGAGTCGGCGGCACGGAGGAGATCGCCGTCGATGTGCGCGTGATCACGGCGACCAACCAGAATCTGGAGCAGATGGTGCGGGAGAAGCGATTTCGGGAGGACCTCTACTACCGGATCAACGTCATCGCCATCCACATGCCGCCACTTCGCGATCGAGCCGAGGATATCCCGGCGCTGGCCGAGCATTTCCTCGACAAGTACCGGGGCGTGATGGGCAAACCCGTCCGCAAGGGTCTGTCGAAGGGCACCATGGTGCGACTCGAGGCCTACGGTTGGCCCGGCAACGTACGCCAGCTGGAGAATGTCATCGAGCGCGCCGTGGCGCTGGAGACCGGCGACGAGATTCAGGCCGACAGTCTGTCTCCCGAGGTTCGGGCCGGTAGCTCGGCGGTCGGGGAGCCCGAGCTCACGCTGCCGAAGGGCGGGCTGGACGTGGAGTCTCACCTTGAGTCGCTGCGGGAGGGCTACATGTTGAAGGCCATGGAGCAGACCGGGGGAGTCCAGACGAGGGCGGCCGAATTGCTGGGAATGACCTTCCGGTCCTTTCGGTACTTCGCCAAGAAGTATAGTCTGGGACGGGATCCCGAGGCCGTCGATGCCCAGACCGAGGTTGCCAGGACCGGCTCGGAGTGACGAAGGTTGTCACAGGCCGACGCGGATACGACAGCGTTGGGCATCTCAGGGGGACCCGCGGGTTCGGACCGCAGCCCCTCGTGCTCCCGGATCGCCGAATTAGAAGGATTTAGCCGTCAGGTGCCAAGTGTCCCCCAGTTGGCATCGAGGTTGCTGTAGGACCTGACGGACTTGAAAGGAGGCCCGCAGAAATGAAGAAAGGAAACGCGAAGGGATTTACCCTGATCGAGCTCTTGATCGTGGTGGCGATTATCGGAATCATCGCAGCGATCGCCATCCCCAACCTGCTGAACGCGATTGACCGCGGCAAGCAGAAGAGAACCATGGCTGACTTGCGCTCCATGGGTACCGCGATCGAGGAGTATTCGATCGACAACAACTTCTATCCCGTGGCAGCGACCCTGGCAGCCCTCTCGACTCAGGTGACCCCGTCCTACATCCGCGCGCTTCCGGCGGGCGATGGCTGGGGACAGGACTTCGAGGTCGATTCCACCAGGAGCCTCTACACCCTGGCCTCCTGCGGCAAGGGCAACGGCGGCGGCTGCGCGTCCTCCTGCACGGGTTCCTGTGGCAAGACCCAGTCCTTCGCCGACGACATCATCTTCTCCTTGGGTTCCTTCGTGCAGTGGCCCGAGGGTAAACAGCAGTAGTTCATCTCTCAAGAGGTTTGCTACGAGGCGGGGGTCCTACGGGACCCCCGTTTTCTTTTATTAGGTATGATCGCCGACATGCAGGCCAGCCGACCGGCGTCCGGGCTCTCGCCCGAGCGTCTCATTATCTTTTCCCTGTTGCCCGTTCTGGCCCTGTTCCCTCCCGAGACGCGCGGCGAGTCGATGGCCGGGTGCGCGGCACTGATCGCGGTGCTGGCCCTGATCGGCTGGCACAGGAGCGGCACGAGCCTGTCCGGACAGGTGACGCTGCTCGTCATCGCGGCCGCGGCGATGCCGCTGACATGGGTCGCGCTCGCGCCGGCGGCGGCGGTCGAGCCGCTGTCCGTCGGCCTGCTCGCAGGTGCAGTCGGCCTCGGTGTTGCCGGCGCGGACCTCGGGGAACGGCAGCGCCGGCTGGTTGCAGCGGTGCTGGCCGTCGTCGCGGCCGGGGTTGCCGTGCACGCGTTGGTTCAATCCGCGTGGGGGCTCGAGCGGCTGGCCGATGTCGTGCGCGACGATCCGGCATTTCCGGACCGCGAGGCGATTCTGGTGCGGCTCGGTCGCGGGCGGCCATTCGCCTCGTTCGCCACACCGGCGGCTCTCGGCGGCTTCCTGATCCTCGCGCTCCCCACGACCGGGGCCCTGGCGTGGGGCGCACGAGGTGGGGCCAGGGTGGCCTGGGCGGCGGCGGCCGCCTGCCAGATCGGGGCGCTCCTCGCCGCGGCCTCGGCGACCGCCACGGCGGCCCTGTTCGGCAGCGTACTGCTCGCCGCCGGGGTCTGGTCCCGGGCGCGGAGAACTCTCGCGCTCGTCGGGCTGGCCCTGGTCGTGGTGCTGGGGGCGGTGGTTCTGCTGCGGGGCGAGCGGCTCACGGATCTGTCCGCCCAGGAGAGTCCCTGGCGACTGCGCGCCGGAAACCTGCGTTCCGCGTGGTCGATGGCCGCCGACCGGCCGTGGACCGGTGTGGGACCGGGCGGTTTCGCGGAGGCCTATCCCGGCTATCGCCGGCCGGGGGACAACGAGACGCGACACGCGCACAACCTGCCCCTGGAGCTCGCCGCGGAGTCGGGGTGGGCGGCGAGTCTGGCCCTCAGCCTGCTCTTCTTCGGGCTGTTTCTACACCCGCTGTGGCGGGAACGAGACGGCCCGGCCTGGCGGCGTGGGCTGGCCCTGGGTCTCGCCGCGTTCGCCTTGCAGAACCTCGCGGACTTCGGCGCGTACATGCCGTCCCTGCTGTGGACCGCGGCTCTGTTGCGCGGAGCGCTGGCCCAGGGGGCCGACCTGCAGCCCGCCGTCGCCGGCCGGCCTCGGGTACTCCTGGCGGCGAGTCTGACCGTCGTATGGCTGGCAGCCGGCCTTGCCGCCCTGAGCGGTGTCTCTTCGAACGCGCGCATCGCGGCGAGATCCGCGGCCTTTGCCGCGGAACCCGCGCGGGCGCTGGAGCTGGCGAGCCGAGCGGCCCACCTCGCTCCGTGGGACGCCGACGCCTCCCTGCTGCTGGCGCGGATCTCGGCCGAGATGCGTCTCGAGCCGGCGCTCGAACGGGCCGATCGGGCGGTGGCTCTGTCGCCCGGGCGTCCCTCGGCCCGCGAGCTGCGCTCGCGCATCCGACTGAGCGTGGGTGATCCCCTCGGGGCCTATGCCGACCTCTGCGAGGCCGCCCGCCTCTATCCCGTCCACGCGGGCTACGCCGCGGCCCGCGACCGGCTGCGCGAGAGTATCGAGGACGCCGCGGGCGAAGTGCTTCGATGAGCGGGGGGCTTGGCCTGGTCGTCCTGTTGTTGCTGGCCACACTGGGGGAGGGCGGTGGGCATCCGATCTCGATCCTGGCCTGGCACGGTTGGCTGGTGCTGCTGATCGTCGCCCGGGCCTGCGGCCCACGGGTGGCGGTGGGCTCCTGGCGCCACCCGGGTCTCGTAGCCGGCGGTCTGTTCGTCGTGCTGCTGGCGCTCGGCGCGGCGCGTGCGCCCTACGGCTACGCCGCGTTGCTGTTGCTGCTCGAACTGGCGAGCTGTATCGCGGTCGCATGGATCGCCGCCTCCAGCGCTCCCCGGTTGTTGCCGATTCTGGCCAGGTCGATGCTGGTCGGCGCCGCGCTCCAGGGGATCTTCGTCATCGTTCAGGCGTGGCGGCATGCGGGGCTCCGCGAGGCGGGCACATTTCTCAACGCGAACCACCTGGGATTGTGGCTGGTCGCGGCACTGCTCCTCGGGCTCGGAGCTGCCGAGGCCTGGCGCGGTCGAGCGGCGGTTGCATGGAACCTGGGTCTGGCACTCCCCGCCGCGGTGGCGATCGGCCTGGCCGGATCGCGGGGTGCCGCGGTCGCATTGGTCGCGGGCGGTGCGACGCTGCTCCTCATCCACTGGCACAGGATGCCGCGGAGCTACCGTGTGGGGCTGGTGTCGGTCGTCGCCGTCATCGTGGCACTGGTCGCCTGGAAGCAGCTGGCACGGAGCGAGCAGGATCCCTTTCGCCACCACCGGATCAGGATCTGGCAAGCCAGTATCGGCGCGGTGGCGGCCGATCCCCTGTGGGGCAGCGGACCGGGGCAGTTTCCGACGGCCGCGAGAAACCTGAGCTTTCCCGAACGGGACGGGCCGCTGCGCTACGATCGCTCGTTTTCGGCGACCCACTCCGATGTGCTCAGACTCCCGGCAGAGTTCGGGATCCCGGCTGCGCTGGCGGCCCTCGCGGCGCTGCTGCTCGCCGCCCGCGGTCTGCTGCGCCGCCGACGGAACGGAGAGCTGGCCGGATGGACCGACGGGGCGCTCGCCGCACTGGTCGCGATCGCGGCCCAGGCGCTGGTGGACAATCCGAGTCGCTGGCCCGCGGTCTATCTGCTGGCCAGCGCGCTGCTCGGCTGCCTGCTGCCGACCGTCGGGAGCTCCGCGGCGCACTTCGGGCGCGGCCTGCGCGCTGCGTTCGCCGCCGGAGTCGTGCTGTTCTTCCTGGTCGTCGACGTGGCCCCGTTCCTGGCCTGGGCCGAGGTGCGGAAATTGCCGAGGGGACGCCTCGACGTGACCGACTACGCGCGGCTCGAACGGGCACTGCGCTGGAATCCCGTACAGCCGGAATACTGGCTGCGGGTCGCGGAGCATCACAGCGGAGACGCTGGATCGCTGGAGCTGGGGGCGTACGCGGCGGCGCGCGAGGCGGCCGAACGGGCCGTCCGACTCGATGCCGGGTCCGCGAGGTACCAGCGCGCGCTGGCACAGATCGAGGCCGACGGCTGCCGCTCGTTGTTTCCGAGTGCGACCTGCCGCACCCGGGTCGCTTCTCGATATCGACACGCGGAGGAGCTCGCCCGCTACGATCCCTTCATCTCGATCGGACTCGCCATGTTCCTGGTCGACATGGGCGATCCCGCCGGCGCGCGGCGCGCCGCCGAGCGGGCCCTGGCGCTCGAACCCGAAGCGGTCCTGCCGCGACTGGTGCTGGCCGACGCGCTGATCGAGAGCGGATCTCCCGGCGCAGTCGTGCGTGCCGCGGCCGTCGTCGAGGAGGCTCGGCAGCTCGCGAGCCGCTGGGCCGGTTGGAACGAGAACGACTACGGCCGGAAGCTCCTGGCTCCGGATCGGCGACACTTCGAGCGGCTCGAGCGCAAGCTCGCACGCGCCGGTGCGGAATGAGCGACGCGACCTTGCCCGCCGCGGGTCGGCGCCTGCTCATGTTGACCGTGGACGACGAGCGCGGAGCGAGCACGCGCTACCGGGTTCTGGCGCACCTGCAGGCGCTCCAGGCCGCGGGCTTCCGCACCGAGGTCCGCTTTCCGTCGCGCGGCGCGCTGCACGGCCGGCTGAGACGATTGTGGCGCGCGGTGGACCGCGCCCGGGACCTCGTCGAGTCACGGCGGGCGGACGTGCTCTTCGTGCACCGCAAGATCTATCCGGTGCCGCTGGCCCACTGGTTGCCGCACACGGCGCCGCGCCGGGTCTTCGACATGGACGATGCGCTGGATCTGCCGCCGCCTTCTCGAGCGCTCGACCCAGCCGAGCGACGGCGGTACCGCCGGCGCTTCGAGGAGACGGTCAACGCGTTCGATCTGGTGTTGTGCGGGAACGCGGAGCTCGCCGCGCGCCTGCCGCACGACCGCTTCGAGCTGCTGCCGACACCGATCGACACGGAGATCTTCGCGCCGAGCTGCATCGACCGCGATCCCGCGGTGCTCGGCTGGGTCGGACACTCGGACAATCTGGGTTACCTGGAGTCGTTGCACGAGCCGCTCGTGGAGCTGAAGCGTCG
>Ga0114949_10001550_pt1 | contig 14002 bp, 14 predicted proteins | sample N074metaG_FD_83505 | JGI IMG/M metagenome (GOLD analysis project Ga0114949, IMG submission 83505) | Deep subsurface microbial communities from Kermadec Trench to uncover new lineages of life (NeLLi) - N074 metaG | ecosystem: Environmental > Aquatic > Marine > Ocean trench > Sediment | place... | reverse complement strand
TATCCCTCATGAACTACTCCCGAGAAAACGACTTTACAAATCCTACCAGCAAAATCCCTGGCAGGCTGTCATCATTCATGTCCTGAATCTAATTGGCCAAAATCGGAACTGTCTGGCAGGGTGGCCGATTAACCCGGCCAATCGCTCTCGAAAGACGCTGCCAGGGTAAGTTGCTCACGCATAATGCTCATGCGAGTCTCAAGCCCTGCTAGCATGGATTGAAAATTCTTACCTGCAATCAACTCTTTCAGGATCGGCTCCACTGGCGGTCGCCAGGGCTGGCGCCAACCTTCATCGATGGCGCGTTGCAAGTTAACCAGTACCATCTGGTCATTGTCCTCAATGGCAGAGAGTAAAGCCATCTGGTACCAGGATTCAGGTTTGATGCGGCCACCTTCGGCGAGCATATCTTTGAACCCGACATTAATTCTACCGAGCAACTCAAGCTTGTTTTTCTCATCTCCAACGCTCTTATAGGCGTATGCAGCAGCAAGCGCGGCTTCGAGATAAAAGTCCCTGCCAAACATCACATCATGTTCTTTGCTGCTGAGTAAAACCTCTGCTTTTTCGAAAGCCGCGATGACATCCTTATCGCGATCCTCGATCAGGTATGCTGCCCATGCAGCATCCAGGTTGGCATCGAGTGAGCTTTCATTGCCGCGAGCAGATTCAACTTTCTTGATCAGAAGCGGTCGCGCCTCTTCGAACAGTCCGGCTGAAGTAAAAGATTGAATTCGCAGCCAGTCAACCCGTTCAGCAAGGAAGTCCGGCGCTTCTTCACTTACAATTTCGATCCATTTCTGTGCAGATTCAAACTCGCCCATATCGACGTACAAGTTAGCAATTCCCGATGAATATTTTATGTTCGGCTGGAGTTCGAAGGCTCTCTTGTAATGCTGTAAAGCCTCATCCAGCCTACCTCGCTGTTCGTTTATTCGCGCTACAAGATGATAGGCACCTGGATAATATGGATCTGCTTCAACGATTTTCACAAAAACCTGCATTGCCTCTACATCCCGCCCCTGCTCTAACATGATGTTGGCGATATTAAACCCCACGACGGGCGATTTCGGGTCCAGTTCATAGGCTTTCTCGTACCAAGACAGGCGCTCCGTCTGATTCTCTATCAAACCTGCATACCACATGGGCGCCATCGCATAACTTGGGTTTAAGGTCATCGCCTTCTCGAGGGCGCTCATGGCTTGTTCTGATTGCATATTTTCCATATGAATCAATCCCTGGGCGGCGAAGGCAATCCCGGAGGCTGGATCCAACGATAGCGAGCGATCGATCGCCTCCTGGCTAAGGATGAGGTATTGCTCTTTCGGTGCATACCCATAATTCACCATTAATGCGTAGGCAGTAGCGAGTCCTGCATAGGCATCCGAGTAATTTTCATCCTCGGTGATTGCTTTCTGGAAAAATCTAGCCGCATCTTTCAGGGACACTTCCGTTCTGCGAGACAGTTCAGCCTGCCCAATTCCATAGGCAACCATGGCTTCAGGACTGGCCGAACTTCTGGACAGAAGCTTTTTCCTGTCTTCGCCCAGCATGGTTATCTCCAGTTCTTTTACGACCGAAGCCGATATGTCATCCTGAATCTTAAAAATATCCCGATACTGGCGGTCGTAGGTTTTCGACCACATATGACGGCCCTTTTTTGTCTCTATCAGCTGGGCCGTCACTCGAATCGTATCGTCTATATCGTTACGCCGAACACTTCCTTCAAGAATGACGGCAACATTAAGCTCCCTGCCGATATCGATCACATTCTTATTGACGCCGCGATAAGCGAAGGAGGAAGTCCGCGCAACAACCCGCAGCTCCTTTACCCGTGAAAGTACGGTGAGTAACTCTTCAGTTAACCCGTCTGCAAACAATTGATCCCGGTTCGCCTCGCTAAAACTAACAAACGGCAATACCGCAATGGAATGGGTATCAACTGCCAGGGCCTCTGTACCTGGTGTTGTAGCAGGCACTGAGGTTAGGATCTCAACTTCCTGTTCCATTCGGGACTGCACCACAAACAAACCGATAACAAGCACCACCAGAACAGCGACCACAAGCAATTCCGACCTGCCGCCAATAATGGGTGAACGCTCCCTTGATAGCGCTGAGGGCTCTATCACACCATCTTTAGCGGTAACGGAGATTCCTTCCCTGTTGATATCAAAAACCCAGGCGAGTATCAGCATGACGGGGAAACCGCCAATAAACGCGAACACAAGGTAACGAATCACCGAATCAGGAAGATTCAGCGTTGGTGACAAGATATCGACGATTTGAATAATGGGCCAGAAGGCAATGATGTAGAGCGTCGCGACCCTGATGACCCGCCGACGTTTCAGTTCCTCAAATAACTCCTGCATCCAATTCCCGGATTGCATAACTACTTCTGCCTGACGCATGCTCAATGACTATTTTAATCAACTTGCGCCGTTGATACGAACATCACCTGATACTGTTCGCAATTTAATCATTCCTTCGCCGGTTCCCAAAGTCGCTTCAAGCGCCATACTGGAAGGAAATTTTTCTATTGGTTCATCATCTGTGAGAAAGTTCTCAATGTCTCCGCCAGGCCCCGTTTCCACCACCAGGCGTGCATTGACCGGTTCTGCCAGTGTAAGTACCAGGTCACTACTGACACTGGACATATCAATATTACCACCACCAATCAGTTTACCTTCGACCTCTATGCCACCACTTACGGCATGAGCGCTCAATGCGCTGAATTCTTCCAGTTCTGCTTCAATGTCACCGGAAACCGTGTCCAGAATGATCCTGCCGCTATCCATTTCAATCTCGATCTCACCGCTGACTGTTGCAATATTTGCCTCGCCCGAGGAGTCCGATATCTCGATGTCACCACTCACGGTTTTAATATGTAGCCGCTGCCGGATGTTATCTGCGGTGATATCACCACTGACAGACCTTGCCCTTAGGCCGCCAAGTATATTTTTGATGGTGGTATCCGTTGATACACCCTGGAAGTCAACCCTTGAATTTTCCGGAACATAGATTTCCAGATCAGAACCATCACCCCAGTTAACATTATACCGGGGCAACCGAACCTCAATTCTTGCTCGATCACCCTTCACCTCGAAAATGAACTCTTCTGTCAGGTCATCAAGCTCACCCTGGACGCGTATCTCGTCTTTGTCCCAGCCATAGATTTCAACGTCGCCCCGGGTGTTCACCACTTTAACTGAGCCTGAGGATGAAGCGGCGAGCACCTTATCCACCTCTTCGCCTGCAGTAGCGCCTCCCAGCCACAAAACAATGGTGATGGTGAGCAATATTCGCACGTTTCCAGTGACAATTTTCATACTGAATCCCAATCTCTAGCTGGTAGGTTAATCGTTATAGATCAGATGTTAAACCTGATTGTCATAGATTAGATGCAATTGGCTGAAAATGGTTTATCTGACCCAATATGGACTATTCAACGAACTCATTCACACCCCAATCACAACCTTCACAGGTAAAATCTATGCCGTGGTGCCCAAGGACAGACTGAATAAACCTGAACCAGACTTCATTGGGAACCCAGACGCCGTCAAATACTTCCTTCGCCTCCAGAATAGGAACATCGAGATGAATAACCCGGTAGAGCAAACTAAACGATGAAGCCCTGAAATTAACCTGGCAATGAAGCAGCGTATTCATCTCCGGTGCCTGCTCCATGACTTTCACAAATAACTGGAAATCATCGAGTGTGGGGGCCATAAAATCAACGGGAATATGAACGTATTGCATGCCAAGCTTTTTGACCCGACTGTCCTCATGTTCAATGGCCGATTCATTGTCTGTAAAAGCCAGATAGATGACACGTTTTACTCCCGATTCGGCCACCGCCTCTAACTGAGCAGCATCAGGCTGGCCGGAACTGGCAAAGTGATCACTGTATGACCTGTAGTTTGGGATTTCAGCAAGCGAAGACGCTGAAACTATTGTCGGGCAAAGAAATACAAGAAGCGTCAACAACGTGACCGGGAGTGGCAATTTTTGCATAGCGACCTCAGGGTATCACCGGTTAAACCAGGTGTTTCAATCAGGAACGCAATACTATCCTCGCCCTGACCACGCCGGGTTGATCTTCTTTATCAATTGAAATTTGTTGAACCACAATTCCTTGCTGTGATTGAACCTGATTAAGCATTTTCACCAGGTCGTTAAATGCAACGCTATCGAACCACACGCTGACCGCATCCGATCCTTCCGGTTGTAATCGATTGGGTTTAATTCCTATCTGTTGAGCAATGCGCGATATCTGGGTCAAAAGAGATTGCCCGGACGCCGTGGACCTGGTTTGGTTCTTCGCCGCACGCGCCTGCTTTTCACTGGCACGCATATATTGAATCAGGCTAAGCTGACGATCACGGGCCTCCATACTATCAGCGTGATAACTGTACATGGGGCTGAGCAATGCAAAGTAGATAAAAAGCAGGCTAAAAAACAGGCCAAGTGCACTCAGGGCAATCCTGTCTCCCGGCTCCAATTGAGCATAACGATCTTTCAGTTTTTCGAGTGTTGCGCTAAGTGTTGTATTAATCGCCATCATTGCCCACCCGATGGCCTGATCTTGATACTGCCACGAACCGTATCCTCATCCTGTGAAATATTACCAATCTCGGCCTGTAGTCCCCCCTTGGACAGACTTTCAGCGAACGATACCAGTTGCTCACTTCGGGATGCGACCAACTGTAGAATCAAATCCCCGCGGCTTTCATTGTAATTGACGTTTTGTAATACAAGGCTTGATCTCGCTATGCTGGCGGCAGTTTCTTCAAACATCGACATAAATAGCCTGCTGTCGGTGGAACCTCCCCCCAGGTGTGCAGCCCAGCGCCTTCTAATATCGCGAACGTTACGATCATCCGGAAACACGTCCTTGTATAATGTCCCAGCCTCCTCAGCATAGTTGCTGGCCTGGATATCCATATAAACACCCTGGCCAAGGGTAAACACTATGTGCGCGATAAAAGTACAGGCAGCCAGTATTGCGGCCGCCTTCCAGCCGTTTCCTCTGCTGCTTTTTTCGTCTTTAACCTTGAAATCACCCTGCAATAAATTAATGGACGCCGTGCTAAATTCACGGCATAAGGTTTCAAACGGTTTATAAGCCAGCTCATGGATTGTCACGGATGTAGAGTCTGCTGTTTCAATTTCAGATAAGGCGAGTTGAACATTTGACTGCTCATCGGGGTGTACATGGATGTGCAGGTTTTCCTGATCTTCTTCATCCAACAATGAAACCACCAGGGCCAACTGCTTTGCAGTCGTTGTAATTCCATGATGATGAGATGTCAGAATATGCACCCGCTTGTTGTCGATAAGTACATTAGTGGCTTCGTGACCCGGGATCATCAACAGGTCAACACCCAGAAAACCAGGGGCAATCCCAATCTCATCGAGATCCTGCAGTATCTCTTGTAACCAGGCATAATTGCTGACGACAATTTCCAGTTCATTGTCACTATTGCGACCTCCAAGTGCAAAATGACACTGACCCACATCGACTGCCAATTCTTCTTCCACAGCGTAGGGAACTGCCTGCAGAATCTGCCGTTGCTGGCGGCTGGGGATGAGGGCGCTGGTTAGCAATACATGTTCACCACCAATCAATACTCGCGTTTCACCCGGCCAGTTCACATCCTTGATCAGGCCTGAAAATTCCTCGAAATCACCTTCACCTCTCAAGCGGACAATGCCCGACAGCTCATCCAGGATGAGCCATTCGACCTTCTGGTCAGTCAGCCGGATGGTCAGGTTTTCAGCCATCGCTGCTGTCCTCCGCCTCGTCATCTTCGGTTTTGACAATCGGCAATATCTTTTTGCTGTAGTTTCTATAAATCACTGTGGTGCTGCCATCGATCAGGTCTCTTTGCACAATACTGGTGAGATAGGAAAATCGTTCCTGGAATATCGCTGTAGACCGAACCCTAAAAAAAGCGGATTGTACACCAAGACCCTGTGCAGATATGCCCATTCCGGCCAGTTCCGGTAACTGAAGAAATTCATTGACAGTATTAAACCCTTCTGTCTCGTCCCGGATTACAGCGAGTTGCTGCGCCACCTCTAGCTGTAACTCTCTTGATACAGTTTGTAACACAATTGCCTCAGCGGTATTGATATTGAGTTCTGTTTCAGGGTCTGGCAATGCTGTGACATAAGGCAGTAACTGCTGGTATATTTCCCTGTCCATATCCAGAAGCAGGCGCAATTCAGTGATATCAACCATCATCTGGCCACCGGTTCGGTAGGGTCTATCCAACCCCAGATATTCAAAATCTTCCGCACCCATGGGCCGCACATTTGTATCCGCATCGATCCAGTCTGCTATGCGGTCCACATAGACCAGGTCGATACCAACTTCTGCAAAAAGATTAATAAAACGAACCCGGGCCTGGGCACCGCTTGGACTAGAACTTGCGAGACTGTTGACATTAAGGCGACCCTGCATATCGTCGATCTGAATTCGAACTTCACCATCTTCAAAATCAAATTGCATCTCCTGCTCAGCCCAATCTTCCAGCAGGTGGTCTTTCTTTAGGTCTTCCTGAAAATCTTGCCATAGAATCTGCCGTGCAAGCTCTTCCCCTCCAAGGGCATATTGCCTGGCCTGGCTCTGGCTGAAGAAATTCCTGGCCTTTAGAATCATCATGTTCTGGTCCCGAACCATGGCGACACCCAAAACAGTGGCAATCACCACCACCAGCAGGATAGTAATCAGCGCGACTCCATTTTCTCGAGATCTAGGAGCCCGCATTATTGCCTCCTCTTCTCCTTCGTTCCCGGCCGGGAGCGGTCCTGTTGGGAGCGGTCCGGCCGGGAGCAGCGGCTGGCGAAACGCCATCAGCAGCGTTTCCATCACCACCCTGGTTCCGCTCAATGACCTTCGCTGCATGGGCGAGGGTAAAAACTCTCCTGATTTCTCCCATACTTTTAGTCTCGAGCAGGATTTCCACGGCAAGGGGTAAGGCGTTTTCCGCATCCAAATCAGGCCACGAATCTGTTCCCTTACCTTCCTCGTTAAGCAAGTTAACCCGCAATCCCTCGACTTCATCAAGCAGTTCCTGGGAAATGGGCTCGGAATCCTGGGCCCTGTCGAGCACCAGCCAAAAATGACGGATCAGCTTCTCATCCTCTATCTCATAAGCAACCCTTTGCAGTGCACTCCTTTTTACCTGTGCGGGATTGTTCCAGCCAGTACGGGTCAACTCCACAAAATACTGGCCGGTTCCAACCATCAAAGGCGCCATGGATTCGCCGTACTCGTCGCGGACCCGGCGGGGTACTATTTGTGAAAAATCACGTTCCATCATGTTGAATACCCTGACCATGGAAGCCATATCTCGATTTTTTGCGGTGGTGATTTCGTGTGTATCGATCATCGTGCGCAGCATCTTGTTTGCGCTAAGGCCAATGACCGCAAATATTGACATCGCAACCAATACCTCGAGCAATGTAAACCCTCGATACTGGTTCATTTCAATACTTCCCCAGGAATCCGTGGATATTGGCAAGGGGAGTATCGAGATCGCTATCGCTAAACACACTAATTTCGACACGCCTCATGTTTTCGTTTTCGGTACTCTTAACGTCAACCTGTATCTCCCAGTCTGTCTGCGCCATGCGTACCGATAGGGTTTTTTTGCCAATAGCGGGGTAATTTTCCGGATCGCGGGGCAGCGAGCGCATTTCATTGAGTTGGTTTTCAGCCACCCACCAGGCCAGGGTCCGTTCCGTTATGATCGCTGTCTGGCGCACCGACATGGAAGCGTTGCGAACCAGGGCGGCAGATACAACCGCGAAAATGGCAAGTGCGATCATGATTTCTATCAGCGTGAATCCACGGCTTTTATGGCAACACTTATGGCAGCGCGGGTCTCGGCTGGTGTGGTGATTTTTACGATTCATCTACCGTCTGCCAGGAGATCGCACCATAACCGTTGCTCTCAAGTATTCGCACAAGTTCATGGTCAGTTTCCGATTGAATCTCGAGTTCGAAAGGCGTTATTTCTCCACTGGAAAGAATCAGCACCGGCGGCGCCTCACCTTCTTCGCCAAGTTTGAGTTCATCTCCTTCTACCGTTAAAGAAAGCTTCACCTCCCCTTGCAATTCTCGTTCGATAAAAGGCCGTTCTTCAAGTAACAGCCAATTTTGCTGTAAATCATTATAAATATAGAATTGATATCCATTTCTTTCTGGTTTGAAACCATATTCGTTAGCCTGCATAAGCGCCTCGTCCCTGAGCATTTCCAGAACGACTTTTAGCCTGTCCGCTTCGCTATCAAAGTGTCCAGATTGTGTGAATCGCGGCAGGTTAACGACGGCTATACCGGTCATTATCGAAACGATAAAGAGCACAACGAGAATCTCAATGAGCGTAAATCCCCTCATTGTGTTGCTTCTAAACGAGCAAGATCGGGACCACAGCACCCGGTTAGATTTCGGACAACCTGATATCAGCATCGATTCCCTCACCACCATCCTTGCGGTCCGCTCCGAAAGAATAAACCTCAATCGTCCTGTCTTCATTGTAGTAAAGGTAGGGTTCACCCCATGGGTCAACAGGCAGACGTTTGAGATAACCTTGTGGATTCCAGTTGCGCGGTTCCGGGAACCCCGCCGGTTCCTCCACCAGTGCATCCAGCCCCTGGTCACTGCTGGGATAAACGCCGTTGTCTAGTCGATACAGCTCAAGAGAGTTTCCTACCTGTAGTATATCCGCCCGGGCGGCAGTCACTCTCGCTTCATCCGGCCTGCCAATGATATTCGGAACAATCAGCGCGCCGAGAATACCAAGGATAACAACGACGACCATGATTTCAATAAGGGTGAAGCCTTCCATGCGTGAAACGTTCATAATTCTCCAGAAACGATTAAGTACAGTACTATTCTAACAATGGGATCTAAGTGACCAGGGTATTAAGGTTCATGATCGGCAACAGAATCGCCATCACGATGATAAAAACCGCGCCGCCCATAACGACTAACATCAAGGGTCCAAACAGACTCAGCATGACAGCCAACAACATTTCGACATCCTGCTGCATATGATTGGCGACTCTTGTCAACATATCATCAAGCTCACCACTCGCTTCTCCACTTGCAATCATATACAGCATCATTGGCGGAAAATAGCCACTCTGTTCAAGGGCTACCTGCAAGCTGGAACCTTCACTCACCTTGACAGTTGCCTCTGCAATTTTTTGCCTTAACCAGGTGTTGGATACCACCTCACCGGAAATTTTCAGCGCCTCCACCAGAGGGACGCCGCTTCGGGAGAGAATACTCAAAGTACTGGCAAATTGTGCCGTGTTGAAACCACGGCTCATCTTCGCCACCAATGGCAGGTGCAGCAGCCGCCGATCATAAGATAGTCGAATTGCTGGTACCTGCAGAAGTTTACGAACTCCGAGATAAGCAACGAATAACAGCAGGATAATTGCCAGCCCGTATGAAACAACGAAATCGCTGGCTGAGATGATCATCACGGTCAGGAACGGCAATTCCTGTCCTGTGTCAGTAAACACCTCGACAATGTCGGGAACAACATAACCCAGAAGACCGCCCAGAATTGCAATGGTCATAACGAATAGTATTACCGGGTAAACCATTGCCTGTTGAATCCTGCTTCTCGATTGTTGTTGCGATTCAGTAAAGTCAGCCAACCGATTTAACACTAGATCAAGATGACCAGCAGCCTCCCCTGCTGAAACTGTTGCCCGGTAGAGTCGGGGAAAAGCCTTAGGGAACTCTGCAAAACCGTTGGCAAGTGAGTAACCTTCCATGACTTTTGAGCGAACCGCGACCAACATGCGATGAACCTTCGGATTTTCGCTCTGTTTTGATACAGCCAGCAGCGCTTCTTCAACAGGTAATCCAGCAGCGATGAGCGTGGCTAGTTGGCGAGTAAGGAGTGCCCTGTCGTTGACGGACAGGCCAGGCTTGAAGTATTCGGCAAACAGGTTGTTTTCACTGTCGCCTTTCTGTTCACTCGTAACGGTGACTGACAGTGGGGATAAACCCCTGTCACGCAGCTTTTGACGTACCTGTCTGCTGCTATCTGCCTCGAGGATACCCTTTTCTTCCTTTCCCCGGGCATTAAGTGCGATGTATTCAAATGCAGCCATAGCGTGAATTAGTCTTCCATTGTTACTCGAAGAACCTCATCAATCGTTGTGGAACCTTCAAGTATCTTGATACGCCCATCTTCCCTTATACCGGGCGTTTCCTTTCTGGCCTGCAGTTCAAGGTCCATCTCCGATGCACCGGAATGGATCATCCTGCGCATTTCATTATCAATTAGAACAACCTCATAGATACCTATTCGGCCTTTATATCCCTCGTTGGCACATTTTTCACAGCCAATTGCTCGATAGAGCGTTGGCGGCTTTGCAACATCTACCTTCAGGAATTCACACTCATATTCATCTGCAGCATAACTTTCGCGGCATTGCTTGCAGAGTACTCTCACCAATCGCTGTGCGACCAGGCCAATGACACTATTGCTCAGTAGATAAGGCTGCACACCCATATTTTCTAATCGGGTCAGGGCGCCAACAGCAGTATTCGTGTGAATGGTTGATAACACCAGGTGACCCGTCAAACTCGCCTGAACAGAGATATCCGCGGTCTCGTAATCGCGAATCTCACCGACCATGACCACATCGGGGTCCTGGCGAAGTATGGCCCGGAGTCCCCTGGCAAAGGTCATGTCTGCCTTGTTGTTAACCTGGGTCTGGCCTATGCCTTCAACATCATATTCAATGGGATCTTCCACTGTCAGAATATTAGTACTTCGGTCATTTAATTGATCCAGGCAGGCGTACAGGGTGGTGGATTTCCCCGAGCCGGTGGGCCCCGTAACAAGAATGATGCCGTGAGGTTTGGTCACCAGGGTCGTCATTGATTTCATGTCACCAGGATTCATACCCAGGTGGGACAGATCTCGCCTGCCTTCCTGTTTATCGAGAAGCCGCATGACGACTCTTTCGCCATTGCTGGCAGGAATGGTGGAGACCCTGACATCTACTTCTTTGCCGCCCACGCGCACCGATATGCGGCCATCCTGTGGCAATCTTTTTTCTGCAATATCCAGTTTTGCCATGACTTTAATTCTGGAGACCAGCAAAGGTGCAAGCGCACGTCGCGGGCTAACCACTTCTCGCAATAATCCATCAACTCGAAATCGAATAACCAACCGGGTCTCATAAGTCTCCACATGGATGTCGGAAGCATCTACCTTAATGGCCTCCGTCAACAGTCCATTGATCAGTTTGATGATGGGCGCATCATCTTCCTGCTCCAGCAAATCACCCGTCACTGGAATAAGATCGGCAATGCTGCCGAGATCCATGTCATCCCCGAGGTCTTCGATCATCTGCATCGCTTCACCGGTGTCGTCCTGGTAGGCACTGGATAAGGTTCGATCGAAAGTTGGACCGTCCACTTCCCGGCATTCAATGTCTACACCGGCAAACCGGCGTACCTCGGCCAGTACCGAGGTCGTTAATCCGGATTTATATAAAACTGATGCACCAACCGTTTCATCCGGCACCAGAATCACGCCATGGCGTTGGGCAAAGCCAAACGGCAGGCGAGGAACAGTTTCCATCTCACTCATACAGTTCTTTCATAAAAGCCATTCACCTAGTTAATCAACAATCAATTGTATCTTATTGTTTTATATATCAAACAATCTACTGAATCGAGCTCAGTGCGCAGACTATTCTATAATTGCGGCGCGAATGCAACAACTACATTTATTTACTCATTGATTGTGACGAATGGCATTTTTGTCTTAACATTCCGCCTGACCATCAGTATCATTGATCATATTTCTTATTTCTAATTCAGGCAAATGATGGGTAAGACCATAACATTCGAGACACTTTCATGAAATTAAGTGATGTGGATCTGAACCTTTTCGTGGTTTTCGACGCGATTTATACGGAGGGCAACCTGACCCGTGCTGGTGAAATCATTGGCATCACCCAGCCCGCGGTGTCTAACTCCCTGTCAAGGTTAAGATCCTTGTTCGATGATCCGCTGTTCGTTCGTACCGCAGAGGGCATGGTACCGACTCCTGTTGCCCAGAACATTATTGGCTCAGTACGCCAGGCACTCGGCCTTATCAGGTCAAGCGTACAGGAAAGTGAGACTTTTGATCCAAAGATTTCTGACAAGCGTTTTCGTGTATCAATGACTGACCTTAGCCAGGCCATTATCCTGCCCTGGCTATTCGGCAAATTAAAAAGCGATGCTCCTATCGTTTCTGTGGATTGTTACCAGGTTCATCGAAGAGATATGAATATCGAACTTGCTTCCGGAAATCTGGATCTGGCTATTGATATCCCGTTAACACCGGACCCGCAAATTAAGCAGGCGCCCCTGTTCTCCCATCCACATGTTTGCGTCGTCCGCAAAGACCATGCCATTGTGAAGGATCAGCTAGATCTCAATACGTACCTGTCGTTGAAGCATATCCACATCTCTTCGCGGCGCGGTGGGCTCGGACATGTCGATCTGACCCTGGGTAAAATGGGCAGAAAGCGACAAATCGCATTGCGGACTCAGCACTACTTCGCAACACCGCAACTTGTCCAGCGAACCGACCTGGTTCTGACCGTACCTCGAATATTCGCCGATTTCCTGGTGAACATTGCCCCCGTTCGTTACCTGAGCCTGCCCTTTGAAGTTCCAAATCTGGAGTCATATCTTTACTGGCACGAAAGTACGGATAAAGACCAGGCCAATCAATGGATGCGGCACCTGATCCTGTCCCTGCACGGAAAAGTGCATACATGAAGTGTGACATAATCGCTGTATGATATTTATTGGCAGCCATATCCTTTCTGTCTCACAATTTGATCGCCCTGCTATTGGAATAGTTTTTGACGTCGCCGACCAGATGTTACCGTTTGCCAATCGGCAACGGGTCACGCGAGTGCTCGAAGGTGCCATCCTTGGCAACATGTTTTTTGAGCCCAGTACACGAACCCGTGTCAGTTTTGGTTGTGCCTGGAATTTGCTGGGCGGAGAGGTCAGGGAAACAACCGAAATTAAAGCGTCTGCGATTGCCAAGGGAGAGTCCTTCTACGATACTGCAAGAGTCCTCAGCGGGTATAGCGATATGATCGTTATGCGCCATCAGCTTGAGGGTTCAGTTGACGAATTCGCCTGTGCAAGCCGGGTGCCCGTGATTAATGCCGGTGACGGGGCAAATGAACATCCCAGCCAGGCGCTGCTCGACCTCTATACTATCCGCAAGGAAATGGCCGGTCGCGGTAAAGGAATCGACAACCTTCGCATCGCCCTTGTCGGTGACCTGCGTTACGGCCGTGCAGTACACTCGCTATGCAAACTGCTCTCACTTTACGACAACCTGCACTACTCCCTGGTCTCACCGCCTGAACTCAGCTTGTCCAGGGAATACACAGATGATATTCGCAAAGCAGGTCACGAGGTGGTTGAATCGGAGGATCTTCATGCTGGCATTCAACACGCGGATATCATCTATGTCACCCGGACACAGGAAGAACGATTCCCGAGCCAGGCGGAAGCCGACAAGTACAAGGGATTATTTCGGCTCAACCAGTCAACCTACACAGAATTTTGTGAACCGAATACCGTTATCATGCATCCACTGCCCAGGGATTCCAGAGGCGAGGCCAATGAACTGGATAATGACCTGAATGAGAATCCTAATCTTGCAATCTTCCGCCAGACAGACAATGGTGTTCTCGTCAGGATGGCGCTGTTCGCGTTAATCCTCGATGTGGTCGACCAGGTCGAATCAAGTGCTCGAGATGTAAACTGGTATACTGCCAAGCGCTTTTAATCCAGAACTATTTTTATACAGGTTCAATACGACTTTTAAGCAGGTTCAATACGACTTTTATGCAGGTTCAATACGACAATCTCAATTTTGGTTTCGATGAAACCATCAACCTGTTGCGCGATCAGGTCAACCGATTCGCTGCAGATGAAATC
>Ga0114949_10001549_pt1 | contig 14003 bp, 14 predicted proteins | sample N074metaG_FD_83505 | JGI IMG/M metagenome (GOLD analysis project Ga0114949, IMG submission 83505) | Deep subsurface microbial communities from Kermadec Trench to uncover new lineages of life (NeLLi) - N074 metaG | ecosystem: Environmental > Aquatic > Marine > Ocean trench > Sediment | place... | reverse complement strand
TACTTCAAAAAACCTGGATTTAATTCGTTCAAGGCTTTCCACCAATATACCCGCCCGTTCCTCAGGAGTAATCTTACGCCATTGATGATATGCTTCCAAGGCCCTTGAGATCAATACATCATTCTTGAATTGTGGATATTGAATATTCAAGGGTTCTTGCATGTAGGGGGACTCCTCCTGCCCTACCCAGGAAGACGGATGCACCTGAAGTAATTCGGTAAATTTTTTACCTGCCATGTTCTGAAACTTTGTCTTACCATCCGCGTCGGCCGTTTCCCCATAGATCTTTGGGCTTGGATATTCTGTATATTCGGCATAATATGTGCGTTGATGTATCGCTTCTACCGCCCTGTTTATGGTGTCTTTATGCTGCTGGTAATATGACATGGGTTAACCTATTTGAGTTTGGCAAGAAAGATACATATTAATAAAGTTTTGAGTTTTGAATTCTGAGTTTTTAGTTGTTTTATGGCGATTGAAATGAACAAGAAACTTTACCAAGAAACAAACTGATCTCATTTTATGCTACAGAAATTCGACCCGCGAAATAAGGATATCCTCATTAATATCAATGGTGATTTACTGCCCAGAGATCAGGCCAAAGTATCCGTTTTTGACAGCGTGGTACAGGGAGGAGATGCTGTTTGGGAAGGATTACGGGTATATAACGGTCGAGTGTTTGCGCTTGAGGAGCATCTGGAACGGCTGCAGCATTCTGCTAAAGCCTTGGATTTCGATAAAATTCCCAGCAGTAAAAATGTGAGACTGGCCCTGTTTAAAACTCTGAATGCCAACCAGATGCGTGACAATACGCACGTCCGCATGACCCTAACCAGGGGTGAAAAGATAACTTCCGGAATGAACCCAAAATTAAACCAAACGGGATGTACTCTGATCATATTAGCCGAATGGAAGTCACCTATCTACGGATTCTATAAACTGAAACTGGTCACCAGTAGTATTCGACGTAATTCACCTCAAAACCTTGACTCGAAAATACATCATAACAACCTGATTAATAATATCCTGGCAAAAATAGAAGCAAATTTGTGCAATGCAGATGATGCAATAATGCTTGACATGCAGGGGTACGTCGCAGAAACCAACTCCACCAACTTGTTTATAATTAAAAAAGGCACCATACATACCCCTCATGCAGATAGCTGCTTACCTGGAATTACCCGAAGAAAGGTGATTGAATTGGCTGAAAAGTCAGGTTTAACCGTGAAAGAAAGAAATATTTCTGTATCCGAATGTTACAGTGCAGATGAGGTATTTACTACCGGCACCATGGGTGAGTTGGCAGAAGTTACAGAGATTGATGGGCGTACTATTCAAAATCAATGGAATAAAAGTATTCTGGAAGAACTTCAGCGCAAATTTACTGATCTGGTGTCCAGTGAGGGTGTACCATTTTAAGTAAAAAATAATAATTTTATAAGAATGCCGTTAAGATTGGGAATAATAGGATTATTCATTGGCAAATTGTAAAAAAATTGCAATCAAACTTATTTATTCTTACCTTCGCATATTAAACGAGGAGGTAGGTTAATGTGAGCAAGGCTGGAGTAGGGAGAAGTGCGATAATTGACCTCAATTTTAAACAAAAAATTCGAATAAAACTCATTTTTAGGACACACCATATCAATTTTTTTAATTTAAAGGCCATTTTAAGTCTTTTACCAGGTGTGTACGCTTCCCCACAAAGAGCTTTTGAAACTTTATGGCCCACACAGGGGTTAGTATATAATGATATGAGTAGTAATGAATTAATGGAGGAATAACATAAAACATGCGACAATTAAAAATCACACAGTCAATTACCAACAGAGACAGTCAGACTCTGGAAAAATATTTTAACGAGATCAGTAAAGTAGAATTATTGACCGCGGAAGAAGAAGTACAATTGGCACAACGTATAAAGCAAGGAGATCATTTGGCGTTGGAAAAACTAACAAAAGCAAATCTAAGGTTCGTAGTGAGCGTAGCTAAGCAATATCAACATACTAAGATTCCCCTAAACGATTTGATCAATGAGGGTAATCTGGGTTTGATTAAGGCGGCTCAAAAATTTGATGAGACCAGAGGATTTAAATTTATTTCCTACGCAGTGTGGTGGATCAGGCAGGCCATTATGCAAGCACTGGCTGAACAGTCACGAATGATCCGGCTTCCGGCTAACAAGGTAGGTGCTATTTCACGTATACACCAGGTATCTTCGCATTTCGAGCAACACCTGGAACGAGAACCAACCGATGAAGAATTGGCGGAATTACTGGATGTGAGTGTGGAGGAAGTTAAAACCACCTTACGAGCATCATCCAAGCATCTGTCAGTGGATGCTCCGTTTGAGCAAGGAGAAACCAATAGCCTGTTGGACGTGCTGGAAAATAAAGATGCTCAAAAAACTGATGAAAAACTGGAATACAATGATTCCTTGAAGAAAGAAATCGATAGATTACTTTCCATCCTTACTCTGAGGGAATCTCAGGTAATTAAAATGTTCTTCGGTATCAGAGTAGAATCTAAACTATCTTTAGGAGATATTGGAGCGAAGCTGGGAATCAGCAGAGAAAGAGTAAGACAAATAAAAGACAAGGCTATTAATAAACTGAGTGCCCACCCTGCCATCAGATTGCTGGTGCCTTATCTGGGATAGGTATAACCCGGATTATGCGCTAGAAATCTATTACGAGCCTTAACTGACTACGAAGTCTAATGCATAATCCGGGTTTAACGATTTGGAAATACTAAAGGCAAGCGCGTGTGCTTGCCTTTTTTTGTGCCACAATACGTATGTACGTAATCTCATTGCCCTCTGGCCCCAAACACTTTATTCAGCAACTCAGAGGTTCTGGCCACCGGGTCTTTTCTGATTTTAGCTTCTTCCTCTGCAATCAATAAGAATAATCCTTCAATGGCTTGTTCCGTGGCGTATTGATCCAGATCCGGGTTCACCTTTTTAACAAACGGTATTTTATTGTATGAATGTACCAGATCATCGTAATACTTGGTTGCACTGACCTCTTCTAACGCATTACTGATTATTGGTTGGAAACTTTCGCTCAGCGATTGATAACTGGACTGCTTAAGATATTGAGTAGCGCTATGTTCTCCTCCTTTCAGTATTCCCCAAGCATCCTCAACGCTCATATTCTTAATAGCATCAATAAATATTGGCTTGGCTTCTTTTGCAGCTCTTTCGGCTCCCCTGTTAAGCGAAACAATGAACTTATCCACTTCCGGGCCAAGCCCAATTTGACGTAAACGTGATTCTACCTTTCTGGCATCCGGTGGAAATGCAATTTTTATCAGGCTACTTTTCAAATAACCATCTACTTCTGAGGCCTGGTCAGATCCTTTACTGATCCCCTGAATAAGTGCCTCTTTCAATCCCTCAATCACCTGATTAGTAGTTAATTCTCCGTTTCCAGAGAGCCTCTTACTAAGGTCATTTATCAGATCCCCGATCTGAGCGCCGGAACTGAGGTGGAAGGCGATGGTTAATGCCAGCAGTTGTAAATAAAAGACAGGTTTGGATAATTTGTTTGACATCATTGCTTCAAAATTATAGTTTGACAACATTAACCTATGCAAAATCGTGCCAAATTACTGCTACTTTTGTCCTTTAGATGATCTATGTTAGTTTATGTGTACTTTTGCTCAAAATATAAACATCTTAGATGCAACATGTTCGGGCTGAAACAATTACCATTGGAGATGAGATCCTATACGGTCAAATTGTAGATACCAACTCACAGTGGATTAGTAAAGAACTGGATAAGATCGGTATTAAAACTGTAAGGAAAACTACGGTTTCAGATTCCGAATCGGATATACTTGGAGCGCTGGCTGAGGCCTCTACCAGGGCAGACATAATTCTTATCACAGGGGGGTTAGGTCCCACCAGCGATGACCTCACCAAACCTTGCCTGGCAAAATTCTTTCAATGTGACCTGGCCCTGAATGAACAGGCATTAAAAGAGGTTGAGTTGATTTTCGACAAGATTGGTCGGAAACTAACAGAAACCAATAGGCAACAGGCATACCTTCCTACAAAATGTAGTGTATTAACCAACCGGGTGGGCACCGCTCCGGGCATGTGGTTCCAGGAAAAGGAACAAGTATATGTTTCCATGCCAGGTGTACCTCATGAGATGAAAACCCTAATGACTGAACAAGTATTACCCAGGTTACAAACAGTTTTCCAGATGCCTGCTATTTATCATAAGATTGTAAAGACCATAGGGATTGGAGAGTCCTGGTTGGCGGATAAAATAAACCTATGGGAACAACAGCTGCCGCCCCATATTAAGTTAGCTTATTTACCAGGGCTTGGCGAAGTAAAACTTAGGCTTACCGCAGTTGGAGATGACCCTGACATGCTGAAAATTGACATAAATCAGCAAATTAAGAATTTGAAACCATTGGCAGGGAAGTACATCTACGGATATGACCAGGACACACTGCCAATAGTAGTTGGTAACCTCCTGCGAAGCCAGAAACTCACCATTGCAGCCGCAGAAAGCTGTTCGGGTGGATCTGTGGCCCAAGCAATTACCAGTGTTGCCGGAAGCTCGGATTATTTTGCGGGATCAATTGTAACTTATCAAAACAGTTTGAAAGAATCACTGTTGGGAGTCAACCCTGTTACTCTTGAAAACCATGGCGCAGTAAGTGAGCCTACAATCCTGGAAATGGCTGAAGGAGTCCGAAAAAGACTAAAGGTAGACATAGGAGTAGCTACCAGTGGTATAGCTGGACCGGGTGGCGGTTCACTCAAGAAACCTGTGGGCACGGTGTGGATTGCTTATGTAGATGGGAAAAATCAAATATCCAAAAAGCTTTCACTATATAAGGACCGGGCTATAAACATCAAGCTTACCTCTCAGGCAGTGTTGAACTTGGTGCGTCAAAGATTAGTGGAAATGGATGGAGAAAAGGTCTGAAAATGTTAAATTTACCCATGGTTCACAAGACATTCACATCAAACTGTATAGCATGGGTAGAGTAGAAATGGTAATGCCTAAAATGGGGGAAAGCATTATGGAAGGGACCATTTTAACATGGTTGAAAAAGGTAGGAGACCCTATTGAACAGGATGAATCGGTTTTGGAAGTAGCCACCGACAAAGTTGATACCGAGATTCCATCCGAACATGCAGGAATTCTGGCTGAAATAATAGCCAAAGAAGGAGAAGTGGTGGAAGTTGGAAAGCCAATTGCAATTATTGAAACCACCAACGGCAAATCTACAGAACCAAATGTTCAAAGGACACAGGTTGATAAACCTTTTCAGCCTTCAGAGCAAGAAATTTCATCGCCAGTTGAGGTTGTGCCCCTGATACAATCCATCGAAAGTCAGGACGATCGCTTCTACAGCCCTTTGGTGAGAAATATTGCCAAACAGGAACATCTTAGTTCCGAAGAATTGGCACAAATTCCCGGCACCGGGAAAAACGGCCGGGTAACCAAAAAAGACATTTTAAGCTATCTGGAACAACGAGGGGGTATACCTGCCGGAACTATGATTTCCGAACCTGCTCCAGCTTCTTCCAGTACAATGATGCCATCCAGCGGTGAAGATGAGATTATTGAAATGGACCGCATGCGAAAGATGATCGCCGAAAGGATGTTAGCATCCAAGCGTATCTCCGCACACGTTACCTCCTTTGTAGAAGCAGATGTGACAGGCCTGGTATTCTGGCGCAACCGCAACAAGTCTTCCTTCAAAGCACGTGAAGGCGATAACCTAACGCTCACTCCAATATTTATTGAAGCAGTAGTGAAGGCTATTACTGATTATCCCATGATCAATATTAGCGTTGATGGTGACCGCATTATTCGCAAAAAGGACATTAATATAGGAATGGCAGTGGCATTACCTTCTGGAAATCTGATAGTGCCGGTTATTAAGAAGGCGAACCTCTTAAGTTTGGCTGGATTGACCAAACAGGTTAACGATCTTGCCAAGAGAGCCCGGAACAATCAATTGAAGCCAGATGAACTTTCCGGAGGAACTTTTACTATTTCAAACGTCGGGTCTTTTGGAAATGTAATGGGAACACCCATAATTATGCAGCCTCAGGTGGGTATTTTGGCATTGGGCGCAATTGTGAAAAAACCCTCGGTAGTTGAAACACCCTACGGCGATGCCATTGGAATCCGGCATAAAATGTTCCTTTCACACAGCTATGACCATCGGGTAGTAGACGGATCATTAGGAGGAATGTTTGTAAAACGAGTGGCTGACTATCTAGAGCGATTTGACAGCAACAGGACCATTTAAGGGCCTGAAGGCAATATCTATGATGACCTTGCAAGAAGCTCTGGAGTATTTGAATTTACCTGCCAATCCCAGCGAACAATTAGTACAAAAACGCTATCTGGAACTCCAGAGGGACTACCAAAAAGCCATCAGTAATGCTCCCTCCGATCATTTCAGGACACTATATCAGGAAAACCTCGACAAAATTAAAGAAGCATACATGCTTTTGATCGACGAGCAGGAAGCTAACGATGAATCCGATTCGGAAATACAACAAAGTATTGAACAAGTACAACAGATAGTTGACACTTTTCTGGAAGGTCAAAGTGAAGGTGATATTAATCCTGAAGTGCGTGCTAAAATAAAAAACTTCATAGATCAGATCAGTATTTTTCAGGATAACCTACGCGGGGAAGGTCCTAAAAAATGAAATTTTGCAGTTTTGGAAATTGAGTTTGGAATTTATTTGTTATTTGCCTTTGGTAATTTGGGAATTGTGTTAAGTTCCAAATAGTCCTCAATTGCACCGTATACAACCTCCAATTCCTGATCGGAAATTACATAAGGTGGGATGATGTAAACAATATTACCCAAAGGCCTCAAAAGTACATTTTTGGATAGAAAATAGGGATATAGTTCGTGTCTGGCCTCGTTTAAATAAGAGGTCTCACCGGAGTTTTTAAACTCTATTGCCAAAATGGCCCCAAGATGTGTCGTTGATCGAACCTTAGGATGAGACTTGATTCTTGTTTCGAAACTCTTAAAACCGGATGATATTCGCTGAATATTTCCACTACATTCATCGGTCATAAGCAACTCAAAACTCGCATTTGCAGCAGCGCAAGCAATTGGATTCGCTGTGTACGAATGTCCGTGGAAGAAAGTCTTTAGAATATCCTCATGATTATAAGCTTCTTGAATTTCATTAGAGCAAGAAGTTGCACCCAGGGCCAACGCCCCACCGGTCAGACCCTTCGAAAGACAGAAAATATCCGGTTTGTTGTCCAGATAATCGCTGGCAAATGTTTTTCCTGTTCTCCCGAACCCAGTCATGACTTCGTCAGCAATACATAAAACTTTTGAAGAATGGGCAATTGAGATAAGCTGATCCAGCCAGGAAGCAGAATATAGTCGCATTCCGGCCGCCCCCTGGATCACAGGTTCAAAAATAAAAGCGGCCACATCACCCCGATCCATAAGGGCTTCAAATTCTATTACACCGTCATGTTCCCGTCCCGGAACAGGCAATTTCAAGAACTCTACTTCAAATAAAAAAGGCCAGAATGGAGTCGTAAAGGCCCCACGTTCCCCTACTGACATGGCTCCAAAGGTATCACCATGGTACCCCCCCTCCAAGGCCAATATTTTGGTTTTAGATTTTCCCTGGTTGTGCCAGAACTGCAGGGCCATTTTCAGAGCTACTTCCACCGATGTGCTTCCGTTGTCCGAGAAAAAAACCTTTCCTTGATTATCCGGAAGGATGGACAATAGATTTTCCGCCAATTGAATGGCGGGCTCATGTGTGAATCCAGCAAACATCACATGCTCCAGCTTCTTTGCCTGATTGGCAATAGCCTGAGCTATGTGCGGATTGCTATGACCATGCAGATTTACCCACCACGATGCAATGGCGTCAATAATTTCACGCCCGTCCGCAGTGATCAACTTAGCTCCTACTGCCCTTTCGATTACTACATTATCTTCACTGCCAATCAATGGAGTGAACGGATGCCATACCCATTGCTTGTCCCTGGTCAGCAGGTCAGATCCAGATTTTTCCTCAATATTTGCGCCCATTTCTTAATGTGTTCAGTGTCAATTAAACTGTCCGGTGGCAAATGCAATAAATTGACAGATCTACTATACGACAGGATCACCGATTCACTGTGACTATTTGGATGTCCGTTAAAAACAATTCCTTTTATTTCTATGTGGTGCCGCTGTAAGATGTCTACTGACAATAACGTGTGGTTAATTGATCCGAGGTATAAATTTGCCACCAATATCACTTGATCAGCTAGTTTCTTAATAAGGTCAAGCATAAATTCCTGTTCATTGATTGGCACCATTATTCCACCGGCGCCTTCTATCACCAAATCATTATTTGTTTTTGGAACAGAAATGTCATTTATGCCAAGTATCAGTCCCTGGTTGTGTGCTGCCTGATGAGGAGAAGCCGGTTCATTCAACAAATAAGCTTCACCGTGGAAATTGCTGGATTGATTTTTGACTAAGGAAGAAACCACTTCTAAGTCCCTTGGAAGTCCACATTGTATCGGTTTCCAGTAATCGGCTTGCAAGGCCTCCACCAGCACCGCGCTCACCACGGTCTTTCCAACGCCTGTTCCAATTCCGGTAACAAAGTAGTTCATGGCTTTTTTACAATGGTGGATATTAAATTCAATATCTCTTCCTCTGTGTTATATGAATGGATGCACACCCTCAGCCTTTCTTTACCTTCAGGAACCGTCGGAGACAATATGGGGCGGACGTCAAATCCCCGGTTCTTTAAATAGTCACTAAGGGCAAGGGCATTTTTATTTCCTTTTGCCATAATCCATTGAATGGGACTGTCTATATTTAAGGACTTTTCCACCTCAATTTTCTCAGCCTGCCCCAGGTAATAATTTATTCTTTCTTTCAACGTCGTTCCAGGCGAAGTGGGCCCTTTAAGAAATTCCAGTGCGCAATTTATAGAAATTAGGCTGTGGGGAGGCAATGCGGTGGTATAAATAAAAGGTCGAGCAAAGTTAACCAGGTAGTCTATCAATTCCCGGCTACCGACGATACATGCGCCATGGGTTCCCAGACCTTTACCAAAAGTATATACACGAGCCAGGAATTCATGCGACAGTTTTTGTTCTATTATCCAGCCCTCACCGCCGGAACCAGCCCAACCGGTGGTATGCGCTTCGTCAATGAACAACTCTGCTCCAAATTGTCTACAGAGTGATATAATATCCTTAATTGGGGGTGTATCTCCCTCCATGCTATACAATGATTCCACCACTACAAATTTATTCCCTGTGGAACGCTTAAGTTTTTGATTCAGATCACCTGCATCATTATGCCTGAATGAATGGTAATTGGCCTGGCTAAGACGTGCCCCCTCTTTGACACAAGCATGTATGGCCTGGTCATACAAGATCGTATCACCCCGCTGTGGAACAGCAGATATCAATGCTAAGTTGGCGGCATATCCGGAGTTAAATAATAGAGCTGCCGGAGCCTGGAAAAACGCCGCTAATTTAGACTCCAGGTCCAAATGTAACTGACTGTTACCGGTGAGCAACCTTGAGCCTGTGGAACCAATGGACAATCCAGGGGAGGCACAGGCATCCCGGATCGAAGATAATAATTGTTCATTGAAAGATAGTCCCAGGTAGTCATTGGAGCTGAAATCAATAAGGTTTTCTGTTAATTTTAATGTTCGCAGATTTCCAATTTCTTGTCTTTTCTTGAGTTGCTTATGCAACCATTGCCGGACATTACTCATCTGCTAAATAGGAAAGATTAAGGAGTTTGGAACAATAATTGTTACAATAATTCCAAATATATGAAGTTTTAGATACACATTGTATCCTTACAAATTAACAGAATTATGAAAAAGGCAATACTCACCATCATGGCGCTGCTCATGATAAACGTCATTTATGGTCAATTTACACTGGGACCGAGAGTTGGGTTCAGTTCTTCAAGTATTGACTTTGACCCATTTACCATTGGCGGTGAAACAATTTCTTCCGGAAATGCCACTACAGGATTTCACGCGGGTATTTTTTCCAGGATCACCCTAGGTTTCTTATACATTCAACCTGAAGCATTGTTTACCCAGTCAGGTGGTGAAATCCAACTTGATGATGGTGTTTTGAATGACATACGAAAAATAGAGTTCAACAAACTGGACTTTCCGGTTATGCTGGGTACGCGATTCTTAAAGGTCTTGCGGGTACAAGCCGGACCCACACTTAGTCTATTGCTTGACGCAAAGGTAGCAGGACTTGAAGAAGAAATTAAATCGGGATATAAGGATGCTACTATCGGATATCAAGCCGGAGTTGGGTTGGATCTCTGGAACCTTGTTCTTGACCTTAAATATGAAGGCAATCTAAGCACCTTTGGAGACGAACTTTTTGGCTTTGCAACAGATCAAACAAACAATCAATGGATTTTAAGTGTTGGATTTAAACTGTTCTAGAGCAGAGAGCTTGGCGCGGAGAGCATGGCGCAGAGGGCTTGGCGCGGAGAGCTTGGCGTGTGGCAATTCGCAATTAATTAATAGACTGCTTAAACGCTGGCCGCGGCCTCAGGTCCAATCTTTGGAATAATTCCTGGTCAGACTCCACTGTTGGATTTGGAGTAGTCAACAATTTATCTCCTGCAAAAATTGAATTTGCACCGGCCAAAAAACACAATGCCTGTTCCTCTGTGTTCATTCGCACTCTTCCTGCGGATAACCGTACCATGGCCTTGGGCATTATTATCCTGGCAGTAGCAATCATCCGGACCATGTCCCAGATAGGAACCTTCTCCTGGTCCTCCAGTGGTGTTCCCGGTACCGGTACCAGGGCATTTACAGGAACTGATTCGGGATGTTCAGGCAAAGTACTTAGTGTGTACAGCATATCGATGCGATCTTTTACAGTTTCGCCAAGACCAATAATACCTCCAGAGCATACGGAAATGTTTGCATCCCGAATATTATCCAATGTTTTCAATCGGTCACTATAAGTTCTGGTGGTAATAATTTCCTTATAGTGATCCTCACTGGTGTCCAGATTGTGGTTATAGGCATACAATCCCGCTTGTTTCAATTTTTCGGCTTGCTCAGCGGTTAACATGCCCAGAGTACAGCATACTTCCATACCAAGATTACAAACCCCTTTGACCATCTTCAGTACCCGGTCAAAATCACTGTTGTCCCTCACTTCCCGCCAGGCGGCGCCCATGCAGAATCGGGTACTGCCTGCCTCTTTTGCTTCCAAAGCAGCCTCAATTACTTGCTCGGTGGGCAGTAACTTCTCCACCGTTACCTCAGTATGGTAGCGGGCAGCCTGCGGGCAATAGGCACAGTCTTCCGGACATCCTCCGGTTTTAATTGACAATAATGTACAAACCTGAACTTCCTGAGCATCATGATAAGCACGATGAACAGTACCGGCCCAATGGACCAGCTCCAATACCGGCATATTATATATTTCACTTATTTCCTCCCGGATCCAGTCAGTTCTGATACCTGTAGCCATAACAATCGTTTATTAGACAATATGATCAAATTTGTGGCAAAAATAAACTAACATTTATACAGTCGAAGGATTTTCTGATAATTTTAAAAACTCCCTTAAAAAGCACGAGAGAGTAGGTTGTTTTTGCTATTGAATAATAATATCGAATGGAAGCCGGGTCTGTAAACCCTGGTAGTTCTGCAAATTCCTGATTTTCTTCATTAATGGGTAGAATTTACCCAGTTTGGATTTCATCCTGCTCTCTTCGTATACGCCACCAAAATCACTCAAAAGCTCTTCCCAAATACTTTTTTGCGGTGGATAATATCGAAGTCGATATTGGTCATCGTCTAAACCTGCTGCAGCTGCGGCAATAGCCACGGCATCGTCCAAACCACCAATGACATCAACCAGCCCTTTTTCCCGGGCCTGAAGGCCGGACCAAATACGCCCACCTGCAGCTGCGTTAATTTCACTTACTTCCATGTCACGACCTTTAGCTGCCTTGGTAATGAATGTTTGATAGCCTTCATTAACACTTTTTTGAAACATGCTCATTTCGTATTCAGTAAAAGGTCTTGAAATTGTGAAAATGTCAGATAGTGGACCCGTCTTTACAACATCTGTGGTGATGCCCAACTTGTCCTCTAACAACTCCCGGGCATTGAAGTGCATGGAATATATCCCTATGGAACCAGTGATGGTTAACGGCTGGGCCACGATTGAGTCACAGGCCATAGCTATGTAATACCCACCGGATGCTGCAAGGTCAGACATCGAAGCTATTATAGGTTTTACTTCACTGGTCTTCATTACTTCCCGCCAAATTACATCGGAGGCCAAGCTGCTGCCACCAGGAGAATTGATCCTAAGAACCACAGCCTTAACACGATCATCCTCCCGGAGTTTTCGCAGCTGCTTGGAAAATGATTCTGAACCGATGCTTCCCCGGTTTCCTTTCCCATTTAGAATCTCCCCATCTGCAAATATCACCGCAATTTTTTCTGAACCTTTATATAAACTGGAAGTTGAGCTTAAGTATGGATCCAGTCGGACAGATTTCAGGTCTTCAGTTGAATCAATTTCAGTCCGGAACTTTAACTCTGCAATTACCTGGTCAAAATATTTAGTGTCGGTGATCAGACGATGTTTTAAGGCGCTTTTAGCACTCGTGGCCAACATGCTATCAGCTACTATTCTCAACTCACTCTTTCCAATATCTCTACTCCTAACGATATCATCAAGGTAGGTCGAGTAGAATGACCTCAACAAAGAAACTGTTTGCTCCCGGGATTCTTCACTCATTTCCGTGCGTGTAAATGGCTCTACAGAACTTTTATAAGCTCCAACTCTAAAGACCTGAGTCTCAATACCCAGTTTGTCCATTGTACCTTTGAGAAAATTGTACTCAGCACGAAATCCATTAAACTCCAACATTCCCTCCTCAGGCAGGTAAACCTCATCTGCCACAGAAGCAAGGTAGTACTCAGACTCAGTGTAATACTCACCATAGGCAATCACGAACTTTCCAGTTTCTTTGAAAGCTTCTAATTCCTGTCGGAGTTCGTACAACTTGGCTAGTCCGCAGTATAAATATTTTGGCTCTAGAAATATTCCTTGAATCCTGTCGTCTTGGGCAGCACGTTTGATGGCTTGTATTAGCTCCTTCAATCCAATACCAGCATTTCGGCCTCCAATCATAAATACATCACCGAACGGGTTTTCCACACTCCTTTCAAGAATTGGCTTATCTATTTTAAGATGAAGTATGCTATTAGCAGCAATATTAACAGGCCGATCACTCACTGATGAAACCACCCCAATACCAGCTATTAAAAACACCAGTACTGCAAGGGAAAATATAATCAAGGCCACCAGGGCAGCCAATACATTCTTTAAAAACATTTACTGTGGATTAATTTAAAAACGTATAATGTTACTAGATTGACCTTAGAAGTTAAAGAGAATTTATATTTTTGGCCATTTTATTGGATGACAGGGATATATCTACTACTGGGATCAAATCTGGGGGACAGGTCCAGTCATTTAGATAAAGCCAGCAAACTGATATCTCAGCAGTTAGCACCGATCTCTCAAGAATCGTCCCGGTACCGTACCGAAGCTTGGGGGATGTCAGATGCTCCCACCTTTTTGAATCAAGTGCTTGCAATCGACACAGGGTTGAAACCCTTGGCGATTTTGGCTAATATCTTGAAAATCGAAATCATGATGGGGAGGAACAGGCAAGAAGGTTACCAAAACAGGACCATTGATATTGATTTATTGTACTATGGTGATACGGTTTTCAACCATCCGGTCCTAAGCATACCCCATCCAAGAATTAGTGTGCGAAGATTTGTTTTGAAACCATTGGTAGAAATCGCCCCTGAATTTGTGCATCCCGTTTTGGGACTAAGCAATCTGCAATTGTTGGATAGATGCATGGACTCACTTTCTGTGACAGTTGAAGGATTGAGGGATTGAAGGATTGAGGGACTGAAGATGTTCGGC
>Ga0114949_10001547_pt1 | contig 14021 bp, 7 predicted proteins | sample N074metaG_FD_83505 | JGI IMG/M metagenome (GOLD analysis project Ga0114949, IMG submission 83505) | Deep subsurface microbial communities from Kermadec Trench to uncover new lineages of life (NeLLi) - N074 metaG | ecosystem: Environmental > Aquatic > Marine > Ocean trench > Sediment | place... | reverse complement strand
CAGATAACGAAACGGCTGACGCTCCCCGAGAACGTGACGCATTATTCGGATGCTCGACCACAAACCGTCGAATTGCCGGAACTGGGTGTCGCGATTCATGGCCAGAGTTTCAAAGGGCGAAGTGTGACGCTCGATCTTGCCGCGGACTATCCGGCGGGTGAGCCCGGTCGTTTTGATATCGGGCTTCTACATACTTCCCTCGACGGTCGTCCCGGGCATGATGACTATGCACCGACTTCCGTCGGGGTCCTAGCGTCCAAGGGGTATGACTATTGGGCGCTAGGCCATGTGCATCAGCGTGAAGTCGTTTGCGAAGATCCCTGGATCGTGTTTCCGGGGAATCTTCAGGGCCGGCATGCGCGCGAGACCGGAGAAAAGGGTGCGACCCTGATCACGGTTTCCGACGGTGAAATCTTGCGTGTTGAACATCGCTGTCTTGATGTCGTGCGATGGGAACGGATCGAAATCGATCTTTCGTCGCTCGAGCATATCGACGAAATGCCCAGCCTGGTCGAGCGATCCGTCATTGCATTCCAGGAAGATGGAGCGGCCGCTTCGAATCCGTCTCTGCTTGCGATTCGGCTCGTGCTAACCGGCCAGTGTGGATTTCATTCGGAGTTGATCCGCGATCGAGATCGCTGGATTCAGGAGATTCGAGCCCAGTTATTGGGCGTGTCAGGCGCCGATATTTTTCTCGAGAAAGTCGATGTTCGAACTCAGGCGGTTGTCGATTTCGAAACCGTTCTCGAGCGGGATGATGCTCTCGGCGATCTGCTGCGGACGATTTCGGGGCTGGAAGATGCCTCGGTTGATATCGGTGATTTCATTGCGCCCCTTCGTGAGATTCGTAAAAAGCTGCCCTCTGACTGGGTGGCGAGCAGGGATGGATTTGATCCAACGGATCTAGCCCAGCTTCGCGAACTCTTGCCGAGCGTACGAAGTCTTCTCCTTTCACGTCTAGCTGGCTCAGAGGAGGATGTTTGAGGATTCGCGAACTCAATCTGAAGGCGTTTGGACCCTTTACCGAAACGAGGATTCAATTCCCTGACCTCGATTCGGAGGCAGGCTTGGGACCTGGGCTCTGCGTCATTTACGGACCGAATGAGATCGGAAAGTCGTCTGCGTTAAGGGCGATTCGAGACCTGATCTACGGGATTCCAGGATCGAGTCCCGACAATTTCATCCATCCGTACAAACAAATGCGTGTTGGCGCGCGGGTCGTATTCGCGGACGGTGAAGAGTTTGGTTTTTTCAGGCGAAAAGGGACGAAGGACACGCTGCTCGAATACAGCGGAGCGAATGAAGCGGGGTCTTCAATATCCGTCGAAACGCCAACGACCCATGTTCGTTTTGAAGAACTCGTAAGGGCGGTGCCGATTCGTGTGTTTGAGAATTTTTATGGGCTAGATCATCGAGGCTTGACTCGAGGCTCGAACGAACTGCTCGAAAATGAAGGCGAGCTTGGACAAGCACTCTTTTCGGCGGGGCTGGGCGGCGCGAATTTGCGGAGCGTCCTCGATGAACTGAGTGCTGAGGCCGAGGCGCTCTTTAAAGTCCGAGGTTCGGCTCCCCCGATCAATGCAGCTCTGCGTGATCTCGACGCAATCAAGAAAGACATGAAGGCGAAGGCCCTTGCGCCTGCCACATGGAAGGAGGCCTTCGACGCAAGCGCCAAGGTCGAGTCGAGGCTCGAGAAGCTTGAAGCCGATATCGAAGAGGCCCAGGCCGAGCGAACTCGCCTTGACCGAATTAGGCGAACGCTTCCTGCGCTGGGACGCTACCGACTTGCTTACGAGGAATTCTCGATCGTCGCCGATAGTCGCGAACTCGTACCGGACTTCGAGGAACGCTTGCGGGACGCGAAGTCGACGGCGCATCACGCCGAGGAGACGCTGTCGCGCATGGCCGCGTTAATGACTCGACTCGAAGTCCGTCGAGGGGATCTCAAATCCATGCCGGCTCTGCTTGAGGCACGGACATCGATCGAAGCACTTGTGGAGCGTATTGGCGCCTATCAGGACGAAGTCGATCAGTTGCCCCGTCGCGCGGCTGAGCTCGCGGGTCTTGATCAGGATATCCGGTCGACGCTTGAGTTGATGGGGCGATTGGATTCGCCAGAAGCAATCGCGGAGTTTCGCGCGCCCTTGTCGCGCGTGGCTCGAATTCGTGAGATTTCGACAAGTGTCATTGAGACAGAAACGCGACTCGAAGCGGCCGCTGAGCGGCGAGACGCAGCGACGGCGAATTGTGCGCGATGGGAGGAGGAGCTGGCGAGTCTGACGAGCCATCTAGATCCCGCTGACTTACGCCGCGCGCTGGACCAAGGGCGCAAGCTTGGGGATATCGACGCGAGACTCGCTTTCGAAGCGTCCGAGATCGCAGTCGCCGAGGAAGACTGCGAGCGGAGTCTAGAAAGTGCCTCACGCTGGTCCGGGCCTCTGGACGACATTGATCGGATCGCGTTTCCGGAGGCCGAGACCGTCGAAGCCTTCGCGGGTCGGTTCGAAGAATTGGGGCGCCGACATGAACGGCTCGATGAAGAACAGCGCAGGCTTGCCGCCGAACGTCGCGAGATCGAAGAACAATGGTCCCGTTTGACTTCCGAGGGCAGCGTGCCGAGTGAATCCGATCGCGATACACAGCGGCGCTCTCGGGATCAGTCATGGCTCGAAATTCGTCATGAATGGCTCGAAAACGGGTCGAAAGGTGGGAGCGGGCACGGAGAAGAAGGCGGAACGAGCGCTCGCGAGAACCTGTTGGCGGACCGTTTCAGAACTGAAATCGACGCGGCCGATGAGACGGCAGATCGGCTGTGGAGCGAGGCTGGGCGGGTTGCCCAACAGGCACAGATCATCGCGAAGCTCGATCGATCCGCTGCAGAAATCGCAGCTTGCGGAGAGCAGCAATCGGAGCTCGGTTGCGAGCGGGCTGATTGGCAGCGCGAATGGGAATCGCTTTGGGACGAGCGATCGATCGCGCCGGGTTCGGTGCCCGAAATGCGCGCGTGGCTTTCGCGCGTGGGGCGGCTTAGGGATTCGGTGCAAGGGCTTCGCAAGCAGAGGCGTGATTGGAGTGCTCTCGTGAGCGCTCGCGACGATGCGAGGGGGCGCATTGAAAAGGAACTGACTGCGCTGGGTGAGGGGGGCCCCGACAGAGCAGAGGGAAGCCCGCTAGAAGAGACTATTTATTTGGGTGATGCCGTCCAATTAGGTGATGCCATCCATTTCGGTGAAAAGAAGGCGATTGCTCATGAGAACGCGCGGAGCCACGCAAGTCGGATTCGCAAGGACCTCGAACAAGCCCGGCGCGACGCCGAAGGGGCGGAGGCTGGTTACCAGAAATTTTTGACAGCTCAGCAGGCGGTCGAGCTTGAGCTGTCCGAATCGGTCGACGGCCTTGGGCTCGACGCGCATCCACGGCCAACTGATGTGCTGGAGCGGCTCGAAACGCTCGGCAGGCTTTTCGAGCGCGCTCGCGACCGTGAAAAGTTGACAGGACGAGTCGATCAGATGCGAAATAACGTCGGTCGTTTTGCGAATGCGGTAGCGGATCTAGTCGAGCGTTGTGCTCCCGAGCTGCAAGAGGCCCATCCCGATGTAGCCGTCGTGCGATTGAGAGATCTGTTGGTTGTGGCGGCCGATCTCGAATCGACGCGGATTGAAATCGAAGCTTCCGTGCAGGAAGCGAGCGACGAAATTGAGACTGCGAATCGGACGCTTGCGTCCGTCGAAGACGAGATGGCCAAACTTCGCCTCGAAGCGGCCGTGTCCAAAGATTCTGATTTTGAAAGTGCGATTTTGGATTCGGCAAGGCTCGTCCGCGCGCGTAATGAATTCGAGCGTCAGGAAGCGCATCTGGTTGAGTTAGGTGAAGGGCGTCCGACCTCTGAACTTGAAAGTGAGGCGAAGTCAATCGAATCCGACTCGCTTCCCGGCCGGATCGAACAGCTCGACCGGCTACTCGAAGATTGGAAACAAGAGCAGCACGACGCATTTGATGAGCGAAGCGACCGCCGCAATGAACTTGCTCGCATGGACGGTAGCGAGCAGGTTGCACGGCTCGCCGAAGAAGCGCAATCGCGCTTGGCGTCCATAGAGGTCGATGTTCGCCGTTATGCCGAACTCGTGCTGGGGCGCGAGATTCTGGCTCGCGCGATCGAGGGATATCGACAGCGGAATCAAGCGCCGGTTCTCGGTCGCACGACGGAACTCTTTCGAGCGCTGACGAATGGGAACTATCACGGCGTCGAGAGCGAATACGACGAGGGCGACAAACCTCAACTCGTCGCGGTGCAGACGGATGGCGAGAGGAAGGCTGTGCCAGCGCTCAGTGCCGGAACGCGGGATCAACTCTTCCTCGCATTACGACTTGCGACGCTTGTGGAGACACTCGACCGAGGCGAGCCGATGCCCCTGATTCTGGACGATATTCTGATCGAATTCGACGAGAAACGGTCGCGTGCGGCGCTCGAAGTCATGGCCGATTTGGGTCGAAAAACACAGATACTCCTCTTTAGCCATCACGCGCATATAGCTGAACAAGCACGAGAAATGGGGAGTCGAGCTCATGTCATTGAACTTTGAGAGGGAGGCGAATGCCCGCCATCGGCTGATGCCCATTGGATGAGCTAGACCCGGGCGCGACGACTCCGGCTGACCGCTCGGACGCGTCTTCGGTTCGCCCTTCCGACACGGGCTCAGACGGCGGCGCGAGCCCGGTGTCCGGCGGCGCACATGCCTTGGCTTCAGGCGCGGATGCTCGAGATCAGTTGCGTCCCGTTTTGACGCTTTGGGACGCCTCGATGCTCATCGTGGCTTCGGTCATCGGTGCCGGAATATTCTTTACTCCCTCCCAAGTGGCGACCCTATTGCCGCATGCCGGTTTGATCCTTTTGGCGTGGCTTGTGGGGGCGGTGCTTTCCCTTGCCGGTGCATTCGCCAACGCAGAGCTCGGCGCGATGTATCCGCGTGCTGGCGGCGACTACGTCTACTTGCGTGAGGGGCTGCATCCGGCGGCCGGATTCCTGGTCGGTTGGCTGAGTTTCTTTGCGATCTACGCAGGGACGATTGCCGCGCTGGCGTTGATTCTCGGGGATGCGTTCGCGAAGGAATTTGGATTAGGCGATCTGGGCGAATTCTTATTCGCTTCGAGCATTATCGTAGCCAGCTCGGCTCTCAATGCCCGGGGCGTTCGGGTAGGCGCGAGCATCAACAACCTGACGTCGGGTCTCAAGATCGTCGCGCTACTTGCCTTCGTGCTGGCAGCGGCCTGGATTGGAGAGGGGACTTTTGAGCCTTGGGCATCGGCGAGTGCTACGGCGGTTGCCGAGGGGGGCCGTTCGAGCGCCGGTATGCGAGTAGGGTGGGCGAGCTTTGGTGCTGCACTCTCGCCGGTTCTCTTCAGTTTCCTGGGGTGGAACGCGTCCGTTTATGTGGCGAGTGAAATTCGGGATCCACAGCGCAACGTGCCGCGCTCGCTCTTCGCAGGGCTGGGAATCTGCACGGCCATCTACATGTTCGTGAACATCGCCTACCTCTACGCGCTTTCACCGGCCGAAATGATCGCGAGCGAGGACGCCGGTATTGCTGCATCGCTGGCTTTGTTCGGCGACGTTGGGGGCGCCTGGATCACCGGTTTTGTCTTGCTATCGGTGTTTGGAACACTGAATGCGACGGTGCTCGTCGGGCCGCGGATCGCATACGCGATGGCGCTCGACGGGCTCTTCTTCGGGTCGGCGGAGAAAGTGAACGATAGATTTCACACGCCGAACGTCGCAATCTGGTTACAAGCGGTTGTGTCGATCGCGCTGGTCGCGTTCCTCGACAATTTTCCGAAGGCGCTCGATTTTACGGTTTTCGGGATCGTGCTGGCGACGAGTGCCGATGTAGTCGCTCTCTTTGCGCTCCGGCGTCGTCGCCCGGATATGCCGAGGCCCTACCGAACCTGGGGCTATCCGTGGGTACCCCTGCTCTATGTGGTCGCGAATCTCGGCATTGGAGTGGCCCTGATCATCGCGAGTCCGAGAGAATGTTTCATTACGGCAGTGCTTCTCGCGGTCGGGTTGCTGATCTATGGGGCCTTGACCCGTTGGGGACCAGGGCAAGAGCGTGTTGTCTGATCACGATCGCCGGTTTGCGGGTACCTCGATCGGGAATTCTTCAGTAAGATCGGGCCATTCGAAGGGGTCCCGAAGGGATGAGTCTGTTCAGCCATCTAGCGAACCATGATTGCGTAATTCAGCGGGTTCGGATCCATCGCGGTCCGAGGCGGGCCGCATTCGTGATGACGTTGCCCGCGGCGATTCGCGCGACGGCGACGGCCGGGTTGGCCGCGGCAGCCAATGCCCATGGAGCCGCTACGGCTCTGTAGCCCACCGGGGCTGCTCGGCTGGATCGCTTTCGTCGTCCTCATTGAATGGATTGCGGCAACCGAATTCGGACTCCGAGACAGAAACGGCGGGCCTTGACCAAGCGAATCCGTACGACTCAAAACGACTTTGAAAGATGACTCAGAACGGATGCGGTCTCGGATCTGTCCAAGCAGATCGAGGCACTAGCCCCGACTGAGTTCATTTGGGAATCGTCCAAGCAACCGACGATCGACAAAAAGACGCAATAGGACCGACTGATCATGACCAAACAATTTCGACACGACTTCAACAAGCTGAACCGATTGCCTCCCTATATCTTGTCCGAGGTCACCGAGCTGACTCGCGTCCGCCGCCGCGCGGGCGAGGACATCATCGACCTTGGGATGGGAAATCCTGATCTCCCGACGCCCCAACACGTCATCGACAAAATTTGCGAAGCCGCTCAGGATCCGCGCAACCATCGTTATTCGTCGTCCCAAGGCCTGCCTAACCTACGGGCAGGAATCTCCGAGTGGTACAAGCGTCGTCATGACGTCGACATCAATCCCGAAACGGAAGCCGTGGCCGTGATCGGCGCGAAAGAGGGGCTTTCGCATTTCGTGTTGATGACGATTGGGCCCGGCGATGTCGTTCTCGTTCCAGACCCGGCTTATCCGATTCATCAATACTCGGTGATCATCGCCGGTGGGGATCTCCGCAAGGTGCCGCTGACGAGAGATTCCGATTTCATCGAGAATCTTGAACAGGCCGTCAGTCGAACCTGGCCACGCCCGAAAATGTTGATTATCTCGTTTCCCGCGAATCCGTCTACACAGATCGTCGACCTAGCGTTTTTTGAGCGCATCATCGAGTTCGCAAAAGCCAATGACTTGATGGTTCTGCACGACTTCGCTTATGCCGAGATCGTATTCGACGGTTATAAGCCGCCGAGTATTTTCGAAGTTCGCGGTGCAAAGGACATCGCGATCGAATTTGTTTCGTTTTCGAAGAGTCATTCGATGGCGGGTTGGCGAGTGGGCTTCGCTTGTGGCAATCACGAGATGATTCACGCGCTCAAGCGAATCAAGAGTTATCTCGATTACGGCATACCCCAGGCGATTCAGATCGGTGCGATCACCGCGCTTCGGGGGCCCCAGGACTGTGTCAAGGAGAACTGCGCGATCTATAAAGAGCGTCGCGATATTCTGATTGAAGGATTGGCTCAGCCCGGAGAGGGAAGCTGGAAAATCGAGAAGCCGCTTGCCACGATGTTCGTTTGGGCACCGATCCCTGAGCGCTTCGCATCTCTCGGTTCGCTTGAATTTTCGAAACGCCTCCTGAAGGAGGCGGGTGTTGCGGTGTCACCTGGGATTGGCTTCGGCGAACAAGGTGAGGGCTATATCCGCTTCGCGTTGGTCGAGAATAAGCATCGCATTCGGCAGGCGGTGCGCGGTATCCGCCGCTTCCTGCGCGAGGCCGAATTCTAGAGAAGGCATCGAGTGTGCGGCGGTTTAATGATGGAGGGTCGCCCGGCACGATGATCCATGTAATCGGAATGATGCGGGGCGGGCTTTGCATCCCGCCCCGAAAACGAATTGAGCGAGAGGGACGAGCGCAATGAGTGGCGAGAAGAGTGGCGGAGTGATCGGCGTAGGCCTGATCGGCTTCGGGACGATCGGTACAGGCGTTGTCAAGGTTCTGCGAGACAACGCGGCGGTGATCGAAGCGCGTCTCGGCTTTCCACTTCGACTCGTGCGCATAGCGGATCTTGATCTTGATACGGATCGGGGAGTCAGTCTCGATGGTATAGAGTTCGACGCCGATGCTTCAGGACTGATCAACGATCCCAACGTGCATATCGTGATCGAATTGATCGGTGGCTACGACGTCCCGCGAAAGTTCATCCTCGAGGCATTCGCGGCGGGTAAGCATGTTGTGACCGCGAACAAGGCGTTGCTCGCACAACACGGTCGCGAAATCTTTGGTGCAGCAGCTTCTGCAGGACTCGATATTGCTTTCGAAGCAGCAGTGGCAGGCGGCATCCCAATTCTGCGTTCTTTGCGTGAAGGATTGGCGGCAAATCAGATCGAGTCGATTTTGGGCATCTTGAATGGTACCACGAACTACATGCTCACCGAGATGGAATCAACCGGCGAGGATTTCGATGTCGTTCTGAAACGTGCCCAGGAGCTGGGTTATGCCGAGGCGGACCCGACATTCGATGTCGAAGGAATTGATGCCGCCCATAAGCTGGCTCTGCTGACGACCATGGCATTCGGCGCCCAGATGGTTTTCGAAGAAATTCCGACCGAAGGGATTCGAGGATTGACTCCTCTCGACTTTAAAATGGCTGCCGATTTTGGCTACCGGATCAAATTGCTCGGAATCGCAAAATGCCATCGTAAAGAGGGCGGGGAAGAGCAGATCGAGGCTCGGGTTCAGCCGACGATGGTGCCAGTGGGGAGTCTGCTTTCGAAGGTCGACGGAGCGATGAACGCGGTCGAGATCCGAGGCAATGCGGTAGGTCCGACACTCTATTATGGAGCGGGCGCTGGCGAAATGCCGACGGCGAGTGCTGTCGTGGGGGACCTCATGGAGATCGCACGAGAGATCAAGCGAGGCGGTCGTGGGCCAGTCGCGCCGCTCTCTTACCTTCCCGAGCATATTGTCAAGAAGCCGATGGTTCCGGATTCCGACCTCTCAGGGCGTGCCTACCTCAGGCTGCGCGCATTGGATCAGCCTGGCGTTTTGAGCCTGATCACGGGTGCCCTTGGAGACGAAGGCGTGGGCATTGCTCAAGTCGTACAGCGAGGCGACGAAACAGGATCCGGTACGGTGCCGATCATTGTGTTGACCCATCGAGCCAATGAAGCCGCACTTCGGCGCGCGATATTGAAGATGGAGACACTGCCTGAAGTGACCGAAAAAGTACGACTGATTCGCATCGAAGAGGAGGTCTAGCGCGATGTCGTTTCCCTCTCGAAATTCTCAGCCGCGCGCATGGTTCGAATCCGTTGCGGATTCCAGCGAGCGTTATGGCCTCGATGAGGTGCGCTACACGGACTCCGATGGCGGTCTCTTGCAGGTCGTCCATAACATGACTGAACTCGCAAAGACTTCAGCATCCGATTGGAAGGCGATCTTCGAGCGTCGCGCGCATAAAAATGAATGGCCCTATGGTTCTGGCGTTTGGGGCAAAAAGGAGTGGGTCCTTCCCGATATCGACAACGAGAATGTGGTTTCGATGTACGAGGGGCATTCGAATCTTTTTTGGGCCGAGCGTTATGGCCGAGAAATCGGAATCGAGGATCTCTGGCTGAAGTTATGCGGGAACTCACACACCGGATCGTTCAAGGATCTCGGGATGACCGTGCTCGTGTCCCAGGTGAAACAGATGATCGCGCAGGGCGTGGATATTCCGGCCGTTGCCTGCGCATCGACCGGCGATACATCGGCTGCCCTTGCCGCATACGCAGCGGCGGCCGGGATCCCAGCCGTCGTCTTCCTTCCGCGCGGCAAAATTTCGCTCGCGCAGTTGATTCAGCCGGTCGCGAACGGCGCGATCGTCTTTGCTCTCAACACGGACTTCGACGGATGTATGGACATCGTCAAGAAAGTCGCCGAAAGCGATGGCGTGTATCTCGCGAATTCGATGAACAGTCTCCGGATCGAGGGGCAGAAGACCGTCGGTCTCGAAATTGCGCAGCAATTGGATTGGAGTATGCCGGATTGGATCGTGATCCCAGGCGGGAATCTGGGAAACGTGTCCGCGTTGGCAAAGGGTCTCGATATGCTTTTCGAGCTCAAGCTGATTTCGAAACGACCGCGGATCTGTGTCGGTCAAGCCGAAGCTGCGAATCCCCTCTACCTCGCTTATCAGAGGGACTTCGAAGTCTTTGAACCGATCGCAGCACGAAAGACGGTTGCTTCGGCCATTCAGATCGGGAACCCGGTTTCCTACGTGAAGGCAGTGGATGCCCTCAAGAGTTATGACGGTGTCGTTGAGCAAGCGACGGAATCCGAGATCATGGAGGCCTGCGCGGCGGCGGATCGAACGGGGCTCTTCAACTGCCCGCATACGGGAGTCGCCCTCGTTGCGCTCAATAAGCTGAAAGCACGCGGACTTGTCAAGGCCAGCGATCAGATTGTCGTGATTTCGACGGCCCATGGTCTCAAATTTGTCGATTCAAAACTCGCCTATCACTCGATGAAACTCGAGGGGATTGAGTCGGAATATCCAAATCCGCCGATCGAACTCGAGGCCGATTATGGAACGGTTCGCGACCAGATGCTTCGTGAAATCGACCGAAGGTTCCACCGCTAATGTTCACGGGAATTGTCGAGACGATTGGTCGTGTTGAGAAGGTGGACAAAGGTGAACATCTACTCCGCCTGCAGATCGAAGTGGGATCGATCGCTAAAGGCGTCAAGCTCGGCGACAGCATCGCAGTGCTCGGCGCTTGTCTGACGGTGACCGAGATTGCGGCGACACGGCTTTCTTTCGAGGTCATCGCGGAGAGCCTGTCGAGGACTCGGCTTGGGTCTCTAGTCGTTGGGGCGGCTGTGAATCTCGAGCGAGCGATGGCGGCGGGCTCACGATTCGATGGGCACATTGTTCAGGGGCATGTCGATGGGGTTGGGTACGTTCGGCGACTCGATCGGAATGGCGACGACGTAGAACTTCATATCCGATGCGACGAAGAGCTCGCTTTACAGCTCGTCGACAAGGGCTCTGTGACGATTGACGGCGTTTCGTTGACCGTCGTCGAGGTCGTCGCCGACGGCTTTCACGTTGCTCTGATTCCGCATACGCTCGACGTGACGACGCTTTCGGAACTCAAGACCGACGACCGGGTCCATCTCGAGGTGGATGTCTTTGGTAAATATGTCAAACAGTATTTGGACCGCATCCTGCCCAGTCTCGTGGCGGGATCGTTGGGCGCGAGGGACGATGCATCTGGTTAGGCGAGGGCGAGCATGTGTCGCCATGTTGTCGATTGTATTGTTGGCATCAACGTGGGGGGCTGCAGTAGCCGCTGCATCGGATGAAGCAGAAAGATGGCGAGAGACCCTCGATCGAGTTGCGCGGTCTGTCGTCGTCTTGAGAGTCGTTTCGCCGCGTTCCTTTGATGATGTGAAGCCCGGTACGGGAGTGGCTACGGGGTTCGTGATAGATGCCGAACAAGGCCTCATCCTCACGAATCGGCACGTCGTTACGCCCGGCCCGGTGGTCGCCGAAGCCGTGTTTCAGAATAACGAGGAAGTCGATGTTCAGTCTGTTTATCGCGATCCCGTGCATGACTTTGGCATCTTTCGATTCGATCCGGCTGCGGTTCGCTTCATGGATACGGGGGAGCTTGTGCTTGCTCCGGAGCGAGCACGCGTTGGAACTGAAATTCGCGTAGTCGGAAATGATGCAGGTGAAAAGCTTTCGATTCTGCAAGCAACGATCGCGAGACTAGACCGCGCCGCGCCGAAATATGGCAGCACAGGTTTCAACGACTTCAACACCTTTTACATTCAGGCCGCCTCGGGAACATCCGGAGGCTCCTCTGGCTCGCCGGTAATCGATATCGACGGTCGAGTCATCGCGCTCAACGCGGGGGGCAAGCGGCTTGCGGCTTCGAGCTACTACCTGCCGCTGGATCGTGTTAAGCGCGCGGTGGATCTGATCCGTGCGGGCCAGGCCGTTCCGCGAGGCACGATCCAGGCGGTGCTCGGGCATCTGCCCTTCGACGAAGTGCGCCGGCTGGGATTACGTCCCGAGACGGAGGTTTCGATTCGTGAGAGCTTTCCGAAGGGAATCGGAATGATCGTCGTGCGAGAGGTCGTGCCGGGCGGTCCCGCCGATGGCAAGCTCGAAGTGGGCGACGTTGTGATCCGGGTCGGCGGAAAGCCGGTGAACAGCTTTTTGCCGATCGAAGCAAATCTCGACGACGACGTCGGGGGAAGCGTCGTCTTTGAAATCGAACGAGGCGGCGAGTCCAAGTCGGTTGAAGTCGAGATTCAGGATCTGCATACGATCTCGCCCGACCGCTATCTCGAATATGCGGGTGGAGTCTTGAATTCGCTCTCGTATCACGAGGCTCGAAACGCGTCGGTTCCCGTCGGTGGTGTCTTTGTCGCGAGTGCGGGTTATGGACTCTCTGGCGCCGGGATCCCAGGCTTTTCGGTCATTACCGAAGTCGCTGGTGAAGCGACTCCGACGCTCGATAGATTCGAGGAGGTCGTTGCTTCCAAACCGCATAACGCGCGACTGCCCGTGCGTTTCTATCGACTGAGCCAGCCGAGGGCGCCTCGGGTCGCGGTGCTGCGGAACGATCGACGTTGGTTCTCGATGCGAATGTGTCAGCGAGATGACAAGACGGGGCATTGGCCCTGCGAGGATTCAGCGTCCGCGCCGCCTGAAGCGGCTCCGGCCGTTGGAGAGACGAGTTTCGATGTCGATGGAGACTGGGCTCTGCGTCGAGTCGCCCCTTCGATCGTGATGGTTCGAAGCTCCTTGCCCTATCGACTCGATGGCGTACATGGTGATCGCTTCCATGGTTCGGGTCTGATCGTCGATACCGAACGTGGTCTGGTCGTCGTCGATCGCGAAACAGTACCGGTCGCGTTGGCGGATCTAACGCTCACCTTCAACGGTTCACTCGAAGTACCCGGGCAACTCGTGTATCTGCATCCGGAGCACAACCTTGCGGTCGTGCGTTACGACCCAGCTTTGATCGGAGATACGCCGGTTCGTGAGGCGACCTTTCGAGACGTGGATCTCGCAGTGGGAGATCCCGTGTGGCTCGTATCGCTCACGCCGACTGAACGGCTGGTGAGCCGAAAGACCCGCATTTCTCGCAATGAGCCGGCAGGAATGGCGATCACGCGTCCGCCGCGGTTTCGCGAGAAGAATCTCGAGGTGACGAGCGTCGAGGATCGAGTCGATTCGCTCGGGGGTGTCTTGACCGATCGGTGGGGTCGCGTCGTTTCGCTATGGGCGTCTTTCAGTGTCGGCGGATCAAGAAACTCAGAATTCTATTTCGGCGGAATCGCATCCTATCATGTGCTTCGGATGATTGTGCCGCTCAAGGAGGGAGACAGTGTCGATTGGTATTCGCTCGGACTCGAACTCTCGCCGTTGACTCTCGCCGCCGCGCGTGATCGCGGGTTGTCCAATCTGCAGGCGAGGCGTCTTGAGCGCCACGATCCGGAGGGGCGACGAGTGTTATCCGTGACGCGTCGCGCTCTGGGGATGCCGGGGTTCGATTCCTTTCGGGAAGGAGATCTGATTCTGTCGGTCAACGGTGATCCTGTGACGCGTCATCGCGACTTGCGGACCGTTTCATTGGGAGGTCCGTTCCAAATTGAAGTTCTTCGCAACGGTTCCGAAATCATCTTGGATGTCGAGCCGGCGCGAATGTCCGGAGAAGGAACGACGCGTGCGATCATGTGGTCCGGGGCACTCTTGCAGGCGCCACATCCGGCTCTGGCGTGGCAGCACAATGTGGAGCCAGGGGGCGTCTATGTCTCGCGCCACTGGTTCGGTTCGCCGTCGACGCGGTATCGGCTCAAGGTGACGACCCTGATTGTCAAAGTAGATGGCAAAGTCATTGAGAACCTGGATGCCTTCCTCGCGAGTATCGCTGATAAGCGAACCGGTGATGCCGTTCGCCTGGATGTGGTT
>Ga0114949_10001546_pt1 | contig 14028 bp, 10 predicted proteins | sample N074metaG_FD_83505 | JGI IMG/M metagenome (GOLD analysis project Ga0114949, IMG submission 83505) | Deep subsurface microbial communities from Kermadec Trench to uncover new lineages of life (NeLLi) - N074 metaG | ecosystem: Environmental > Aquatic > Marine > Ocean trench > Sediment | place... | reverse complement strand
TAAACTGTCACCGAAATAGATCCCCACGCCGTCGTCTTCCAGGCACGGTAATTTGCCCATGGGATTGATCGCGCGATATTCTGGCGTGTCGTTCTCGCCTGCGTGAAAATCGATCAGGATTTGCTCATGCGGCGCGTCGAGTTCAATAAGCATCCAATTGGTGGACATGGCCCAGCTCATGGGGTGGAAATAGTGTTTCATGGTGCAAATCGTGAGACAAGGCCCCGGCCTCTGTCCAGACAGCTTCAATACCGCGTACCATCCTTGTGGGCGACGTAGCCCTTGCCTTCTTCATCGGCAAACCATTTGACGTCGTCATCTGGATAGATCGGCGCATCTTCTTCAACTCGGTTGCTCACCACCAAGAACTTTGCTGGCGCGTCCGACCGGTTAATCAGGTGGTGGCCGTTTTCCTCGCCGCCCTTGAAACCGACGACCATGCCTGCTTGCATGTCTTGTTCACCCTCATCGGTGATCAGCACCATTGTGCCCTCCAACATCATCAAAAACTCATCCTCGATGGTGTGCCAGTGACGCAATGATGATTTGGACCCCGGCGGCATCTCCTGAATGGCCACACCTATTTGTGTCAGACCGAAATAGTCGCCCAGGCTCCATCGATCATAGGGTCCCATTGCCGTGAAGGGCAGGGGGTCCGTCCCTTCTTTGGGCACGGGGAAGTCAAAAGGCGTGTCAGGCGTGATGCTCGTATAATCGATGGCGGGTTTCATGGCCTATCCCCCTGCGGCATCTTTGAACGTCGCGTGGTCGAAATAATCTCGCCATTCCTTGATTTTGCCGTCTTTCATGATGAACACACCGGTGCAGGGCAGATCGACCGAATTGTCGCCCATTTCGGTGCGGTCGAGGCGTTCAGCGATCACAACATCGCCTTTCGACACGATATTGCGGATATCCCAGTCGGTCTTGGTCCAACTTGCCAGAAAGCCACCGATCATCCCCCGCAGATTGTCGTGGCCCGTCACAGGGGGCAACATCATGTTGTGATAGGTGCCATCCTCAGTGAAATAGGTGACCAATTCGTCGGGGTCCAATCGTGACCAGGCGTTGATGAATTCTGTGACGATCTGTTCGCTGTTCATGGGTGGGTTACTTTCTTGTTGGATGGCGTCGTCTGCAACGGCCGGTCCTGCCAAAAGCGCAATCAAAGCTGTTACGCCTAAAAACCTATGAATTATCCAGATGATGGGATCCTTTGATTTGTCGCAGTGAAGTTTGGCCGGTCGAGGGCCAAATTACCATACCTGTCAGAATCGCTAATAGACGGGGGCAGCACGGCTGGGTACATTACAGTACAATCTTTGGGAAAATCGCGGGAACCAACAATGAATATTGAAAATCAAGGGGGCATGAAGCCCGGCGAAGCACGCACTGAGGGCCAGAGCACGCGGGACGTTATTTTGCGTGATCCGATTGCGCCGCCCTGGGGCATCTTGCAGCAAAGCTATGAATTCCTGGGTGATGCCGACATTTCCTATGACCGGTATATCGACCGCGATTTCTACGACCAGGAAATGGACAAGATGTGGAACAAGGTTTGGCAATGGGCCTGCCGGGAAGAACACATCCCCAACCCTGGCGACCAATTCGTTTACGAAGTTGGCACTTATTCAATCCTGATTGCGCGTACGTCTGGCGGCGACGTCAAAGCCTATTTCAATTCTTGTATGCATCGGGGCACGCAGTTAAAGCCAACGGGTTTTGAAGGCCACAGCGACCAGATCCGCTGCCCTTATCATGGTTGGACGTGGTCTTTGGAAGGCAAGCTGATCGACCAACCGTGTGATTGGGACTTCCCGCACGCCAAGCCCGAGGATAATTCGCTGCCAGAGGTACAGGTTGGCCTGTGGGGTGGATTTGTCTTCATCAATATGGATGAAAATTGCGAGCCGCTGGAAGACTATCTCGGCCCCATGATCCCGCATATGGAAAGCTTTTTCCCGCTGGAGCGCAAAGCCATCGAAGTGCATATGCGCCGCAAGTTGCCGTGTAATTGGAAGGCCGGGCTAGAGGCATTTCTGGAGGCGTATCACGTGCGTGAAACTCATTCTGGTGGCACGCCCATCGGCTGTGCGGCGACCAATGCAGAATATGACATCTTCAGCGATAATATGACGCGGTTTATCCACACCATCGGCTATGAAGACGTGCATTGGCCGGCCGAGGAAACCGCCGAACAAATCGCCACGGCCATGGCAGGCCGCATCGCCGGTGCCCAGGCCAACCGTGACGCGTTGGGCGAGAAATATGGCATGGACCTTTCCGAATTTTCGGAATGCGAAATGATGGATTCCATCGAATATTACCTGTTCCCCAACATGTTCATCTTCCCCGGGATCACGCTGCCCATGATCTATCGTTTCCGTCCCGCCGATGATGATGTCGATACGTGTTGGTTCGACCTGATGTTCCTGCGCCCCCTCAAAGATGGCGAGATGCACCCCGAGCCACCCGAATGTGTGAATTTGGACGTGTACGAGACCTATGCAACAGTGCCCAATATGAACCCGGGCCTGGCCATTGTGTACGAACAGGACACATCCAACATGGAAGCCCAGCAAAAGGGATTTAAGGCGTCCAAAAAGCGCGGCGAAACCCTCGCCAATTTCCAGGAAGCCCGCACGAGGCAAGTGCACATCACATTAGATAAATATCTGAACGATTGATCTCGCTCACGGTAGCGCGCATTAGCGCGCGGCTCCGCCCATGTCGAACGCGCGTCAAGCGCGCTAGGGAGCGGGGCGAAAAAGTTCGCCGGGCCACTTGTGGCCTTCTTGCAGGTGGCGCTGCAGACCTATTTAGTAAACTCTTGCAATTAAAGGGACACAATACTTAATTCCCCTAAATCGGGGTTTGAGCCCCTCCTTTGTCGGAATTAAGTATTGTGTCCCTTTAATTACTGCCCCCAAATAAATGCTAATTAATTGGCTAAGTCTTGCGTGGTTTTTGTGGGTTGGGCGGTTATGATACCGCCATGATTACACATCGTTTTATCGCCAGTCTTCGTCGCCTCTTTTTCCCCGCATTGTTGATGATGGGGACAGTCGTCATGCCTGCCCATGCCGGCATGACCGATTGGCCGGGCGGTCCCTTTGGGGCGGTGTTCCGGCCTGATGCGAACGCAAGTGTTGCACAGCGTCAGGAAAAGAATGACACGATCTTTCAGGAATTGTTCCTGCCGTCTTTCAATCAGTCGCCAGACCAACTCTATGATCTCGACTTTCTGTTCCTTGGCGGGCTGGGCCTGCCGTCGACCCTCGACAAGGGCATGGCATCTTACACGCGCCTAGCCGCACAGGGTGACGCCGAGGCGCAATTTATCTTTAGTGCCATGCTGTTTCAGGGATTGGCCCTCAATCGGGATATCGACAGCGCCACAGAATTGTGGCAACTCGCGGCTAGTCAGGGTTACGTCAAAGCACAACATGCCTTGGGCATCGCCTATATGGCGGGCTTGATCACGCTGAATGGCGGTGGGGATGAAGGCGTGGACGATGGTGCAGAGGCCACCAAATGGTTTCAACAGGCCATCGAGGCGGGTAACACCGACGCACAGGCGCTGATCGGCGTGCGCTATTTTGCCGGGATGGGTGTGGACCAGGATTTTGCCAAAGCCCGGGAATGGTTGGCGAAGGCGGCAGATCTTGGCAATGCCGAGGCCCTGTATTTGCAGGGCGTCATGTTTGCCAAGGGGTATGGCCAAGACGTGGATGAGGCCAAAGCCGTCGAATTGTGGTTGGCAGCAGCACGCGGGCACACAAGGGCGCAACTGGCCCTGGCGCGGGCCTATGCCTTTGGTTTGGGCGTTGACATTGACCAGGAAACTTCCCGCCAGTGGTTGTTGCAGGCCGCCCGCAGAGGCATTGCCCAGGCCCAAACTGGGCTGGCGCTTGTATTCCTGACGGGGCAGGGCGTCGACATTAATTATGATCAGGCCATGCGCTGGTTGTACCAGGCGACGGATCAGGATTTTGCTTTGGCACAGGAAGTCCTGGGCCTGCTGCATTGGGAAGGTGTGGCCGTCCAGCGTCATCGCATACAGGCTGTGGAATGGATCGAGAAGGCCGCCGATCAAAGCCGCCCCTCGGCCATTTATCGCATGGCGATCATTTATGCCCGTGGGCTAAGCGTCCGCCAAGACGACGACAGGGCGTTCGAGCTGAACCGCCTGGCGGCAGAACTGGGGCATGCTGAAAGCCAATACAGCCTGGCCCTGTCCTACAATAGCGGCGAAACGATTGAGAAAGACGAAGTAGAAGCCCTGAGATTGTTCAAGATGGCCGCCGATCAAAATCATGCCGAGGCACAGTTCAGAATTGGCAAGATGTACGCCGATGGCACGGGCGTGGACAAGGACAATGTCGAGGCGCTGAAATGGTATGAAATGGCCGCCAACAATGGCTCCAGCCTTGGTCAGGTTAGTTTGGGCAAAGCCTATAGCGATGGCGAGGGTGTTGATGCTGACCCGGTAAAGGCGCGGGAATGGCTTGAGAAAGCGGCGGCTCAGGGGAACGCAGTCGCCGAGTATTTTCTGGGCCGGTATTACCTGGAAGGCGATGTATTCGACCAAGACTACATCCTTGCCCGGCGCTGGCTGCGACGGGCTGCCAAAAATAACCAAGCCGAGGCGCAGTTGAAGCTGGGATACATCTATCTATTGGGCGTCGGTGTCGAGGGTGATGCCAAAAAGGCCTTGCAATGGATCAGGGTGGCAGCGCTCAGCAAAAATAAAGAAGCCCAGACCATATTGACGAAGCTGGAAGATATAGAACAATACAGGGTGGATGCCCTGGACGATATTCAGACGATCTATCGCGAAGGCAGCGCCCAATCTGTCGAAGGTGATTTGTTTGACCGGTCGTTGGACGATTTACGAACCAGCCTGGTCGCTGGCAATGCGGCAAGCCAATTTGAAAAGATATTGCGCGCTGCCGAGGCGGGGGACACCGCCCAACAATTCCTGGCGGGACTGGCACAAATGTTTGCCATGGGTACGCCGATGGATATGGCGTCAGCTGCCCATTGGATTCATCTGTCTGCCGAGAACGGGTTTTCTTTGGCGCAGTTGCAATTGGCCGCTTTGCCGGTTTCGGAATTTCTCCCTCTATATGCTTTCGAAAAACTTGACTGGCTGGAGCAGGCGGCAGATCAAGATTTTATACAAGCACAGGTGGCCATGGGCCATGCCTATCGATATAGCCAGGGAGTGGAACAAGACCTGAACGAGGCCGCCTCGTGGTACGAAAGAGCCGCAGCCCTGGGCTCTAAAGAAGGTCAGTTTCGGTTAGGTGCAATGTATGCTGGCGGTCAAGGCGTCGAAAAGGACGAGGCAAAGGCCGTGCATTATTGGCAGCAGGCCGCTGAACAAGGATCGCCGACCGCCCAGTCCAGATTGGGGACGGCCTATCGCAACGGCGCAGGCGTTGACCAGGACATCGATTTAGCCATCCACTGGTGGGAAAAAGCGGCCGAACAGGGACGTTTAGAGGCGCAGTATAGCCTGGGATATCTTTACACCACGAACATCGCGAACAAACGCGACTATGCTCTTGCTGCTGAATGGCTGCAACGCGCGGTCGATAAGGGTCACGCCAATGCCCACTTTGAGATGGGGGTGCTGTATTATTACGGCAACGGGGTCGAAAAGGACCCCCAGAAAGCCGCCGAGCTGTGGCAGCCGGTCGCTGATATGGGGAATGCCAAGGCGCAAACGCGCCTGGGCCGCCTGTATGAAGACGGCAAGGGTGTCGAGCAAGATTATGCCAAGGCGCGCGCGCTCTATCAAAAAGCGCGACTGAAGCGGAATGGCGAGGCCTATTACCGGCTGGGCCAAATGTACTATCGGGGCAGGGGTGTGGCGGCGGATGACGAAAAGGCCTTTGAATATTGGTCGGCTGTGGCACCGTTTGAACATGCCAGGGCCCAGTATTGGCTGGGCTATCTATTTTATAATGGCGAGGGCACGACCAAGGATCTGACGCAGGCTGCGCATTGGTGGCAAGAGGCTGCGAACCGCGGCAATACCGCGGCACAAGTGGGCCTGGGGACTATGAGGATCAGTGGTACAGGCCTCGAGGCAGACATCGTGAAAGGCGTCATGTGGATGATTTTGGCGGCTGACAAGGGCGACGAAATAGCGCAGCTCAATCTGGCGAAACTGACCGCCGGGCTCGACCCGACGATCTTGGCCGAAGGCCAGCGCCGGGCCCAGGTCTGGAAGGTTGAACACCGCTAATACGGCCCATTGCATGCGGGCACCCCCTTGTGTACCTTCTGGCCCAATAAATTACAATGTAAACCAGAGGGCATCATGGCATTCGAAAACATCACTCCCCCCATCTCACATAGGCGCGTGGAGACAAACGGTATTACTCTAAATTGTGCGGAGTTGCTGCCCGCATCCGGGAGTGGCCCACTGGTGCTGATGTGCCATGGCTTCCCCGAAAGCTGGTACAGCTGGCGCCACCAATTTCAGGCAATTGCCGATGCAGGCTACCACGCCGTGGCCGTCGACATGCCCGGTTATGGCAAGTCTGACAAGCCCTATGCCATTGATCAATATAATCAAAAGACCCTGGTGGATAATATGATCGGGCTGATCCCGGCGCTGGGGTACGAGACCGCCATCATCATGGGCCATGACTGGGGTGCCCCCACGGCCTGGGGCGCTGCTGAATGGCACCCGGACAAAATCACCGCCGTGGGCGTGCTGTCGGTGCCGTTTTCACCGCGCGGCGACTTTGCGCCCCTCGATATGTTGACCAAGGTGTTTGAAGGCAAGTTCTTCTATCAGCTGTATTTTCAGGAACCCGGTGTCGCCGAGGGAGAACTGGGCGGCGACGTGCGCACGTTTTTACGCAAGTTCATCTATATGGGCTCGGGCGAGGGCGGTGCAGCCGCAGCGGCGATGGCCGACCAAGGGCCGGACGCCGACCTGTTGTCGGCCCTGCCAGACCCCGACAAGATGCCATCTTGGCTGAGCGATGAAGACCTTAATTATTATGTGTCGGAATTCGGGGGCAGCGGACTGCGCGGGCCGTTGAATTACTATCGTAATCTCAATACTACATGGCGCAATACCGAAGGCGCGCCGGGCAAGATCACCCAACCGGCGATGTTTGTGGCGGGTGAAAAAGACGGCGTCATTGCCATGTCGGGCGATGCCCATAAAAACATGCCGAACTTTGTGACAGACCTGCGGATTAATGAGCTGATCCCCGACATTGGCCATTGGACCCAGCAGGAAGCGCCGGACCAGGTCAACGACGCAATCACGCGCTTTTTGGGAATGCTGAAGTAAGGCGAGGCGAGTATGAGTAATATTGCACCCCTGAACATCGCAATTGTCGGCGCGGGCATTTGCGGCCTGGGGGCGTCGCTGGCGCTTGCCCGCAAGGGCCACAAGGTCACGATCTTTGAACGCGATGTGCCTCCACCTCCGGGCGGGGCTGATGAAGCCTTTTTTGATTGGGACCGCAAGGGGGCGGGCCAGTTTCGCCACCCGCATGCCTTTTTGGGCCTGATGTGCAACATTCTGCGTGATAACTATCCAGAATTACTGACGGATTTCGAAGCCGCTGGCGCTCGCCGCGTGGGGTTCGAGTTGATGTTGCCGCCGGAAATGGCCGCCAATTATGTCCCCGAACCCGGCGACGAAGATTTGTGGGTGCTGATGTGCCGCCGCGCCGTGATGGAAACTGTGTTGCGCGCTTATACAGAGCGCCAGGGTAATATCACCATCAAATCCGGACAGACCGTCACGGGCCTGATAGGCGAAGGGACTCCGGTCAATGTAACCGGCCTACAATTGGGCGACGAAGAAGTGTCGTTTGATATCGTGGTGGATTGCTCTGGCCGTACAACGAAATTCCCCGGCTGGCTGCGCTACCGTGGTGCAGTGATAGAGGTTGAAGACGACGATGCCGAGATCGTTTATTTCACCCGCCATTACAAAGTGAAACCGGGGCAGGTTGAACCCGCGCCCGGCGGCAAAGAGCGCGGGGCGGGCGACCTTGGCTATCTGAAATATGGGGTGTTCCCCGGCGAGAACGGCCATTTTGCCATCATCCTCTGCGTGCCCACACCCGAGGTCGCATTGCGCAAGGCAGTCAACGACCCAGTGCAATTTGATGCCATCTGCCATGCCATCCCCGGCACCCGTGACTGGGTTGACCCCGACCTGGCTGAGCCCACCACCGACAGCTTTGGTTTCGGCGATATCCGCGCGGTGTGGCGGCATTATGTGAATGGGGAAGATGTGGAGGGGTGGGACTCACGGGTGCCCGTCGCGACCAACTTCTTCGCCATTGGCGACGCCGCGGTGCGCACCAACCCGCTCTATGGCCGCGGTTGTTCCACCGGCATGTTGCACGCCCATATTCTCGCCGACATCTTGGAAGAAGAGGCCGACCCAATCCAACGCGCCCTGATATTGGACCAGCGCACCGAAGACCAATTGCGCCCGATCTTCAAGGCCAGCCTTGATGAAGACCGCGCCGGGATCAAACGCTCAGCCGCCCTGATGAACGGCGAAGACCTGGCCAGGCCGCACAGCCTGAAAGCCTGGTTTGCCATGTCCTTCGGCGACGCCATGGCCGGTGCCGCGCTGTCAGAAATCCACGTTATCCGCGGTTTCATGCGCACATTTCATTTGCTGGAAAAACCCGGCGACTTCCTGAAAGACAAGCGTATCCGCAACACCATCCTGCGTTACATGCTGCGCGGCCGATCAAGGAACGCCAGCGCCCGCATTGTGAATGGGCCAGACAGGGCCGGAATGCTGGCGGTAATCGCAGATGAGGGGATTAAGCGGGCGGCGGAGTAGTGGGCAGGTAACTCCAATCCCCAGCCGTCACCCCCAGCGAAGGCTGGGGTCCATTTGGCCATCATGCGGGAACACGCCGACTAGTTGATCTTCGAAAATGGCGGGCACCCGCAAGCCGATGAATGGATTCCTGCCGGAGCCCGTCCCTGCGGAGGCAGGGGCAGGAATGACGATGATCAAATTGGATCTAAAGTGTCAAAGTATTTTGACCTATCCCTAAATCAAATCTGGATCTTCGCCTTCTTCCGGTGGGTCCTGGAAGGACAGGTGTACGCCAGGGGCCAGGGATACGTCGATGGTGATGGTTTGCAGTGGCATGTCGTAGTCGGTGGCCACCGTTTCCCAACTGGCGATGCGCAGCAGGGCCGACAGCGATGTGTTGACGATGCGGCTTTCGCTGTGTTCCTTCATCACGGCTTGGGCGGTGTCGCGGTTGAAGTTGGGCAGGATGTGAAAATAGGCGAGCAAACGCGGCGACAGGGTCATCTCCAAATTGATCGCGGCCAGATCAAATCCGGCCTCTTCAAAGACCGGGCGGGCCGCGACCAAGTCGCGTTTTAGGGACATCAGGCCCTCGGGCCCTAGTTTGCGGATATGGAAACCGTCGGGGAGGATGCGCTTGAGGAACTCACCCATCGCAGACGTATTGGCGCGGAACAACGCATAGCCGCTGCGGGTCTTGTCCGAAAAATCGCTGAACGCCATGTTGTTCCCCCTGCCTGCACTATATGGGAGGTGGCCGCCGAATTGAAAGGGTGCCCTGTGGTGCCGACCTTGGGGTTGGACTAATTGGTAAACTGTCCCTGGAGAAGGGCTTACAAAAACACGTCATCCCTGCACCCCGCCTTCGCGGGCACAGGCTCCGGCAGGGATCCATTAAGCCGCAAGGGAAAGCCACGCTGACTGATACAGCCCGTGAAAAATATAGCTCACGCGAGCCGATCAATGGATTCCTGCCTTCGCAGGAATGACGGGGAGGGGGCACGAACGGGATTGGGATTGGGAGCGGGATTGGTTGGGTGCGTTGGCAGCCCTATTCCGCCGGGTGTTTGATCTTGCCCTTGGCGGCCAGGCGTTCGTGGCGGATATGTCGGGCGTGTTGCGGTGAATAGCCCATCAACCGGATCGACGGGCTGAGCATGCCCCCAATGGCAACAATAATCATGAAGGTGCCAGAAACGTAATAGAGCATATCGAGCCCCATGGCATCGATGCCCCAACCCCAGAAGGCCGCTGATATAGGCGCCACGCCCATCATGGCGAACATCATTACGCTCATCATGCGTCCCAGTAGCGAGATGTTCACGCGGGTCTGCATCCAGGTCATGAAGAACACTGATGTGTAGCCCATCAACAGGCCAAAACAGCCGAACAACACCAACACGCTGGACAGGTCTGTAATGAAACCAAGCGACAGCATGGTCAAGCCGCGCAGGGCAGCAATCATCATCATCATCGGGCCGTAAAACGCATTACTGGGTCGTGCAAAAAAGCCTGCGACTATCGACCCGATAACAGCGCCAACCCCGGCGCAGGCACCAAACAAGCCAACAATGGCGGCAGCAGGCAGTTGATACAGGTCAACACGCAAGGTCGCCATCATCGGCTGGCCAACCATGATGTTGCCCATCATGAATAATTGCGACAGGGCGATATAAATGATGAAGGCGCGCAACGGGGCATCGGCCCATACGGCCTCAAAGCCAATCCAGATAGATCGCAACATGCTCTCGTGGCGTTCTATCGGTTCGCTGGGTTTCACGATCACGCGGCTCAGCATGATGGCCGACAAGATAAAAGTGCCCGCGTTAATGATGAAGGCATAACCATAGGCCGACAGTTCTTGCGCCGGGTCGCCGCGCAGGCCCTCGGCGGCCATGATGTCATAGCCTGACAGGAAGGCGATCAGAAACCCGACCACCATGGGGGCAAAGCTTTGCAATACTTGTTGTGCCGTAGTGTTCAGCGCATTGCCCGAGGGCAGGTCTTCCTGGCTTAGCACGCTGGGCATCAGGGTCATTTGCGCGGGAAACAGAAAGGCGCCAACCGTGCCGCCAAGGGTCGCGAGCACATAGACCATCCACATTTCGACAATGCCCATCAACGCCACGGCTGCCAGTGTTATCTGGATGACCGCCATGAGCACGCGGGCCAGCATGACCATTTTGAAGGCCGAAAACCGGTCAATCAACACGCCGCCCATCAGGATAAGGACGACCCGGGGCAGGCCCGATACGGCCATCAATGTGCCCAATTCGCCAGCATCTCCGTCCGTCATGTTGATGATCAGCAGCGGCATCGCGATCATGGCGAACAAATCGCCAAACCAGCTGATATTGCCGGAAATCCAGTATGTCAGGAAGTTTCGGTCTTTCAGTAACGCCAACCGTTCACGCAAACTGCGCTCTTCCGGCATGCCGCCGCCGGTGGGCAGGCCTGTCGGATCATTGGGAGATTGAACGGAAGAAGACATGGGGGTTTTTTACGGGAGTGCGCAACGATGGTCAATCCGCCACACAAGCATCTGTGACTTTTTAATGTAAAGTGTTGTAGTTAGGGCGCGGTTTAGTCCAATGCTCTGTCACCCCAGCGAAGGCTGGGGTCCACTTTCACGCAGGGGAAAGCCATGTCGACTTGTATGGTCATTACAAGTGGCTTGAACACTCGATCCGACAAGTGGATTCCAGCCTGCGCTGGAATGACGAGGGGAGGGTGGGGATGACGGGCTGACATAGGCATTAACAATTCGCCATCACTTCCCTGGCAAAGTCTGCAAACACGTCACGTCGGCGGCCAAAATCTGGCAGCAACACGATCTCCTTCATGCCGTTTTTCTCCATCTCATGCACGCGCTCGATAATCTCGTCGCGGGTGCCGACCATGCCCAGGGTGGTGTGGATCAGGGTGGGCGTGACGAATTTGCGCTCGGCCTCGGTGACAGATGAACAATGGCCTTCGTGCAAAAACTGGTGGCGACGGTCGGCAGGCATGTCGTTTTCAACATGGGTTTTATAGTCTTCCCAAATGTCCCTGATCACCTCGGGAATGAAGTGGTCGGATCCCTGCAGCTGGTACAGCTCGTAATAAAAATGCAGGCTCGACACCACTTGGCCCGCGACTTCCTCAATCACCCGGTCGTCGGTTAACTGGTCGCCCGGTTGCAGCACACAGGCATAGGTCAAGCACGATGTATGAAAGTCGTCGGGCAGGGTACGGCCCGCTGTTTCGGCAGCATCATGGATACGGTCCAGATTGCGGCTGAACGTTTTGGCAGGCTCGTTCCCCGCCGAAATGCGGCCATCGCCATAAGTGCCGGTGGCGGCCAGCGCGCGCGGACCATTGGCGGCGACATAAAGCGGGATGGGGTCATCGAGGTTGAGGCATTCAAGCTGGCGATCGAGGAATTTGATCGGCTGCGCGTCTTGGCCTGGGGGTGCGTAGGCAACTTCTTCACCGCGCAACAGGCCGGTGATGACCCGTAGATGGTCTTGAAAATCGTCTATTTTGATGGGATTTTGGCCCATCACCCGCATCGCTGTGTGGCCCGTGCCCATGGCCAAAAATGTGCGCCCCGGCGCCAATGTGTTGATGCTGGCGATGGAATGGGCGGTGACAGGCGCCATGCGGGTCCCCGCAATGGCAACGCCCGTGCCTAACCTGATACGCGACGTGTGATGCGCGGCCAGCGCCAGCGTGGCGTAACAGTCAGACCAGATCATCTGGCTGTCTGGTGCCCAGCCGCTGTCATAACCAAGGTCTTCCAGAAAGGGGAAAATTTCCCAATCATCGATTTTTGTCGCGACCATCCCGCCGAATTTCATGGCACTTTCCCTCCCAATTTGCCTGGCCTCCCAATTTGTCTGGCCCTCGCAGACTTTTCGTGTCCTGATCCTAGTGTGTTATAATCAGATTGATAGGAGCATACATGCGCGCAACTGCTATCATCATGGCCGGTTTGGTCGCCCTGGTTTTTGGGGGGCAGGCCTGGGCTGCCTCGCAACCAAAGCACCGGCCCCAGGGGCAGGTGATCTGGCTGCAACCGTCACCCGTGATTATGCAGGGCACCATCATGATCGAGACCGGCTTGACCGATCAGGTCATCAAGGGCATGGCCCTGATAGCGGCGGAAATGCAGCGCAATCTGATGCTGTCAGACCAGGCTTCGGCGCGTAATAATCTGTGCGTTGGCCACCTGTTGCTCAAACAATTCGATGCCGCCCTGGATGAATGCAGTGGCGTCATCCGCCTGTGGCCCCGCCTGTGGCAGGCTTATAATAACCGCGCCAACGCCAATATGGCCCTGGGCAATTATGCCGCCGCCATCCCCGACTACGAAAAAGCGGCCGAGTTAAACCCAGAGTCCAACACCGTGCAGGGAAATTTGAACCTAGCAAGAAAGCAACTCTCTGGATTAGTCATCTTTTGAGGCCAAAATTAATTGGGGACAGTGCATAACTAATTTGGCCGTTACCCTGAAATAACAATAGGTTGAGGAATATTAATTATGCACTGTCCCCAATTAATTCTTCGTTGCGGGGCTTGGTGTTTCGCCTACTTATCGTCCGTTTGGGCTAGAAATACCCCTGTCCCCATTGGTCCTTGTGGACGATGTCCTTCAGCGGCCCGCGGCCGACAGGACCGAAATTGCCTTCCGCGTAGCCGATGGGCAGGATTGCAAACGACATGATGCCGGAGGGCAGGCCCAGGATTTTGTCGACGTCCTTGCCAAAGATCATGTGGCGTGATGTCAACGTGGCCCCCAGGCCCAGGCCGCGGGCGGCCAGCAACATGTTTTGTACGGCGGGGTAAATCGAGGCGCCGCTGCCACCATTGGCGCCATTTGGCCCAACATTCAGGCAGGCGACGATCATCAATGGGGCTTCATGGTAGTGGTCGGTCAGATGCTTGGTGGCGGCGACCTGGCGTTCAAACTTGTCGCGGTCCGGCCCTTCATCCATATTTTCGATGATCGATGCGTAATGGGGCCCGACCAATTCGTCATAGGCCTTGGCGTAATAGGTCTGGATCTGCTTTTTGATGGCCGGGTCTTCGACCACAATAAAACCCCAAGCCTGGGCATTGCCGCCATTGGGTGCGGCCTGTCCGGCGCGCAAGATCTGTTCGACCATATCGGCGGGCACTGGGTCAGGCTTTAACCGCCGCATGGCCCGCATGTTGAACAT
>Ga0114949_10001544_pt1 | contig 14029 bp, 12 predicted proteins | sample N074metaG_FD_83505 | JGI IMG/M metagenome (GOLD analysis project Ga0114949, IMG submission 83505) | Deep subsurface microbial communities from Kermadec Trench to uncover new lineages of life (NeLLi) - N074 metaG | ecosystem: Environmental > Aquatic > Marine > Ocean trench > Sediment | place... | reverse complement strand
GACGTATAGGCGATACGCCTGCTTCGCCCTCCGCGCCACGCTTGCTTCGCCGCGCTGCGAACGCTACATCTGAACTGAGCATGCTCTAGCCGATTCCGTACGGAGGTGGGGTTCACGGGTTCGGAGATCTGTGACCCTATCCGCCCGCGGTCGCGGTGGCGAGCCGCTGCGATTCGGGCCCCACGGCGTTCATGATCTCTCGGATCGCTTGCTGATCCTGGGGCGAAGGAAGTCCCCAACCCTCCTGGTAGCCGAAGAGCGTGTCAATGGTCGCGGTGCCGAAACGGCCGTCGAGGATCGCGAAGTGCTCGCTGGTGACCAGAGCGGGGTGTGGCACGCCGCAGGCCAGGCTCAAGCGCAGGAGCTCCTTGCGCAGGGTGATCACGAAATTGGCCAGGCGATCCGACTTGAGCGCCGGGTCGAGGCCGCGCATGAGCCAGCGGTTGTTCGTGGTGACCCCGGTCGGACAGTGGTTCGTGTGGCAGCGCTGGGCCTGAATACACCCGATGGCCAGCATCGCTTCGCGCGCGATGCCGATCAGGTCGCAACCGAGGGCGAAGGCGAAGAGGCCCGTCTCGGGAAAGCCGAGCTTTGCCGATCCGATGAAAACCACCTTCTCGTGCAGACCGGCCTCGGCGAAGGTGCGGTAGACCCGGCTCATGGCCAGCTTGAACGGCAGCGCCACGTGATCGGTGAAGACGAGCGGCCCGGCCCCGGTCCCGCCCTCGCCGCCGTCGACGGTGATGAAATCAACGCCTCGATCCGAGGTGGCCATCAAGCGCGCCAGCTCCACCCAGAAATCCGTCTCGCCGACGGCGGACTTGATGCCCACGGGGAGACCGGTCTCCTGGGCCAGCATCTCCACGAAGTCGAGCATGCTGTCGGCGTCACCGAAGGTCGAGTGCCGGGCGGGACTGATGCAGTCCCGGCCCAGCGGCACCCCGCGGATCTCGGAGAGCTCGCGGGTGAGCTTGACCGCCGGCAGGATCCCGCCCACCCCGGGCTTGGCCCCCTGGCTGAGCTTGATCTCGATAGCGCGGATGGGGTTGGCGTCGACGACCTCGAGAAAACGATCCAGGTCAAAGAGTCCCCGTTCGTCGCGGCAGCCGAAATAGCCGGTGCCGATTTGCCAGATCAGGGCGCCGCCGTGCTGGTGGTGGCGGGAGACGCCGCCTTCGCCGGTATTCTGCAGGCAGTCGGCCATCTTGCAGCCGCGATTGATCGCCTCGACGGCGGCGGCGCTGAGTGAGCCGAAGCTCATGGCGGAGAGATTGACCACCGAGGCGGGGCGGAAGGCCTTGGCGCGGCGGCGGTGAGCGCCGAGCACCTTGGCGGCGGGGATCGGACAAGCTGGGTCGTAACCCGGGTCCGTGGGCAGCCCGGGGTCAAGGGGGAAGGCGGCGTGCTTGATGATGAGGTAGTTGGGCGACAGCTCGAGCTCGTTGTCGGTACCGAAGCCGAAGTAGTTGTTCTCCTTCTTCGACGATGCGTAGATCCACCGCCGCTCATCGCGGCTGAAGGGACGCTCCTCGTTGTTGCTGGTGACGATGTACTGGCGAAGCTCCGGCCCCACCTTTTCGAGCCAGTAACGGAAGTGCCCGATGATCGGAAAATTCCGCAGGATCGCGTGCTTGCGCTGGAGCAGGTCGTAGGTGAGCACCGCGGCCAGGATGAGGGCGATGGCAAGGAGAATCCACATGGCAGAGAAGTTCTCGGTTGTCGGTTTAGCTCCCTTAGTCCCTCGGTCGCTCAGCCGCTCCGTCGCTTCTTCATCCTACGTCAGGCATTCCAGACCCGTCAGCCCCAGCGGCTCCTTGGTGACGAAGGGCTCCGCGGCCCGCGTGCGGATGCGGCTTCCGAAATAGGTGCCCGCCGCGTCGAGCCACTCCACGATCCAGCGGTTGCTCTCGGGGGTGACGAACTGGCTCTCGTAGGCGAGGATCGCCCGGTGCTTGCGGTCCTCGTAGCCGCTGACATCGTAGAGAAAGCTCGGCCGGGGGATCGTCCGCAGGTGGGTGCAGAAGTAATAGAAAAGGTACCGCGGATAGATCGGCTCCCCGGGAAAATCGACCTTGGTCAGCTTGGCGTCGAACCGCGCGTCCTCGACGATCCGGGTGGTGGCGGTGTGGTCGGGATGGGCGTCGGGCAGGTGGGGGGTGAAGACGATCTCGGCCTGATGCTCGCGGATCACGCCCGCGACCCGATGGCGGGCCTCGATGGTGTGCTCGAGCGTGCGGTTGGGCAGATCCAGCCCGCGCCGCGAGACGCCGAGGATCTTGGCGGCCTCGGCCGCCTCCCGGGCCCTCGTCTGCGGATCCCCGTGGGGGGTCGGCTCGCCGTTGGTCATGTCCAGCAGCAGGACGCGATGCCCCTGATCGGCGAGCCGGGCGATGGTGCCGCCCATGCCGAGCTCCTGATCATCCGGATGCGGGCCGACGACGAGGATGTTCATAGAAGAAGTGATCAGTGATCAGTGATCAGTGATCAGGTCAGAAGGGGAGGAAGAAGAGAGTGAGGAGAATAAACGCGCTCCGTGATCGGATCCAAAGGCGACTCGGGATAATAGCGGCGACATGACGCCACGATGACTACCACTCTCGCTGTCTCTTCCTGATCACTGATCACTGATCACTTCCCATCACCGATCACCTCCAGAATCCGCTCGGCCAGCGTGTTCACGTAGAGGCCGAGCTGCTCCGCCAGCTCGTCTCGGCCGGTGGTTCGCGCGTGCTCCCGCTCCAGGGCGTAGCGGCAGAGGTCGGTGAGGTCACGGCGCCGATCGAGCATCCACGCGTCCGGGGGAGGCGGGTGGATCGCCTGGCCCAGGATCGAGACGGCTCCCTGCGGCAGCACGCTCAGGGCGTCGCCCAGAACGAAGGCGAGCCGGCCGACGAGCCTCGCCACCGGGGCGTCGCGGTCGATGCGATCGAGCTGGCGTCGCAAGGCGTCGTCGTCGCCCTCGATCGCCGAGGCGGTGGCGAACTTGAGGCGGTTGGGCAGATCCGACATCGTCCGCCGCAACACGCCCGGCGCCATCTCCCAGGCCGCCCAGCGATTGAGCCCGGTGGCCTCGGCGCCCAGCCGCAACACCTCGACGGTGTCGGACATGGTCTGCGTGAGCCGCGCGAGAAGCCGCAAGCGGTCGGTCGCGTCGCCGCCCGCCTTTCCGGCGGCCCACGCGTCGGCCCACGCCTGCCGTTGATCGTCGAGGGTCGCGACGAGCTGCTCGTGCAGCCCGCCCGTGGCGAGAACCACCTCGGGCTCAGCCTGACGCAGGCTCACTTCGAAGGGCAGGGGATAGAACAGCCGCAGCTGCGCCTCGAACCGATCGAGCTCGCGGATCGCATCCGGCCGGCGGTTCGGGTCGAGCAGCCGGCGGCAGTGCTTGCGGACGACGGCCTCGAACGCGCCCCCCGCGCGGGGGCGGATGAGCCGGATGGTGTCCACCCAGACCGGCACCCGGCGGATGCGCTCCAGGTCCTCGAGGTACTGCTGCTGATCGGCGAGCAGCGTGCCCACCGGCGGGTCCGAGGCAGCGCGGGGATCGGTCGCCAGCGTAACCAGCTCGTCGAGGAGCGTCTTCTCGGCCCGCAGATACGCCCGCTCGAGCGGCCGGTTGATGGTCGCAAGCTCCCGCGGCAGGTCGGCCTTGCCCAGCTCGCGAAATCCGATCATGCGGTCGAGGACGAGGGCGAACCGCGCCAGCGACGCCTTCGGAATCTCCATCGTCGACGCGTCCTGGATCATCGCGCCCGCGGCCCCGAACGCCTCCTTGATCGGCGCCAGGTCCACGCGGTGCCGGGCGAGGTTGGAGATGCGGTCGATGATCGGTTGCAGGGCGGCCAGGCGATCGATCTGGCGACGGCCGCGGTCGCGGGTCTGCTTGTCCTCGAAGAGCGTCACCGCCAGGTGCGTCCGCTCGGCGTAGGCCTCGCGGGACGTCTCGTCGAGCCAGGTCGCCCCCGCCAGCGCGTCGGCCAGGTCGAGCACCTGCTGCACCAGGCGGCGGTAGACCTCGATGTAGGGCTGCCAATCGGGGAAGGCCGCGCCGCGCTCGAGGCGATCGACGATGATCTCGAGCGCGGCGCGGGTCGCGGGGCGCATCGTGGTGGCGCCGAGCCGCCGGCGAAGCTGCTCGAAGGACTCAGGCAGCGGCGCGGTCCCCGCCGCGACCGTGATGCCGGCGGCGGTCATCGCGAACGCAGGGGTGACCGCGCCGGCGGGCACCCAGTGGCTCACGACGGCCGTGTGCTGGATGGCGCCGACCGCATCGGCCAGCGGCGCCAGGACCGCGGCGACGTTGTGGTCCAGATCGGCCGGATCGTCGATGGGTCGAACCACCGGAGCGAGCGCGACCGCGAGGTCGTTGAAGGTCTCGACGGCTCGGACGGCCCGCCGGAATCGATCGGTGGTCGCCGAATCGACGGGCGCGTCGGCGGCGTCGATGCGGCGTCCGAGCTCGACCAGGTTGCGGAGGCTGCCGTCGATTCGGGCCCGCCCTCGGGCCAGCCGGAACCCCGCCACCACCGCGGCGCTCCCCTCGCGACCCGCCTTGTCGCCCGCGCCCAGCAGGTCGGCGGCGATCAGACGGACATTGATCGACGCCCGGTTGACGAGCCGCGCCGACCCGACGGTGCCCGGCTCGGCGCCGATGAGCCGGGCGATCTCGTCTTCGAGGGTGCCGATGAGCGCGGCCGGGTAGCTCGAGGCGTCGAGCGGCGGGGGCTCGACCACCATGGGCAGATCGAGCACCTGCGCCCGGACCGGCGGGGGGTCAGCGGCCGCGATCAGTGCGAGCGTCGCCGCGGCGGTCCAGCACGTCCGCATAGATCGACTCCAACTGCTCGACCATCGTGGCCGCGGCGAACCGGACCTCACAGAGATCGCGGCCGCGGCGACCCATGGCGGCCCGCTCCTTTGGGTGGTCCATCATCCACTGCACGGCTCGGCGCAGGCCGGCCAGGTCGCCCGGGGCCACGAGGCGTCCGATGGCTCCATCTGGGCACACCTCCCTGGCGCCGTCGACATCATACACGATGACCGCCACCCCACTGAGCAGTGCCTGCGGCACGCTGCGGGGCAGGCCCTCGCGGTAGCTCGGGTGCGCCAGCGCATCCATCGCTTGCAGGTACCGGGGAATCTCGCGCGGCTCCACCAGGCCGGAAACCGTGACGCGATCGGCCAGCCGCAGCTTGCCGACGCGGTCGAGGAGGCGGTCGTGCCACCAGCCGTCACCGACCCACAGGAGCTTGAGGTTCGGCCGCTCCCGCATGAGCGGCCCCAGCGCATCGAGCAGGTCGTCGTGACCCTTCAGCTCGGCGAGTCGCGAGATGGTGCCGAGCACGAAGTCGTCCTCGGCGTAGCCCAGCTCGGCGCGGGCCTGGGCCCGCGACCAGGCGGGGTTGACGAACTGATCGACCTCCATGCCGGAGTAGACGATCCGGTACTGCTCCGGGCGCCCCACGCCCGCGGCCAGGGCCTGGTCGCGCATGGCCTCGGCCACGGCGACGATCGCGTGACAGCGCTTCGCCGCGACGCGCTCGGCGGCGATATAGACGGCGTTGCGCAGCTTCGACTGGTAGGGATGAAACGGCAGGCCGTGGATGGTGTGGATGATGCACGGAGTGGCTTGCTTCCACGCCGCCATCCGGCCGAGGACGCCGGCCTTGGAGGAGTGGGTGTGGACGACGTCGGGCTTGAAGTCGCCGATCATGCGGCGAAGCTCGCGGTAGGCCCGGAGGTCGCCGATCGGCGCCAGGTCGCGGACGAGGTGGGGCACCTCCACCGTCTCGATGCCTGCGTGTCGGCGGGCCCGCTCGAGCAACGACCCCTCGGGCCCGTAGATCGGACCGTAGAGCAGGCGGACCGCATGTCCCCGCTCGGCTTGGCCTTCACAGTAGAGAATCGTGTTCTCCTGCGACCCGCCGAGAATCAAGCGCGTCGAGATGTGGAGAATTCGAAGAGAGTTCATCAGCGATCAGTGATCAGTGATCAGCTTCCAGAGCTCCGGATTCGGGGACGGAATCTTCGATCGAGCGAAGCAGCTCGTAGACGATCGTATCGGTGTTGCGCGCCGGCGAGCAGCAGGGATACTCCGCTACGGCCGCCTGATCGCTGATCACTGATCACTGATCACTTCCCATATCGCACCCACATCAGAAACAGCCCCTCGGGCGGCAGCGTGGGGCCGGCGGCGCGGCGGTCGGTGGCGGCGAGGATGTCGGCGACCGCTTCCGGTTCGGTCTTGCCGCGGCCGACGTTGGCCAGCGTGCCGGCGATGATGCGAACCATGTTGTAGAGGAACCCGTCGCCGGAGACGTCGAGCCGACAGCGGCGGGGGCCGGTGGTGGTGACCGAGCAGTCGTGGATCGTGCGGACGGTGCTCTGGCGGTTGTGATGGACGCGGGTGAAGCTCGTGAAGTCGTGCCGACCGATGAGCCGCCGGGCGGCCTCGTTCATCCGATCGGGATCGAGCCGGTAGGGCGTCCAATACGTGATGTGCCGGTCGAAGAGGGGCCGGGCGGCGCCGTGGCCGCAGGCGTGGGCGATGCGGTAGCGGTACCCCTTGGCGATCGCGTCGCTGATCGGGCTGAAGCCGGCGTCGGCGATCGTGACCCGCCGCACCCGCACGTCGTCGGGCAGGTGGGCGTTGATGGCCCCGGCGAGCCGCTCGGTCGCGATTCTTGGGCGCGCGGTGGTGCTGAAGGCCGCCACCTGAGCGCGGGCGTGGACCCCGGCGTCGGTGCGCGAGGCGCCCAGGACGCTGACGGGCTCGCTCAGGGTCTCCATCACCGCCTGCTCGAGGACGCCCTGCACGGTCCGCAGCGGGGGGTGGTCGGGCGGATGCTGCTTCTGCCAGCCGTGGAAGCCGGTCCCGTCGTACGCCACGATCAGCTTGTAGCGGGGCATGGCCCAAATCGTATCTGGGCGTGCGCGATTCTGCACTTCGATGTCATCGAGCAGTAGAGCAGTAGACAGCAGGCGAGCAACGGTTCTTCCCTCTTTCTACTGCTCTACTGCTCGCCTGCTCTAGATGACGGTGCACAATCGTGCACGGTCATCTCGCGGCACATCCCCCGGGCCTCGAAGTAACCCATCGCCTCCTCCACGCTTTGGAAGATCTTCGTCGCCGTCTCGGTGATGAAGGGCGAGGGCGCCTTGCGGGGCTTCCAGACCACGTAGACCTCCTTGGTGTGCTCGAAGGCGTGCTGGAGCTCGCGTTCGACCCCGCTCGAGAGGCCGGGCTGGCCCCCCGGCAGCTCGGGCACGAGCGAGCAGATCATGTCCGACTGGTCGATGAGCTTGAAGTCGCGCATGTAGATCTGACCGTCGATGTCGCCGGCGATGTCGAGCACCTCGCGCACCGAGGCGCGGATGGGCGGCCGGCCGGGGCCGCGGTCCTCCACCTCGACCCAGTCCAGGCCTTCCTTGGCGGCACCAATCGCCCGCTCCAGCAGCAGCTTCTCGTCGACGTCGCCCGGGTCGAAGGTGATGAAATGCCTGGCGAGCACCGCGCGGAACCGGTCGATCTCGGCCCGCACCTCTGGCAGATCCATCACATGGCTCATGGGAAAGCTCGGGTAGACCTTGGGCATCCGAGGCTGCGTGATCAGCCGCAGGCAGGTCTCGATGGTGTCCTGCGTACGGCCCCGGCTGAGGATGTAGAACCGGGTCTCGCCGTCCATCGCCTGGGCGAGAAGCTCCGTGGCCAGGATCTCCTCCTCCCGCCACACCATGCAGTCCTTGAGGGTCGCGTCGACGTCATGCTCGGCGTGGAGGCGATGGTGGACGATCTCGATGTTGTCCACGAGGCAAATGAACATGTCCGGGGCGAGCATGCGCACCTGGTCGAAGTCGAGCGCGCCGAAGAGCCCGTGCCGCCAGCGGAAGGTGGCGTGGGTGTTGACGATGATGTCGGGATGATCCTGCGCCGGAGTGGTCCCGGCAATGATGTCCTTGAAGACGGCTCGCCGCAGCGCCTTGAGACGGCTCAGCGAGAGGTCGAGGATCCGCCCTGGACGGACGTCGGGGTCCTCGGCGTACATGCGGTCGCCCACGTGGAAGACCTCCAACCGGCGGCCGCGCTGCCCGGCGAGATGAGCCACCGATTCCAGGTACGGCTTCTTGTTCATGCCGATCTGGCCGGTGATCAGAGCCCGCATAGGAGTCCTCCGGCGGAGTGTCCGCCGGGGGAGTGTAGGGGACGAGGGACGGGGGACGGGGGACGAGGGACGAGGGACGAGGGACGAGGGAAGAACGCGGAGGCCGGCTCTGGTCAATCGTGACGAGTCTCTCTTTTTCTTTTCCGGCCTCGTCCCTCGTTCCTCGTCCCTTCCTCATGGCTCATGGCTCATGGCTTCCCCCTCCAGGCCTTCAAGCCTTCTTCTTCCGGAACCTCCTCAGCCACGCGGCCCGGGCTCGGGGGAACCTCTTGTGGTGGGCCCGGTATCGACCGAACCAGCCGAGCGCGAGCAGGAGCAGCAGGACGAGCATCACCGTGCCCACGAGGGTTTGAATGAGCCGGGCGGTGTTCTCGGCGCCCACGCCCCGGGCGATCAGCATGCCGACGCCGAGCTGGAAGGGGACGGTCGCCAGGGCGCACGAGCACTCCGCCACGGCGAACTTCCAGAGGGGCAGGTGGAGCATTCCGCTCATGGTGATGGCCGGGGTGCGGCTGCCGGGAATGAACCGGGACATGACGATCACCCACGTGCCGCGCCGCTCGATCTGGTGCTTGGCCTCCAGCAGCCGTCGCGGGTGGAGGAACCGCTTGAACCATCGCTGGTGCAGGAGCGGGGTTCCGTAGCGGCGGCAGATGCTGAACCACAACAGGTCGCTGGCGACCACGCCCAGGTAAGCCGAGACGGCGGTCGAGAAGAGATCGAGCCTGTCGTGGCCCACCAGGACGCCGGCGGGGATGACGATGACGTCCTCGCCGAGCGGAATCCCGACCCCGCTGAGAAGAAGCAGCAGGAACACGGCGAAGGGGCCGTAGGCGTTGAGCAGGTTGGCGCAGACCTCGTCCATAGGTCGGCTCGCGCGGCGCCGGGGGTGGCTGAGTGTATTCTGATTTCTCCGCGTGGTGGGGGGAGGCGGTGAATCGGCGGCGAGCGACCAACCCGTGCCCGACAGGATCATCTGTGCCCCGGACAGCTTCAAGGGGTCGCTTTCGGCCGTGGCGGCGGCGGCGGCGATGGCCGAGGGCATTGCGCGGGCCGGATCGGCCGTGGTATGCGATCAGTGCCCGGTGGCCGACGGCGGCGAGGGCACCCTCGACGCGCTGATTCGGGCGATGGGGGGGAGAATCGAGCGGGCCACGGTGCTCGGGCCGCTCGGGGCGCCGGTCGAGGCGCGGTTCGGGATCGCCCCCGACGGTAGGACCGCGGTGGTGGAGCTGGCCGAGGCGTCGGGCCTGGCCCTGATCCCGCCGGGCCGCCGCGATCCGACGGCCACCACCACCTTCGGCACCGGGCAGCTCATCCGCCGCGCCTTCGAGGGCGGCTGCGAGACGGTGATCGTGGGCATCGGCGGCAGCGGCACCATCGACGGCGGCACGGGCCTGGCACAGGCGCTCGGCGTGCGGTTCTTCGACCGCCGCGGCCACCAGCTCGAGGCGCCGCTCACCGGCGGCCGGCTCGCCGAGGTGGCCCGGTACGAGCTTCCGCGGCGCGGGCCCCGCATTCGTGTTGCCAATGACGTGACGAACCCGCTCTGCGGGCCCGACGGGGCGGCGGCGGTCTACGGCCCGCAGAAGGGGGCCACCGCCAGGCAGGTCGAGCAGCTCGACTCAGGGTTGGCCCACCTCGCCTCCCTCGGATCGGTCGACCCCACCACGCCCGGCGCCGGCGCCGCCGGCGGGGCCGGGTTCGGTTTGATGGCGTTCTGCGGCGCGAGGCTGGAGCGGGGCATCGACCTCGTGCTCGCGGCCGTGGATTTCGCGGGCCGCTGCGGGGACGCCCGGCTCGTCCTGACCGGCGAAGGCTGTCTCGACGCCCAGTCCCTGGCCGGCAAGGCGACCCTGGGCGTGGCGGCGGCGGCGAGCCGCCGCGGCGTGCCGACGATCGCCATCGTGGGCCGCACCGGGCCGGGCGCCGAGGCGTGCCTCGACCCGGCGCAGGGCGGATCGCTCGCGAGCTACGTTAGCCTCACCAACCGCTTCGGCCTCGAGCGCGCGATGAAAGACACCGCCGCCCTCGTCGCGCAAGTGGCTGAAGAAGTGATTGGAAGAAGTGAACAGTGATCAGTGATCAGTGATCAGGAAGAGGGGCGCGAAGGCGCGGACGACGCTCTTCCTCATGCTGATCACTGATCACTGATCACTGTTCACTCTCTTAGAGCACCACCACCTCGCCGGGGGCGATGGATGGGGGCAGGTTCACGCGGGCCAGATCGGACGCCTCCAGCGCGGTGATCGGGCTGATCTCGATGGCCGCGTCGACGTGACCGTCGGCGGTGCGGGGGATCTTCACCCCGTGGGCTTCCAGCCAGCCGCCATGGCGGTCGGACTGGAGCTGGTGCGAGGTGGCCGGTGAATCGACGCCGGTCGCGTTCTTGATCGGCGCGAACTCCTCGGTGCGTTTCGTCTCGTAGACGATCGACGACTCGGCGAGCGGCAGGGCGTCGAAGACGAAGGCCTCGAGCTTCACCGCGTTGGGGGCGTCGGGCCGCACGAGCTCGCCGCTGTCCGGATCGACGTAGGGCACCACCTTCTCGGCGCGATGATACGGCAGGGCGAACCGCTTCGGATCGTCGGTGAGGCGCTCGACGAACTTCACGCTCACGAGGTGGACCGCGATCGAGCCGGCGCCGAAGCGCAGCCGGCCCGCCGCGTCCTGCTCGCGCGCCAGCTCCGGCGGGAGATCGGAGTACTCGATGACCACCGTCCGGCCCCCGCTACGGCAGAAGACGCCGACCTGCTCGTCGTGAGCGGCCTTGGGGACCATCTTGCTGGAAATTTCCGCCGAACTGTCCGGGGCGGCGGCGTGCAGACCGAGAAAGTGCAGATCGACGATGTGGACGAGCGGGTTGTCGACCTGGAAGTAGCTGATGTGCTCGATGCCGCGGCCGGTCATGTCCTCGAGGGCCCCGCTGGCCCGCAGGGCCCGCAGCGCCCCGCCGTGACCGTCGGGGTTGGTGGCCACCTGGTACTTCGAGGCGAGCAGGAGCTTGCCGGTCCGCGCGTCGATCGAGGGGAGGACCGCCTGCGGGAAGAGGAACATGTTCTTGCGGATGAGCCCGAAGTTGTTGTTGTCCTGGAAGAACGCGCGGGTCTCGGTGTCGTTGAGGGGGCTGGTCATGATGTACCAGGGGATGACCACGCCGTACCGGTCCTGGTTGGCCCGGATCTGCTCGGCAATGACTCGAAAGAGTGGCTTGCCGGTCACCACGGTGGCCGGATACGTGCCCTTGGGGCCGCCCCACCCGAGCCGTGTGCCCTGGCCGCCGGCGACGGTGAAGGCGGCCACCTTGCCCTGGCGGATCAGGGTCTCGCCGTGACTGCGGTGGTGGCCCAGCGCCTCACCACCCGCCGAGTGGTGGGGGTGGTACGGCGCCGGCTCGAGGTCGGACGGCGGACCGGCCGAGGGATCGAGGCTCGCAGATTGCTTGAACAAGATCTCGAGGGCGGGGAGGTCGATCTGCTGAAGCTGATGGAGCAGTTGGGCCTGTCGGGGCCCGTCGAGCTCGCCGTGGAAGGCAAGCAGGTGCTCCTGGCCGTGCGCCTGGAGCGTCGAGCGAATGGAGGTGAGCCGGTCAGACATGGGAAGAAGAAGTGACCAAGTGACGGAGTGACGCAGTGACCAAGTGATGGAAGCGGGGGCCCTCTTCCGTTCGCCCATCACTCATCGCGCATGGCGCATGGCGCATCACTTCTTCAGCTCCTGATCGCTGATCACTGATCACTGATCACTTCTTCAGATCCGGCAGCGTCGGCGAGGTCCAGCCGGCCGGGAGGTGCCGCACGATCTGGCCGGTCTCCAGGTAGATGACCTGCTCGCAGATATTCGTGCAGTGGTCGGCGATGCGCTCCAGGGCCTTGGTCACCGAGTGGAGCCGGAACGCGAACGCCGCACTGAACTCGCCTGAGGCGACCTTCTCCTGGGCCTTGAGCACGATCTCGCGCTTGAACCGATCGACGGTATCGTCGAAGCCGAGCACCTGCCGAGCGAGGTGGGTGTTGAGGTTGGCCAGGGACTGGTTCGCGTCACGGAGCATGCCGATCACGCTGTTGGCCATGACCCGGAAGGTCGCGGGCACGCGCTCCGTCAGCTCGCCGTAGTCCAGGACCACCTCGGCGATGTTGACCGCGCAGTCAGCGATCCGCTCCAGCTCGTTGTTGATCTTCACGATGGTCAGGACGGAGCGGATCTGGTGCTCGTCCGTCTCACCCATGGCCAGGAGCGGGATCGACGCCCGCTCGATCTCGATGTCCACCTGGTCGATGGCCGAGTCGCCCTGGAGCACCCCGGTGGCCTTGTCCTGATCGAGCTCGAAGTAGCACTCGACTGCCCGAAGGGTCAGTTCGAGCACGCGCTCGCCCTGGGTGACGAGGTCGTTCTTGAGCTGCGCGAGCTTCTTGTCAAAGGGCGTCACGTCTCGCTCTCGCCGGGACTGCGGCAACCGCCGAGTATAGCCTGCTCGCTCGCCGATCACCACGCGCGGCCCGTGTCCGAGGCACCGCGGGCGGGTTGTGAAGCCTCACCGGCTCGTCTACGCTCACCGATGATGGTTCAGCTGAGCGTCAACATCGACCACGTGGCCACGGTCCGCCAGGCCCGCCAGACGTATGAGCCCGACCCGGTCTGGGCGGCGACGGAGGCCCAGCTCGGGGGCGCCGACGGCATCACTGTCCACCTCCGCGAAGATCGACGGCACATCCAGGATGACGACGTCCGCCGGCTGCGAGACCTCGTGCACGTCACGCTCAACCTGGAAATGGCTGCCACCGCCCAGATGGTGGCGATCGCCCGCCAGGTCGAGCCGCACATGGTCATGCTGGTGCCGGAGGGCCGCCAGGAGATCACCACCGAGGGGGGCCTCGACGTCGCCGGCCGCAGCGACCGGCTGGGGGCGGTCGTCAGGGAGCTGACCGGCGCGGGGCTGAGGACCAGCGCGTTCATCGACGCCGAGCCGCCGCAGATCGAGGCGGCGGCCGCGTGCGGCTTCTCGGTGTGCGAAGTCCACACCGGCCCCTACGCCCACGCCTTTTGGAGCGGGGGACGTGACGCCCAGAGCCCGGCTGTGTTCGAGGAGCTGGCCAAGATCCGGCGGGCCGGTGAGCTCATTCGTCAAGCCGGCATGCGGTTCAACGCCGGCCACGGGCTTACCTACGCCAACGTGGGGCCGGTGGCCGCGCTGCCGGGGGTCCGTGAGCTTCATATCGGCCACTCGATCGTCAGCCGGGCGGTCTTGATCGGCATGCGGGAGGCGGTGGCCCAGATGAAGCACCTCATCCATGACGCGCTCGTCATCGGGACCCAGGCGGAACCCGAGCCATGACCATTCTGCGCGGAGCTTTGACCGCCCTGATCGCCCCGTTTCGCGTCGACGGCGGCGCCGTCGACCTCGGTCGGCTCCGGGAGAAGATCTACGTCCAGGCTGCGGCGGGGGTTGCCGGCGTCGTCGCGGGGACCACCGGCGTGGCGCCGGCCCTCGGGCAGAACGACGCATGAGCTCGCCCCCCGCCCAACCGAACCTCCCCTACCGGCTCGCCGTCCTCTGCTACCTCTACGATGACGCCAACAGCGTGCTGCTGCTGCACCGGCGCCAGGAACCGAACATCGGCATGTACTCCCCGGTGGGGGGCAAGATCGACCTCGCCTCCGGCGAAGGCCCCCACGAGTGCGCGGTCCGGGAGATCCGCGAGGAGACGGGGGTGGCGCTGAGCCGCGAGGACGTGCGGCTGATCGGCATCGTCTCGGAGCGGGCCTACGAAGGGCAGGCCCACTGGCTCATCTTCCTCTTCGAGGTGGCGCGGACGGTGCGACGCGACGAGCTGCACTGGAGCGAGTTCAGCGAGGGCCGGCTGGAG
>Ga0114949_10001543_pt1 | contig 14033 bp, 14 predicted proteins | sample N074metaG_FD_83505 | JGI IMG/M metagenome (GOLD analysis project Ga0114949, IMG submission 83505) | Deep subsurface microbial communities from Kermadec Trench to uncover new lineages of life (NeLLi) - N074 metaG | ecosystem: Environmental > Aquatic > Marine > Ocean trench > Sediment | place... | reverse complement strand
CGTGTCCCGATGTCCGTGACGACGTCGAAATCGGCCCGGGCCAAGGCTTTCGTCCGAAATCTCGAAAATTAAACCGGACAGCAGTGGGTCAAGCCCGAGAACGACGGGGTTTTGGAAGGCGATCGGGCTCGCTTCAGCCCGGCGTCGTCGCCGACATCTCCGGCGGTTTCAGGAAATCGAGATCGCACCCCGCGTCCGCTTGCTCGACGTGGTTGAGATAAAGGCGAAGGTAGCCGCGCTCGGCGCCGGGGTGCGGCGGCGGCGGGGTCCATGCGGCGCGGCGGCGCGCGATCTCGTCGTCGGCGACCACCATGTCGAGGCGGCGGCCGGGCACGTCGAGGCGGATACGGTCGCCGTTTCGGACCAAACCCAAGGGGCCGCCCACGGCCGCCTCGGGACAGCAATGCAGCACGATGGCGCCGAACGCGGTGCCGCTCATGCGCGCGTCCGACAGGCGCACCATGTCCTTGACCCCGGCCTGGGCCAACTTGCGCGGGATCGGGATGTAGCCCGATTCCGGCATGCCCGGCGCGCCCTTGGGCCCGGCGTTGCGCAGCACCAGCACGTCGTCGGGCGCCACGTCGAGGTCCGGGTCGTCGATCCGCGCCGCCATGTCGGCGAGCGAGTCGAACACCACCGCGCGGCCCTCGTGCGTCATCAGTTCGGGACTGGCGGCCGATTGCTTGATGATCGCGCTGTCGGGCGCCAGGTTGCCGCGCAGCACGGCGATGCCGCCCTCGGCGGTCAGCGGCTGGGCGAACGGCCGCACCACGTCCTGGTCCCACGGCGCCGGCGCGCCGTCCAGTTCCTCGCCCAGGGTGCGTCCCGTTACCGTCAGGCAGTCCAGGTTCAGCAAGGGGCGCAACTCACGCAGGATCGGCGCCAGCCCGCCGGCCTTGTGCAGGTCCTCCATGTAATGGGCGCCGGACGGCTTGAGATCGACCAGCACCGGGGTCTCGCGGCTCATGCGGTCGAAGGCGTCGAGATCGACGCTTATGCCGCATCGCCCGGCCACGGCGGTCATGTGCACCAGCCCGTTGGTCGAACCGCCGGTGGCCAGCAGCACGCGAAACGCGTTGGCGAAGGCGTCCGGGGTCATGATTTTGTCGGGCGTCAAACCTTCTTCGGCCAGCGCCACGGCGCGCGCGCCGGTGGCCTCGGCCAGGCGCAGGCGGTCGGCGTGGACAGCCGGCACGGCCGCGCCGCCGGGCAGCATCATGCCCAGCGCCTCGGTCATCAGCGCCATGGTGCTGGCGGTGCCCATCACCATGCAGGTGCCCGCCGTGGTCGATAGCTGGCCGCCGACCTCGGCGATGTCGTTGTCGTCGATCTCGCCGGCGCGGTAGCGCGCCCATTGACGGCGGCAGTCGGTGCAGGCGCCCAGCCGCTCGCCGCGCCAGCTTCCCGTCATCATCGGCCCCGTGACCAGAGAGATGGCGGGAAGGCCCGCGCTGGCGGCGGCCATGAGCTGGGCGGGAACGGTCTTGTCGCAGCCGCCGACCAGCACCGCCACGTCCATCGGCTGGGCGCGGATCATCTCCTCGGTGTCGATCGCCATCAGGTTGCGGAACAACATGCTGGTCGGGTTGAGAAACGGCTCGCCCAACGAGATGGTGGGAAAGTCGACCGGCAGGCCGCCGGCGAACATCACCCCGCGCTTCACCGCCTCGACCAGTTCCGGGACCGTGCGGTGACAGTTGTTGAAGCCGCTGGCGGTATTGGCGATGCCGATCACCGGCCGCTCCAGGTCGGATTCCGAATAGCCCATGGAGCGCGCGAAGCTGTTGCGTAGGAACGCCGAAAAGCCCGCGTCGCCGTAATGGGTCAGGCCGCGGCGCATGCCTTTGTCGCGGGTGGTCACGGCTCGACGGTCTTCCAATAAGTGTCCTTGGTGACAACCTTGCCGTCGCGAAAGCGCCACAGGTCGCAGCCCAGCAGGTTGATTTTCGAGCCGTCGGGAAGCGTGCCCCGGACGGTCCATTCGGAGGCCGCGCGGTCGCCGGAAATCCAATGGCGCATGTCGTCCCAACGCATGTCCGTGATCACCTTGAAACGCGCGCGCAGCACGTCGCCGATTTCCTGCTTGCCGACGCAACGCCGCCCGGCCGGCGCGTCCGGCCCCCGCGCCATCAGCCATTCGCAGTCGTCAGTGAAGAACGACAAAATCGCGTCGACGTCCTGGCGGTTGAACGCGTCCTGAATGGCGTCGAGCAGTTCTATCGTGACCCCGTTGTTGCTCATTCCTCTTCACCGGCGGCGATGCGCGCTTCCCAGGCTTCGTAGTCGAGATCGGGCTCGTGGACGGCGCGAATCTGGGCCAGTTCGCGGCCCTTCAACAGGGCGACCAGGGAGTCGTTATAGGGCGTGGCGATGCCCAGCGCCTTGGCCTCGCGCACCAGCGCCACGTTCAGCGCCTCGATTTCGGTGCGCCGCCCGGCGGTGACGTGCTGGAGCATCGACGGCCGGTTGAGCTTGGCGCGGCATCCCGCCTTGATCCGCGCCACGATGTCCGGGTCGGGCAACGCGATGCCCTTGGCGTCGATCACCGCCATCACTTCGTCGAGAACGCGGTCTTGGAAGGCGTCGATCTCAGGCACGCGGACAAATTCGGCGGGGCGCAGCCCCGTGGTCGCGGCGATGGCGTTGGCGCCGCAATTGACCACGAATTTCTGCCAGATCACCCCCATGATGTCGGGCGCCAGGGCGACCTTGAAGCCGGCATCCTCGAGCGCCGCGGCCAGCGACTTCGCGCGCGCGCTCTCGGTCCCATCGAATTCGCCCAGCTTGGTCAACCCCATGTGGGTCAGGCTGACATGGCCCGGCCCCAGGGTCGCGGCGCTGCACATGGAGGAGCCGCCGAGCACGCGGTCCGCGCCGATCACCGATTGCAGCGTCTCGACATTGCCGATGCCGTTCTGGAAGGTAATGGCGAAGCCGTCCGCGCCGATCAGACCTTTCGCGGTCTCGGCCCCCGCCCGGGTGTTGTTGGCGTCGGTGAACACGATCGCCACATCGGCGCGCTCGCCGTCCCTAGGCACTGTCGCGGCCGGGCAGGACACGCGGTGCTCGCCGAGCGCCCCATCGACCTGTAGTCCCGAATCATTGATCGCCGCCACATGGTCGGCCCACGTGTCGATCAGACTCACGTCGTGGCCCGCCACGGACAACAGGCCGCCAAAGCTTCCGCCCATGGCGCCGGCGCCCACAAAAGCGATCTTCATCCCGTCCTCCCCCGATCCGCCTCCCGCGAACGCGCAACATAACCCATGCCAACGCCGCCGGCACACCAAACTCGCCCGTTCTCCGGAAGCAGAAATAGCGCGGGACGCTCAGTCCTGGCGCGCTAGCCAGGCCTCGACTTCGTGGCGCTGGATCTTGCCGGTGGTGCCGCGCGGCAGGTCGGCGAGGGCGACGAAGCGGATTTCCTTGGGCCGCTTGTAGCCGGCCAGGCGTCCGCGGCAGCGCGCTTCCAGCATCTCGGCGCTGAGCGAGTCGTCGGTGCGCGCCACCACCGCGACCGGCACCTCGCCCCATGTCTCGTCCGCCCGGCGCACCACCACGGCGTCGGCGACGCGCGGGTCTTCCAGCAGCACGCGCTCGATCTCGGCCGGGTAGATGTTCTCGCCGCCCGACTTGATGAGATATTTGGCGCGATCGACGAAATCCAGGCTTCCGTCCGGGTTGCGGCGGAACATGTCGCCCATGTGGAACCAGCCGCCCCGGAACTCGCGCGCGTTGGCCTCGTCCGCGCGCCAGTAGCCGCTGAACAGGGTCGGCCCGCGGATCGCCAACTCGCCCGTCGCGCCGTCGGCCACGTCGTTGTCGTCTTCGTCGACGAGCCGTACCTCGCAATACGAACTTTGTTGCTTGGACAATGAATCCGGGACCACGCCGGGCGGGATCAACGCGCCCGAGGCCGGCGGAATGCCGGTTTCCGTGGAGCCGAAGCTGTTGAGAAATGGCGTGTCCAGCAATCGCGTCACCTCGCCGATCTGGCGCGGCGGGATCAGGTCCGCCATGGCGCCGATCATCTTGAGTCCGGCCGGCGTCACCGGCGCGGCCCCGAGGCGCTCGATCAGCCGCTCGACCACGCCGGGCATCAGCACCAGCCAGCCGACCTTCTCGCGCGCGACGATGGGCATCAGGGCGTCCAGGTCGAAGCCGTCGATCTGGTACACCGTGCCGCCGATCAGCAGCGTGCCGATCGCCAAGTCGGTGGACGCCATGTGGAACATCGGCGCCCACGCCGGGAAGCAGTCACCGCCGGTAATGCCGTAATCGGCGCAGAACACCAACACGCGAAACAGGAAAGCCCGATGAGAGACCACCGCGCCCTTGGGCCGCCCGGTGGTGCCGCTGGTGTAAAGAATGACCAGCCCGTCCTCGGGCTGCGCCGCGTCCGGCGGCTCGGCGTCGGAAGCCTCGTCGAGGGCGGCCTCATACGGCGCGCCCAGTTCGATGACCTCGCCCATGCCGTGGTCGATCTTGGCCAGGGCGGCGGCGAAACGGGGCGATACCACGCCGATCCCGGGCGCGGTCAGCTCCACGCAGTAGTCGAGCTCGTCCGCCGCCAGGCGCCAATTCAACGCGGCCACGATGGCGCCCAGCTTGGCGCAGGCGAACTCGACCTCGACATATTCGGCGCGGTTCTCCGACAGCATGGCGACCCGGTCGCCGCGGCCCACGCCGCGCGCGGCCAGCGCGTTGGCCAACCGGTTGACGCGGCGGTTGAAGGCGCCGTAAGTCCAGCGGACCCGGCCGTCCACCACCGCGATGGCGTCGGGCCGGATGCGCGCCTGCTGGCGCAGCAGGCCGCCGACGGTGGCGTGGGACGCCGCTTGGGTGACATCGGTCATGGCGGCCAAGGCATAACGCCCGGCGTGGCGGCCGTCAAAGCCTCCGCGAGCCGCCATAATCGCCCCCTCCCCCCTCGCGGCAGGGCAATCGCTTATGACCCAAACAGGCGTTTCGCCCGTCGCCGTGGAACGGCCTCTATGTTTCGCGTCACCCCGGACCTGATCCGGGGTCCATCTCTCCAGTGGCAGGCATGGACCCCGGCTCTCCGCGTTCGCTCCGGCCGGGGTGACGGCGAGTGAAACGGCGGGGAGGGGGGAGGGGGGAATTACGGCGCGCCGCGCGCCTCACTTCAGCGGCACCTTGAGGTCCATGGGCAGGGTGGGGTCGGCGGACCATTCGGCCAGGGAGCCGTCGTAAAGGCGGGCGGCCGTGTTGCCCATCAGCTCGTGGGCCACGAACCAGCCCAGGGAACTTTCCAGCCCGGCGTTGCAGAAGAAAATCGTCTCGCCGCTTGCGGGCACGCCGGCGGCGGCGAACAGGGTTTTCAGAGTCTCGAGGGAGCGGAACCACAGACTGCCGGCCTCGGTGATCCAGCTCATCGGCATGTTGCGCGCGCCGGCGATGGTGCCGGGGCGGGCCAGAATTGGTTCGGTATTGACGCCCAGGTAATGGTCGTGGCCGCGCATATCGACCAGTGGCGCGCCGCGCGCCCGCGCCGCTTGCACGGCCTCGCGCGGCGCCAGGATGTCGGGGCGCGGGCGGGCCCGGAAGGTCTTGGGCGTGGGCGCGCGCGGGCCGGTATCGAAATCGGCGTCCCACTCGGCGGCCCAGGCCTGTTGGCCGCCGTCGAGGATCGACACCCGGTCGTGGCCGAGATAGCGCAAGGTCAGATAGGCGCCGGCGGCTTCCGCCGCGTCGAACGGGTCGGTGCCGGCGTTGGTGATCACCACGTGGCTGTCGTTGTCGATTCCGAGGCCGCCGATCAGCGCTTCCAGGTGCGCCACCGGGGGCATCTTTTTGGCGATTCCGCCGATATCGATGCGCCAGCCGTCGCCGTAATAGTTGCTGTTGACGGCGCAGGGGATGTGTCCCGCCTGGTAGTTGGCGGGCGAGCGGCGCAGGTCCAACACCACCAGGCCCGGCGCGCAAACGCGCGATTTGAGCCACGCCACGTCGACCAGGGGACGGCGCTCCGCCGCCCCGGATATCTCTCCGGCGGTGGCAAAAAAGATGAACGATATCAATATAATGCGATACATCAGTCGGCGTGTCCGCGGCGCTTTTCCGCCCTCGTATAAGCAAAATCGATCCGCACTATAGCTTTCGTTCCGGGGCCGCGGGTTTCTATGTATCGGGTGGCCGGCTTCGCCGTCGCGGCGGCGCCGGTCGTATCGTGTACAACGTCGAAAATGGAGCCCTTCGACATGTGGACAACTCCTATCGTACGTGAGATTGCCGTTGGCCTGGAAATCAACTGTTACGCCTGCGCCGACCTGTAATCCGCGATCGGGTTTCGATCGGGATTCGGTCCGCGCCGGCCGCCGCCCGCGCGCAAGCGTGGAGGTTGGGACATGAGAGTCCGTGTTCTGGGTTCGGCCGCCGGCGGGGGCTACCCGCAGTGGAACTGTAACCACCCGAACAGCCGCCGCGCCCGCGATCCGAACGACGCGGCGGCCGTCCAACGCACCCAGTCGTCCATCGCGGTCAGCAATGACGGCGAACACTGGTTCCTGTTCAACGCCTCGCCGGACCTGCGCAAGCAGATCAACGACAACGACGTTCTGCACCCCAAGGCGGACTTGCGCCACAGCCCGATCCAGGGCGTGGTGCTGACCAACGCCGACGTCGACCACATCGCCGGTCTGTTGAACCTGCGCGAATCCCACCCCTTGCGGATTTACGCCACCGGCAAGGTGCTGGACGTGTTGAAGGCCAATTCCATTTTCAGCGTGCTCAACCCCGATTTTGTCGAGCGCATGACCATGACCCTGGACGAGCCCATCGAACTGGTCGGGCCGGACGGGACGGCGAGCGGTATCCACGTCGTGCCCTTCGCGGTGCCGGGCAAGGTGGCGCTGTGGCTGGAGGACAAATCCAAGCCGGTCGACACCAAGGCGATGGGCGAGGACACCGTGGCGCTGGAGGTCAAGGACGACTCGGGAAAAACGCGGTTTTTCTATATTCCGGGCTGCGCCGAAATGCCGGACTGGCTGGTGGCGCGGCTGAACGGCGCGCCGATGGTGCTGTTCGACGGCACGTTGTGGCGCGACGACGAAATGATCATCTCGAAGGTCGGCGTCAAGACCGGCCACCGCATGGGCCATATGAGCCTATCGGGCGAGGACGGCACCATCGCGGCGTTCGAGCCGCTGGGAGTGGAGCGCAAGATTTTCATTCACATCAACACCACCAACCCGGTTCTGCTTGAAGACAGCCCGGAACGGGCGACGGCGAACGCGGCCGGTTGGCAGGTGTCGTATGACGGCATGGAGATTGCGCTATGAACACTTCCGCCGCGGTCGCGCCCACGCAATGGTACGAGATCGAGGTGCCGGAAGACCGGCTCATGAGCCCGGACGAGTTCTCCGAGGCCATGCAACAGGTCGGGCGCGAGCGCTATCACAGCCTGCACCCGTTCCATAAATTGCTGCACGGCGGCGAGCTCAACCACGGCCAAGTCCAGGCCTGGGCGCTTAACCGGTACTACTATCAGGCCAGCATCCCGCGCAAGGACCTGACCTTGATGGCGCGGCTCAAAAGCCCGGAATTGCGCCGCGCCTGGCGCAGCCGCGTGCTCGATCACGACGGCAACGAGGTCGAGGACGGCGGCATCGCGCGCTATTTGCAGCTCATCGACGCACTCGGCCTGGACCGCGATTATGTGATATCGACCGACGGGCTGTTGCCGGGGAGCCGCTTCGCGGTCGACGCCTATGTGCATTTCGTGGCCGAGCGTTCGGAACTCGAAATGATCGCCTCGTCGCTGACCGAACTGTTCGCCCCGGCGATCCACCGCGAACGTATCGCGGGCCTGTCGAAACATTACGACTGGGCCGACGATCGTGCCCTGGCGTATTTCAAGAAGCGCCTGGGCGAGGCGCCCAAGGACGCCGAGTTCGGCCGCGACTACGTGATCCGCAAGGCGCCCACGCGCGAACTCCAGGAGGCGGTGATCAACGCCATCCGCTTCAAGACCGACGTGCTGTGGGCGCAGCTCGACGCGCTATATTTCGCCTATGTGGAGCCGGCGCTGATACCGCCCGGCGCGTTCGTGCCGGACGATAGGAGAGAGGCGTGAGCGCGCGCGTCGTCATCGCCGACGGCTCGGTGCCGAAGCTGCCGCGCCACGCCAAGCTGCGCTTCGACAAGCCGCGCGACCAGTGGATCATCCTGGCGCCGGAACGGGTCTTCGAGCTGGATACGGTCGCCTACGAAGTGGTGAGCCTGTGCGACGGCGAGCGGACCCTGGAACAGGTGGTCGATACGCTGGCCGATAAATTCGAGTCCCCGCGCGAGGTCATTGCCAAGGACGTGACCGAAATGCTGCAGGGCCTCGCCGACAAGGGATTCTTGGTGGCATGAACGAAGTTCTCGACCAGACCGAGACCGCGGCCGCGCAAAGCAGTGGGCTGATACCCTACGCGCTGCTCGCCGAGCTCACCCATCGCTGTCCGCTGCAATGCCCCTATTGCTCAAACCCGCTGGAGCTCGAGAAATCCAGCAACGAGCTCGACACCGAGACTTGGCTCCGCGTGATCACCGAGGCCTCCGACATGGGCATGCTGCATGTCCATTTCTCGGGCGGCGAGCCGACCGTGCGCAAGGACCTGGAAGACATGGTCGCCCACTCGGCCGGGCTCGGGCTTTACACCAACCTGATCACGTCGGGCGTGCTGCTGAACGAGAAGCGGCTGGAGGCCCTGCGCGACAAGGGCCTGGATCACGTGCAGATCAGCATCCAGGATACCGAGGCCGAATCGTCCAACCGCATCGCCGGTTACAAGGGCCACGACAAGAAGCTCGAGGTCGCGCGTCTGGTGCGGAAGCTCGACATGCCGCTGACGGTCAACGCGGTGATGCACCGCCAGAACCTGGACAATCTGCCCGCCATGATCGATCTCGCCGTCGAACTGGACGCCGAGCGTCTCGAGGTCGCCCAGGTGCAGTATTACGGCTGGGGCCTGCGCAACCGCGCCGCCTTCCTGCCGACCCGCGAGCAGCTCGACAAGGCGACCCGCGTTGTCGAGGAGGCGCGCGAGCGGCTCAAGGGCGTGCTGGTGTTCGATTACGTGGTGCCGGACTACTACGCGCGCCGGCCCAAGGCCTGCATGGGCGGCTGGGCGCGCCGCTTCATCAACATCAATCCGGCCGGCAAGGTGCTGCCGTGCCACGCCGCCGAGACGATTCCCGACATGGTGTTCGACACCGTGCACGAGCACAGCCTGAACTGGATTTGGGAGAACTCGGAACCGTTTTTGCGTTTCCGCGGCACCGAGTGGATGCCCGAGCCGTGCCAGTCCTGCGACCGGCGCGAGATCGACTGGGGCGGCTGCCGCTGCCAGGCCATGGCGCTGACCGGCGACGCCGCCCGGACCGACCCGGCCTGCGAGTTCTCGCCCGACCGCGATGTGCTCGAAATGCCCCTCCAGGAAGCCCTGAGTGAGGCCCCGGAATTCATTTACCGCCGCATCGGCGGCTGAGGCGCCGGCCGCCACCCTCCCGCCAGCCCCCCTCCCGTCGTCACCGGGTCAAGGCCGAGAACGACGGGATATGTACGGTATTTAGGCCCGTATCGGCCCGCCACCGTTGTTGGTGAGACAAATTCTGGATTTGGCGAAATTTGTGTTATTATGCTGGCTAACTGATCGGAGCCATGGGCGGAGACTCACCCGACGGATCGCGCCTTGAGGAGGTAATGTCCCTGGGAAGCGGAGTTAACGAGCAGGTGGCGCGTCTCGACGCGGGAATCGAAACGCGCCGGCGAGCCGAGACAGAAATGAACCGTAGCGAGACCGAACCGGAATCCCCGACTGGGGAGCAAGAGCGCCAGCACGAGGCGGACCGCGCCGCGCGCGCGCGCCTAGAAGCTGAACTTGCGCGGACTGTCGAAAAAGCCGAAACGGCGCGCGAGAAATACGAGGAACAGCTTCGAAACAAGAGCGAGAAATATTTCGCTCTGGAAAAAAAGCTTGCCGGGCACGGCGCCGAAATCAGGGCGCTGACCAAGGAGTTCGAGGACCAACTCGACACCGAATTGGCCCAACACAAGCGCGCCGAGCACGAGATCGCCGTGGCGCGCGACCAATTCCACGAACAAGCCGAGGACTACCGGGTCCAGCTTGAGCGCGAGACGGACAGGCGCGAGGATTTGGACGCCCGGTTAGGCAAACGGCGCAAGCGGCGCGCCGGGAAATCCGTGACGGCCAGGCAAAGGGCCCGGGGCAGTGTCGGCGGCGTGCTGGTGGTCGGCGTGTTCACGATGGCTCTCGTCGTGGCGTGGTTCATGACCGGGCAGCGCCTGCCGGGCGACTGGAACCTGAAAAACTTGGCTGACGTAGCGATGTCGAGGCTCAACCCCGACGTCGCGGTGTCGAAGTTCGATCCTGTCGTCGGCGAGGGCCAAAGCATCTTGCGGGCGCAACAATTGCTCGTCCGCCTGGGCTACGATCCGGGCCCGGCGGATGGCGTGGCGGGGCGGGCAACCCGGTCCGCGTTGCGCGCCTTCCAGGCCGACATGGGAATCGAGCAGACCGGCGAAATCGACGACACCGTTCTTGCCCGCCTGCGGGTCCAGGACGAGCGCAACAGCGCGCGCTGATCCGCGCGTGTGCCGGCGCGGTCGCGGGTTTCTTCGCTCGCGGATTACCGCGCCTCGGCCGCGCCATATTTCTCGAATTCGCTTTCATCGCTCATCAAGAGTTCGATGAACTTGGGGTGAACGAAGAGCTTTTCCCGGCCGATTTCGATTTCTCTGAGTATGCCGATCGCGCAAAGCTCCTTGAGGTACTTCGAGGCCGTTTGACGCCGCGCGATACCCGCTTCGACGAGGTTTGCGATTCGGCAGTACGGTTGGATGAAAGTGGTTTCCACGAGTTGACGCGAATAGATTTTCGATCGATTGGCGCGCACGTGCGCACTGGTATGATCGATGAGTTGTTTAATGGCTCTGATTTTACGAGTGGTCCATTTCGCTGTCTCTTCCACCGCTGTCAGCATGTATAGGATCCAGGGTTCCCAAGCCCCTTGAGCGGTCACGTCCAAAATAAGCCTGTAATAGTCATCCTTGTTTCGGATGATATGACGGCTGAGATAAAGAACCGGGATGTCGAGCAGACCTTCGCCAATGAGAAACAAGATGTTAAGAATCCGCCCCGTGCGTCCGTTTCCGTCGGTAAAAGGATGAATGGCCTCGAACTGATAGTGCCCGACCGCCATGCGGATCAGCGGATCGACTTCTCCATGGTCGTGGAGAAAGATTTCCCAGTTGGCGAGTTTTTCCCGAAGAGTCGATTGGCCTTCCGGCGGGGTGTAGATGACGTCATTGGTCGCGGCGTTTTTGAGCGCGGTGCCAGGAGTGTCGCGGATGTCCAGCGCGACATTCCTGATCCTTTGACACACTGTCACCGCGGTCGCCGTGGTCAGAGGGCGTTTTTCGAGGTTTTTGTACCCTTCGAATAGAGCGGCGCGGTAGCGCAGTGTCTCTTTCGTCGCGGCGTCGGCGTTGTCCTCGGCGATGCCGGCATAGCGGAACAAGTTGTCGGCGGTGGTGACGATGTTCTCGATTTCCGAACTGTCCTTGGCCTCGCGCAATGGAATCGTATTGATCAGAATAGTCTGATTGGGGATCAACTCTCCGACCTGTTTGAGCTCCGCCAACGCGCTGCGCGCTTCGATGCACTTCTTCAGGATTTGGCGCGTTTCGATATCCGCCTTGGGCGGCAAGGGCGGCAAGCCGTTGAACGGGCGTTTCGGATCAAAAATTTCCACGGCCGATGTGATCACATTTTTTCGTTTCGCGAACCGATCTCGGGGACATGTTTACGGCATCGACATATCAACAAAATATGTCTATGAATTCTGGTTTTATCAACATATTTGATTTTTATGTTCGTGGCATCGACATGTCAACGGAATGCGTACGTATTCACGTCTTTTGACGACATATCGACCAAATTCCGTGCCGCCGACCCTCGTCTTCGAACTGACACGATCAAGTCTGCTGCCCGTCCGAGCGGGATGGTGGCCATTCCGATGACTTTTCCTCCCTTCGAGCGCCCGCTATTATTCCTTAGGGGGTCTCTCATAACACATTGAAAATATTGGTGTAACTTATGACGCAAGAACTTCTGCCGCCGCTCGACAAGGGCGATGTCGCGCGGAGTTGGAAAATCCGCTCCGGGCCGTGGAACCGGTGGGCCGGCTATATGGAGCGCATGGCGGAACGCTTCAACCAGCCCCTGTTGGACGCGGCCCGGGTCGCCGAGGGTCACGACGTTCTCGACCTTGCGTCGGGGGTCGGCGAGCCGGCGTTGAGCGCGGCGCGCCGGGTCGGCGCCGAGGGCTCGGTGACCGCGACCGATTTGGTTGCCGAGATGCTTGACGGCACGCGGCGCCGGGCGGCCGAAGCGGGGCTCGCCAACATGAAGTTCGAGACCGCCGACATGGAGGCGTTGCCCTTCACTGAAGCCAGCTTCGACCGCGTGACCTGCCGCTTCGGCATCATGTTCTCGTCCGATCCCTTCAAGGCCGCGCGCGAAGTCCACCGCGTGCTCAAGCCGGGGGGGCGCTGCGCGTGGATGGTGTGGGGGCCGATGGCCGACACCACCCTGTTCGACGTGATCCAACGAACCGTCAGGGCGGCGCTGGATCTGCCGGCCGATCCCGACCTGCCGCAATTCCGCTTCGGCCCCGCCGGCCTGCTGGCCGACGTCCTCGGCCGGGCCGGCTTCGTGGACGTGGCCGAGGAAGAGCTGTGGTTCCATCCCAAGCCGGCCAAGGGCGAGCGCTTCTGGGAAGCCAATCTGGAAATGTCTTTCGCCGCCGATCTGGCGGACCTGTCCGACGACCGGCGCGCGGCGGTGGACCGCGCGGTGGCGGCCGGATTCGACGACCATCTCGATGGCGACGCCTACGCTCTGTCGGCCCATGTCCGCATCGGCATCGGCGTCCGAGCAGTCAGGGGCGAGACAGACGGGGCCTGAGCCAGGCCATGGCTTCCTCGACGCTGGCCACGCTCTCGCCAGGCGGCGCCGGCGGGCGGTGGATCATCACGACGGGAAGACCGAGCGCGCGGGCGGCGGCGATCTTGGCGTAGGTCGCCGCGCCGCCGCTGTTCTTGGCCACCACGGTATCGATGCGATGCGCGGTCAGCAGGGCGCGTTCGTCCGCCTCGCGGAACGGCCCCCGGCCTTCGATCAGCGTGTAGCCCTTCAGCGGCAACTCCGCGTCCGGCCGATCGATGACGCGGACCAGGAACCAGGCGTCGGCGCGCGCGAAAGCGCCCACGGAGCCGCGCCCCACCGCGAGGAAAACACGACTGCCTGGCGCCAGCGTGGCCGCCGCGGCCTCCGCGTCGGCGACGACGGTCCAGCGGTCGCCGTCGCGCGGTTGCCACGCCGGGCGCGTCAGCGTCAAGAGCGGCACGCCGGTGGCCGCGCGGGCCGCCACGGCGTTGCGTGAAATCTCGGTCGCGAACGGATGTGTCGCGTCCACCACCAGATCGATGGCCGCCTCGCGCAAATATTCGGCCAACCCGTCGGCGCCGCCGAAGCCGCCGATGCGCAACTCGCCGGCCGGCATGACCGGCTTGCGCGTGCGCCCGGCCAGCGCCGTTATCACCCGTGGGCCCGGCAACCGGCTCGCTTGTTCCGCCAACGCCAACGCCTCGCCGGTGCCGCCCAGGATCAGCAGCCGCCGTTCAGCCATCGCCGCGGCCGACCAATTCCCCGTCGCGATCGAAGATCAACACTTCGATGTCGATGCGCTCGCCGGCCACGTCCCGCGCCGTCCGCCGCGCCGCCTCGGCGACCCGATCGGCCAACGCCACGCCGCCTGCGCGGGCAAAAGCGAGGGCCTGGGCGCCGGTCTCCGCGCGCCGAATCTTTTGCAGGGTCGCGTCATCGGCGCCGGCCTGTTCCGCCCAGTCGGCGAGGCGGGCGATATCGACCCGGCTGCGCGCGGAATGCAGGTCCAGGTCGCCCGCGGCCAGCTTGGCGATCTTGGCGAACCCGCCGGCG
>Ga0114949_10001540_pt1 | contig 14043 bp, 9 predicted proteins | sample N074metaG_FD_83505 | JGI IMG/M metagenome (GOLD analysis project Ga0114949, IMG submission 83505) | Deep subsurface microbial communities from Kermadec Trench to uncover new lineages of life (NeLLi) - N074 metaG | ecosystem: Environmental > Aquatic > Marine > Ocean trench > Sediment | place... | reverse complement strand
GGCGTTGCGCGACGCTTGTGATGCCACGGCATCACGGCGCATCGCGCGCCTAGCCGGGTGAACTCGGGAAGCCGTCGTAGGGGTATCATATGTTAGATTCTATCCACTAGAGCCCCAACACCATCTTGGCGATGATGTTCTTCTGGATTTCGTTGGTGCCGCCGTAAATCGAGGCCTTGCGCCAGTTGAAGTAATGCGGCGCCAGCGGCGCGGCGTAATCGGGGCCGATGGGTTCCTCGTTCCAGCCCTCTTCCAAGGCTTCCGGAATGAACGGATTGGCGTAATAGCCCACCGCTTCGAGGAACAGTTCGGAGATGGCCTGCTGCATCTCGGTGCCCTTGATCTTGAGCAGCGAGGCCTCCGGCCCCGGCGGCCGCCCCTTGCTTTCGGCGGCCAGCGCCCGGAGCTCGGTATATTCCAGCGCCATCAAGTCGATTTCGACGGTGGCGATCTTGTCGCGGAAACGCGCATCCTCGATCAGCGGCCGGCCATCGGATTGTTCCGCCGCGGCGATCGCCTTGAGCCGTTCGATCTGGCGTTTCGACGTGCCGACGGCGGCGATGCCGGAGCGCTCGTGGCTGAGCAGGAACTTGGCGTAGGTCCAACCCTTGTTCTCTTCGCCGATGAGGTTCTCCGCCGGCACCCGCACGTCCTCGAAGAACACGTCGTTGACCTCCTGGCCGCCGTCCATGGTGACGATAGGCTGGACCGATATGCCGGGGCTGTGCATATCGATCAGCAGGAACGAGATGCCTTCCTGGGGCTTGCCCTCGGTGCTGGTGCGCACCAGGCAGAAAATCATGTCGGCCCATTGCGCCGCCGTGGTCCACGTCTTCTGGCCGTTGACCACGAAATGGTCGCCGTCGCGCACCGCGCGCATCCTCAGCGAGGCCAGATCGGAGCCCGCGCCGGGCTCGGAATAACCCTGGCACCAGAAATCCTCGCTCGACAGAATACGGGGCAGGTAATGGGCTTTCTGCGCCGCGTCGCCGAAGGCGATGATGACGGGGCCGACCATGGCGGTGCCGAACGGGATCACGCGCGGCGTCGGCGCGGCGCCGTGTTCCTGTTCGAAAATGTAGCGCTGGGTCGGTGTCCAACCCGCGCCGCCATGCTCCACCGGCCAGTTGGGCGCGAGCCAGCCCTTCGAATTGAGAATCTTCTGCCACGTCACGTAATCGTCTTTTTTCCACTTGAGGCCGGCTTCGGCCTTGCGGCGCATGTCGGCCGGAATGGTGTCGCGGAAAAAGCTCCGGACCTCGTCCCGGAACGCCAGGTCCGAATCGCTGAAATCGAGATTCATTGGGTCGCCCCGCCAGATACCGCCATGGGTTCAGTGCAAAACGTATAGACGGCGGCCATTATAGGGACAAGCGTTACGGTCGTCGCGCGCCGCCACCGACGTGACAGAGTCGCGTTTTCACCGTGACGCCGCGCCCCGTTCCCGAGCCGAACCCCGGCGCGTTGTTGTCCACAGGTGTGGATCGATGGCGCAAATCGGTGCCAGCGGGGCAACAAGCCGCGCTTGGCGCTGTGGAAAACAAGCGCATGTCCTGGGGGTAAAAATCGGCCTTTTTTCGCCTGCTGTTTGGGCTATCGTACGATCTCGCCCAACGGCAATTTAGAGCACGCGCGGCTGATGAGCATGGCTGACAGAGCGTCGCTGTTTCCGGTCGCCGATGACACGGCGCCGCGACAGGACCACACCACCGGAATTCTTCCGTCGCAGGCGATCCGCGACGCCATCGCCCACCGCCAGATCTGGGCGCCGGACGAGATCGCCGAGGATCAGGTGCAGCCGGCCAGTCTGGACCTGCGCCTCGGTTCGCTGGCCTACCGCGTGCCGGCGAGCTTCCTGCCCGGCGCGGACGCCACCGTCCAGCAAAAGATCGACACCTACCAGATGCACCGGTTCGAACTCGGCGACGGCGCGGTGCTGGAAAAAGACTGCGTCTATATCGTGCCGCTGATGGAGCGCCTGCGACTTAGAAAGCGCATGTCGGCGATCGCGAATCCGAAAAGTTCCACCGGGCGGCTGGACGTGTTCGCGCGGCTGATCACCGACCACGGCACCGAGTTCGACCGCGTGGCCGAACGCTACAACGGCCCGCTTTACGCCGAAATCTCGCCGCGCACCTTCTCCGTTTTGGTGCGCCAGGGCTCGCGGCTGTTGCAGTTACGCATCAAGCAGGGCTCGCCGCTGCCAAGCGATTCGGCGCTGCGCCAGTTGCACGAGGAAGTCGGCCTCGTCGATGTCGAGCCGGGCCGCGAAAACATCAAGCGCGGGCTGATCGCGGTATCGGTGGACGCGCGCGGCGACCCGGTGAACGGCCTGATCGGCTACCGCGCCAAGAAACACGCCGGGCTGATCGATCTCGAAAAGATCGATCATTACGACCCGCTCGATTTCTGGGACCCGGTCTATGCGCGCAAGCGCCGCGCCATCGTGCTCAATCCCGGCGATTTCTATATCCTGGCGTCGAAGGAATCGATCACGGTGCCGCCCCATCACGCGGCGGAAATGATCCCCTTCGATCCGTTGGTGGGCGAGTTCCGCGTCCATTACGCGGGCTTCTTCGATCCCGGCTTCGGCCACGCCGAGGCCGGCGGCGCCGGTACCCGGGCGGTGCTCGAGGTGCGTTCGCACGACGTGCCGTACATGCTGGAAGACGGCCAAGTGGTGGGGCGGTTGCTTTACGAGCGGCTCACCGCCCGGCCCGACAAGCTATACGGCGCCGGCATCGGTTCGTCGTACCAGCGCCAAGGGCTAAGGCTCAGCAAACAGTTCAAGATTTAGAGCAGAGTCTCAAACTACGTTCTTCAAACAAAAAGGGCCGGCGCGACGGCCGGCCCGGAAGTACGATGTCAATTCGACGGGGTGGCGCTCAGGCCGCCTCCGCCTTGCCGCGATAAGCCAGGGCGCAATGGTCGGCGCAATAAGGCCGGCTCGGCACCCGCGCGTCGCCGCAAAATCTGAACCCCGGTTCGCCCGGATGGCCAATCGGCCAGCGGCACATGCGCTCGGTCAGGCTGCCGGTATCGACGATCTTGGGCGCCGGCTCCTCGACGGCCGGTTTGGTCTTGTTCGATAGGCCCAGCCGATGGGCCTTGCCGATTACGGCGTTGCGGCTGATGCCGCCCAGGGTCTCCCCGATCGCCCGCGCGGAGCCCCCCTCCGCCCAAAGTCGTTTCAATGTTGCAACGGCTTCCTCGGTCCATTCCATTTTTCGACTTCTCCTGCGTTTTTATTCCGCTTGCCCATAGATGTAGTAGGACTGCCTCGCACAGTCCACAATATTTTGCGATTGTGTGGTGGTCTCCCCCCTTGACTTCGTGTGCTCCGCGGTCCTTAACGGGCCTTGCGGCGGCCATGGACCCCTTGCCGCTTCGCGCGCGGCTTATTCAGGAGGATACCACCTTGGCCAACAGTCCCGGACCCAATCAGGACCTCATCGGAATCGACGGCGGGCGTTGGCGATTGAATACGCCGGCCCTGGTGCTCGACCTCGACACCCTGGAAAAAAACATACAGACAATGGCGGCGCATTGCCAGGGAACAGGACAGCAACTGCGGCCCCACGGCAAGAGTCATAAATGCGTGACCGTGGCCCGCCGCCAGATCGAGGCCGGCGCGGTGGGCATCTGCTGCGCCACCCTGCGCGAAGCGGAAACCATGGTGGGCGCGGGTTTGCCGGGGGTTCTGATCACTTCGCCGGCGACCACGGCGGCGAAGATCAGCCGCCTTATGGCGCTCCACGGAGCCACGGAAGAGTTGATGGTGGTCTCCGATAGCGCGGTTAACGTCGATGATCTGGCGGCGGCCGCCGCCGCGACGGGAATTTCCCGTCCGCTCAAGGTCTTAGTCGATTTCGATGTCGGTTTGCACCGCACGGGCGCCGCCAGCGACGAAGACGTCGCCGCCTTGGCGCGGCGAATCGCCGACACCGATTCGCTGTCCTTCGCCGGCGTGCAGGCCTATGCCGGTCACTTACAGCATGTCGAGGACTACCAGGCGCGCGCGGCGGCCATGGCCGATCAAGCGCGCCGCGTAACGGGCGCGGTCGATCGGCTCAACCAACTCGGACTCAAGCCGGGCTTGGTCACCGGCGGCGGTACCGGCACCCACGATATCGACCACCGCGACGGGGTGTTGGGCGAGCTTCAGGCGGGCTCGTACCTGTTCACCGACGTGCAATACAACGCCGTGAACTTGCGCCGGGACTCCACCACGCCGTTCGCGCCGTCCCTATTCGTGCAAGGCGCGGTGATCAACAACAACCACCCCGATCACGCGATCATCGACACCGGCCTCAAGAGTTTCGCCACCGACGGCCCGCTACCCGAATTCGCCGCCGGCGCGCCGCCCGGCGCGACCTACCAATTCTACGGCGACGAACATGGCGCGGTGGTGTTCGCCAAGCCCGGCGAGCGCCTCGCGGTCGGCCACCAGGTCGCCTGCGTGATCCCCCATTGCGATCCCACGGTAAACCTCTACGACGTTTACCACTGCGTGCGCGGCGACACCCTGGTCGAAATTTGGTCCATCGACGCCCGCGGCAACCCGTGACACGGCCCGCCGCCCGCCACGGAACGAGCTGACTTCAAAAACGCGGCGTTTTCGCGCACACTGTGGAGCGTGGCCAGGGAAAACCCCCGGCGACGTCCGGGAGAAGTTGATGACCAGCCGCTACGACGAAGCTTATAGACGCGCGATGACCGACCCGGAGGGGTTCTGGGCCGAGGCGGCGGACGCCATCCATTGGACCAAACGCTGGGACCGGGTGCTGGACGATTCCAACCCGCCGTTCTATCGCTGGTTCGTGGGCGGCGAACTGAACACTTGCTACAACGCCCTCGACGTCCATGTCGACGAGGGCGGCCGCGGCGACCAGCTGGCGCTGATCCATGACAGTCCGGTCACCGACACGATTCGCAAATACACCTACCGCGAACTGCGCGACGCGGTGGCGCTGTTCGCCGGGGCGCTGGTCAAGCTCGGTGTCTCCAAGGGCGACCGCGTGCTGATCTATATGCCGATGGTGCCGGAAGCGGCCATCGCCATGCTGGCATGTGGACGTATCGGCGCGATCCATTCGGTGGTGTTCGGCGGCTTCGCGGCCAAGGAATTGGCGACCCGCATCGATGACGCCAAGCCGGTGGCGATCATCGCCGGAAGCTGTGGCATCGAGCCGGGCCGCATCGTGGCCTATAAGCCGCTGCTCGACGCCGCGATCAAGATCGCGGACCACAAGCCGCGCCGCTGCATCATCCTGCAACGGCCCCAGCTCGAGGCCAGGATGAAGGCGGGCCGCGACATCACCTGGGACGAGGCGCTCGACGGCGCGCGGCCGGCCGAATGCGTGCCGGTGGCCGCCACCGATCCCGCATACATCCTCTATACCTCGGGAACCACCGGAATTCCCAAGGGCGTGGTGCGCGATACCGGCGGCCACGCGGTGGCGCTCAAATGGAGCATGAAAAACATCTACGGGGCCGATCCCGGCGAGGTGTTTTGGGCCGCCTCCGACGTGGGCTGGGTGGTCGGCCACTCCTATATCGTGTACGCGCCGCTGTTCAACGGCAACACCAGCATCTTGTTCGAGGGCAAGCCGGTGGGCACGCCCGACGCCGGGGTGTTCTGGCGCGTCATCGCCGAGCACGACGTCAAGGTCATGTTCACCGCGCCGACCGCCTTTCGCGCCATCAAGCGCGAGGACCCCAAGGCGGAACTGATGCGCCAATACGACCTGTCGGGCTTCCGCGCCCTATTCCTGGCCGGCGAACGGGCCGACCCCGACACCATCCAATGGGCCGAGAACAACCTCAAGGTCCCGGTGATCGACCACTGGTGGCAGACCGAAACCGGTTGGCCGATCGCCGCCAACTGCCTGGGTCTGGACCTGTTGCCGGTCAAGCACGGCTCGTCGACCAAGCCGGTGCCGGGCTACGATATCAAGGTGCTCGACAAGGCCGGCCACGAGGTGGCGCCCGGCGATATCGGCACGCTGGCGGTCAAGCTGCCGATGCCGCCGGCCTGTCTGCCGACCTTGTGGAACAACGACGCGGGGTTCGTCGACTCCTACATGTCGCAATATCCGGGCTACTACTACACCGCCGACGCCGGCTATATCGACGAAGACGGCTACGTGTTCATCATGACGCGGACCGACGACATCATTAACGTCGCCGGCCATCGGCTTTCGACCGGCGCCATGGAAGAAATACTGACCGCCCACGCCGATGTCGCCGAATGCGCCGTGATCGGGGTCGATGACGCGCTCAAGGGCCAGTTGCCGCTGGGCATGCTGGTGCTCAACGTCGGCGTCAACCGGCCGCACGCCGAAATCGTCGCCGAGGTCATCAAAATGGTGCGCAACCAGATCGGCCCGGTCGCCGCGTTCAAGATCGCCTTCGTGGTCGACCGCTTGCCCAAGACGCGCTCGGGCAAGATTTTGCGCGGCACCATGCAGAAGATCGCCAATGGCGAGGAATGGAACATGCCGGCGACCATCGACGATCCGGCGATCCTCGGCGAAATCGCCGAAGGCCTGGGCACCGTCGGCTACCCGCCCCCGTGACGGGGCCCGAGAATCTCCGCGTATACGGCGTGCTGCTGCGCGCCGGCCAGGTGCTGATGTCGGCCGAACGGGTGGCCGGGCGCGATGTGCTCAAGTTTCCCGGCGGCGCGGTGGAACCTGGTGAGACGCCGGAAGCCGCGCTGGCGCGGGAGTTCCGGGAAGAATGCCGCATCGTCATCGCGCCACTGGTCATGCTGCACGCGCCCGGCACCCTGTTGAGCCCGTGGACCCAGCGCAACTACACGCCCTTGTTCTACCAGGTGGCCGGCGACGGCGAGCCCGATGTGCCCGGTCACGAGCCGCTCACGATGGCGTTTCACGAGCCCGAGGCGGCGAACGCCAGCGGCCTGATGGCGATGCCCGACATTATCGCCTTGCAACGCGCGCTGGCCCGCGCCACCGGGTCGTAGGCCACAGTCGATGAGCGCGCCGGGCAAGGTCGCGACCATCGCGCCGGGCCTGCCCTTCGTGGATGTGCTGGCGGCGGGCATCGTGGCCGCGCATGGCGGCGACGATCCGCTGGCCTTGACGCGGGTCATGGTGCTGCTGCCGACCCGGCGCGCGGTACGGAGCCTGCGCGAGGCGTTTTTGCGTCTGGGCGACGGGCGCCCCATGCTGCTGCCGCTGATGCGCCCGATCGGCGACGTCGACGAGGACGAACTGGCTCTCACCGCCGACGCCTTGCCCGACGCCGGGCTGGTCGAGGACGCGGTCGCGTTGCCGGAGGCCGTCTCCGGTCTTCGCCGCCAGCTCATGCTGGCGACGCTGATCGCGAAATGGTGGGACGCGCGCCGCGCGCCGGGCGACCCGCCGGCGGGCGGCGCCGACCAGGCGGCGCGGCTGGCGGGCGAGCTGGCGCGCCTGATCGACCAAATGCAGACCGCGCGGGTGGATTTCTCGGCGCTCGAAAACCTGGTTCCCGACATCTATGCCCAACACTGGCGGGACACGCTGGAATTCCTCGCCATCATCTCCGCCCAGTGGCCCGACGTGCTGGCCGAGAACGGCTGGATCGATCCGGCCGCGCGGCGCAATGCCATGATCGAGGCGCTGACCCGGCGGTGGCGCGAGAGCCCGCCGGATTTTCCGGTCATCGCCGCCGGATCGACCGGCAGTATTCCGGCCACCGCCGATCTTCTGGCGGCGGTCGCCGCGCTGCCGATGGGGACCGTCGTGCTGCCCGGGCTGGACCGCCGCGCCGACGCCGAAAGCTGGGCGCAACTCACTGAGAGCCACCCGCAATTCGGCCTCAAATTGTTGCTCGACCGGCTCGGGCTGCCACGCGAGGCGGTGGTTGACTGGCCGGCCACGGATCGGCCGCGGGCATCGGCGCGCGAACGCCTGGTCTCGGAAGTGATGCGGCCCGAGGCCACGTCGGAAGCGTGGCGCGACCTCGCTTCATTGGACGAGGACGCCCTGGACGGTCTCGCATGGATCGATTGCCCGGACACGCAGACCGAGGCCGGCACCGTCGCGCTGCTGATGCGCGAGGCGCTGAACCAGCCACAACGCACCGCCGCCCTGGTCACGTCGGATCGCGAACTGGCGCGCCGGGTGAGCGCGGAACTGGCGCGGTGGGACGTGAGCGTGGATGATTCGGCGGGCCAGCCACTGGCCGACACGCGGCCCGGCGTGTTCTTGCGCCTGATCGCGGCCATGGTGGACGCCGACGCGGCGCCGGTGCCGCTCCTGGCGCTGCTAAAACACCCGCTGGCGGCGGCCGGCGAGTCCCTGCCCGCCTGCCGCGCCCACGCGCGCGCCTTGGAACGGGCTTGCCTGCGCGGGCCGCGTCCGGAGCCGGGACTTGACGGCGTCACCCGCGCCCTGGTGGCGCACAAGGCGCACAAGACCCTTATCGACTGGTGGCGCGATCTGGCCGCCGCCGCCGCGCCCCTGGTCGAGGTAACGCGCCGACAGCCGGCCGATCTGCAAGCGATTGTCGCCGCTCACGCCGCGTTCGCCGAGTGGCTGGCGACCAGCGAGGCGGCGGCCGGCGCGGACCGGCTGTGGGCTGGCGAGGCGGGCGAGGCCTGCGCCATGTTCGTCGAACAACTTGGCGAGGCGGCGGTGGACCACGCGCCGCTCCGGGGCGCCGAATACGCCGCCCTGTTCGACAGCCTGATGGCCGGTTGGGTGGTGCGCCCGCGCCACGGCGCCCATCCCAGACTCAGCATCTGGGGACCGCTGGAAGCGCGCCTGCAACATGCCGACCTGGTGATCGTGGGCGGGCTCAACGAATCGAGCTGGCCGCGCGCGACGCCGGGCGACCCCTGGCTCAGCCGTCCGATGCGGGCAAGCCTCGGCCTGCCCCAGCCGGAACGCATGATCGGGCTGGCGGCGCATGATTTCGCGCAACTGTTCTGCGCCCCGCAGGTGGTGCTGACGCGAAGCGCGCGCAGCGAGGGCGCGCCGACCGTGCCGTCGCGCTGGCTGGTGCGCCTGGATACCGTGTTGCGCGGCGCCGGCCTGGACGGCGTTCTCGACCGCGCCCCCAACTGGCCCGCGTGGCAAGCGGCGCTCGACCGTCCCGACGGGCCGCCGGCGCCGGTCGCCCCACCGGCCCCCCGCCCGCCCGTGGCGGCGCGGCCGCGCGCCCTTTCAGTGACGCGCATCGAGGCCTGGATGCGCGATCCCTACGAAATTTTCGCGCGCCATATCCTACAACTCAAACCGCTCGACGTGATCGACGCCGATCCGACGGCGGCCGACTACGGCAGCTTCATTCACCGCGCCCTGGACGAATATATCCGTCAAAAGGACGGCGCGGGCGGACTGAACCAATTGCTTGCCATTGGCCGCGAGGTGTTCGGCCCGACCCTGGCCCAGCCCGGCGTCTGGGCGTTCTGGTGGCCACGCTTCGAACGCATCGCCCGCTGGTTCATCGCGCGGGAGGAGGAGCGCGGCCCCGGGGTCAAGAAGAGCTTCACAGAACTGCGCGGCGAACTCACTTTCGCCGCGCCGGCGGGGCGGTTCCTTTTGTCCGCGAAGGCCGACCGCATCGACCTGCTGGCGGATGGCGGTATCCGGATCATCGATTACAAGACCGGCATGGCGCCCAGCGACAAGGAAGTGGCGGCCGGTTTCGCGCCGCAGCTTCCGCTGGAGGCCGCCATCGCCGCGGCCGGCGGTTTCGAGGCGGTGCCCGCGGGGCCCGTCGCGGTGCTGGAATACTGGCGGCTGTCCGGCGGCGACCCGGCGGGCAAGACACACGCGGTCAAGGGCGACGCGGCCAGTCTCGGCGAGGAGGCGCGCGCCGGCCTGGAAGCGCTGGTCGCCGTGTTCGATGACCCGGCGACACCCTATCCGGCGCGCCCGGCGCCACAATATGCCCCCCGGTTCAGCGATTACGAGCATCTGGCGCGCGTGCAAGAGTGGTCGAAGGCCGAAGGTGACGGCGAATGAGCGCTTCGGTCACCGCCTTGGCGCCGGCCGATCCGGACGTTCGCCAACGCCGCGCCTCCGACCCCGCCGTTTCCGCCTGGGTCGCCGCCTCGGCCGGCACCGGCAAGACAAAGGTGCTGAGCGAGCGGGTATTGCGGCTGATGCTGGGCGGCACCCCGCCCGAGCGGATTCTGTGTCTCACCTTCACCCGCGCGGCGGCGGCGGAAATGGCCAACCGCATCGCGCGCCGCCTGGGCGAATGGGCCATCGCCGACGACACCAGCCTGGGCGAGGAACTGGCCCGCCTGACCGGCGCCGCCCCCGAACCCGAACACATGACGCTGGCGCGGCGACTGCTGGCGCGCGTGCTCGACGCGCCGGGCGGGATGCGTATCCAAACCATCCATGCGTTCTGCGAATCGCTGCTCGGGCGGTTCCCGATCGAGGCCGGCGTGGCGCCGCATTTCGCGGTGCTCGACGAGCGCTCGGCGGCCGAGTTGATGATGGACGCCCAGGACCACGTGCTGGCCTCGGCGCGCGGCGGCGACGGTGCCCTGGCGGCGGCCCTGGCCGAGGTCACGCGCCATGTCCACCAGACCGATTTCGCCGACTTGATCGGGCGGCTGGCGGCGGAACGCGGCCGCCTGGGCGACCTGATCCGCGATACCGGCGGGCTGGATGGCTACCGGACGCGCCTGCGCGCTCATTTGGGCATCGACCCGGACGAGACCGAGACCGGCATTATCGAGACCGCCTGCGCCGCCGCCGCATTCGACGGCGACGGTTTGCGCCATGCGGCGGCGGCCCTCGCCGAGGGGAGCAACGCCGAGCAAGAGAAGGGCCAGACGATCGCGTGCTGGCTTGGTGACGCCGAGACGCGCGTGGCGGCGTTCGATTTTTACGGCTTGGTCTTCCTGACCGCCGAAAAAGAGCCGCGCAAGAAAATCGCCAACAAGGCCACGCTGGACCGCGCGCCGGACATCGAGCCGGTATTGCAAGCCGAGACCGAGCGCCTGATCGCCGTGCACGACCGGCGCAAGAAAGTGGCGCTGGCGAAGGCGACCGAAGCGCTGCTCGCCCTTGGCGTGGTTCTGGTCGAGACCTACGGCCGCCTCAAGGCCGCGCGCGGCCGGCTGGATTACGACGACCTGATCTACCGCGCCCGCGACCTGTTGCAACGGCCCGGCGTGGCGCCGTGGGTGCTGTACAAACTGGACGGCGGCATCGACCATATCCTGATCGACGAGGCCCAGGACACCAATCCGGACCAGTGGCGAGTGGTGGCGGCCCTGGCGGAGGAATTTTTCGCCGGCGAGGGCGCGCGCGAGACCGCGCGAACCGTCTTCGCCGTCGGCGACGCCAAGCAGTCGATCTACAGCTTCCAGCGCGCCGACCCGAAGGTCTTCGCGGCCATGCGGAATCATTTTTCGGACCGGGTCGAGGCGGCGCGCGCGGGTTGGGAGTCGGTGGCCCTGGAGACCTCGTTCCGGTCGACGCCGGCGGTGCTGGAGGCGGTGGACGCGGTGTTCGCCCATCCCCCGGCCAGCGACGGGTTGGTCGAGAATGGCCGCCCGGTGCGCCATCTCCCGGCGCGCCGGCGCATGGCCGGCCTGGTCGAGATATGGCCGCCGACGGCGCCGCTGGAATCCGATCCGCCGCCGCCGTGGAAACCGCCTATCGAGCGCGGCACGGACGCCTCGGCGCGGCTGCGCCTCGCCAACTTGGTGGCCAATAAAATCGACGCCCTGTGTTCCGGCCACGAAATACTCGAGGCCAGGGGCCGGCCCGCGCGGGCCGGCGACATCATGGTCCTGGTGCGCCGGCGCAACGAGTTCGTCGAGGAACTGGTGCGCGCGCTGAAGGGCCTGGGCGTGCCAGTGGCCGGCATCGACCGCCTGGTGCTGACCGACCATATCGCGGTGATGGACATGATCGCCTTGGGGCGCTTCCTGCTGATGCCGGACGACGATCTCACCCTGGCGGTGGTGCTGAAAAGCCCATTTTTCGGGCTCGACGACGATGACTTGTTCGATCTGGCGCACCGGCGCAAGGGAACATTGTGGCGCGCGCTGCGCGCGCGCGGCAAGGACGATCCGCGGTGGCGCGCGGCGGTCGAAAAACTGGCCGGATTGTTGGGTCGCGCCGACCAAGTCGGCCCTTATGAACTCTATGCGGAGATTCTGGGCAAGGGGCGCGGGCGCCATGCCCTCCTGGCCCGGCTCGGGCCCGAGGCGCGCGACCCGATCGACGAATTCCTGGCCCAGGCCCTGGCTTACCAGCGCGCCCAGGCGCCGTCGCTGGAAGGCTTCCTGCATTGGCTCGAGGCGGGTCGGGCGGAAATCAAGCGCGACCTGGAACCGGGCGGCGAGGCGGTGCGGGTGATGACCGTGCACGGCGCCAAGGGTCTGGAAGCGCCGATCGTGTTCCTGCCCGACACCATGCAGACACCGCCGGGGCCGGCGGCGCCGCTATGGTCCGAGAGTGGCGATATCTTTCTGTGGCCGCCGCGCGCGGACGCGCGCGACAGCGCCGCGAACATGATGCACGACGCCGCCAAGGCGCGCCTCGAGTCCGAACACCACCGCCTGCTTTACGTCGCCATGACCCGCGCCGAGGACCGGCTTTATGTCTGTGGCTGGCGCACCAAAAGGACAGCGCCCGAGGACTGCTGGTACAATTTGATCCGCGACGCCCTGGAGGACCGGGCGGAGACGGTCGAGGACGCGTTCCTGGCGTCGCGGCCGGAAGCGCCGGGCAGCACGGTGCTGCGCTTGTCGAATCCGCAATCGGGTCCGCCCGGGTCGGACGAAAAAAAGGCGGCGGCGGTATCAGCGGCGGCCTTGCCGGATTGGGTGGAAAAGCCGCCCCCCCCGGAACCCGAACCGACCTTGCCGCTGACCCCATCGGCCCTCTCCGACGACGAGCCGGCGGCACGGGCGCGGCTTGGCGCGGACAGCCTGGCGGCCCAGCGCGGCCGTTTGATTCATCGCCTCTTGCAGACCCTGCCGGACCTCGCCCCCAAGCGGCGCGAGGCCGCGTGCCGGCGTTTTCTGGCGCGCCCGGCGCTGGCGCTGGACACGGCGGCGCGCGACGACATCGCGGGCGCCTGTCTGGCGGTCCTGAACGCGGCCGAATTCGCGCCGGTGTTCGGGCCGGACAGCCGGGCCGAGGTGTCGCTGGCCGGCCGGATCGGCGATGTCGTGCTGTCGGGCCAGGTCGACAGGCTCGCGGTGACGGCCGAGGCGATCCTGGTGGTGGATTACAAGACCGGGCGCGACCCGCCCGATTCGCCGGCCGCCACGCCGGTGGCCTATCTCAGGCAAATGGCGGCCTACCGCGCGGCGCTGGCGGAGATCTACCCCGACCGGGTGGTGCGCTGCGCCCTGCTTTGGACCGACGGGCCGCGCCTGATGGCCCTGGACGCCGCTTTGCTGGACGCGCATACGCCCGCTTGACCCGCTTCCAGACCCCACCTAAAGTGGCCGAAAGCCCGGGTCGGAATCCACGCCGGCTCCTCCCCCACAAGAAGGTTCTCCCCGATGACCCCGCAGAAAGTTTCCGACACCTCGTTCGAAACCGACGTCATAAAGGCGAGCCAGCCGGTCCTGGTCGATTTCTGGGCCGAATGGTGCGGCCCCTGCAAGCAGATCGGCCCGGCGCTCGAGGAAATCGCCGCGGAATACGGCGACAAGCTCACCATCGCCAAGGTCAATATCGACGAGAACCCGGAGACGCCAACTCGTTATGGCGTGCGCGGCATCCCCACGCTGATGCTGTTCAAGGACGGCCAACTGGCCGCCACCAAGGTCGGCGCGTTGCCCAAGCGCAAGCTGATCGAGTGGATCGACTCGGTGATCTGACCGGCCACCACGCGCCACCGCGTTTCGTGAAGCCCCGCCACGCGGGGCTTCGTCGTTTCAGACCCCGGTGGCGCGGAATCAGCCCGGATAGCACCCCGCCGTCCGCGCGCGTTGGCGGACCAGGGCATAAATCATGTCGATAGTGGGGGTGGGGATGTCGACAAGGCGGCCGAGTTCGGCGACGGCGGCGACCAGGGCATCGATCTCCATCGGCCGGCCGCGTT
>Ga0114949_10001537_pt1 | contig 14066 bp, 12 predicted proteins | sample N074metaG_FD_83505 | JGI IMG/M metagenome (GOLD analysis project Ga0114949, IMG submission 83505) | Deep subsurface microbial communities from Kermadec Trench to uncover new lineages of life (NeLLi) - N074 metaG | ecosystem: Environmental > Aquatic > Marine > Ocean trench > Sediment | place... | reverse complement strand
CAGACGCTGTCCTCCTGTTTCTGGACATACTAATCCGTTAGTTTGCTGATGGCGAGATAATGCCCCGTGAACAATTTGAATCAGGCTTATGACATGTCACTCCCTCGATCATAATTTCAACCTTGGCAACCATTGGAATCTCAGGAATTATCCATCAGCGATTCCGACAGCATGTAAGCGTTGCCATCGGAGTTCGGTAGTTGCGGGTTTACATCTTGTAGTACGAAAAGTATACTAAGTGTACTTTAACGTCAATGAAAAAATATCGACACACTAAAGAAACTTTTCCACCATCGATGGAATGTACCTGTGCTTGCAACCTTCGATGATGCAAATGGGGGTCTGCGCTTTGTGGTCCTGGTCAACCGGCTTGACCTCAGCCGGGACTCCCTGCGAGCCTCCCTTGCTTCTCTAGGACATCTCGACCTGGTGATGAAGAATCCTGGCTACGGGCATCCGCTCCGGCCCGAGTATATCCTGACACCTCGAGGCAAGGCGGTGGCGTCAGTTTGCACCGAGTACATGAAACCGGCTTGTGACAATGATGTATTGCTACGGAAGTGGTCTGCGCCCATCTTGCTTGCTTTACTGCATGGTCATCAGCGCTTTAACGAAATACGTGCTGCACTTGAGGTGACGCCGCGCGCGCTGACACAGGTGCTCAAACTGCTTGAAGGACTGGTGCATAGATCGGTGGAAGACGGATATCCACCCGTAACACTCTACAGTTTGACCGATAACGGCGAAAGCGTAGCCAGAACGGTCGAGCAGGTACGGGATCTGTTGGCAGACAGCTAATGCATAGAGGGGGCATATACGTCCTGTATCGTTGGATCTGAGACTTTTTACTTTTTGAATCTATCCAGCACAATAACCTGGTCTCCGATCTCGAAACCATATCGACACTTTAAGGTGTTACAAAAGCCATCATCAAAGCTGAATTTTTGATGACCCGGCTGTTCGTCATCGGCAATGGTGACAACGATTTCTTTATAATAACCAGATATTCCCAGGTTCTCGAATACGTCATGAACACTCTTTGCTAAAGCCTCATAGGCTTGCTTTCTAGCCAGTGGTCGGTGTAACCAGCCTCTTAGGTTAAGTTTATCTGAGATCTCCCTTTGAATTTCGCTTGCCAGTTTTTCTTTATCTTTACCGAACCAGTTTTCTTCTCCCGACACGCTTACGCTTTGGCTATCAAAAGCAACGGGCGTCTGAAGATACAATCCGCGGGCATGAACAAACAGTGTTTCATTTTCCAGTATGAAGTCAATTTCATCAGGTTTGACTAAAAAGAAGTAAGTTGCCACGACCGACACCACCACCTTCGTGTCACCAACCGGATATTTCTCAAAGATCCTGAGGTATTCGTGCTTCTCAAATATTTCTGTATTGATCAGTTTGACGAGAACCAATTCACTGACAGCCTCATTTGAAACAAAACTGCTGTAACTCTCTTCAAATACTTCCTTTGAGAAAAATCTGGGTAAATACAGGAGGTAGAGCGCAACCGCGACTACCGCAATCAATCCTGTATAGGCAAAAAAATGAACCACTACTCTTTTGATTGCTTTGATCATCTAAAATTTTATCTTTTCATGGACACCACAAAAGATCGCCACTCTTTAAGGCAAATTATCGAGGTTTGCACCTTCAGATCTCTATTCTCTATATTTTAAGCGGCCCTTTGACGAGCTTCCCACAGATCGTATTCCGCCTGCATCCTGACCCACATTTCGGCGGATGTACCTAAGACAGATTCCAGGATGATTGCAAAGGATGGCGAAATGCCACGCTTGCAGTTTACGATTTCATTAATTTTCCTTGGAGAGCACTTACAGAGCTTTGCCAGGCCAGATTGGTTGAGGTCCATCTGGTTCATATATACCTCTGATAAAACTTTTCCAGGATGCGATGGAAGAGGATTAGTAATCATGGTTAACCTCGATGGTAGTTCGCTATCTTGACGTCAGAAAACTCACCGTTTTTATATTTGAAAGTAATACACCATGGTAACTTTACCGTGATGCTCCAAAACTCTTTTCTATCTCCTTTTAATTTGTGTAACCTGATGTCGGGTGGTTCACCTTGAATTCTCAAGTCATCAAGTGTTGATGTCGAGTGCATTATAGTGAGTAGCGCTTTGGCTCTTATCCAATGTTTTCGAGGTAAGCTTTTTGACCGGTTGGTTTGCCACAGATCTCTCGCTACTTTACCTGCAAAGCCAGTTATCATGATGTATTCAGGATTACATTATACCGAGTAGTGTAATAGGGCTGTAAACTTTAGTCAACGGCTGTGTTTGTGATGATTTCCTTAAGGGAATCGACGACCAGAATCCGGCCCTCCATAGCAGATTCGGCTTTGCCCGAGGCATGAACTAGACCATGGAGTCGGAAATCACCTGTTGCCGGCAAGCGCCGTACTGTCTATCATTGTAATCGGCATCCAGACGGATAATCCGACCCCGGGGTGAGACGTGGCCCAAAGCGAATCCAATCTCGCGCAGCACTACAAGGTGTTGACGAAGCTCGCCAGGAGCGAGTCGATGAGGATAGGAGACCTCGCGTCATCACTGCAAGAAATAACCGAAGCAGCGGCGCACACGCTTGATATTGCACGCGTAAACATCTGGCTTTACGATGAGGATCGCACGAAGATCTGCTGCATTGATCACTATGATCTGTCGTCCCGCGAGCATTCGAGCGGAGCGGAGATTGCCGCCGTTGACTACCCACTCTATTTCCAGGCGCTTGACGAAGAGCGTACGATCGCTGCGGACAATGCACACACGGACCCGCGGACCGCTGAGTTCTCACACGGTTACCTCGACATTTACGGCATTACTTCCCTGCTGGATGCGCCTTTGCGGGCAAGTGGCAGGGCGATCGGTATCGTTTGTCACGAGCATGTCGGGGCTGCGCGCGTCTGGACGCCCGAAGAGCAGTTGTTCGCCGGGTCGCTTGCTGACCTTGCCTCACTCGCGTTGGAGTCCTCGGAACGCAGGCAGGCTGAACAGGCATTGCAGCATAGTGAGCTGCGGACCCGGGCTATTCTCGCCAATGCGCTGGACGCGATTGTGACAATCGACGAGCACAGCAAGATCGTCGACTGGAACCCGCAGGCTGAAATCGTGTTCGGCTGGTCGAGTGAGGAGGCGATAGGCAGGACCCTGTATGACACTGTCATCCCAGTTGCTTCCCAGAAGCAACACCGTGAAGGCCTGAAGCACTTCCTTGCGACCGGTGAGGCGCCGATCTTGAACAAGCGAATCGAGGTCACGGCGATCGACAAGACGGGGCGTGAATTCCCGGTGGAACTCAGCGTGTCGCCGTTGCATATCGGAGACCAGCAGGTATTCAGCGCTTTCATTCGCGACATCACAGCCCGCGTTCGCGCCGAACTGGAAATCCATGAGCTTAATACCACCCTCGAAGCGCGAGTGCAAAAACGCACCGAGCAATTGAACGCGGCCGTGGTTGAGAAGGAGACCCTGCTGGAACAGTTGCGAGCCAACAGTGCGGACCTGGTTGAAAAGCTTTACGAGTTGGATCACAAGTCCGGGGTTATTGGAAAGGATCTGGAGCGGGCGCAAATGATTCAGCGCGCGCTGCTTCCGGCGCAGCCCCCTGCCCTTGGGATTGTGCACGTTAATGCACTCTATCGTCCCGGAATGAGCGTGGGCGGTGACCTGTACGATGTCTCTCGCCTGGACGATGACCACATTGCGCTCTATGTGGCCGATGCCACAGGCCATGGGGTGGCCGCGGCAATGCTCTCGGTACTTTTCAAACAGCGCCTGGAGATGTGCGACCCGGCAGGTGGCGCGCTTGGTCCAGCGGAGGTGTTGACACGCGTTAACGAACGACTCTGCGCCGATACATTGACGCCTGGGATGTTTCTCACCGCCGCCTATGTCCTGCTGAACACGAAGACACTGGAACTTCGTGCCGTTTCCGCCGGTCACACTCCCATGTTGCTGGTCCGTGAAGATGGCGATTGTTTGTTGCTGGAGCGCACGGGTCCAGCACTTGGCATCGTAAAGGCGCCAAAATTCACAGAACATCATCTCGAACTACGATCAGGTGACCAGCTGATCCTGCACACTGATGGCCTCACCGACGGTATGGAGTCACAGGGAACCGAGGGCCTGCGCGATCTAATCACCACGGCGATGAACAACGATGCACTGGATGGGCCAGCGAAGTTGCGCAATCTCTACGACGGCGCAACAGAGCGTGCCAGATCGACGGCCAATGACGACGGCCCGGACGATGTGACCCTGCTCATGCTTGAGGTGCGAAGCGGACCTTCACATCTCGACAATGATCCGGACGAGGATGGAGATTTAACCAGCGAGACACCTCCGGAACCAGCAGAGGTATCCACTTCGCGCCCGCTAGCCGGTGAATTGTGGATCGCTGAAGGCGAGAACGAGACATACCTGGCCTTACACGGGCGTGAAACATGGACCAGTGCAGACACTTTTCGCAACCTTGCCAAGACGGCCTTGAATCAAGGTCACGAACTGAACATTGACCTGACGGAATGTACCATCCTCGACAGCACTTTCCTCGGCACGCTGCACGAGATCGTCACTCTGGATGCCGCCGGACATGCCAATATTCGCGGTTCGAACGAGTTAGTATGCGGACTGTTCACTGAACTTGGCCTCGATAACGTCCTCGCCTCAATACGCAATGACGATTTCGAGCCACCGGCAGAACAGACGCTGGTTCCCCACGAGCAACCCACCCACGATAGCCATCGCCTGTTGCTGCATGCACATGAGATACTGTCTGAGCTCGGCGAGGAAAATCGGGAGCGATTCTCTGGCGTCGTGGACGCGCTTCGCGCCGAATTGAAAGGCGAGAACGATCAAGCGTAGAAATTAGTTGAACCCTGTGCAGCGCAATACAGGGACAGTTTACTGATTATTAGAGGTAGGATTAGGTAAACTGTCCCTGGAAATATACTGTTCATATATACAGTATCGGGGTATTCTACCCTGATGGAGAGAACCTGGCCCAAGATCATTATTCACGCCGATATGGATGCGTTTTACGCTGCTGTTGAGCAGCGGGATGATCCCTCTCTCAGGGGTAAACCTGTGCTGATTGGGCCAAATAGCTACCGCGGTGTTGTGCTCACTGCCAGTTACGAGGCGCGCCCTTATGGCGTTGGCAGTGCCATGCCAATGGGCGAAGCAAGGCGCCGCTGCCCGGATGCGGTTATCGTTTCACCCCGGTTTGAAAGATACCAGCAGGTTTCGCAACAGATGATGGATATCTTCGCTGATTTCTCGCCCTGCGTTGAGGCACTGTCGCTGGACGAAGCCTTCCTGGAGATGTCTGGCGCTGAACATATATTCGGAAGCCCCAGGCAGATGGGTCTTAAAATCAAGGAAGCCATTCGCGACGTGACGCACCTTAATATCTCTGTTGGCATATCAGGCACAAAATATGTCGCAAAGGTGGCGAGTGCTTACGACAAGCCAAACGGTTTAATGGTGGTGCCACAGGAGCAGGCCAAAGTATGGCTGGCACCCCTGCCCATTAACCGCCTGTGGGGCGTGGGTAAGAAAACGGCGGCGAAACTTGAAGCGCTTGGATTCAATACAATTGGTGACCTGGCAGCAACCGATCGCAGGTTCCTCGCCCACAAGATGGGGATCCCGGGCGCTCACTTTTTTGAGCTTGCCAATGCCCGGGACCCACGCCGGGTCTCGAGAGGCAGAACGGCGAAGAGTATCGGTTCAGACCGGACGCTCAGTAAAGATGTCTCAACTCGTGAGGAGATTGAAGTCCATCTTCGCCGCTCGGCGGAACGAATCTCACGCCGTGTCCGGGGCAAAAGTTATGTCGCAGGTGGCATCCGAATCAGGTTAAAAACCAATCGTTTTGAAATGGTCACAAGGCAGCGGCATTTCTCAAAACCGGTTGATACGGCGCAGGCTTTCTTCACCATGGGCAGGCGACTGCTGGCAGAGCTTAACAATCCGGGGCCATTTCGCCTGGTGGGTATGGCAGCGTTCGATCTTAGTTGGCGGGAAGAACCCCTGCAGCTTGACATGTTCGAAGACCCGACTCATCGGGACCTTGAAACAACCATCGATAATCTTATCAAACGATTTGGGAAAGGGGTTGTAGTACGGGGTCGCGACCTCGGGCATTCAGGTACCATTTCAGCAAATGGCGTTAACCTGGATTTTCTTGATTACAGGGACGGTGAGCGAATGAGCCGTCCAGAGTAGATTGTTGTCCTGCCGTTCCCTGAACCTGCACTTCGGGACGATGGCACATACGGGACACTCCTGACACAATGCTGTCAGGGGATTACTGCTAAGATAAGCCTCCCAGCAATCGAAAATCACAGGAGAGAGCAATGGGAGTACTGGAAATTGGTCTGGCATTAGTTGAAATGGTTCCTCAAGGGCGAGCGGGCGAGCAGGATTTTGTTGCACAATATTATTCGGACGATATTGTCAGCATTGAGGGTCAGGGTTCTGAGGAAATGCCTGCACGCATAGAGGGCATCGCAGCCATCAAGGGCAAGCACGACTGGTGGTACGACAACAACGACGTTCATTCTACCAGCGTTGAAGGTCCTTACGTTGGTCATCGGGAAGATCAGTTTATTGTGAAATTCACCATGGATCACACGCCAAACGATGGAGAGCGAACGCAAATGCAGGAGGTGGCACTGTTCACCGTCAAAGATGACAAGATCGTTCAGGAGGAATATTTGTACCTGATGGGTTAATAGGCAGTTGAATCAGGATGCCCACTCAGGATATGGGGCGCCCGGCTGAGGGGCGCCCGGCCGCAGGATGTCTGCCTGAAGGACCCATTACCAATATGTCAGGACTCCTGAAGATTGATCCCAAAAACAGGCCCTGTAAATCCGGGCAATTCCAGGCTATAGAGTCTTCATGTACTCAACCAGATCATGGCGCATGCTAACGCTGAACCTGCCGTACTCGTGGCCCGCATTGCTATTTCCTCTTAGTTCAGTCAGAAAACGGGTGCCATCTCTTTTACTGAGGTCTTCGCTGCCAAAACCAGCGGTAACAAATCCCACTTTTACCGGATCAAATTCGCGGCTGCCGACCCTGAATTCGTCCGGGCGATACTCTCCATCTTCAGGATTGCCCTGCCGTTTCTTGCGTAATAAAAGATCGTACAGCGTCGGCACTGAGCCATTGTGCAGATAGGGCGCAGTTGCCCAGATCCCATTCAGGGGCCGCGCTTTGTAGGCAAGCAGTGAATTGAAAGGCGCCGCCGTCGTATCAGGATCGTAATTACCTTGCTTGATGCTGGCTTTGATCTCATTGCTGAAAAATGCGCTCGCGAGATGATAGATCCACTCACTCCAGCGACGAATATAACCCTTGTCATAGTCAGGGGTGGCCACCACATTGGTTGTGGCGGCAGTGAGCAGTACAGCGACCGGCGCAGTATCCTGAATGAGGATCTTACCGACTTCAAATCCCTGGTACTGATTCTTCAAGATGCCACTTTTGCCAACCTGGTTAACACTATTTTTGGCCATGGTCGGGTCAGTGCCAGCAGCTTTGGTCTTTAACATTTGCGCAATGACCCTACGGTCCTCTGCACTTCGATCGATGTCCTGGTGGCAGCTGGCGCAGTGCCTAAGAAATAATTTCCTGCCTCGCTGCGCCTTTTCATGATCAATCTTACCCAGGATGTCCTCGGGCCATTGCGGCGATTGCAGACTCACCAGGCGATTTTCGATGTGCCTCAGGTTTCTGACATTGATGGAAGATTGGTAGCTGATATGTTTCCCTGTCCCCTGGCCCCCGATAAAGGCAGAAAGGCTGAAACCTGATTTTTCCTGCCAGTCCAGGGTCGCAAAAACGCCAATCACCTCACCGCTGTTTCTGCCAATTGGACCGACGCCTGCATTAGCCGCTATTCCATTCCACTGTACATAATCATGCTGCGGAATATCCCACAAAAACGGGTAACTCACCGGTGCGTCGGGCTTGTTAAACAGGGCATCCCTGAATTGCAGCATCTGTTTCGTTGACAGAAGCGGCTGGAGCTTTTCAAAAAGATGGTCGAAGTCCTGGTTGCTGACGATAGAATCAGCAATGTGCTTGAGCACTTCTTTCAGCTCATTAACTTCCAGTGTGTCGGCGAGCACGCTTTCGATCGCGTCCCGGTTAAGCAGGTGCTCAAGTGTCCTGTTAAATATCCTGCCGAAGGCATCAAGACGCGCATAACCGTAACCCGGCGCACTTCGATTGATGACAACGTAGTTCTTGATCCGGATTTTGAACGTGTTCAGGGCTTCCAGGACTTCTTCGCTGGAGGTAAAGTTGCGACCTCCTCTAAAAATTTTACCGAAACTATTACGGGCAAGCACCGCCTTAACGAAGCGTTCTCGTTTCGCTCCATCTTCCCATGTTTGAGTCAGGGCCCGGTCCATCACCGTCATAAAACTATACATGTCCGACATGGCAGGACCGCCATCAATCCGCATGCCCACACCCTGATAGTTAATCTGCGTGGTATGGCAGGCGGCACAGGTAAAACCGATGTATTCCTTACCCTTGTAGGTATCCTTGACAAATCCCAGCGGCAATGCATCAGGATTACTCGAGGTGGCTTTGAGGGGGATGTAGCGGTAGTAGGCGATATGCTCATTGTCACGAAATAAATCCGCGGAATCCTCCTGCTCAAGTACCATAAAAAAATCGTAGGGAATCAGGTCAGAGCCTTGCGTGGTGGTGTAAAACCACATGCTGTCGGATGGACTCCAGTTCTGCCAGTCCTGGGAACCTGGCCATTTTTCATCGTCAGGAAAGACATGCTCGAACTCGTCACCGAATGCGTCTTCTACGCCGATAATCGCCCCCCTGGTTTTATCGTCATCCCAATTCGACTTCTCATACAGGTCGGTTGCCTTGCCAATAAAAAGCGGCAAAACGAGGATCAGGACCAGGGCTGTAATAATGAAGGACTTGAGGGTGGTGGGAATCAGATCTATTACAAATGCAACAATTCTTCTTATCAGGCTCACGATAAACTCTCCTTTTTATACGGTCGACCCGTTTATTGCAGTATAGACTCCTCCAGGCGCATCGTCATGACCGGCGAAACACAATGATTCATGGCCTGCAATATAGTCTAAGGTTACAGTAACCGGGGAAATCCTTCGTCTCTAAAGGGCGCACCTTCACCAAGTCGTTTGGCGCGACTCATGGGATGCACCTCCGGCCCTGATCCAATCTTTGCAATCCGTTCCATGGTATCACCAGGTCGCCAGGCGACGGTTGCATCTTCACCAAAGTAACGCAAAGACAGAGTGCTGCGCGTTTTACCTGCTGCCGTAGGCGCACCGCCATGTAACATGGCAGGGTGAAAAATGACAACATCCCCTGGCTGGATTGGGAATGACACAATATCGTATTCATCCCGGGATTTTTCGATATCGGGAAGTCTGGGCAAATCCCCTGTGCCGTAGAGTGGGATGGTGTCATCCCGCGGGTCAAATCGGGAACCGTCGTATAAGGTTCCGTGGTGAGAAGCTACAATGAATTCAAGGGATTCATCTGCACTCAGCGGTTCGAACGATATCCATACGACCGCCAGGTCATTTCCCTGAATTGGCAGGTAGGGCAGGTCCTGGTGCCAGGGTGTCCGCCGTACCGATTCACCATCCTGCCCGCCGACCTTTTTGAATATCTGCTCATACATGAACCAGATATCAGGTTTGTCCCAGAGACCCGTCACCAGAGCTGGAATCACTGTGTTGGTGTTGACTGCTTCATAGGCTGCGAAACAGTGTGGGTTGGCAAGATCACCGTAAAATGAGCCGGGTGTGCCGGGGATCAGTTTGCTGGCACCTTTCCCTGGATTAGCCAACGACCACTCAAAGGCCTCACGGGCATGTTGCAAAGCACCCGCATCCAATACTTGCGGCAGGTGAACAACGCCATCATTTCGATAGGTATCAATCAGGTTCATTTGTTTTCCCGTCATGTGAGGTCACGGCTGCTCTTGCTTCAACCGTCTAATGGCTTCATTATCAACCATAAAACGGACTTCGAAGGCAAGATAACAAAGGAATGTCGCGGTTGGAAGCTACTCCGGCTTGTTTAAGTCGAATAGAGGGATGACGATGACCGTTCAGGATCTGGGAAGTATCGGCGAGTTTATCAGCTCGATCGCTGTACTGGTGACACTGCTTTATCTCGCAGTGCAGGTCAGGCAAACCCGCAACGCAACGGTTGCCAGTACCATGCTGGCCAATCGCATGCAATTCCAGAACATCATGATCGCGAATCGTGACTCCTTAATCGCACCCATTATCGTCAAAGCAGACAAGGGTGAGGCCCTGAGCGATGAAGAAGAATATCGACTAAGCAATCACATCAACCTGCAGTGGAACCTGTTATTTTCGGAATACATCCAGCTACAGATTGGCTACACAGAAGGTTGGGCGCCCAGCGATAAGCCAGCGTTGAAAAGGATTATTAGTCGATACGGCGGTCGCGCAAGTAACTGGTGGGAGAACACCGGCCGGGAAATTTATCCAGATACTTTTGTCGAATATGTGGAACTGAACAAGTAATCTTCCCGTTCCACGATCGGCATTTTGCCAGGTCCCAATCGTCAGGACTGCTTGAAGTAGAGCACCGGGTGATCCACTTTCCAGGATGGATATTTCTTCATCACCGATTGGAACAATTCGCTGTTGAGAAAACTGGCTAACCATTTTCTTAAGTGGGGATAAGGTGCAGAAGTAAACCATGAGGGTTCAACGTTTGAAAACTGACGGATGAATGGGAAGACCGCGACATCCGCATAGGAAATTCGATTTCCAAAAAAAAATGGCGTATCCAGTAATAGAACTTCCAGTTTCTGCAGAAAGGTCTCTCCTGCCAGGCGATACACTTCTCTTGTATGTTCAGGGAAGCGATCTGAATATTTGTAGTGATCCAGATGTTCCTTGAAGATATTGTCGTTTTCTTCAATAAGCTTCTGCATCATCAGAAGTCTCTCTGCAGGATGGTCCATCCAGCCATCAGGATCATTTTCACAAAGACTCCATTCAAGGATGTCCAGGCTCTCTTCCAGAACCGGCAAGCCGCTGCGTAAAAGTACCGGAACCGTTGCTTTGGGCGAATCTTCCAGCATCTCCCGCGGCTTGTCTTTCAGCACTACTTCCCGTATTTGAAACTCAATACCGGCATAGGCAAGGCCCATCCTCGCCCGCATTGCATAGGGACATCGGCGAAAGGTATACAGGATGGGAACTTCAGCCATGGTCCCTTCCCGAATCGTTAACCCTTGATATGTGCGGATCAGTTTTGTTGTAAGTGCGGTTCATGTACAGCAGTTTAACAAGCTAATTCCTGTCCGGAAAAGTAGTTTTTTTGGTAGAAAGCACAGAATTGAAGATCCTTCAGGTATAGAAAACAATCACTTACCAATGAAGGGGTCGCCGAGGTTATAAAACACCAGGCCTGATAACGCACAGAAATGTCTATTAACCTGTGCAGGCGCCACTACCAGAGCCTTCCGCTGCGCTAATCAGAGCCTTCCGCTGCGCTAATGTTCTCCACCAAACAAAGTGATTTCCTCCATATTCGTGTGATTTAATAGTGAATGTATGGACAGACCCTGGAGTCCTATGAAAGTCAGGTCAATTAAGAACCGCCCGTCCGGCTGGATGTCGAAATTAGTCTTTGCACTATTCATCATCCTTCTGCAAACAGCAGGTGCAGAGACAGAGGCGCCCTCACCCGGTTCCATCTGGATCGTCGAGATAGATGGCGCTATAGGACCGGCAACCAGCGATTATTTACTGCGCGGCTTCGAGAAAGCCAATGAAGCTTCCGCAAGCCTGATCGTTATTCGAATGAATACGCCGGGCGGGCTGGACTCTTCCATGCGGGACATCATTCAGGCCATCCTCGAAAGTGAAATCCCGGTTGTTTCCTATGTCAGCCCAAAAGGTGCCCGGGCCGCAAGTGCAGGTACCTATATTTCCTATGCCAGCCACATCGCGGCCATGGCACCCGCCACTAACCTGGGTGCTGCGACCCCGGTGCAAATTGGCGCTCCTTCCATGCCTACTCCACCTGGTGAAGAAAAGGCGGAAGAAGCAGAACATGGGTCCAGCGCAATGGAGAAAAAGATAATCAATGATGCTTCCGCCTACATCCGGGGCCTGGCAGAGTTGAGGGGCAGAAATATTGAATGGGCAGAGGAAGCCGTCCGGGAAGCTTCCAGTTTGTCTGCCTCGGAAGCCCTGGAGATGAATGTTATCGATCTCATCGCAGGGGACATTAGCGAACTCGTTAGCCTGCTGGATGGGAGGGCAGTGGAAGTCAATGGTGACGTGATTATCCTTAACCTTCAAGGAAAAGAGATCCACCGGTTGATTCCGGACTGGCGCACCGAGATACTAACAATACTGACCAACCCAAACCTGGTTTTGATCCTGGGCATGATCGGTATCTACGGCATCATCCTTGAGTTCTATAACCCCGGCGCCATGGTGCCGGGTGTGGTGGGTGTCATCTGCCTGATTCTTGCCGGTTACAGCCTTCAGTTACTACCGGTTGATTATGCCGGTCTTATTCTTTTGCTCGTTGGTATTGCTATGATGGTAGGCGAGGCGATGATCCCGAGTTTTGGTATTTTTGGCATCGGCGGTATTGTTGCGTTTTCTATTGGTGGACTTATGTTATTCGATACTGAAATAGAGGCATTCCAGGTAGGGCTTCCGGCAATCGCTGCCACAGGGATCGTCTCTGCAGTACTAATTTTTGCCACCATCAGCATAGCACTCAAGATACGCCGGAAGGCGATATCCAGCGGAATTGAAACTATCGTGGGTGAACGTGGGCGAGTACTTACTAGCTCGGAAGAAGGCTGCCAGGTTCGAGTCGGCGCGGAAATCTGGGAAGCAAGCTCTGACGATGAAGTATCTGAGGGCGATCATATCACCGTGGTCTCTGTCGACGGATTGTTTTTGCGAGTTGCCAGATCACCTGATGATTAATACACGAACGGCTAAATGCCAGGGGCAATAGTAATGGACATATTTTGGATAATTCTGGTCGTACTTGTTGTTGGCCTGGCCTTCTATACTTTCCGGGTTCTTCGTGAATATGAACGAGGCGTCATTTTCTTTCTTGGCCGATTCCAAAAGGTGAAGGGACCGGGCCTGATCATCGTGATCCCCGGTATTCAGCAGATCGTCAAAGTCGGTTTGCGAACCCTCGTCTACGACGTACCGAGCCAGGATGTCATTTCAAGGGACAACATCTCCGTGAAGGTTAGTGCTGTCATCTATTTCCGTGTTGTGGACCCGGAAAGGGCGATCATCAATGTGGAAGATTATTTTGAGGCAACAGCGCAACTGGCACAGACCACACTCCGGTCAATTCTCGGGCAACACGAGCTGGATGAAATGTTAGCCCAACGAGATAAACTTAATTCTGGTATCCAGAAACTGCTGGACGAGCAGACAGAAGCCTGGGGTATCAAGGTTGCAAATGTTGAAATAAAACACATCGATATCGATGCAAGCATGATCCGTGCTATTGCAAAACAGGCAGAGGCCGAGCGGGAAAGAAGAGCCAAGATCATCCATGCAATCGGGGAACTCGAGGCATCAGAAAAACTGCTTGAAGCAGCGCAGGTCCTGGCGCGCCAGCCCCAGGCACTACAGTTGCGCTACATGCAGACCCTAACGGAAATCGCGGGAGAGAGAAGTAGTGTCATTGTTTTCCCCATGCCGATTGATCTGATGGAAGGATTGAGGTCCGTTGTGTCAAATATTGGAGGAGGAGAAGGAGGCGGAGCAGGAGAGAGCGAGTAGCTGCATAACCTATAAAAATGCCCATACAGCATCTCTTGGCAGAGGCAAGAGAAGCCGACTTGAAAGGTACGGCCTAAAGGTCAATATCCATATAGACATCTGCGCGGGAATAGTCTGATTTACGGGGAAAGTCCCTGCGCTCAAAGCCTAACTTCCGATAAAGGCCAAGCGCGGGTGACAGCCTGGTATTGGTTTCGAGATACATT
>Ga0114949_10001531_pt1 | contig 14080 bp, 14 predicted proteins | sample N074metaG_FD_83505 | JGI IMG/M metagenome (GOLD analysis project Ga0114949, IMG submission 83505) | Deep subsurface microbial communities from Kermadec Trench to uncover new lineages of life (NeLLi) - N074 metaG | ecosystem: Environmental > Aquatic > Marine > Ocean trench > Sediment | place... | reverse complement strand
TATTACCCGGTCCCAGCTCATGATCAGATCGGATCGATCCGAATGCTCCCGGATGAATCTCGCTCGGGCGCGCGCCCGCGTGCCCACGTCTGGCACGTAAGGCTCTTCCTCGGACCCGGGCTCGATCGGGTCTCCCACGCGCTGGCTGAGCAGCCCGCGCTGGTCCAGGTCCGAGAACGCCGATACGGGCTCGGAGATGGAGTGGTAATCGTGATCAAGAAGCCCCAGCGTGCTCAGTGCCTCCATGTCGTCGACGAGCTCGCCCCAGGATGATCCGCGATCCTCCAGGAAATGGCTGTAGAGTTCGTACTTGGTGAACGCATCCAGCCGAGCCGCGAGCCAAAGGCGATCGGACCGCTCGTACGCGTCCAGGGTCAGTTGCCAGTCCTCGAGAATTCGTGGCATCCAGTCCTGTGGATCCGACATGGCCGCCACGCTCCGGCGCGCCGCTTCGAGGTAGATGCGCTGCACCTCGACCACGGATGGATCGACCCGTGGGGGCTCCCCTGGGCTCGCAAGCTTATTCAGTCGCAGGAGGGTGCCTACCCAGCTTTCGCCCCTTCGCTGCAACCTCACGTTTTTTAGCTGAGCACCGAGCTCCGGGTCCCACTGGATCGCCTTCAGGGCCAGCGAAGTGGCTCCGAACTGAAGCGCCAGGTTGAATTGGCTGCGGTGACCATCTCCGAGGATCAGGTGGAGCCGGCGCTGGCGTGGACGGGGTCCCATGTGGTGCTCCTCGCGGCAGGTCGAGTAGATGGCTCGATTTCCCGTCGTGTGCCCGCCGGTCGGGAGATCCATGGCCAGTGGCCGGGTGCCCGCCAGAAAGTCGGCGCTGGGAGAGAGAACACCGCCGGCACCGCCGTACAGACGTGTGACCAGAAACGGCAGGGTGAGGTCCGCCAGGTCCTGAGCCGGACCGTCGATGAGGTAGTTCTCGTGCGTCCCCCAGAACGCGGTCTCCGGGCGCAGGAGTCCGTTGTGGTTGTTGTTGACGAGCAAGAGCTTCAAGCCACTCCGCGCGAGCTCCGCCGTCGCCCTCGTCGCAAGCTCATACTGTGTCTCGACCATCTGCGCGAGCACATAGGGTGAATCACACTCGAGGGCCGAGAACTCCAGGTGGTAGTTGATGTCGACGTACACGCGCCCGTACGCGTTGAAAAGGCCTCCCTCGCCGGGGAGTGAAGGGGCCAGGCGGCCGAGGATCTTCAGGAAGCGGGGGAGCGCCTCGGGGACCAGGGTTGCCCCGTTGCTCTCCTCGACCGTGGTCTGGCACTCCTGCTCGATGGAAAACATGCAACGCGAATCCTTCCGGGGCATTCTCGAGTCTCCTCAATGTATTAGGGTCATTGGCCGGGGCCGTTGCGCCGCCGGGTGGCCAGGATTTCGAGGTTCTGGTCGCTCTCGATCCTCGCATGGGCTGCGCGGGCACTCCCGGACCAACCACGCGCTTCCTGGAGAAGCGAGCTCTCGGGCTCGGGCTCGACGGAGCTCGGGCCCTGGGCCTCGGTCCGACGGGTCGGGGGCTGAAGGTTCCGTTGGAAATCCATTCTGTTGTCCTCCGTTTTTGAGTAATCCTCGATTTTGTGGGTCAGACCAACCGGATGGACCCGCTTTCCGGCGCTATGATCTCGTCCTGGAGATCCACCTCTTGGCCTTCCTCCAGGAGTGCCACCGCATCGGTCGGGAGCAGCCGACGGATCTCCTCGGCGTCGGAAGCCGCGGACAACACCGGCTCGAAGACGTCGCGGGGGAGGCTGCCCGGCCGGGGCATGTCGATGCGGATCCGGGATCCCCAGAACGATCCCTCACCTCTGAGATCCACGTGACTCCAATTCACATCGGTGATCTGATCACCGTAGTCTCGGATCAGCCGCCCGCGGGCCCAACCACGGCCGTCTTCGGGGCCGTCGAGAAGGCAGGCTTCGACGTCTTCATGGCTCACGAGCGGATCCACCCGACCCGCCTCCCAGAGCCTCCAGAAGTGACCTCGACTCGGGTCGGTGGAGGCGTAGTCGTGATCGGCGACACGGATCGGCATGTCGCCAAGAGTCATGCCGTCCCGTTGGCACAGGTCGGTCAGAACCAGCAGCTTGGCTGCCCAATCCAGATGGGGGGCGCAGGGCTCGAGTGAGCCCTCTTCCAGGAGATGGGTCAGACGCAGGACCTGCGGGAGGAGCTCGGACGCATGAGGCGCCACCTCTTCGGGGATGGATCCGTTGTCGACGAGACCGATGAGGAGGGAGACCAACCTGCGCATGTAGAGGGGAAGACTGATCCGGCTACCGTCCGCCAACCGGGCCACACCCATCAACCGGCCTGTCGTGACCTCCAGTCCGTGGCTCCAAGCGGTCAAGGCTCGTACGGGCTCGTAGAGTACCAAGCCTCCGAACCCCAGCTCGGCGGCGGCGAGGCAGCACTGGAGCGTGGAAGCCAGGAGCGCGCCGCTGGCGAGCGCAAGATCGAAGCCGATCAGGTGCAGTCGATCCTCTCCGTGAGCGTGGGCTTCCCGGCGGGTGTTGAGAAGCCCTCGGGAGTACGAAGTGGTGGTGGGGAGGGTTGCCAAGCGGGTCAGATGGTGGGCCCGTCCACTGAGGCTGAGGCGCGGCCCGGAGCGTAGTGGAAGAACGTAACCAGCACCGAAGAACGGAATCAGGGCAGCGATGGCGCTCGACACGAAGCCCAAGCGTGCCGGGCGCCGAATCTCGTCGAACAGATCCTCCCAGAGATCGGACTCGACCGCGACGTTGAAGTGCGTGCCCCACGAGATGCCGGGATCCACGATGTCCACGTTGGCGGTGGTGAGGGCGTACGTCGTTCCCGCCTCGGCCTCTGCCTCGGCCCGCTTGCGGGCCACCTCGCACACCTGGAGGGTGCCCAAACACTGGGCCGCTAATTTATGGGGGTCCAAGGTCTCCGCGGTGCAAACTTCCAGATGGCTCATATCGGAGTAGTAACACTGGCCCGACGAGGCCCAGTGACGGAGAGCGTCGACGGATTGGGACCCATACCAGTAAGACGAGTGACTCCCGTCCGACCCCTGCCACGAGCCGGAGGGAGCGGCCGAGGCCGGCCCGGAATAGGAGCTGTATCTGGATCCGGTCGGCCCGGATTCCTGCCACCAGGAGCGCCGGGTCCACACCCTTCCACCAACCGGCTCGAACGCGGCTTGGATGTGCCCAAGCACGTGCCGTGTTACCCGCCATGAATCCAGGGTCTCACCATCGGGGGTCAGTCCGGTGGTCGAGAGCTCGCAGTCTCGGCCCATGAGTTTGGGAATCGGCATTGGGTCTGGTGTCCCTTTTAGAGGGTCTCGAGGTAGTGGTGTGGTCGCGGCTCATCGGTGGCCACCAGCTCTGCCCGAGTGATGTGCCCAGGTACCTCGAGCTCTCGAGCCAGGGTGCCGTGATCGGCGCTCATCCGACGGGCAGCCGAGTGAGCCTCCTCCAGCAGGGCCTCGATGACGTCCTCCACGGCTACAGCGGGAATACCCACGCCCCGAAGCTCCCGCCCCGCGGCGCGCCTCTTTGCGGTGTTCATGGCCGCCTCGTAGTGGGCGTTGGACATGAGCCGTCCCGCCGCCACGCTGACGCCACCCTGGCTCTCGGTCGAGTACCGGAGAACCGGTGCGTCGAACACCTGATTCAGGGCGGGCCGCAGGAACGCGGACCGCACGACATCCTCCTCCAGGGAGAGGTGGACGGTTTCGTCCAGGTACCACGCCCGTCCAGTGGCGTATATCGCCATGACCGCCTCTGCCGACTCCAGCGTCGGCTCCGGCATGGGCATAATGGAATCGAAGCGGCCCGGACGGCTGACCGCGACGTCCACCAAATCGATTCGGTTCGTCATGCCCACCCAGAGCATCTCGGCGCGTGGCTGCCCCGGGGCGCTCTCCCATTGGACCAGGCCGTCCATCTCGGACAGAAGCGCGGTTAGCGCGTCGTTCTGGGCCGAGGACACCATGTCTCCACCGCGTTTGCCCAGGGAGTCGATCTCGTCGAGCACGATCAGCTGAAAGAGCGGCCGGGTGCGGGGACGCATCTGGCGGGCGCGGATCGCCCCACACAGGTCCTCCCGCACCAGCTTGGCATCTCCCCCATGCCAAACGGTCTTCAGGGCACCGGGCGGCACGAAGTACAGACAGACATCGAAGTTGTGCTCCTGGCCGAGGTCCCGCACGAACGCGGCGAACGCCCGGATGAGCGCGGTCTTCCCTTGGCCAGGTTTATGGGACTCGAGGATCAGACCCCGCATAGGACTCACGCCGAACCGCTCCAGCACGTCTGGGCGCAGGATCCGGAGAATCAAATCCTCGATCAGGCACTCTTTGACCGAGTCGAGGCCGGCCAGGTCGTCGAGATTGGTCGTGATGGTCTCGACCGGGATCTCGAATCGGCTCTCCCGACGCTCCTGTGACACGACCTCGATGGCCCACCGGTCGTCGTCGCGCTGGAGGACGAGGCGGGCCGGGGCCTGGAGCTCGACCCCGCGGAGCGATGGCGCAAGCCCAACGATGCGTTCTTCATTTCCAAGGTGCGAGACTCGTACCAAGTGCCTCGATTCGTCGGCCCAGCCCAGAAACTCGACCAGGTCGCCCTGGGCACGGGCGAAGAGTGCAGAGTCGTCGCGATACCCCGTGATGATCATCTCTTGGGGGTGCACGCAAACGAAATGCCAGGGCATCAACGCGCCTAACGCCTCCAGATCGACATCGGGATGTACGGCCAACTCCCGCAGTTGGCCCCCGAGGGTGACGGTGGCCCGGGCCTCGGTCTCGTGGCTACCGCTCACGTTCTCGAGGCGGCACAACAGAGGCCTGCCCGCGAGCAACTGCTCGAGGATACCCTGTAAGGCTTCGACGGATTTCATGACCTCGGCAGTAGATCTCTTGGCCTTATCCCCGGCCAAGCGCCCGGCGAGGACCTGGGCGACCACCTGCTCGGGATCCGTCTCGGCCTTTATCAGTAGCTGGTCGACTTCCAAGAGGAGATCCTCACCGCCAGCGGATCCGCCGGGCCCGTATCCCGCGTCTTTGATGATCTGAGCGAGCATAGCGAGTCGTTTCATGGGGCCTCCATCGATGGTTGGTCCATTCATGGTGCGTCTGTCAGTCGCGGTAGGTCCGCCACGGAATCGAGACCATTCGGCCCCCGTTCCATGCGTGGATCTCGAGTACGGGTCGGGTTCCCTGAGCACCGAGCTTGCGTCCGGCGATGGGCATGAGGGTGGCCTTACTGGGGAAAAGGCACTCCAACACGCGGTAGTCGTCCAGAGACACATGGGTGGCCGACGGGAGAGCACACATCGTGTTTTGGTTGCACTTTCCGCAATCCCGGCCCCACCCATGAGAATGGAACGCCGTCAGTACGGTTTCGCCCTTCGCGCGGAGCTGGGCGACCTGTGCGGCCTCCTGGAGGGCCGCCGGGTCAAAGGTGATGCGGGCCGTCGTCCCGTCGTGGCGAGAGTCGACCAGACTCGCGCTGAGCAGGGTGACGATCCGCGTGCTCGTCCCCGGCAACGGCTGGTCGAGCTGGATCATCTTGCCCAGGGTGCCGCCGCCCGTCTCTTCGGATCCGGCCTCTTCCGTATGACATAGGATCTCCTCGAGCATCCGCTCGTTCACCAGAACCGGGCGTTCGGGACAGAGGTCACCGTCACCCAGTTCGCGCACACCGAACTCGTCCAGTGATTGCTCCGTAATCGTCGGAGCCTGAAGGGGTGGGAGGCTCAGCCCGGGCGAGTCGTCCCTGCTTTCGGCGAGGAGATGGACGTACGTCCGGACTCCTTCCTCCAGCGTGCCCTCATCGACGAGCTCCCATGTCTTCTCCTGGGCCCGCCTCATCCAACGGCCCGTCTCGAAGCGCCGCGTGAACGAGCGCCCCTCTCCACCCTGCTCGGTGATCCGTACGTTGAGCGCCTCCGCGCGGGGCTCCTGGTCCCACACCGGAGTGACGGCCACGCGGAGTCCGCCCCGGTGGGCAAGGAGCTTGTCAGCCAGGACACCCCCGACGAAGGTCTCCTCAACCAGCTCAGCCACGTCGGGCTGGGCCGATTCACGATGGATCGAAGTCGCCCCCAACTCGGGATCGACGCTCAGCTCGGTGAAGAGCTCGAACGGGAAGTCTGTGCTCACCTGCATCGCTTAGGCCCCTCAGCGCCTCGACGCGACGGCGCCTCCGGCCGAGACCGTCGGGAGCACCGTCCAATCGGCATCCTCCTCTGGCAGGTCGCGGAGCTGGAGTCGCTTGTCCAGCCGCACCCCACGGCTGTACGCGCTCCACCTCAGATCGTTTTCTGGAACGCCGATCTGCTCGAGGAAATGCTCGATCGCCTGGTCGACGTTGTGATCGATCGTGAGGTCGTCCGTCAGATCGGTGCTGAACCGCTTTTGCTGGCTCAGGTCGGAAAATCGGATTCTCGAGGTGGTAATCATTGGGCTTCTCCGTAGGGAAGGTCGAAAGTGTCGGCGTAGCACCGAGCTACGCCCTCCATCTGCACAAGGAGCTGCAGCGGTATACGCACCGCCGCGCTGACCACGGCGATTGCTCTGGCCGTCTCCACCACTCGTTCGACGTCCGCGAAGGCCCGACTCAGACGGGCCTCCACCACCACGCCGGCATCCAACCGCGCCAGCCGTACGAATCGCATGCGCTCGTTCAAGCGGAGGGCCAAGTCGCTCACGGACCGGCCTCCAGGGCCCGACTCTACAGCGCTCAACTCGGCCTGCTTGAGGACGATCCGGTAGAGTCGTAGCCCGTTCCGTTCCGGCGACACGCGCACGGCGACCCGCGAGCCCCGAACCCGGAGACCGAGCTCCCAGCCCGGATCGCGATCGACCACGTCCAAGGAACTCTCCCCGACATCTGAGGAGCCCTCGCCGTTGCGTATCTGGTCGAAGAGGTGCTCGTATGGTCCTCTCTCACCGCGCGGAGGCCGCCTGTTCCTTCCCGTGCCGTTGGCGTTGCGCCGGATCCCCTGCCGAATCTCGCTGAGGTTGCGCGAGAAACTGGCCGGGTGGCACGATACGTCCGCTAGGAGGTGCCGCCTGTGAGCGGGTCCGGCGACGCGCAGGTTGGCCGGTAGCGCTGCGTTCAGCACCAACGCCTCCGCCGGAACGGGACGCCGTTTCAGCTTCATGCGGATGCGTACCCCGCCTGTCGCGTTGAGCTGGACCTGCGCCACTCCCACACCCGTATTCAGACGCCCCCGGAAGCTGTCCTTCCAGTGGAGGCCTCGGGCGGTGGGGAGCGAGGCGGAGGCCAGCAGCGTCTCCACCTGCTTCAGCGTAGTCCCCATCATCAGCTTTGCCCCCATAACCTTGTGCTCACTAGTAAAGGGGCTCCACCTCGGTGAGTCCCTGGAGGGCCTCGGGGTCGGTCGCGAAGTAGCGCACCGCCTCCCAGTCCGCGGGGTTGGTGGAATCCATGTTCTGGTAGGAAATGATGGAATAGAGATGTTCGATGAGTGCTTCCAACGGGAACGGTCCTGCTGGAAGGTCCCCCAAGCACAAGACGCCGTGTGAGCGGCTGAAGTTGGGATGGTAGAATCCGTCAGAGTCGACGAAGACCAAGACCGAGCGGGATCCAGGGTCGGGCGCGAGAACGTTCGGCCGGTATCGGATGGTGCCCCTCACGGGCCCGGATGCCAGCTCCACGATTCCCTGGGGGCGCTTGCACTTGTACGGACGATCCACCTCGTACGAGAACGACCGCGGCCCGGCCCCGGGCAAGGGCCGCACCCGAACGTGTTGCGTGCGGGAGAGTAGCCCTTCACGAGCTTCGTCCCAGTTGTTGGCGAAGAAGTCGCGTGTGGCCCGACCCTCGTCGGTCGAGGGGTCGGGGAGGCCTTCATCGAGCCCGGCGAGATCATGCAACTGGTCCATGAGGTCGCTGAGGGAGAGCTGGTCGCCGAGGGAGAGCTGGATGTCGGGTGTGTTGCTCATACTATTCCTCTCAGGTAAACAGGAGTTGGACGGGCGGGTGACCTGGAGCTCGAGCCGCCACCAGAGCCCCCCTGCTCGGCAGACCCAGGGCTTCGCAACTCGTGTCGGCCAGGCCGAGGGCACGAGCCTGGGCCTGGTTCAGGTGATCGAGGGCTGCGTCCCTTCGGCGTTCCATGGCCCCACCACACCGGGGGCAGTCGGGGGCCGGCCGCCAGAGTGTGCCAGGTCGGACGAGCTCGAGTCCGCAGTCCGGGCAAACGACGCCGAGCAGGATCGGGTGACCCCGGAAAGCGAGGCTGACCTCCTGGACTTGCTGGGCATTCCGCGATTCCCTCACCCGCTCAGAATCGGTGAGTGCCTCATCGTCCGTGACTGCCTCGTCGGTGACCGCCTTGTCCCTGACTGCCTTGTTCTCGAGGGCAATGCGCGCGAGCCCGAACAGCTCCTTCACGGTCGTGTCGGAAGCAGCCCGGTCCAGGTGGGTCGGATCGAAGCGGTCGTGTCCGGTGAGACAGGCCTCGTTCCGACGAAGCTCCATGGGCAGGATACCCGGACCGTCGAGGTCCACTATCACCTCCCGGTTCAGGGTCCGATCCGATCCGTTCCCGCCTACGAGGCGTTGGGCGTAGAGCAGCCCGAGCCCCGTCACCGACATGGCCAGAGGTGCCCCCGCGTTGGTGGGGGCCCGCTCACGAGGAGCACCGAGGCAGGGGGTACGGGACCCAGGGTCGAACACGTCCTTCCAGCTCGAGGCGCAGAGCTGGCAAGCGTGGCCTTGTCCAGCATGGGAAACCAGCACACGGCCGAGCTCTAGGCGGCCGCTGCCGTCGACCGCCAACCGCAGGAGCGGCATCCCCCACCCGTTCGAGAGTTGGGTGAGGGGCAGCGCCAAGGTCGCATCGTCGGTGCAATCAACGAGCAGCGCGATATGCTCGAACGCCCCCGCACCGACGTGACGAACGTCCACCACGTGCGCCCGCGCGGAGCCCGGAGCGATCGCGTTGCAGAGGCGAGCTACGGTCTCGGCCTTCGGTTCGCCCACTTCCACGGGCTGATTGCCCAGATTTTGGTGCTCTCCGACGTCGAAGTCGTAAAGCTCGGTCTTGGCGCCCGAACGTGATGCCTCGCGGGCGAACAGACTTCCCAGAACGCCCACGCCGATAATGGCGAGCGTCGCCTGCCGCCAACGGTCGTGTGCCCAGCCCGCGAAGGTCGCGGTCGCACGAAGGCGATCGAAGCGGCCGTCATCCGACATGTGATCGGGATCCGACATAGGATCAGGCCTCTTCGACGAGTCGGAGTAACTCGACGAGCGAGCCGCTCCGTTCGGATGGCGGCGGTGTCCACCCCGGGTCCCCAGGTTCGGCGCCGCAGGCGTGGCAGGGAACCCCCGCGCTCCATGCGCCGGCGGTGAACATCATGCCACAGTCGGCCGTGGGCGTGCCCCGGCAGATCACCATCTCATCGCCCGGCTTCAGGCGCGCTTTGGTACGGTGACAGTAAACCGGGTCGCCGTGAATCTCCGGGTCGAACACGACCTCGTCCGGTGTCGCTGCGATTGCGAACCAGACAGAATGACTGTCCAGGGCGACGTGGTCCGCGTGATGGAGAACATGCATACCCGGTCCGATCCGGACCCCATTAAGAAGCACGCGGCCCGTGGAGGCGTCCGGCACCAACACAACCCCGCACCTACCCCCGGAGGGCTCTGTCGGCAGGACCATGACGGAGTCGGGCTCCGGCCGCGGCGAAGAATCCGCTGCAGAATCGAGGCCCGCCTGAGAGAGCCAGACGGCGCCTCGCGTTCGGGTCGGTGTGGGCGTATCCTCGGACTCCAAAGCCCAAATTTCGGTAGATCTCAAATCCTGGGTCCTCGCTGCACGGGAGCAGGGGCTTGCCGATTTCGCCGCGCCCGGCTCTTTTGGTGGGACATATAAGTTTTCTTACCCACAGTAGACGGCTACTGTCCGGGGCTATCCTACAATAGCTTACTACTGTACGAACACTTCCACAAGTACTGTGGCCGAGAGAGGAACGGCAGTAGCTTGTTCGGCGTCACAGGGTGAGCACCGACGCCAGACGGACCGGAGACAGGACACCGCAAATGGCAGAGCGTAAATGGTCGAGGTAGAGCGTAAATGGTAGAAAAGGAGTCAAAGCGTGGTCGCCGAGTGGTCAGGGTCCCCGAGCTCCGTCGCGCATACAGCGAGCTGGACGACGAGGAGCGCCTCTCCCTTGCAGCCGAGCTTTTCTGCCAGGGCAAGTCACCCTCACAGATCCAGAGGCAGTTGAGCGAGCGGTTCGAGGAGACCATTCGTCGAGAGGAGCCGTACCGCCTTCTGCAGCTGGCGGGCGCGCTCGGATACTTCATATACCGTCCTCCCTTGGAGGAGCGGCTCGGGGAGAAACTCTCCGACAAGTGGGACCTCAGCGGTGTGTATGTCGTCCAGACGGGGGTCCTGGCCGACGTTGCCTCACACGCGGCGAAGGTCCTGCTCGACCTCATCAAGCAGGAGTGGATGGTCAGGCGGAGTGGTATCGCGCCACGCGGCGGAAGGACGGAGGCCGATCGAGATGAGGAGGCCGGCACCGTCCGGATCGGTCTGGCAGGTGGGCGAACCGTCTTGACGATCGTCCGGGCGCTGGTCGAGCTCCTCAAGCGAGAGGATCCCTACAAGGTGCCGCCGGTGCTGGGCTTCCACACGGCGTGTACGGGAATCGACTACCATGACCCGTCGACCGACCCGAACGCCTTCATGACACACTTACTCCGCGTCCCCGGCATCGACACCAGGACGTTCGCCGTGCCCTATCAGGCTCCCCCGATCATGCGCCCTAACGTCCGAGCGATGCTCGAGGAGGAGCCCGATATGCGTAAGGCGGCCAGGTTGTTCGAGGAGGTCGACATCCTCGTCACGGCGGGATCGAGCTGGCGGATCAAGGAAATCTGCAGCTCTGGTGAGATCCGGGACGCTCCCGACACCGGCCCCGTCCCGGACTGGGATCCGGACGACCCGAATCCCCTGAACACCATCTACTCCCAGCTCAAAGCACTCATGCTCAAGCGCGACAAGAAGGGCTACCGCCAGCTGCTCAAAGCCGGGACAGTCGCGGACATGCTGTGGCAGCCCCTCACCTTCAACGGGCCAGTCGAGTTCGAGACGAAGGTGCAGGCGATGACACTCTCCCCGCTGAAGCGCATCCCCGACTTCATCGATCGAGGGAAAAAAGTGCTGTTCGTGCTCGGTCCCTACGAGGGCGGCTTCCACAAAGGTGATGTGCTGCTTGCGGCGCTCGGGGCCGAGGCGGATCCGGGTTACTCCTTCCCACCGTTATTCACGCACCTGGTGTGCGACCATCGGACGGCACGCGCCGTGCTCAGCAGGGTGAAGCGCTAGTCCCCGCTCCCCAACTCATGAACCTCCGCCTCAGCGCCCCGGAATCTCGAGTGTCGCTCGATCACGAATGGTGAACCCGAACGAGACGGTATGCACCTCGTCCTCTTCACCCTTACGAAAGCTCAGGACGGACTCATATTCGCCGGCCTCTGTGAAGAGGTGTTGTGTCTGGTAAAGACCGGGATCGCCGCGGGCACCGCGCACCCCGAACGGCCCGAATTCCGCACCGTTGTGTTTGATGGTGACCTCGGCATCCTCCAGGTCACGGTAGGGCTCTTCCTCAGCCAGAGAGGTGATCCGCCAGCGCAGGTACTGCATCTCCTCGGTGAGCGCGGGCTCCGGCTCGGCCCCGAAGAGTACCGACAGGCCCGCTACTACCTTGCGCTCATGCAGCATACTTTCGTCGCTCGAGAACGCTGCACCTGTGACGAGCGCCGTAGCGGCCACGAACAAGGAAAGGCCTAGAAGTTTTGTGTATCGCGGCATGATCGACCTCCTTCAGTACTGGATGTGTATTGGCTCGTTTGTGAACCGGCTAGTTGACCCTCTTGAACAGGACCGTAAAAGCAACGCCCCTCTCCTGGAATACCAGCGTGAGGGTATCGGCCGATACAGTCGCTGTGAAACCCGTAATAACAGCCCCGACAACTCCGTCGCAGTCCAACCCATCGACGGCCGTGAAGGTGTACGTGAGCGTGCCGTCGTCGTCGAGGGTGTAGTTAGCAGTCTCGGTGCAGTCAGCGGCAGTAGCCACGACAGTCAGCGTGGTCCTAGTGAACGTCCAGGTTGTCGGCTCGGCCGTTACACCATCGCCCATGATCGATTCAAATTCCCACGTCCCGATTATGGGGTTCTCTGGAGATACGCCGTCGTCACCGCACGCCACTAACCCGAAAACCAAGAAGGCTAGGAAGACTCGGCGGATCATCGTGATCTCCTCTAGTCTTGGAAGGTTACGAAGTGTCAACGGGGCCGCGTCCAGGCGGGAGATGGCATCGGACATGGGCGCACTCCAGGATCAGACCGAGGTCAACATCCGAGAGCGGGCAGGTAGGCGCAAGCAGAACCGTCCGCCTTGCCGTTGACATAACTATCCAGTCTGGATATATATCTGAATTGGATAAATAAACGTTTCGCTCGGACCGGAGAGTGTCCATCATGAGCAGCACCGTACACGAGCGGCCCGTCAAACCAGCCGTGTTCCACATCCTGCTCGCGCTCGCGAGCGGCGATCTGCACGGTCTCGGCATCGCCGGAGAGGTGGATGAGGCAACGTCGGGCGCCATGCGTCTCGGGCCCGGGACGTTGTACCGCTCCTTGAAGGAGATGGTGGAGGTGGGGCTGATCAAGGACGTGCCCGCTCCGGCCGAGGACGACGATCCGCGTCGGCGTTATTACGCGATCACGGAAGAGGGTGGGGCCGTCCTGCAGATCGAGGTGGCCCGCTTCGAGAACATCGTGCGGGTAGCGCAGCGCAAGAACGTGTTGCCGGGGACCGCTTGAAGTGAGCCGTCTACCCGAGCGGCTACCCGAGCAGCCCGGCCCGGGCGAGCGGCTGTACCGCGCGCTTCTCCTCCTGTACCCACGTCGCTTCAGGAGCGACTTCGGGCCGGCCATGATCGACCTCTTCCACGTGCGCAGGTGGCAGTACCTGTCTGAGGGTGGGTCATTCGTGGCACTGCGCTTCTGGACGTTCGTATTACGCGACCTCGTCGGCACGGCCCTGCCGGAGCGTTTCGGACCGTTGGCCGCGCGCCTGTTCGGGTCGGGTGAAGGGGAAGGGGAAGGGGCCCCAAGGGCCCTCGCAACAAAAACAAGGGGGTTGGGGATGGAGTCGATGTGGGGGGATGTCCGTTATGCGATCAGGCGTCTGGTCAGGACGCCGGGGTTCTCGGCGCTCGCAATACTCATCGTGGCGCTCGGGATCGGCGTGAACTCGGCCATGTTCAGCGTTTTGAACGCCGCCCTGTTCCGTCCGCTTCCGGTGGGCATCCGCATGGCCCTCGGAGCGGGGCGCAGCCAGGTGATCGGCATGGTACTTTCCGAGGTGATGTCCGTAGTGGGCGTGGGGGCCGTGATCGGCCTCGGCTTGGCCTGGGCGGCGACTCGAGGACTCGGAGGACTGCTCTACGGAGTCTCAACGACGGACCCCGTCACCTTCGTCGGCGTGGTGGTGGTGCTGGGGGCCGTGGCGTTTCTTGCTACGTTGGTTCCAGCCCGCCGGGCCGCGAGGGCCAATCCGGTCACGGCGCTCCGGTACGACTGAGGGGGTGTGCAGAAGGTCCCGCTCCGGCTCTCGGACCTCGTGTAGGGATGTGATGGTGGTGGGGTGAGGGGGGGACCTTTAAATTAGCCGTCCACTCTTCGGGAGCCGAAAATGGACAGGCGACACCTCCTCAAGCTTCTCGGTACCAGCTCGGCGTTCGCGGGCTTTACCGCATTCGAGCTCGAAGCGTTGCTGACCCCCGGCGGGACACGCCGCGCCGGTATGGCCTTCTTCACCGACGCCCAGCGGGAGGCCGTCACAGCGTTCAGCGGCCTCATCATCCCGACGACCGACACGCCGGGAGCCGTCGAGGCGGGCGGGGTCGAATACATCGAGCTGATGGTGTCCGAGTGGTACAACGCCGGAGAGCGCGAGCGATTCATGCGAGGGTTGGCCCACCTCGACGAACACACCGAATCGACGACGGGAGTGCGGTTTGCGTACGCCGATGTGGAGCGTCAGACCGCGATCCTG
>Ga0114949_10001526_pt1 | contig 14096 bp, 11 predicted proteins | sample N074metaG_FD_83505 | JGI IMG/M metagenome (GOLD analysis project Ga0114949, IMG submission 83505) | Deep subsurface microbial communities from Kermadec Trench to uncover new lineages of life (NeLLi) - N074 metaG | ecosystem: Environmental > Aquatic > Marine > Ocean trench > Sediment | place... | reverse complement strand
TCGCTCTGTCCAGGACCATGGAGTCCACACGCAAGAGAACCAGGACTCCCAGCATGGCCAGAAGAATGCTGGCGAGCTTGCCGGGATTGGCCCGCTCCTGGCGCATGAGAACGGCGAAGATGAGGGTCAACACCGGGATGCCGGTGTTGATGAGGGCACTGTGAGTGATGGAGGTGCGCGACAGTCCTTCCACGAAGGCCCACTGATTGATGACCACGCCCAGCAGGGAGAGTCCGGCCAGGCGTGCCAGGTCCGCGGGTCTGGGCACCGCCCGGCGGCCGCTGATGAGAAAGGCGAGGGGCAGGAGGAACAGGGCGGCGGCAGCGACGCGCAGGCCGGCCCAGGCCAGGGGCGGTATCTCCGCCAGCACGATCTTGGCGGCGAAGTAATGCACTCCGAACAGGACCTGGACCACCACCAGCAGTCCGGTGGCGCCGGCTTGTGTCCGCGGCCGGTTCAATCGGCGTAACCGAGCGTCCGGAAAATCTCAAGGGTCTCGGGGTCGGCTTCGGGGCTGGCGACCTGGTTCAGGCGGGATGGCAGGGCCAGGAAACGGTCCAGCTCTACGATGAGGGGGCGGGCCTGATCCCGTGCGCCCGGGTAGAGGTTGTCTTTCTCCGCCGGGTCGGCCTCAAGATCGTAGAGCTCGATGTAGTTGCGCGGGAGACCGGGGAAGACGACCAGCTTGCTGCCGGGTCGGCGCACCGCCTTGAGGCTTTCCCGGGGGTTCAGGCGGTAACCGCGCTCCCGCCAGCGGTGCGGGATCACGCGGGTTTCGATGAAGGCGGTCGGGTGGGGATCGCCACTCCCTTTTTCCAGGTGAAGAAGAAGGTTCACGCCCTGAATGCCGTCGCCCATGTCCACGCCTGCCAGCGCCGCCAGGGTGGGGGCGATATCGATGAGTTCCACCTGGCCCGTGAACCGCCGGCCGGCGAACCGGCCGTCAGGGAGCCGCAGGATCAGAGGTACGCGGATCTCCTCATCGCCGATGCCGCCGCCGTGGTCGAGGAGATGCACGCGCTCGTCCAGGGATTCGCCGTGGTCCGATGTGAAGACGATGATGGTTTTCTCGTAGAGGCCCAGTTGACGCAACTCGTCGAGGAGGCGTGCCACCTGGCTGTCGGCGTAGGCGATCTCCTCGTCGTAGCGGGCTTCGTAGAGACGCAAGTCGGTCCAGTGGGCGTCTTCGGGGGCGTCCACGGGAAGCCGCTGGTAGCGGGGAATCCGATCGGGTGCGACCTTGCGCTCGGGACCACGGGGCTCGAAGCGGACGGGGCGGTCGGCCGGCGGATCATAGGGCCCGTGGGGGTCGAACAGGTGGACGAAGAGAAAGAACCGGTCCTCGGCATGGGTGCGCAGCCAGGCGAGGACCCGGTCGGTGGTCTCCCCGCCCCGGCGCTCCTTGCCGCTGAAGTCATCGTCGTAAACATCGAAGCCCCGGGCGAGACCGCAAATGCGATCCTTGAGGGTGTACCCCGACACGAAGCCGGCCGTCTTGTAACCGGCCTCATGGAGGGCTTCGGGCAGCATGTGGACGTCCTCGGCCATGCGATAGAAGTTGTCCCGGTTACCGTGGCTGTGGGGGTACAGCCCTGAGAGCATTGAGGCGTGGGAGGGATTGGTATTGGTGTTCTGGCAGATGGCTTGTTCGAAGACCACCCCTCCGCTGGCCAGGGCATCGATGGCCGGGCTGGTGGGACGGTCGTAACCGTACGTTCCCAGATGGTCGATCCGCAGGGTATCAACGCTGATGAGGACGATGTTCCAGTCTGGTGCCGCCGGCGTCCTGCTGCAGGCCGGTGTTGCCAGGGCCAGGACACACACCGCCATGGTCATGGCCAGGCGTGGCCAGAATCGCTCCGCCGGGGAAGATACGCGGAGAGGCGGCGTGTTGGGATGATCGCTTCTGGTCCTGACGAGGAATCTCATAGCGGGTTCTCATCCGGCCGACGCCGGGGCCCTGGCCTTGTGAAGCGTCGGCGTATGGCGAAGCCTGCAATTGTAGCAAGGCCCAGGATGCTGAGAGTCCGGCCCAGCAACCGGTCCCTGGTGGCCATGAAACGGACCTCGACCTCATGCCTTCCGGTCGGCACCGCCACCGTGATCACATGCAGGGGATTGTCGGCCTGTACCTGGGTGGGTTCACCGTCCACCCAGGCGGTCCAGCCCGGGTGATGAAAGGTGCGCAGAACCAGGCGCACGGGCGCCCGGGCGGTGACGGTCAGACGGCGGCGGTGGGTCTGCCAGGAGGTGACATGCACCTCTCCCGGGCCCTCCACCTGGGCGCGAGGCAGGTCGGTCACTTGCTGGTCCACGAACTCGCGCCAGCCTTTCATCTCCCGGGGCAGATACTCGGTCATGACTCTCGAGATGTAGAACGGGCTGGCGGCCAGGGTGGCGTCGAAGTTGACCGGGCGTGAGGGATGGTGAATCAGCCTCAGGCTGACAGCCAGGGCGGGCATGGCAGCCAGGAGCAGGACCACCGGTGCCAGCCACGGCGGCCGTTGCCGGCGGGCGCCTGCATCGGGTTCGGTGTCCGGGGTTGAGTCCGGCTTGCTCGCGACCGAGCAGGCGGCGGCGACCAGCATGACCGCAGTGAGCCCCTGGAAGAGTCCGAAACGCCAGGGGAACTGCACCGTCCCCAGTTCGGGGACGAGGCGCCAGACCAGGGCCGATGCCGGGATCTGCAGAAAGAATGTCCAGAAGGCCAGTGCCACCATGGCGTCGCCATCCAGTGTGGAGGCGTCGGGTGCCGTGTCCCGCCGGCGCCGGCGAGCGAAGACAAAGAAGGCCGCCGCGGCCAGGGCCAGCATGCCCTGGGTGGTGGTCACGCGGTTGACCCATGGTTTGATGGGTGCCCGGTTGTAACCGAAGGCCACCTCATCGCGATAGACGAAGTTGCGCCGCCAGTCGCCGTAGGGAGCGTCCACCACCCAGTCCAGGTGAACTTCCGGTCGCTGGTTCATCATGGGGATGACGTAGATGGCCGCGGCCAGAAGTGCCACTCCAGCGGCCAGCGTGACGGTGGCCAGCCCGCGCCAGTCCCGCCGCCGCAGGCCCAGATAGGCGGCGTAAGGACCCAGCACCAGGATTCCCATGTAGGCGGTGACCAGATGGGTGAACAGGAGGCCGGTGAAAGCGGCGGCCAGCGCCGGCCAGGTGCCGCGGCGTCCCTGGGCGAGGATACGCCGCAGACCCAGGATGATCAGGGGGAACCAGATGAACGCACAGAATTCGGCAAACGCAAAGCGGTCGTAGAGATCCAGGACATGGTAGGGCAGGAGCACGTAGAGGGCGGCAGCCAGGGTCGCGCCTGCACGGGTGGAAATCGGGCGCGCCGCCAGGTAGAGGGTCCAGCCGGAGAGGAGCGCGACCAGGAGGATCGCCAGGCGGAAGGCTGTCACCAGGTCCGGCGTGATCAGGCTCAGCAGGCTGACGGCGTAGTAAGGGAGAGGGCAGTAGTAGATGAAGGTGGGTCCCCCGAAATGGTTGTTGGAGTTCTCGACCCAGCGCGGGTAGAGAACGCCCTCGAAGAGAGCCTGGCTGAAGCCGTGGGCCGAGTGGTAGGCGAAGACCACGTCCGACCCGCCGGGCAGGGCGTGATGTGTGAGAAGAGGCCAGCCCAGGATGAGAACGGCTGCCGACAGGACGGCGAGAACAAGGAGTGGATGCTTCAGGCCGGCTCTCAAGGACTCGCTCCCGGGGCCGCCAGCCCGTCGAGGCGCTGACGCACTTCGGGAGTGAACACCGTGGCCAGCGGGTCGCCGCCACCGCGTGTGTGCAGGCGGCGACGCAGGCGGGCAGCCAGTTCGGTTTTCAGATCCGCGAGTCCCGGCCCCCATGCGGGGTCCGCGAACAGGTTGTGGGTCTCGCCGGGATCTCTCAGCCGGTCGTAGAGTTCGAACCGTGGCCCCTGAAGACGCAGGATGAAGGTGTAGCGTTTATCCCGGGCCGCCAGCTTGGGTCCCACATCACCGCCGGGGGTCAGGGCCCTGTAGGGCTGGAAGCGCGCCTCGGACAGCGCTTCGCGGGGCGCTGGCGGGGGCGCGCCGGGTCGCCACCAGTCTCTGAACGAGACACCGGCGATTCCCTGAGGAAGAGGCTTCCCCAGAAGTTCCAGGAGGGTGGGCATCAGGTCCGGGAGGCGCGCCAGTTCCGCGATCCGCCGGCCGTCGGCCGGTATCCCGGGCCCTGCCATGACCAGTGGCACGCGGAGAGACGGCTCGTAAAGTTCGTTGCCATGGTCGAAGTAGTAGCCGTGCTCCGTGAGACTCTCGCCGTGGTCGGCCGTGATCACCACCAGGGTGTTCTCCGTGAGGCCCATGATCCCCAGTTGATCCAGGAGTCGTGCCACCTGATCGTCGACCTTGCGGATCTCGCCGTCATAGCGGTCGATGAAACCGCCGGCGTCGGTGTCGTCGCCATGGCGCTGGTAGGCGGGAATCCGGGCCGTCGCCATGCGTGGTCCCCATGGGCCGTCGTTGAACAGGCTGTCGTAAGGTGCCCCCGGCGCATAATCGCCATGAACATCGTAGTAGTGGACCCAGAGGAAGAAAGGGGCCTGTCCCTTTTTCTTCAGCCAGGTGAGAGCGGCATCGGTGGTGTGGGGTGCGAAGCGCTGCACGTTCGCCACCATTCCCCTGGGATCGGGCATGTTGTCATCGTAGATGTCGAAGCCCCGTTCCAGTCCGCACAAGCGGGCCACCAGAGGGAACCCGGAGACGAAGGCCGCCGTGTCGTAGCCGGCACCGGCAAGGATCGTGGCCAGAGTGGGGATCTCCTTCTCCAGGGGGCGGCCGTTGCCCCGCATGCCCAGTGCCGCGGGCCAGCGGCCGGTCAGGAGGGCCGCCAACGAAGGACCTGTTTCGGGGATGGTGGCGACAACCTGATCCATGGTGATGCCCCGGGCCGCCAGGGCATCCACCTGGGGTGCCGTGGGGCGATGATAGCCGTAGGCCGGAAGATGATCCGCGCGCAGGGTGTCGATGGTGATGAGAAGCAGCGATGGCGCAGTTGCGCGCGAACAACCTGTGTTGCCGGCGCTGAGGGAGATCAGCGCAGCGGCGGCCAGGCCGATCATGACCCTCCCGGCGCGATTCACAGGCCCCTCTCCTGCGCCTGCAGAAATTCCGTGCGCAGATCCTCCAGCGCCGGGCGCAGGGCCAGGGCGTGGCGGTAGTGGGCGAGACCCTGTTCGCGCTGTCCCAGGCGCAGGGCGACCCGGGCAGCGGTCACCAGGGCGAAAATGTCTCCCGGATCCGCGGCAAGGACTTGCTCGTAAAGCTCCAGAGCGGCGGTGTCCCGACCGGCCACCAGAGCTGCTTCGGCGCTGAGGAGGCGGGCAGCACGGCTCCCGGGATGCCGTGCCAGAGCCTTGCTGCTCTCGGCGGCAAAAGCCGCGCGCACCCGGGCGCTGGCATCCCGGAGCCTGCCGGGCGCATAGGCGGTTGGATCCAGGGTGCGGTAAGCGTCCCTGCGGATCAGGTCGGCGTGCTCGGGACCGTCCCGCACGTAGATGAGAGACCTGTCATCGAATTCCACCAGGACCCATTCAGGCCGGCTGCGCAGGTAGGAGAGCAAGCCCTGGTCGGGGCTGCGTCCCGGGTAGAAGGTGTAGTCGATGGCCACATAGTCGAAGTGATAGGTCTTGAACGTGCGTGCCGCGACCTGCTCCACGTTCAGGGTGTTCAGGTAGAGCTTGTAGAGTTTTTCGCCATAGACGGCGTTGCGGCTGTCCATGAAGACGCGGGTGGCAGGATACAGTTCATGGATCAGGTAGGCGCCGTAGGCGTACTTGTTGAACACCTGTCCCTTGAGATCGCGATCCCGGATATAGGCCACGGCGCCGGAAGGGATGCGCGACCCCACTCCCAGTCCGACCTTCTTGGTGATGCCGGGCGTGTAGGGCCAGCCGGTGGTGAAGGTCAGCACAACCAGAAAGGTTCCTGCCAGGGCCGTGGCGGCGGCCGCCACCATAGCCGCGCGGCGCCGGTCACCGGGGGATGCCGCGCGGGGCAGTGCGGTCCGCAGGCGGGTCAGGGCGGGTGCCACCAGCGGCAGGGTCACGAGAGCGAAGTTCACGATGTTCCGATTCTGCCGCAGGGCCAGCACCAGAAAAACCAGGGTCACGGCCATGTGCCAGAAGGGCAGGCGCTTGCTCCATGTTGCCCAGGCGAGAGCCGGCAGCAGGGTCAGGGCCATGAGTCCCGCTGCCCAGGAACCGGCCAGCAGTGCCAGAAAGGTGAGCAGCGTGGCCAGGACCGCGAGGCCTGCGGCGGCGGGCCGGCGCCAGCGAAGCACGGTCATGACGGCGAGGGCCAGCCAGACCAGGGTGAAGAGATCATCGCCCCAGCCGCCGAGAAGTCGCAACGGGGCCAGGGGAGCACTCAGGGCGGCGGCCAGTCCGGGTTGCCCGGTGATGCTGCCCATGAGTTCGGCCGGCGACCAGAGCCAGGCGGCTCCCGGCAACCCGGTCCCGGCGCGGAGGGGGAGAGCGCTCAGGGCGCTGCCGGTGCGCAACGATTCCCAGGCCTGGGAGAGGGTTGCTCCGGCCGCCAGCACGGGGCGCAAGGCCGGCAGCAGCAGGAGGCCGATGATGGAGACACCCCGCCAGAGCCGGTCACGGCGGAGCAGGCCCGGAGAGGCCAGACAGCCCACGGTCAGGAGGGACAGCCACGCGCAGAAGGCCAGAAACATGGATGACTGGGTCATGAGGCCGGTGGTGAAGGTCGGCCGCCATTCGAAGATGGTCTGCATGAAGATGTTGTCACCACCCGCCAGTCGGAACGGGAAGAGGTAAATCTCATAGCCGTTGGGATTGATGAGTCCCAGGACCGTCATCACCCCGAGGGCGGCCCATCCTGAGATGAGGCGCCGGAGGGGCGGCCGGCTCCCGGGATTCTCTCTCCGGAGCAGGCGATCCAGGGTTTCCGCCAGGAGGAACGTCCCCGCCAGCGCCAGGCCGGTGATGAAGTATCCGTGGATCTGAATCCAGAGCCATTGCACCGGCACCAGCCACCAGAGAAGACTCGCCTGGAGGAAATCCCGCAGCCCGCCGCGCGCTGCCGCCGGCTGTCCATGCCGCTGGTGGTCCCGTGCGAGAATCAGCATGTAGAGGGCCGTGAAGGCGAACGAGAACATCTCCGGCCGTTCGAGGAAGCGGGAGTTGACCACGGCCAGGGTGACCATGGTGCAGAGGGCGAGGGAGACCGGGCGGGCACCCTGGCGGTAGGCTGCCGTCATGGTCAGGGCCAGGGCGGTGCCGCCCAGAGCGGTCTTGAAAAAGATGAGGCCGTTGACGCCGGCCAGGAGATGCACGAGATGGAAGATCACTCCGGCCAGCCATTCATGGGCATGAAAACGGTGGCCGGCCGCCGAGAATGAGTAGGGGTCCGTCAGCGGGACCTGGCCGTGCTCCAGGATCCAGCGGCCGTTGGCCATGTGCAGCCAGATGTCGTTATTGGTGAGCGACGTGATGCTGAGTCCCAGGAAGAGAAGTATCAGCGTCAGGCCGCCCCAGAAGAAGACAGCCCAGTGGAGTCTGGTTGGCGGTGGAATGTCCTCCGTCACCATGGGGGAGGTCGCGGCGGGCTCCTGCCGGGAAGGTGAAGAAGAGCTGGAACGGCGAGGGAACATGCGAGGGTGATTATAGGTTGCGCGGCAACCGTGAACTCAGCAGTCCAGGTGGGCGAGAAGATCGTTGGCGGGCTGGTAATCGGGGTCATGGCGCAGGGCCTTCTCCAGGGCGCGGCGGGCCGCGGGGCAGTCATGCCGTTGCTGGTGCATGAAGGCCTCCAGCCCCAGGCGGGCGGCGTCCAGGGTGTGGGGAACGCCCCACGACCGGGCGACGGCTGCCGTGTCCATCTGCTCGATGGCCTGCAGTTGATCCAGAGTGGCATGGGTCTCCCCGGCCTGAGCCAGTGCATTGGCCAGGATCCAGTGCGCCGCCACCGAGCGCGGGCGGCGCTCAACCGCCCGCCGGGCCTCGGTGATGGCGCCTGGCAGGTCGCCCGCCGAGAAGCCCGACCAGGCGAGGACCGGGTGGATGATCCGGTAGGCTTCCGCAGCAGCCGTGCCCCTGCTGTCGGCGCCGGGACGGATATACGCCGCTGTCGCATCATCAAAGTCCAGCAGGAGCAGGCCGGCGTCTGCCAGCAAACCTCGGTGCGGAAGGTCCGCGTCGCGATCCAGGTCCGGCAGGTAGCCATGGCGAAACGGTCCCATGTGTGCGACGACAGCCAGGTCCACCGGCCACCGCCGGAGGTAATCCTTCATTCCCTGAGCGGAACGCAGGGCCTGGCGATAGGCAAGGTAGAGATCCTCGCCGTACACTGAATTTCGCGAGTCCATGGAAATTCGGACCCGGGGCCACAATCGCCAGGCCGTGTAGGCTCCCTCACCGTAGGTGGTGAAGGCGTTGCCCTGGACCTGCAGGCGCTCGAGCGTGTCGCAGGCGGCTGCAGGCACCCGTGGTCCAAGGCCCAGGCCCAGGGGCCTGAAGCGATGCAGGCCGTAGGGGTAACCCCAGAATGCCACCAGCAAGGTCGTGCCTGCCAGGAGCAGGGCCACCAGGGTGATCTCGACTCTTTCTCGTCGTTGTCCCGTGTGCCGGCGAGATGGGAATGCGAGTGCGGCGGCCGGCACCGCGGCCAGCATGAAGAGCGGCACGTTCCGGTTCATGCGCAGGGCCAGGACCGCCAGCCCGGCCGTGACCAGGATGCGGGGAAGGTCGCCCTCCTTCCGTCCGGTGAGGGCCGATATCAACCAGGCCATTCCCATCAGCACGAAGAGAGCGAACATGGTGGTGTTGACGTAGCCGGAGGTGAAAGGAGATCGCCATTCATAGACCGCTTCCATGAACAGGCTGGAAGCGGTCAACTGGAACGGAAAAGAGACAAGCCTCAGCCCGTATGGATTCACCATGCAGGCCAGCGCCATGGCGCCGGCGGCGGCCAGGGTGAGCATGCCCTGTGTCGCGCCGGGGCCGCGCCCGCGTGCCTCCAGCCAGCGGCCCACACCCCAGGTGGCGGCTATGGCCGGCCCGAGAATGAAGCCGCCGTGCAGGTTGGTCCAGACGATCTGAAGCGGGATCAAGGCCAGGAGCCAGCGCGGTTGCCGGCGGGCGTGGGAAAGGAGGGCAAGGCAGGCCAGGAGCGCCAGCCATGTCAGGAGATGAGGACGCGCCCAGAGGTGGGCGCCGGCGACGAACAGGCCCACGGCCGCTGCCAGGGCAGCTCGGGCCGGCGGCGCGCCGGCTGTGCGGGCGCCGGCGAACAGAGCCCAGGACAGGAGCAGGGCGATACCGGTCTTGTAGCCGACCAGTCCAGCCAGGCCGGCGGCCGCGTATATCCCGGCCAGCAGCACCTGGCTTCCCCACTCATGAGCGATATACGGCCGTCCCGCAGCCACGAATGAGAAAATCTCGGTGCGGGGAACCGCACCCTGGCTCAGGATCCAGTCGCCGGTGGCGAGGTGGAGCCAGATGTCGTTGTTGGTGATGGGAGCCAGGCCCAGAGAGAGTGCCAGGGCCGAGAGGGCGGCGAGCAAAAAGGCGTCCGCGACGCCGGGGCGCCACCGGCGAGGGGAGGCGTCGTCCATGGGAGGTCATCTTACTCCACGATCTTCGCCCCACCATGGATTTCTTGACGAACATCGGCCCGCAACCAAGATTAGAGACGTACAGACTTGCTGTCATGGCTGGAGTCAAGTGTGAGCAAGCGGGATCCTGAAGGCTTCTACCAGATCCTCAACGTCGGTCTCGACGCCAGCGCTGAGGAGATTCTCCTTTCCTATCGCTTCCTCAAGATAGCGTTTCGCGAACGCCGGAAAAAACTGAATATCGGCCTGATCCAGGAAGCCTACGAGACCCTGAGCGATCAGGAAAAGCGGACAGAATACGATGCCCGGTCCCGTCCATCCGCAGCCGCTGCCAGCGACCGCCAGGGTGCTGTTTCGCGTTTCAGCTCACCGGTTCTCCTTTTGAGTCTCATTGCTGTCTTCCTCATTGTTCTGGTTGTGGTCAAGGGGCCGGATATGCGCGCCGCCCTCATTTCTTTTCACCAGGGCGACCGGTTGTACCTCATGGAGGATGAGAGCTCGATGGGCACCGTCGTCTCCTACGAGAGCGATCACCGTTTTCATAATGGCGCTGTGGCGCCGGCATACCTGCTGCGAGAGGCGGGTGGTCAGGAAGAGTGGTATCCGGCGCGCGACCTGGTGCGTCTCGGCAAGGCACGCTGAGGGCCTCTTTCAGGTTGCCTGCTAGACTCTTCCGGCGAGAGCATGTCCTATGGGTAGAACACAGACACTTCTGGTGGTGGCCGTGGTCGGCGTGCTGGCCGGGTACGGCGTGGTGCGCCTCTGGCCCGGGACGGCGACGACGCCTGTTCCCACCGTGACCAGCCCGGCAGCGGCGGCGGGACGGTCGGCACCCTCGAACCGCTTGCCTTCATTGTTGCAGGGAGGTGGCTCCAGCTTCTCGGTTGTGGGTGGCATGACTCCCAGGGAGATGGCCCGGCGAGGCCTTCTCCGGGATGGGATTGCCCCCGCCCCGCCCGCGGCGGTTCCCGGTGCCGGCACCCTGGCGGCCACAGGAGATCGGGAAGGGCCGCCATCGGCCCTCAAATTTCCGCCTGCTGTTCGCGCTTCGGCAGCGAGGTATCTCTGCCTGTGCGGGTGCGATCACACCCTGGATGTCTGCCCCTGCAATGATCAACCAGTGGGCGCTGTGACCATGCTGTCCTACCTGCAGAGCCGGGTGAACGCCGGCCGGGACGAGAGCGGGCGTGATGAGGACATGGTGGACCGCTACGGGCCGAGGGTGCTGGTGCAGCCCTAGGACGTCCAGGAGGGCAACGTCTGCCTCCCTTTGGCCGGGGATGTCTTCAGGTCCACTTCAGCTTGGTTCTGAGGGTGTCGTAGAACGTGCGCCTGAACGGGTGCATGAGGCGCAGGGAGATGCGGCTGCGCCGGACCTCGATGCGGTCGCGCGGGCCGAAGGGCCCGCCGGTTTGACCATCCACCGTCAAATGAATGGGGTCGTTTCCGCTGGAGCGCGACACTTCCACCCGCGCGCGGGCCGGGATGAGCAACGGCCGGTTGGTCAGGGCATGGGGGCAGATGGGGGTGATGAGGATGGCATCCATCGCCGGATGCACCAGTGGCCCTCCGGCCGACAGAGAATAGGCGGTTGAGCCTGTTGGCGTCGAGATGATCAGGCCGTCACTGCGATAGGAGCTGACCGGATGGCCGTCAACCATCACCCGCAGGCGGACCGTGCGGGCCAGGCTGCTCTTGGCCAGCACCACGTCGTTGAGGGCCGTATAGGAGGCCAGGAGGCGATCCTTGCACAGAACCCGCACTGCCAGCATGAGCCGGCGTTCTTCCCCGGCCTCGCCTTGAAGGATTGTGGTCAACGCCTTGGTGACGTCACGGCGCGGGATCTCGGTCAGGAAGCCCAGGCTGCCGAGGTTGATGCCCACCAGGGGGGGACCCTGCATGCGCACGGAACGGGCGGCCGAGAGAAAGGTGCCGTCACCGCCCAGGACGATCACCAGGTCCGAACCTGTCACGACTTCAGCGCGGGGCAGAGCCCCGGGGGCTCCGGCCATGCGTGCCGCTTCTTCATCCATGAGCACCTTGACCTTGTGGCGGCGGAACAGGGTCAGGATCTCGACCAGGACCTTGTGGGCGGCCACACCGCTGGGCTTGGCGACAATGCCCACGGTTCTGAAGGTCGTGCGACTCATGCCTTCTCCCGGTCCATGGACTGAACTTTGGTCAGGAACGGGGCAGGGATGGGACCTTGCCCACGATGGAAATCGACGAGAAATTCTTGATTGCCTCCTGCGCCGGTGATGGGAGACGGCAGAAGATCCCGGGGCTGCCAGCCACCGGCCTGAGCCGAATGGGCGACCTTGAGCAGAACCTCGGCATGAATGGCCGGGTCACGGACAATCCCGCCGTGACCGACCTGGCGCCGGCCGGCTTCGAACTGAGGCTTGACCAGGCAAACCACCCGGGAGAGCTCTGCGAAGCGGGAGAGGGCGGGAAGGATCAGGCCCAGTGAAATGAAGGAGACATCCACAACCGCCAGGTCCAGGGGGGCGTCCCAGCCCGGCAGCAGGGTCTTCAGCAGCGCAGGGGTCAGTTCGCGGGCATTGCAGCGCTCCACCACGAGAACCCGGGGATCCTGGCGCAATCCCCAGTCTAGCTGTCCGTGGCCCACATCCAGGGCGATGACCTGCCTGGCTCCCTTCTTGAGGAGGCAGTCGGTGAATCCGCCGGTGGAGGCGCCGACATCCAGAACGACCCAGCCGGCGGGCGTTATCTCGAACCCGGAAAGAGCCGCCGCCATCTTCAAACCGCCCCTTGAAACGTACGGGTTGGGATCGGACATGACATCCAGATGGGCGGCTGGTGAAATGCGGGTTCCCGCTTTCTCCACCCGCCGGCCCCCGACCCGAACGCGGCCTGCCAGGATCAAGGCGCGGGCTCGCTCCCGGGATGGAGCCAGTCCCTGCTCGGTCAGCAACTGATCCAGGCGCACGCCGGCTGGACTCATGAAATTCTCTCCGTGGCCCTTCTCACCAGGTCCCGCATCGGGTCGGCGGCTGCTCCCAGCGGGGCCAGTGCGTCGCGTGACTCGCCGGCCAGTTCGGCGGCACGGCGACGTGACGCTTGAAGACCCATGAGCGCAGGGAAGGTCAATTTGCCCGCCCGCTCATCCTTGCCGGCCGATTTCCCCAGGTCTCCCGGCTTGCCGGTGACGTCCAGGATATCGTCCACAATCTGGAAGGCCAGCCCGAGCGCGGTCCCGCAGCGGCCCAGGGCCTCCAGCTGGGCAGCACTGCCCCCGGCGCAATGGCCTCCTGCAAGGAGGGAGGCCCGAATGAGAGCGCCGGTCTTGCGGCGATGAAGATCCTCCAGTTGCTCCAGGGGAAGGTGCAGGCCCTGGGACGCCAGGTCCAGTGCCTGGCCGCCGATCATGCCCGTGCTGCCGGCGGCAGCCATGAGAGCCGCGGCGGCCGCAGGCGGCACGGGATCCAGGCCGGCGGCCGTGGTGCTGCCGCAGAGAATCTCCGCCGCCCGTGTCAGCAGGGCATCACCCACCAGGATCGCCATGCCCTCCCCGTAGACCACATGGGTTGTGGGTTGTCCCCGGCGCAGCGAATCGTCATCCATGGCCGGCAGATCATCGTGAACCAGGGAGTAGGTGTGAATCATTTCGATGGCGGCCGCGGCGGCCATGGCCTGCCTGTCCTCCCCTTCACAGGCTCTGCAGGCCGCCAGCACCAGCAGTGGGCGCAGACGCTTGCCACCGGCGAAGAGGGCATAGTGGAGGGCCTCGTGCAGGCGCGCCGGGTGGGTTGTGGCCGGCGGGAGCAGCGCGGACAGCGCCTTCTCTACAACCAGGCGATCCTCGGCGACATCGCGGCGGGAGGTGAAAGGAGCCGTCACTCGGCCTTCTCTTCATCTTCATCGTTGAGGAACTCGTCCTCGTCCAGCGGTTCTACGCCCCCTCCGGCGCCCTGGTCGGCAAGAACCTCCAGACGGCGTTCCGCAGTATCCAGGCGCTTGTTGCAGCGACGGCTCAGGGCGACGCCCTCCTCGAAGAGGGCCAGCGAAGCTTCCAGTGAGGTCTCGCCCGCTTCCAGGGTTTCCACGATTTCTTCCAGCCGTGCGAGCGCATCTTCAAAGGGAACATCTTCATGCTCCCTGGTATCAGGGCTTGCTTTCCTGGTCTCGCCTTTCACTCATTGCTCCTTCCCGGTGTTTCAGGTCGACTGGTCATGGTCGTTGACCTGGTGAACCTTCACGCGCATTCCGCCCCGGTGCAGGCGGACCTCCAGTTCATCTCCCGGGGACACGTTGCCGGTATCACGCAACAGCAAGCCCGACAACGGGTCCCGCACCATGGCGTACCCGCGCCCCAGAACCGCCAGAGGTGACAGATCCTGGAGGCGTCCGCTCGCCAGCGCCAACCGCTCGCGGCGGCGACCCACCAGCAGGCGTGCTGCGGCGGCAAAATGGCGGCTCAAGCCGGTGAGCCGCTGGCGCCGCTGGGTCACTCCCGCCATGAGGCTACGAGGGGACAG
>Ga0114949_10001520_pt1 | contig 14134 bp, 9 predicted proteins | sample N074metaG_FD_83505 | JGI IMG/M metagenome (GOLD analysis project Ga0114949, IMG submission 83505) | Deep subsurface microbial communities from Kermadec Trench to uncover new lineages of life (NeLLi) - N074 metaG | ecosystem: Environmental > Aquatic > Marine > Ocean trench > Sediment | place... | reverse complement strand
TGCGACCGGTATGGTATTTCGCCTGCGCGATGGTTGGTCGTTTGCCATCGATCGATGGCGGATCGACGCCGGTGATGGGCCCGGCACGCCTGGCACCGTCGCATTTCGTTGGCGCGATCGCGGTGATAAGCCGCCGTTGATGGCTTTTCGAGCAGACAGCATCGACCTCGCCGATTTCGCGCCGCTATTGCCAAACGGCCTCGAATTCAGCGCGAGCAAGATCCCCGATTTACATACCCTGGATCCGCGCGGCACCTTAAACAATGTTTTAGGGGCCTTCGTGCGAAAAGACACAGCGATTTCACGCTTTTTTATTACCGCATCGGTTAGTGATCTTGCCGTCGATGAATCTGCGCAGACACCCGGAGTATACGGCCTCAATGTCGAGCTAACGGCCACTAACCGCGGTGGGGTCATGTACGCCAAGGAAGCACACGGGTTGGTGCTGCAGCGCAAGCGTTGGTTCGACCAACCGGTCGAAATTCAACGCTTGTGGGGTGGCGTCCGGTGGGCGATTAAAGATAACGGTGTGGTGCTAAACACCGATCTCATCGAAATCCGTGCGGAAACGATCAATTTTGCCACCCGCGGTAGTGTTATTTGGCGCGACGATGCGAGTCCGGAATTGAATCTGTTTACGCACATCGATTCCGGCGATCTCGCGCGTCTTCACTTGCTCGTGCCGCATGGTGCACTACCACCGCGTGGCGCAAAATGGCTACGCAACGCGTTTCGATCAGGAGTCTTTGAACCGAGCGAATTCGTCCTCCGCGGCAAGATCAGCGACTTTCCGTTCGACCACGGTAGCGGAATTTTCAAGGGCGTATTTAACATTGTAGACGTCGATTTCAAGTACGGCGCAAAATGGCCCATTGCCAACGCGGTCGCCGCTACCATCGTGGTCGAGAACCGCCGGGTCATGACCACTGTTCACAGCGGCCGCATCTATCATGCGGAGATCGGCGGATCCACGATTGAGATGCCGGACCTATTTACGCGCGAACGTATCGTCAGGGTACGCGGTACCACTCATGTCATGCCCGATGAACTCGGCCAATTTATTCTGGCCAGCCCGCTTAGCAACACGAAGGCGACCCGCTACACCGACATCGAAATTTCCGATAGCTTCGAGATGACTCTGGATATGAATCTGGCGCTTTATCCGGGCGGCGAGCGAGAAGTTCTGGGTTTGGTCCATTTTTCTGGAAATCGTATCCACGCTAAACGACAGCAGATTACCTTAGAGGATTTCACTGGGGACATCAGTTTCACGCGCCAGGATTGGTATGGCGAAGGCCTACGAGCAAGCTTCGATGGGGAACGAGTCGGCGTCGTGTTGCACGGCGGATTAGACGATCCAAACTATGACACAGAATTTCGCATGACGGGAACCTCCGATGCGAAGCAATTATTAAAATACATCGAACGCTACGCGCCGAGTCTTAACACTTGGCTTAGCCACGGTGGCATCGACAAAGCGATTACGGGACGCTTACCGTGGAAAGCAGTACTTATTATTCCCGAAGACTCGCAAGATGGATCACGCGTGCCCAAACGGCTAACCATCCAATCCAGTCTTGTAGGCCTCGACGTCGATTTGCCGTGGCCCTTCGGCAAATCATCGGCGGAACAAAAACCCTTGATGATTCAAATCGAAACGAGTCAAAACGGCGATCGATTAACGCGGATCGATTTCGGTACGACCGTCGATATCGAAATCGAGCAATTCAAGCGTGCCGACGGCACCTTTCAAACGCGTCGCACGGAGATCCTGTTTGGCAGCGCCGCACCTGAGTTCATTCGAGCGCCGGGATTGGTGGCGCGCGGACGCATCGACCGGCTTCCCCTCAACGAATGGCTAGCTCTCGCCAAAGCTGCCGCCGGTTCAATGGCAAACTTCCCGGCGGACCTCCCGATTAACTTCGATGTAGAAATCGATAATCTGGAGACGTTGGGGCAGACCTTCCGCAGCACCCGGGTAACGGGCGAAAAGAACGCGTCTTCCTGGCACGTAGAGATAGCCGGCCCGCAAGCCCGCGGCACTATTACCATTCCGCGCGGCGCACCCGAGAGCCCCCTGACGATTGATCTCGAACGTTTCTGGCTCGACAAAGCTGACGCTACCGCAGTGACCACGCGTGTCGATCCACGTCAACTGCCGCCAATTAATTTAACCTGCGACTCACTACGCTTCGGTAAAATTGATCTCGGCTCAGCAATATTAGTCACCCGCAGAACCGAAAATGGTTTGCTGCTGGAACAGCTGAATTTTTCGCAGCCGAATTTTGAGCTTCAAGGCAGCGGCGCTTGGGTTTTGGCAGCCGGCGTTCACCAATCCCGAGTCAGTCTCACCGTGCGCGGCAAAACCTTGAGCGGCATGCTTAAAAGCTTCGATTACGACGTTGCCAACATTGAAGGGGGTGCAACCGAGATCAAAATCGAGGCGATTTGGGGTGGGACGCCGTCCGATTTCACGCTTGACAAATTGCACGGAAGCTTCGATCTGCGAGTAGACAAAGGACACATCCTGGACATCGAGCCCGGCAGTGGCCGTTTGTTCGGGCTGCTCTCGTTACAAACCTTGCCGCGGCGCTTATCGCTCGATTTCAACGACTTGTTTAAAAAAGGGTTCGCGTTTGACAGCATCGAAGGGTCCTTCGAGTTGGATCGTGGAAACGCCTACACCAACAGTTTATCAATGCGCGGACCTTCCGCACGCATTGAGATCTCGGGACGTACCGGACTCGCCGAGAAAGATTATGACCAGCACGTAACCGTAACACCGACACTGTCAAATGCCTTTCCAGTCGCCAGCGCGCTGTTTGGTCCAGCCGGGATCGGCGTCGGCGCCGTGATCTATCTAGGGCAAAAGATGTTCAAGTCAATTCCGCAAAAGGTCGACAAATTGTTGAGCCGCGATTATTCAATTACAGGCCCCTGGGAGCAGCCTGTTATAGAGCGCATCTGAGTGTACTTGCCCAACCCTCGCCCTCACACCATTACGGCTGCCTGCAGGCGGCACTTTTTTTCGATCGCCGCGCGCAGACAATCGAAACATCGGCACGGCAAAAGCTCCATGGCGGGTCAACGCTCGTGTTGCTTCACAGTTGGGTCTGGGCCGTGGCGTCAGCGTTTGCAATAGACCCCGCTCGATTCGCGGCCCGCGGCAGTGCGGCAGATAACCATGTCGTCGTCGCGATGTCCGGCGGGGTGGATTCTTCGGTCGCGGCCTTACTCCTGGTACGCGCCGGCTTTCACGTGTCCGCCGTGTTTATGAAGAACTGGAACGAAGCGGATGAAAACGGGCGCTGCCAGTTCGAAGCGGACGTTGACGACGCGATGTCGGTGTGCGAACACCTTGACATATCGATCAATACGGTCGATCTGTCACAGGCCTATTGGGACAGGGTGTTTGAGGATTTTATCGCCGAGTACCAGCGCGGCAGAACACCCAATCCGGATGTGCTGTGCAATCGCGAGGTCAAATTCAAAGCCTTCGTGCGCCATGCCGAGGCGCTGGGTGGAGATGTCATAGCAACTGGGCACTACGCGAGGAACCGCTACGTCGATGGGGCGTACGAACTACACAAAGGGTCCGACCCGGGCAAAGACCAAAGCTATTTCCTTTACGCCATCGGCCAAGCTGCGTTAGCGCGTACGCTATTTCCACTCGGCGACTTACACAAATGTGAGGTTCGTCGGATAGCCGCTAAAGCCGGTTTGGTAACACATGCCAAAAAGGATAGTACCGGTATTTGTTTCATCGGTGAACGACCATTTCGCAGCTTTTTGCGTCGCTATGTACAAGCCCAACCTGGCACCATCCGCAGTACCACCGGCGCCGTTCTTGGACAGCACTCAGGTGTCGCGTTCTACACCCTCGGACAACGTGAGGGCTTGGGTATTGGCGGCGTACGCGGGGCAACGGATGGCCCTTGGTTTGTCGTTGCGAAAGATATCGAGAACAACGAATTGATCGCGGCGCAAGGCCACGACCACCCGCTGTTGATGAGTACGTATCTGGTTGCGGATACCTTGTTTTGGATCGCCGGCGCTGCACCGCTAGCACCCTTCAAATGCTGCGCCAAGACCCGCTACCGGCAGCCGGATCAGGACTGTGTGATCACGGTGGTCAATGAAGATTCCCTCAAGGTGCGATTCGCGCGACCACAACGCGCGCTAACCCCAGGCCAATCGGTCGTTTTTTACGACGGCGATCGCTGCATTGGGGGCGGCATTATCGACCGCTCGGCCTAAATAGTCGGCCACCATTTAAAGGGGACCTACAATTTTTCAGCCAAATTGCCGATAATAGGGTGTTAACCGCTTGACCGTAATGGAGTCACGATGAAGAACAGCTTTGACACGCGTACAAACTTACACGCCGCCAATACCGATTACGAAATTTTTAACGTCCAGCGCCTGGCCGATCGTTATCCGGTGGAGCGCCTACCTTACGCCCACAAGATCCTACTTGAAAATTTGCTGCGCCACGAAGATGGTATCAACGTGACTCGCGACGACATTGAAGCACTCGCCAACTGGAATGCCGGTGCGGAACCTTCGCAGGAGATTGCGTTTACGCCAGCAAGAGTTCTGATGCAAGACTTTACCGGCGTACCGGCGATTGTCGACCTCGCCGCAATGCGCGATGCCATGCGCGCGCTCGGTGGCGATCCGGAAAAGATCAACCCCCTCTCGCCAGCCGAATTGGTGATCGACCATTCCGTGCAGGTCGATCAATTTGGCACTCCGACGGCCGCCGAGGACAATGCCAAAATCGAGTTCGAACGAAATCAGGAACGCTACAGTTTTCTTCGTTGGGGCCAACAGGCGTTCTCTAATTTCAAGGTGGTCCCGCCCGATACCGGGATCGTCCATCAGGTTAACCTGGAGTATCTCGCGCGAACGGTATTTTCCGCTGAAACCAATGGCGTGCTGTACGCCTATCCCGATACGCTCGTCGGCACCGACTCGCATACCACCATGATTAATGGCATCGGCGTACTCGGCTGGGGGGTCGGCGGGATCGAGGCAGAAGCCGCCATGCTGGGCCAACCGATCACGATGCTAATCCCTCAGGTCATCGGATTCAAACTGTCAGGCACCCTGCCCGAGGGGGCGACTGCAACCGATTTGGTCTTGCGGGTTGTCGAGATTTTGCGCGCAAAGGGTGTCGTCGGAAAATTCGTCGAGTTCTTTGGACCCGGGCTCGATCACCTACCGCTCGCGGATCGTGCGACCATCGCCAACATGGCACCAGAATACGGCGCCACCTGCGGTATTTTTCCGATCGACGGGGAAACCATTCGCTACCTTGAGCTCTCCGGCCGCGCGCCAGATCAGATCGAACTGGTGCAGTGCTACGCGCAAGAAACCGGCCTGTGGCGAAGTGCCGACGGTCCCGAGGCGCGTTACACGGATATCGTCATGTTGGATATGGCTGAGGTCGAGCCGAGTATTGCCGGTCCGAAAAGACCGCAGGATCGGATCGCATTAAAATCCGCAAAACAAGTCGTCGCCGGCCATCTCACGGAAGCAACGAAAAACCGCCCCAATGGCGGCCTCGCACTGGTTGAACACGCCGGCGAATCCTATGAGTTGGCGGACGGCGCCGTGGTCATCGCCGCGATTACGTCGTGTACCAATACCTCAAACCCCTATGTGATGATGGGTGCGGGTCTGCTGGCGAAAAAGGCAACGATGCGCGGGTTAAAGACGAAACCATGGGTTAAGACCAGCCTCGCGCCGGGATCGTTGGTTGTCACCGGGTACCTCGACAAGGCTGGCGTTACGCCACACCTGAGCGCGCTGGGTTTTCAGACGGTCGGCTACGGCTGCACAACGTGCATCGGCAACTCCGGTCCCCTGCCAGCAGAAGTGAGTAGCGCGATCACCGATGCCGACTTGGTAGCATGCTCCGTGTTGTCGGGCAATCGAAACTTCGAAGGTCGGATCCACGCCGAGGTCAAGATGAATTTTCTCGCCTCCCCGCCATTGGTCGTGGCCTACGCACTCGCCGGAACGATGAATATCGATATGCTCAACGACCCGCTTGGCACGGACTCAAGCGGGGCGCCGGTCTACCTTCGAGATATCTGGCCGAACGCAAAGGAAGTTCATGATGCTGTTGCTTCGTCGATCGATTCGCACATGTTCGAGACCAGCTATGCCAACATATTTAGCGGCGATTCGCGCTGGGTTGGGATTAAAGTGCCAGCGGGGAATCGTTTTGAATGGGACGACAAATCGACCTATATAAAGAACCCGCCCTACTTCGCTGGTATGGCAAAAACGGCGGCGGACATCGAGCCAATTCGTGGTGCGCGGGTACTCGCAATGCTGGGTGATTCGATTACCACCGATCACATCTCTCCGGCGGGATCCATAAAGGCGGACAGCCCAGCAGGCGAATACCTGATTGAACACGGGGTTGATCCAAAAGATTTCAATTCCTACGGTTCGCGCCGCGGCAATCACGAGGTTATGATGCGCGGGACCTTCGCGAATATACGCCTGCGCAACCAACTTGCGCCGGGGACGGAAGGCGGCTGGACAACGCACCAACCGTCCGCGGAACAGATGACGATTTATGCTGCGGCAATGCGCTATCAAAAAGACGGTGTGCCATTGATTGTGCTCGCAGGCAAGGAATACGGTACGGGTTCGTCGCGTGATTGGGCGGCAAAAGGAACCTTGCTGCTCGGCGTACGCGCCGTCATCACGGAAAGTTTCGAACGCATTCATCGGAGCAACCTGGTCGGCATGGGAGTCCTACCGCTGGTCTTCCGCGACGGGCAAACGCCGAGCGTACTGGGGCTCACCGGGACCGAGTCCTTCAGCATCGAAGGTCCCGAAATCGGTGCGCAAATCGTCACCGTGGTGGCCCGTGCAACCGACGGTAAAGAAACCCGGTTTGAATGTCGGGTGCGGGTGGATACGCCCAAGGAATGGGAGTACTACCGACACGGTGGTATTTTGCAGTACGTGTTACGCGAATTGGCAGCGTAAGCCAAGCACGTTTAAAATCATACGGGGATAACCGCGGCGTAAGTGGCGCCAGTGACACGCTATGCCTCGGACGCCACCCGCCAGCATGAATAATTACGGGTTACCGTGGCGCAAAACGCTAATACTTCTTGATGTGCGAGTGGCTAAGCAGCGCTTAGCTTAACCATTGGGGGGAGGCGATCGACGACAGCCCGCGGCAAGCTCATGGAACAGGGGATCAATAAAAATGGCATCAACTAACCTGACGCAGGCATTTACCAAGAACTTCCTAGGCCAGTCACCCGCGTGGTACAAACTCACCATCGTTGGCTTTTTGATCCTCAACCCCATCCTCGTTGCTACCACCGGTTCGTTTGTCGCCGGCTGGGTACTAATCGTCGAATTCATCTTCTGCCTCGCAATGGCGCTCAAATGCTACCCCTTGCAACCCGGCGGCTTATTGGCGATAGAGGCCGTCGTCCTCGGGATGACCAGTGCCGAAGCCGTTTACGCGGAGACGCTTACCAACTTCCCGGTGATCATGCTGCTGATGTTCATGGTCGCCGGGATCTATTTCTTAAAGGAGCTTCTATTATTCACGTTCACAAAGGTACTCCTCAGTATCCGTTCGAAGGTCGCCCTCTCAGTGCTCTTTTGCGCCATCGCCGCCGTATTGTCGGCATTTCTCGACGCCTTGACCGTGATCGCCGTGGTCATCACCGTCATCGAAGGGTTTTACCTCGTCTACCACAAAATCGCCTCGGGCAAGCAGTACCATGACGAACACGATCACAGCGAAGACCGGCAGCTCGGGGAGCTGGCACGGGCCGACTTAGTCGAATTTCGCGGATTTCTCCGCAACCTGATAATGCACGCCGCGGTGGGCACGGCGCTGGGCGGCGTAATGACCTTGGTCGGCGAACCGCAGAATCTCCTTATCGCCAAGATCGCAGGGTGGGATTTTGTCGAATTTTTCGTCCGCACGGCACCGGTCTCGATCCCCGTATTCTTCGTCGGGCTCCTGACCTGCGCGGCAGTAGAAAAAACGCGAACCTTTGGTTTCGGCATGCCACTGCCCGAAAACGTGCGTATTATCCTGGTCGGATACGACGCCAATCAAACCGAAAATCGAACGCCTCAGGACGTCGCAAAACTAGTGATTCAAGGACTTACCATCATATTCCTTGTCACCGCTCTGGGATTTCATTTGGCGGAAGTCGGCGTTATTGGTCTAACGGTGATTGTTCTCGCGACCGCATTCAATGGCATCACCGAGGAGCACCGCATCGGTCACGCATTTAAAGAAGCATTGCCGTTCACCTCTCTGTTGGTCGTGTTCTTCGCCATCGTTGCGGTGATCCACGACCAGCATCTGTTCACGCCGATTATCGACATGGTCCTGCAACTCGAAGGCAGGGCCCAAACGAGCGCGTTCTATCTCGCTAACGGTGTCCTGTCGATGATCAGTGACAATGTCTTCGTGGCGACAGTTTACATTACCGAAATTGAAAAAGCCCTAATCAACAACGTCATTACGCGCGACCAATTCAATTTACTCGCCGTCGCGATCAACACCGGCACCAACATTCCATCGGTGGCGACGCCGAACGGCCAGGCGGCGTTCCTGTTTCTCCTGACATCAGCCCTGGCACCAGTAATCAAACTGTCATACGGTCGAATGGTGTGGATGGCGTTACCGTATACCGTTACGATGACGCTTACCGGGCTCGCCTGCGTCTGGTTTTTACTCTAAGGATAAGCGGCCGGACGTCAGCCCGAACTCGGTCGGATTATCTATCGGGATCGGAAGCGTCGCGCAAGATGTCCGCGCAAACAACGCCATAGCGATCGTCGGCCTTTTTAAACGCAACCCAACGTCGTTCGATCAATTCGTTGATCTCCAACGATACCGCATTAAAACGCTCGAGTGCGTCGGGTTCGCCCATCATGCGGACGGCCTGATTAAAGGCGTATTCTCCCGCCGTGTAATAGACATTAAATTCTTCTATTGCCTTGGCATTGGCGGCCATAAAAAAATATGCCGAGCAATCAACATAGCGATCCGGCACCCCCGCTTCCCAAGCGGGCGTGACGCGAACGGTAATCGCGAAACAAACCACCACGACAGTCATCGTTAATGTGGCTACGGAGCAATTTCCGTATCGAGCCTGCTGGGGGCAACGCAACTCGCGTGCGCTTGTCATACGCTTAAACGCGCTTCAATTCTGTTTCAATGAATACGAGGATCGACTCGCCCGCATTAATGACGTTGTGCCGGACACCCTCGTGGCGAAAATACGGTTGCCCCATCTCAACGGTGGTCTCGAAATTTCCTTCCGGCGTTTCAAGCAGCATCGTTCCATCCGTCGACGGGCACACCACATAGTCATATTCATGTCGGTGCCAGCCCGTTTCAGCACCAGGCGCAAATCGCCATTCGGTGACAATAACACGCTCGTTTTCAATTAATTTTGTCGGCACCGCCGCTGCACGTTTGGAACCCATCGCGAAACCCTAATAAATCATTACGCCTCTCGCTATCTCGACGCCGAGTCGACACGCTACGTGTTGGTAGAATAGAAGACCAGTTACCGATGCGAAACCAAACTACCGCGCGACAAAGTAGAATGACGGTCACGCAAGGGTTAATAGATAACTGAATACCTTTGTTGATTTGCGGCGTAACAATCGTGGTTCGTTGCCTAGCATTTCGTGGGACGGGGACTCAAATACTGCGGAACCGATGGTAATTCGCCCATTAAACAAGCCGCCGCAACTAACGCAGCACATGCCCATTGACCTGCAACTCAAATTTCGACCAAAAAGGTCTGCGACCACTCGTTGCCCTTTGAATCGCTGACTTCTGCGCGGATCTCCCCCCCGCCATGTGGCCGAAAAAAGAAACGAAAGCTGGGATCGGCACTAATCGAGAAACCAGTCTCGGCCGTCATCACGTGCTTGTCATTGAAATATATCTTAACCTTTTCTACATAGTGTGCGGGGCGGAACAGGTGCGTCTTCTGGTCCTCTTGCATACCGGTAACATTGGGATGGCTCAACATGAACTGTGCAACAATGGATTTATCTTCATTCAGCTCCCCTAGGGTGCGGAATTTCATATTGCCGATGGAGTCCATGGCCGCGGCGAAATCGGCGGCCAGGGGCGCGGAACAACCGCCTTGCGCTTTAACGAAGTTGGTAACCATGTGGTGTTCGCCATTATTCAACACGGCGATAGCCCGAACGTTGGTGTACATATCGACCCGCACCCGCAGCGCAAGATCCGCCCGTCCCATATCCGGCGTAAGGTGGAACACACCGGCCAGAGGTTGGGGGTTCTTTTCCACAAACAGGTAGATCTTTTCGATGAAACGTTCTGGCGATTGAGGAAATTTCGCTGTTATCGACACCGGCGTCACCGCGGCATCCTCTGCACGGTACGGGGTTTTCAGCTCGATCACGCCACCGTTTTGTATAAGCTCAGTAGCGGGGAAATACTTTGGTTTGAGCAACGCCTCCCATATATCGATCTCAGATTGGTTGGCTCCCGCGCTCGCAGCAACAAATACCAACCCTGCTGAAAGCAACGACTTGATTCGTCTCATGGACTTGCTCCGGAGTGTTTCTGGACAATGTGGTGACAGCTATTATGTTCTGACCATCGATCATCCGTTTCTATCCGCAGCCGGACAAAACCGCGCACTGTTGACACCGTCGGCCGTGTCGTCACGCACTGGATACCGGCGGTGTGCAAGGCGCTGAGTATGCCGTCATTTGCGCACTTTAACAGGCCAGCGATTCGATCTGGGCTAGGGTGATCATACGCCTCAAATGACAATATTCAAGGTTGAACGTGTTGAAAACGTTATTTATTCTATAACTGAATATATGTATCCTTAAACGTATAGTCTACCTGTAAGACCGCCGAACGATACAACGACCTGGTCGACTTTGTAGCGACGTTGGACGCCTTCGGGTTTGTCGAGCGGAGTCATTCGAAATGACGATAACCGACCTGGCCAAGGTCTACGGTCGCACCTGAATCGGCGATAACCCGAACCCCGGCCCCGGATGTCATGCGCCCGATCTGCGTAACGCTTAAACCCGCATCACCGGCAAGTCCAAGTAGTGCCGATTCACAGCTCGGGGGTATGGTGAAACAGAGTTCATAGTCATCTCCGCCCGTTGCCGCCAAACGGCGCGCGCGCTCGAGTCCAGCCAGCTGCAATAACGCCGGTGCGATTGGAATTTTCGAGAATTCCACCTCTGCGCCGCAATCACTCGATTCGGCGATGTGTGCCAGATCCGCAATTAGCCCATCGGAGATATCGATACAACTGGTCGCGACCCCGCACAGTTTGCGCGCCAGTTCAAACGGGGGCTGCGGAGACCAATAACGGGCGCGGAGCTCCTGCTGAAATTTGTTATAACTACTACCGTCTATGAGACCTAATTCTAGCGCTCCCGCGGCGTCGCCGAGCGTGCCAGAAACGTACACGAGGTCACCTACCTGCGCCCCGCCGCGCCTCAGCGCGGCACCGGCGGCGACCGTACCAATGATGTGCCAAGTAATAACCAACGGACCTGCGGTCGTATCGCCACCGATCAATACCGCACCGCACTGTTGCAAGGCCTCGGCCACCCCGCGTGCGAATGCTTCCAACCAGGAGTCCGCCGCCCGGGGTAACGTCATCGCCAAACTGGCCCAGCGAGCGCTGGCTCCCATGGCCGCGACATCGCTGAGACTGGTTACACACGAACGATACGCAATTTCCCTGGCATCTGCGCCAGCCGGAAAGTGGACCGACTCTACGTGCGTGTCGGTCGTCACCACGAGTTGTTCGTCGGACGGCGCATCGAGGATCGCACAATCGTCACCGATCCCCAGCACAATTCCCGCCGATGCGGACCCCAAGGGGCGGAAATACCGATCGACGAGTTCGAATTCGTCCATTTCTCACACCGCACTGAATTGCGGTCTAGACATATCTCGTCCAGCCGCCAAGCGATGATCCTCCTCACTGCTCGGGCAGGTGTTCGTGACCGTGACCACAATCGACTACTCGTAAATTGCCCGTGTTAACCATTTCCGCCATCGCGTCGCCTCCCTGACCGTTCAAATCATCACTACTTTTACGACCCGCAATGCCAACCGGTACCTTTGAGAGGGCGCATGTGAGCGATAGCGCCGAGTACCACGAATTCGCTCTAACTCAAGTGTTAAGATCGGACACCCTGCGTTCCGTGGCAACAGCGTTGAGGCAAATCGCTCGTCGTGGTGCGGGTCGGAATTACTTCAACTATTATCACTTAACGGCTCTCATTGAAACTTCATTTATTGGCAGCCATAGTGTTACACAGGTGCCCCGACCATCATTCGAGGCGATATCTATGCCGCCGTCGTGTTGCTCCATAATCTGCTTAACGATCGATAATCCAAGTCCGACGCCGTAGGTCTTTGAGCTGTATAGAGGCTCGAATATTTTAGGGAAATCAGCATCATCAATACCAGGCCCAGTATCTATTATTTGGATCTCTATTCTGGCGTTTTTTTCTACCGTCCTAATCAATAACCGATTGTCTTCCATACATTGTCCATTATCACTCATTGCCTGACACGCGTTATTCAGTATATTGATGACGGCGCGATGGAGGCGCTCGGGTTCGACCGCGGTTGTCGTTTCGCAGTGTAGTTCCCGCGCGACACTAATATTTTCCGGTACCGAGTATTCATCCAAAACGTACGCGCACCAATCATCAATGTCGATATCGGTAAGCTCAAGTTCCTGAACGCGGGTGTAATCCAGCATGCCGTCGATGATTTTGTCGCACCGTGTCAAATTCCTCTCTGCGCGTGGCAGTGCAGCGCCTAAGTCGAGACCATTTTTTTCGGCCGTTTTCGCGATCGTATAGAGACTGGCACCGATAGTACCCAGCGGATTACGAAGTTCGTGGCTTACCGAGGCCGCTAATTGACCGAGAGTAGCCAACTTTTCTTTGCGAACAAGTTTTTGATGCGTGACTTCGAGCTCGTTTGTTCTTTCTTCTACCAATTCCTCAAGATAATATCGATGCTGTGCCAGTTCTTCATCGATCCGTTTCTTATCGGTGATATCAACCAATGTACCAAACACACGGATAGGATCCCCCTCGTTGTCGTGAAAAACTTCCCCGCGTGCATGCACATTCCGAATTTCACCGGTCACACGTATCACTCGATATTCTAAATCAATGGGCTTGCCTTGGTTAAGAGTAACGTCAAGACTAGATCGGACAATTACTTTATCGTCTGACGGGATAAATTTTTCGAAGAAATCATCTGCCGTCAATATGATGTTATCGTCCGGCGCAAATCCGAATATGCGCAGCACCTCATCGGATACTGTCAATTCGTTGGTGGTAACGTTTAAGTTCCAAAAACCCAAATGTGCAATACGTTGGGCTTCCTTTAGGTCCAATTCCGCTAGCTTGCTCTCCGTGATATCTAAAGTCGTACCAAAAAATATGTTCGATTTTCTATTTTTATCGCGATCGTAATCAGACTGAACGCGGACATATCCCATCTCGCCATTCGCTCGAATAATCGGATACTCTATATTAAGTGGCTCTGTTCCATTTAAATGGCTCTCAACTTTAGCATTAATCATAGCCCATTCGGAATCCGGAATATGATTTCGAAAGTACTCCTTAACGCTAGGAGTAGGACTGTCGATAGGAAGTCGATATATACGCAGGTTTTCTTCCGACCAGGTCAATTCCCGGGAATCCAGATCTAATGTCCAGAAACCGAGATGTGTGATGCGTTGGGCTTCTTTAAGATCTAATTCCGCCAATTTACTTTCAGTAATGTCTAATGCGGTACCAAATAACTTAGTCGGCTGCCCTTCTGCGTCACGTATCACTTCGGCCTGCACGCGTAAATATCCGATTTCACCAGTCGCCCTAATGATCGAATAATCCATATTGAACGGAATGTTGTTATTGATATGCGCGTCAACATTCGCTTTGATCTTGTCCCACTCATATTCGGGGATATATTTTTCATAATATTCATCTAGCAGCGGTGCTGGTCCGTCACCGGGAAGTTTAAAAATTCGGTACGTTTCTTTTGACCAAATTAATTGTTGTGATTTTAGATCTATTT
>Ga0114949_10001518_pt1 | contig 14149 bp, 13 predicted proteins | sample N074metaG_FD_83505 | JGI IMG/M metagenome (GOLD analysis project Ga0114949, IMG submission 83505) | Deep subsurface microbial communities from Kermadec Trench to uncover new lineages of life (NeLLi) - N074 metaG | ecosystem: Environmental > Aquatic > Marine > Ocean trench > Sediment | place... | reverse complement strand
GTCTTTGCACCTTGCGCCAGAAACTGCCTGATCTCATATTTCATGCCGAGGCCGATGCCTTCAGATCCGCCCGAAATAATGATGACCTTGCCTTCCATACCGACCGCCTGCAATTTTATTGGGGTCTGACCCCATTTTTTTGAAGGTATAATCCTATCGCACAGGGATTATACAGTCAGGAGAAATCGATCATGATGTACACCAATATCTGGTACGTCGCCGAGGAGAGCGCAAACGTCGGCGAGAACCCTGTGCTCGTCCGCATGCTCGCCTGTGACTTCGTGCTCTTTCGCGACACGAATGGGCAGGTCGCCTGTCTGAGTAATGTCTGTCCGCACCGTGGGTCCAGCTTGGCGCGAGGCAAATGCGAGGACGGCGAAATCAGTTGCCCGTTTCATGGCTGGCAGTTCAACAGCCATGGCCGATGTACACGGATTCCGTCGCAGGAAAACCCGGACAGCGATATTCCGACCGGCGCAAAGGTCGACGCGTATCCGACGCAGGAAAAATACGGCCTGATCTGGGTCTTCCTCGGCGACGATGTCGAGAGCGCGATCCCGATATACGCTATGCCCGAGTACGACGATTCTAACTGGCGGCATGCGCATTATTCCGATGTCTGGAATACCAACCTGCACTGGTCGAAGATGACGGACCTGGATCACGTGCATCTGCCGGTCGTTCACGGAATTGGCTTTGGCGGCGACAACCCGTTCCGTCCGCCCGATCATGTGGTCGAGATCCTCGACAATGGGTTCCGGACCGAAATCAGGGGCCACAAGCCGCCGGCAGAGAGGAATTTCAAGGAGTACAAGGGCAAGCGCACCGGTGACCGCAAGGGCGTTGTTTCCAAGCTCGCGTTTTTTATCCCCGGATTTACGTTGCGGGGTCAGGTCGAATTCGCCGGCGCCGGCACGGGCATGTTCAACCTGTTTTACGAGATTTCGACGCCGATCGATGAAGAGACGACGAAAGTGTTCTATATCTTTTTCCGCAATTTCATGATGGAGCCGGAGCACGACGCCATGCACGTGGAACGCAATCTGAAGAATGTTTTCCAGGACAAGGCCAATGCCGAGACGGTGATGCCCAAGCGAGCGCCCGATGTCGATGAGTGGCCCGCGGTGCAGGCGGATCGCGAGGATCGTGTCATGTCGGCCTATTGGCAGATATTGCGGCAGCTTAAGAGACAGGGGCAACAGATCGACCGGATTCGGCTGGAAGATATGGACAGGAATGGTGACTATCGGGTCATTCCATCGCCCGGGCGCCGTGAAAACCCGGATGGCTGGGTATTCGACGTCGTGCCGACGATCGATGTGGATCAGGCCGTCAAGTCCGAGGGCCGGAAGGCGTCGATCAAAGGCGTTGCGTGACGCGTTTCCGTGCGCCCCGGCCCGTCGGCGGGGTTATTGTCTGAGTGGGACTACATTCGCCAGTTCGACGTTGATTATGGCGTCGAGCTTATTCTGGATCTGGAAAAATCGCAGCGCCGCTCTTGGCCCGAGTACCTTTTGGAAGTCCCGAACATATTGGCGTTTCAGGCTGACAATATCGGCTTCGAGTTCGAGCGCATCGGTCAAAATCTGTCGGGCTTGTTGCGCCGTCATGCCCATGCGGTTATCGCGAAAATCGGTCAATATGGCGACGCGCCGATCGATGAGGCTGTCCCTCCGGCTCATGTATTCTTTGTAGAGCGGCCAGAACTTTTCACTCTGAGTCTCTGACAGGTTCATGTTTTCGGCAACGATGGCCTGTCGGTCCGTCTTGATCTGACTCCTGAGCAATTCGATCAGGTCTCGTTCGGTTTGCGCTGAAACGGGAGCGGCAAGACCGATTCCAAGCGCCAGCAGCAGTAGTGGAAACAGGCGTGTTAATTTCGTCATTCTTTTTGCTCCTTATTGAATAGAGTTATCGCCGTCAGGCATTAGCCACTGACCCAGCCATAGGCTGTGTTACTCGGTTCGGGCCCGGCTTCCTCGTAAGCGACCTTGATCTTGCTGATCGCGTCTTCGGGGAACGCCTTGCGGGCCGCTTCGATATCGACGCCGTAAAGACGTGCGATATTGCGGCCGAAAATCGCCTGTTTATCGGCTGCCGATATCGGCGCGTAGCCATACTGTTCCTGCAGGTATTCAGGAATCTGGAAGCGTCGAAACGCCTCGATCAACCACTGCGGTGATCCCCACCAGATGCAGTCGGTTCCCCAGATGACGTGATCGGCGCCGAATGCCCCAATGATCTGGCCGAGCAGATGTCCGCAGATGTCCGGGTGCGTGATCGCCGAGAATCCAAACACGCCACCGAGTTCCATGTAGACATTCGTCATCGTGGGGTCTTTCAGGCGGGCATTCACGAGATCCGTCGTCCAGGGGATATAACTTTGATTTTCAGCATTGATTGATTTGCGAGGGGGGCCCGAGGCCATCATGTCCCGCATGCCGGAATGGTAGATAATAAAATTCATTTCCGGGAAATCACGCGCGACCTTGGGGATGTCCGTGGGCATGAAAAATTCTTTGCCCCGGCCGCCCAACGGCAATCCTTTGTGGGTGCTGATATTGCGAATGCCGAGTTCACGCGATTTCTCCAGGAACGGATAGGCGATCTTCTCGTCGTCGAGCATGAACGGCGCCGCTGAATTACCCGTGTAGAGCTTGAAGCCGTCGATGCCGAGCTCCTTGACCTGGCGTTCCAATTCTTCGAGCGCATCGGGCCGGCGCGGATCCACGATCCCGTGGCTCAGCATTCGTTGCGAACCGGCGGCGCCATTGAGCAATTCACGTGTGGCGATCATGTCTTCAATGGTTATGGAGTGTTTATCGACGGGCCCGATCGCGGCGCCACTGATCAGGGCCATCACCGTGTCGCTGTCGAAAAATATCTCCTTCATGAAATTGGCGCGGTGCAGGTCGTCACGCGTCGGCTGTATCCCAATCAGCTCCGGGTTAAGGCCGAGTTTACCGGTCAACTTCCGGAAGGCCAGCGGCCCCACGATACTGTCTTTCACATGATGGGTCTGGGCGTCGAATATAAACTCATTCTTGGGCCAGGCTTCGCGATAGGCGTCGACTTCGAGCGCCTCGGCAACACTGACGCTGAAGATATCGCCGAAAACCTCGTTCAGTGCCAGAAACGCCGTGGCCATCCCGCCGCTCGTTTTCAGGAAATCGCGTCGGGACAGGCCCAGCTGACGGGCATGTCGGTCGGCGAGCTCGAAGAGGCGCTTTTCAACCCGACGCTGCTCCTCGGTTTGCGGAATCGGACAGAATTCTTCGTTAGAAATAAGTTGTGTCGGTACCGGGGTGTTTCTTCCGGTCAGCCAGTCTTGGTAACTTTTTTTAATCCACATAGTCCTACCCTGAGTTATTTCTGTCTGGTCTTTATGTTCATGAGTTTATCGACGTCGAATTCGAGTACTGCGGGCGGTTGTTCCGAAGGTCGATTATAAGTCCAGATATGCAGTGAAATTCAATAGTGATCGAGTCATAAACAATCCTCCGCTAGGCCATCAATTCCACGATATTCATCTTGAAATATTTCTGGCTAATTTCCTCCAGGCGTCGCCGGGGCTTGTCGCCGTCCTGCCCGCCGTATTGGGTATACAGATTTTCCGCGATCGACGCGAAAGCGTCAATGCGGGCCAGCTCGATAATGACATCCCGAACGCGCGCCTGTTCGCTTACGAACGCGGTGACAGAGAAAATTACACAGATGACCAGCGCGACGAGGCCGAGTCGCCGGGCGAGAAGGCGGTTTATAGATGAACGAAAAAGGTCCCGCGCCATTATGGCGACAGTCTACCTTTGTCGCCTTACGTCAGGATACGTAAGGAGGGTTAACTTTTCTTGGGTCTGCGCGACGGCGTCAGGTGAACGCGGCCTTTCTTGCCATTCCTGCGTTCATTCAATTCGGACACGATTTCCTTGACGGCTTTCGTCACTGCGCGCTGGCTGCCCTGGCGGTATCCCGTGATCGTATTGTGTCCCTGTGTGATCGTATAGCGGTACCAGTCCGGGCCGTCGCCACCGTCGGGCGCCTTGGCGCGCTCGATATCGTCGAGTTGAAACGGTTCCGGCAGGCGGCGTGTCGGTTGTGGATTTGTTGCTGCGGGCATATTGGTCGGGCTCCTGTCAGGAACCAACTACTCCTTAAGGTCTTCTGGTGGCGCTAATGGCTGGCCGTGCGTCGGGTTATACTTGCTTTTATGTTGGCAGTCGGCCCATTTGCGCGTGAAAGTGGCACGAACCGTGCGTAAATCGACCCGTCAGTATAGCCGTATCAACCCGTGCTGACAATCTGAATCTGCTGGGGAGGGACCGTGGCCAGTCGGGCGATTCGGGAGCATTTACCATATTTTTCAATCATTTGTGTTGCCATAACGACGGTAACGCTGGGGCCGCTCTGGCCGAGCGCCGGTTATGCCCAAGCCAGATTTTTTGATCCAGATAACGTTGTCGATTGGGCCAGCGGCACATACGCTTATATAACGGCCGACAGCAAAGTTCAGAACGGCGAGGAGACCTGGTTCCTGACCGAGCACGCCGACGGCAGCCGTACTTTGCGAGCGACCAACAGCTTCGATGACCGTATGAAGGTGTTCCGCAACGTGGTCCTGCGCGTTGACTCATCGTTCCGGCCCGTCGAAGCCTACGCCAATTTCTGGGTTGACGGCCAGTGGCGCGGTTCGGGCTTGTTCAGCGTATCGGGTAACACGCTCGACGCCGTCATTAACGGGCCGAACGGGCGCCTGACGCAGACCTTGAAGGTGCCGGATCAATTCTCTTTCGTGCCGCACCCAATCTCGACCGACAGTTGGCCGACCTGGTATTACGACAAGCGTGCCGGCGGGCGACAGAAAGTCACGCTGTATATTTTCGATGGGCGTGGCGCAGGCCCAGGCGGCATACTCGGCCATTTGCAGGCCGAGACGATAGAGTATGTCGGCGAGGAGGACGTGGACACGCCGGCCGGCACTTTTCACTGTGATCATTTCGTGATGGGAGACGGCGACCCGCATCTCTTTATATTTGGGCCGCATCGCCTGATCGCGAAGATGACGTGGGCTCTCGCGAACGTCGAGTATGTCTTGTCCGACTACACGGGGAAAAAATAATTGTGATGAGGAAGCCGACCGAGAGAAAAAAAATACAGCGGCGCAACCTGGTCTGGCTTGCCGTATTGAGCCTGTTCGTGACAGGAGTCTGCGCACAGCAAGACAAGCAGACGCCGTCTGTCGACGAAGATTGCATGGCCGAGGAAGCGGATTACGATTGTCAGGCGACCAACCCGCGAGAGGAGGATTTCGACAAGATGGTTTCGACAGTACCCATGGAACGGGATTTGCCCGCCTTGGTTGAACTGGAGCTACTGGATTCCGACGATGCATTGATTAAACGCTACATGTTGAATGCCAGGGGTATCATGGCCAGAGAAGTACCGATTCCGGAGTCCGAGAGCTTCTATTGCACGCTCAGTTCCGCTACGAATGTTTCTCTGAGTTACTCCCCTGCCTCTGGCCTCTGGATGTTCGTCGTGGATTGGAGTCCGGAAGCGGAATTGATGGCCGGGGGCTTGGTAATTTGCCTGGATACCCGGCAGGTGATTGAGCAATTCGGGAGTCGAAAGTGAAGTCGAAGAATCTGGCAACGAAAATTTTTTCGATCGCCTTAATATTGGTTTCCTGGTCGGCAAGCGCCGAGCAGGTGAAAGGCACGGTATTAGTGGCCGGCGCGACCGGTAGTATCGGACGCATCGTAATCGGTCTGTTGAATGATCAAGGTTATGCGGTACGCGGCATGACGCGGAATCCGGAGCGTGCGGCCGAGTTATACGGCAATGATTACGAATGGGTCCGCGGTGACGTGCGTGACCCGGCGGACCTGGAACCGGTCATGGCCGGGATCGACTGGCTGATCTGTTCTATCAGCTACAGCGAGTTCGAGGGGCCCAACAGCCCGCAATTCGTCGACTACATGGGCGTGCGAAACCTGGTGGACGCTGCCCGGAGGCATGGAGTGAAACACTTCGTGTTGGTGTCGGCGGGCTCCTCGGGCCCGTACCGCGACCACACGCAAAACCCGCGCTTCGGTTACGTCGCGTACTGGAAAACCAAAGGTGAAAACTACCTTAAGAACAGCGGCCTTTCCTTCACGATTGTCGGGCCCGGGGGATTCCTGGATGAGCCCGGCGGGGTCAAGGGTATCCGTATTTTCTCTCGTTCGGAATATTCGATGGGCTATATCGGTCGCGAGGACGTCGCGACGATCGTGGTCGCGTCTCTAACCAATCCGGATGCACGCAACAAGGCTTTTGCGGCGCAGTACGACGACACGGTCGCACCGGGTTCGTGGCGGGAAACTTTCAGGACGCTACAACCGGAATAAAATTTCCGGGTTTTACGTAATCACACGCCGCGCTTGCCGCTCCGCGTGGAAAAGCGTATTTTCAGTGTCCCACCCTCGGCTAGAGACGGCCATGAAAATAAGAATCGCCTGCGGTGCAGTAGTCCCGCTCGTTCTTCTGGTTTTGTTGCTACAGATCAGTATTGCTGCTGAAGCCGGCACATCGGCCGGCAAGTTGCATACGGCTACGTTTTTGTCGGATGCGTATTTGATCGACAAAAAATACGAGTCGATGGTCGGTCCGAAAAGCAAGCGTGAATTTTACCTGCTCGATTCCGCGGAGCCGGAATTATTGTGGATCAAGTCGATCGAGGTCCACATTGTCGATGCGGAAGATCCCGATCTGGAGAAACCGAAGTTCCTGACGTGCCACGCGAATATTGATTTTATTTCCCTGAATGGTCACCGGAAACTCATGGGTTGGAACGGCCGGGCATCCCCACGCCTGTTCACGCTTGCCCAAGGGCAGACAGAGATTCATTTTCCGGACGGTTTTGGGTTACCAGTTCGGTCCGATGAGGCGTTGTCGGCCAGTACCCAGGTGTTGAACGCCTACGATGAATTCATTGGAGTTGAAGTGCGGCAAAAGATAACGATTAGGTATATCAAGGAGTCGGAACGCACTGAACAGATACGAGGATTACGCCTGATATTTACCCAGGCCATCGTGTCACATGATGAGGCGCCGCGGTATTTTTCGATGTCTTCCCATGATCACACGGAAATGGTCATTACCGGCGCTCGCACTGAGGGCATGACGCAACTCAACAAGGGCGAAGCCGCAGGATTCGTTATAAAAGACGGATTAGGTCGTGAAACTGCAGCGCATTGGATCGTACCGCCCGGCTATGATGAGAATCACACGGTAATGAACAGGTTGATGGGTTTACATCAGGATGTCGAGATTCATTTTATTGCCGGTCACCTGCATCCGTATGCGAAATCAATCGTGATCCACGACATGACGAACGATAGGCTGGTCTTTTCCACTGACATCGAATCTTCTGCGGATCAGAAGGTATTGACGAAGATAGGCAACTTTTCCAGTGCCGGTGATCCGATCATGTTGTATGCGGACCATGATTATGAACTCGTAACGGTTTACAACAACACGACGGATAGCGACGTTACGGCAATGGCGGTGTTGAACATGTATGTGCTGGACACCGAGTTCGATGCCGATGCGAACGGCTGGCGCCGCTGAGGCGCTATCTAGCGGCGCGCCTCGAACTCCTGTTTGAGTTCCTCGAGTTCGCTCCAGCGGTCTACGGCGCGCTTGAGCCGACTTGATATGTCGTCGAGATTTGCGAGGACGGCTTGTACCTCCTCGTGCGGCCGGCCGTAGAAACTGGCTGAGCCGATTTCATTTTCAAGTTCAGCGACGCCCCGTTCCAGGATTTCGATCTCGTTGGGCAGTGCATCGAGTTCCCGTTGCAGCTTGTAGCTGAGCTTGGTTTGCTTGCGATTTCTCGCGGCCGTCGAACCCGCGTCAGGAGCCTTGGCCGTCTGATTCGAATTATCCGTGTCCGCCAGTTCGCGGTTGCGGCGCGCCCAGTCGCTGTATCCGCCCACATACTCGCGAATTGAACCGTCGGCCTCGAAGACCAGTATGCTCGTCACGACATTGTCCAGGAATTCACGGTCATGGCTGACGACGATGAGCGTGCCCTGATATTCGACCAGCCGCTGCTCGAGTACCTCGAGGGTCTCGACATCGAGGTCATTCGTGGGTTCGTCGAGTACCAGCAGATTCGTCGGCCGCGTGAACAATTTGGCCAGGATGATGCGGTTTCGTTCGCCGCCCGATAGCGCCCTGACCGGCGTCATGGATCGTTCCGGGCTGAACAGGAATCCCTTCAGGTACCCGATGACATGCCGGTCTTTGCCGTTGATGCGGATATAGTCCTTGCCGTCGGCGATGGTCTCCGCGATTGTCTTGTCGAGGTCAAGTTCGCGCCGCATCTGGTCGAAGTACCCGATCTCCAGATTCGTGCCGTGCTTCACGGTACCGTGTTGTGGCTCGATTACGCCGAGCATGATATTCAGTAAAGTACTCTTGCCGACGCCATTATTGCCGATGAGCCCGATGCGGTCGCCGCGTGTGATCTTGTGGCTGAAGTTGTTGATTAGCGGTGTGGCATCGTAACTGTGGGTCACGTTGCGCAGCCGAATGACTTTACGCCCCGACCGTTCGCCTGCGTCGATGCTGATGCGCGCCTGATCCGGGCGGGCGAGTCGTTGTTCGCGTTTCTCCCGCATCTCCATGAGCGCGCGGACGCGGCCCTCATTGCGCGTTCGCCTTGCCTTGATGCCTTGTCTAATCCAGGCTTCTTCTTCGGCCAGTTTCTTGTCAAACAGCGTGTTTTCCTGTTTTTCGTCCTGTAGCGCTTTTTCCTTGCGGCGCAAATAATTTCGGTAATCTCCCGGCCAGCTGATGAGCCGACCGCGGTCAATCTCGAGAATGCGCGTTGCGAGCCGCTGGAGGAACGCACGGTCATGCGTGACGAAGATGACGCTGCCGTCATAGGAATAGACGATATTTTCGAGCCACTCGATAGTGACGAGGTCGAGATGGTTGGTCGGCTCGTCGAGCAGCAGCAGTTCCGGTTTGCTGATGATTGCCTTGGCCAGGGCGACGCGCCTGCGCCATCCACCGGAAAGTTCGGCGAGCTTGCGATCGGCCGGAAGCTTCAACTGGGTCAGTATGGCGTCCACGCGACGGTCGATGTGCCATCCGTCGGCGTTTTCGATTTTTTGCTGTAGTTTCTCGATTTCGCGCAGTTCTTTGGCATCGAGGTTTTGCGCGGACCGCTGCTCATACTCCTCCACCCAGGCCTGAACCGAAGCGAGACCGCCGGCGACCGATTCGCGGGCCGTCTGATCGAGATCGTCGGGTAGCGTTTGTTCGAGCTGGCTGATGCGCAGGCCGGATTTGAACTCGATGTCGCCGTGATCGGGCTCGATCTGGCGCGTGATGAGTTTCAACAACGACGTCTTGCCGGCGCCGTTTCGCCCGATCAGGCAGACACGCTCGCCGGCTTCGATTGAAAAATCGGCGTGTACGAGTAGAGGATTGTCGCCGAACTCGAGTGAAACCTCATCAAAGCGCACGAGCGTCATGGTTTAATATGTACCTTTAACCCGCAGGGGCGAGCCAGATGCCAATAAGAATCAATCGACGCCACTTTATCCGAAATGCGTCTACGGTTGTGGCTGTGTCCGCGCTACCCGCTTGCGGGCCCGGCGACGAGGAGGTCGTGAGACCCGCCGGTGTACCGGTTGGGTCGTTCGGGGCCGATTCGACGGCCGAGGAAGTCACGGCCGGCATCGATCTGTCGGGCCGTACGGCCGTCGTGACCGGCGCGAATTCGGGTCTCGGCTATGAAACGATGCGTGTGCTCGCGCTGCGCGGCGCGCATGTGATCGGTACGGGACGTACCGCCGAAAAGGCCGAGACGGCCTGCGCCAGCATTCAGGGGAGGGCGACGCCGGTCGTACTCGAGTTGACCGATCTGGAATCGGTTGCTGCCGCGGCCGACCAGATTCGCGCCCTGGGAATCCCGATTGATATGCTGATCTGTAACGCGGGCATCATGGGGTCACCCGAACTCGAACAGGTCAATGGCATCGAAAAGCAATTCTTCGTGAACCATGTCGGTCATTTCGCATTCACGACGCAGTTGATCGACCAGGTTGTCGCCGCACCGCAAGGCCGGATCGTCATGGTCAGCAGTCTCGGTCACCGATGGGCGCCGGAGGCAGGCATAGAATTCGACAATCTGTCGGGCGAGCGCGATTACGATCCGAACCGCATGTACGGCCAGTCGAAACTGGCGAACGGCCTGTTCGCGTTCGAACTGGCCAGGCGGCTCGAGGGAACCAATGCAACGGCGAACGCGGTCCATCCCGGCATTATCATGACCAATCTCGCCCGGAATTTTCCGAAGTGGCAGCAGGTCGCCGGGCACCTGATCGGCTGGACGTTCATGAAGTCGATGGAGGCGGGCGCGGCGACGACTTGCTATGTCGCGACGAATCCAGCCCTCAAAAAGGTCAACGGCTACTATTTCGCGGACTGCAATCCGGTGGTGCCGACCGAGCAGATGATGGATGCGGCGCTGGCGGCCCGGCTCTGGGAAGTATCAGAGGAACTTACGGGTTACGCGGCAGCCGGTTAGACGGGCCGGCTGATCGGCGGGAGGCTTTCTGTCTTCCAGCCTGGGCTTTTTGAATGCCCTTTTGCATGGCGCGGGTCATGAGTCCTTCGAAGGGCCGCATCAGGACGGAGAGCGCTTTTTTGAAACCGCTCAATGTCGGCGTATTTTCGGCGGAGATGAAATGGTCGATGTCCAGTTCTGCGCGCAGGCCGGACGTCATCATGACCATCTGCTCGTCGAGCGCAATGCCCGTGCCGTCGGTCATTCGGTTGAGACGCTGGAAGCAGCCGATGACGGCGGCCGCGTCAACGAGTGCGTCGGGACCCAGTGTCGTCTCCAGTGCTTCGCGAGCTTCTGCGAGGCGCGGCTCGTCGCGGCGCACGGCGGCTTCGACGAAGTCATCGAGCAGCGATTCGTGGCGCACGCCCACTGATGCATGCTCATCCGACGTAATTGCGCTTACGTCGAATGTTTCCCCGGTGTGAATGCTGCTCGCACGGAGCAGAAAGGAATGTGCGACAGTTCAGTAGAAACAGTCGTTCATCGCCGAGACGCGCGCCGCGATGAATTCCATCTGCGAGCGCTTTAACGCCCTCCCGCTGTTCTTGCTCAGGTTCGGCATGTCGGCGCCGAATACGTAATATGTGTTCAGAATCCGGTCCGCCATGCGTACCGAATCCGGTATCAGGCTCAGTGCAGAGACGACATTGACGATCCGGTTACCGCCACCGTAGAGGTCGGCTTCCTCGCCGACGGCGTCTTCGGCCAGAATCACCGGCACCCAGGCATCGGCCGGCTTGGCGCCGGGCGGCCTGTAGCGACTCGGCTCGCCAGCAATCGGATCAGGCAGGGGCTCGAGCGGCAATCCGAGCGCATGATGAAATTCATCGACGGCAAGTACAACGGCAACGACCGCGACGATTTCGACATACATCGCGTCAGTCAGGCCGTTCTCGATCAGACCGTCGAACCAGGTTTTCTTGAGGCGGCCCGAGTCGGTGGCCAGGCGATGCACGGCTTCGACGACCGGTGGCGGCAGTTGGGCGCCGTCGTCGTGTTCCCCTTCCACGCTGTCAGGCGCGAGCGATGTCTTGCGTTTCCTGCAGAGCGCGCAGGATCGTGCGCACCTGACCTCGGCGGCCATCGCTACCCGCTCCGCACCGGTCCACCAGCATCCGGCGCTTGCCAGGTGATCCCAGATTGCGCGATTGGTTTTCGGAATGTCGGAGCGAATCGGGTAGGCCAGATTTTCATAGGCGAAGGCCGTCATGTCGGCTATCTTACTTCGTTTAGCGGATAATCGCTGCCGATGAAGAACGACAGGAACGCGAGTTACATCGTCAGGGATCTTGTGCTTGCCGGTGCCGGACACAGTCACGTGGAGGTGCTTCGGCGGTTGGCGATGGCGCCGGTCGGCGGGTTGCGCGTGACGGTCGTCAGCCGCGAGGTCCATACGCCGTATTCGGGCATGCTGCCCGGGTTCATCGCCGGGCATTACCGTTGGGATGAGATTCACATCGATCTCGCGCCGCTGGCCGCACGCGCGGGCGCGCGGCTCGTCACCGATACCATAACGGGTGTCGATTTGACGGACAATGTTTTGCTATGCGCGGACCGTCCGCCCATACGTTTTGACTTGCTGTCCATCAACAGCGGGTCCGCGCCGTCGATCGGTCAGATCCAGGGCGCCGATCAATTCGGTATCCCGGTGAAGCCGATTGACCGGTTTCTGTCGCGCTGGCAGAAATTACTCGATCGGTTGCGCGCCGGTGACGGCAGTCCGTTCCGGCTCGCGGTCGTGGGCGGCGGAGCGGGTGGCGTCGAGCTCGCATTGTCGATCCGTTATCGTCTGGCTAAGGTTGAGAATATCGACAATGTCGATATTTTTCTGATCACGGCCGGCGAGCGGTTGCTGATCGGGCACAATGCTTCCGTACAGTCACACCTCGAAAATGAACTCGCGCGCAAGGGCATTGAAGTGCACAAGGGCGCGCATATCGTTGCGGCCGATCCCGGTTCGCTCCGAACGGATTCGGGCAGGCAGTTCGCAGCCGATGAAGTCTTGTGGGTCACGCAGGCGGCAGCGCAGAAATGGTCCGCCGAATCCAGCCTCGCCGTCGATCCCGCCGGCTTTATTCGTGTCAATGAACATCTGCAGAGCGTGTCTCACCCGCAGGTCTTCGCGGCCGGGGACGTGGCCGGGATTGACGATCATCCGCGGCCGAAATCCGGCGTGTTTGCGGTGCGCCAGGCACCCGCGTTGGCCGAGAACCTCAGGCGCGCGGCGACGGCGCGGCCGTTGGTGCGGTATAAGCCGCAGAGACTTTCTTTGTCTCTGATCTCAACCGGCGACAGGCGTGCCGTCGCGTCGCGCGAGCGATTCGCGGCTCGGGGTGCGTGGGTCTGGCACTGGAAGAATTTTATCGACCGGCGATTCATGGCCCGGTTTCGCGTCGAGGAACTGTCGATGCGGGCGGTTAAGCCGAAGTGGTCGGTCCCGGTCCCCGAGCAAACCGGGTCTCATGCCGAGGCGATGCGCTGTGGCGGTTGCGGCTCGAAACTCGGCAGTGACCTGTTGGCCAGTGTCCTCAGCCGGCTCAGAGTTTTCGTGCCGGCCGAAGTCGTGACCGGTATCGGCGATGACGCAGCCGTGCTGCGCCCCGTGCTCAACTCGCTCGAGGTGCAGAGCATCGACGGTTTTCGCGCCATGATCGACGATCCGTATCTGGTTGGCCGAATTGCCGCCGAGCACGCGAACAACGACGTGTATGCGATGGGCGGCACACCCCGGACGGCACTCGCCTGGATCACCGTACCGTACGCTGACGAACGCATTATGGAGGACGATCTGTTCCAGCTCATGTCGGGCGCGATCCAGGTGTTCGAAGCGGCCGGCGCGGCCGTCATCGGCGGGCATAGCAGTGAGGGCGCCGAACTCGGCGTCGGGTTCGCCGTGACGGGCACGGTCGATGAGCGCGATGTCTGGCACAAGCACAGGCTTTCGATTGGAGATTACCTCGTGTTGACCAAGCCGATCGGCACGGGCGCACTGCTCGCCGCTCACATGCGTGCGCGATGCCGAGCCGAGTGGCTCGTCGAAGTGCTCGCGCATATGCAGTTGTCGAACAGAGATGCCGTGCCCGTATTGCGCTACGCCGGCGTAAAGGCATGCACGGACGTGACGGGATTTGGCCTGCTCGGTCATGCCGGCGAGATGGCCCGCGCTGCCAGACTCAGCGTGGAAATATGGCCGCGCGCGGTGCCGACGTTATTCGGGGCACGAGAAACAATGCGCGCGGGCGTCGTGAGCAGTCTGCAGGCGACAAATGAGCGTGCACTGGTCGGCGTCGACCTCGGCCCGTTCGACGCTGCGGATATCGATGTCCGGTTGTCGTCCGACCCGCAAACATCGGGCGGCCTGTTGGCCGCCGTCGGGCCCGGCAAGTTGCAGGCCTGTCTCACCGGCCTGCGCATGGCCGGTTATGCGGCTGCGGCGGTGGTCGGCCGCGTCTGCGCGGCCCGCGACGACGGATTCTGGGGTGCATTGGCGGTCGAACTTAAGGGCGAACTGGCGGAAGAGGTAGGAGT
>Ga0114949_10001509_pt1 | contig 14181 bp, 16 predicted proteins | sample N074metaG_FD_83505 | JGI IMG/M metagenome (GOLD analysis project Ga0114949, IMG submission 83505) | Deep subsurface microbial communities from Kermadec Trench to uncover new lineages of life (NeLLi) - N074 metaG | ecosystem: Environmental > Aquatic > Marine > Ocean trench > Sediment | place... | reverse complement strand
GGCGTTTTTAATGCCGTCAGCGCTGAAACTGATGATCCTCATTCTTGGTCCCTTGATATGAGAGTGTGTATGATGCGGGAACCGCACACGGGCTTGATATTTCGCCCGGTTCTCGCAGGGTTATTCATGCACCTGGTCGTTTTAAAGTCGAAGCCTGCCAGCCTCGCCATGGGTGAGCAGCATGGCGTCCGGAGCGAGGCCGGAGGGCTTGAATCCTGTTATTAGTAAGTGGTCAAACCCCGGTTCGCGTATTCTATAGCGTAAGCGCAGGAATACAATGCCTTGAGAGAGGATCTAAAATCGATATGCAGGGCTACCAGACAGAGTTTATCGAGCTCGCACGTAAATGCGACGTATTAAAGTTTGGCGAATTCAAGCTGAAGTCAGGCCGCATAAGCCCTTATTTTTTCAATGCGGGTGCATTTTCAAGCGGTGCTGCGCTGGCGACTCTGGGCCGCTGTTACGCGCAGGGTATTGTGGATTCGGGTGTGCAATTTGACGTGTTGCTGGGGCCGGCTTACAAAGGAATTCCGCTGGCGGCGGTAACTGCCGTGGCCCTGGCGGATCATCATGGGATGGATGTGCCTTTCGCTTACAACCGCAAAGAGGCAAAATCCCATGGCGAGGGGGGATCGCTGGTGGGGGCGCCCTTGCAGGGGCGGATACTGGTCATCGATGACGTTATTACCGCCGGCACAGCGGTGCGGGAGGTCATTAAAATGATAAATGAGGCAGGCGCTGACCTGGCGGGTGTTGTCATAGGGCTCGATCGTCAGGAGTGCGGAGCGGGGGAGTTGTCCGCTGTACAGGAGGTGAGGCAGGCCCACGGTGTACCCGTGTTAAGCATCATTACCATGGACCATATTATCGATTTTCTGAAGGCTGCGGATCACGGGCCTGCGGGCGCGCTGGCTGCGATGCGGCAATATCGTAAACAATACGGGGTCTAACTTGTTCCAACCCGGTTCAGGTCTTATATTGGGTACATGACTTTCCGAGCCGTAACCCTCCGCCGCGCTTTCGTGTGGGCACTTTTGCTCACTTTTCCCGCTGTGGCCGATGCCAAGGAGCAGCGGCTCTATCGATATCGCAATGCTGAGGGCAATGTGGTTGTGGGTTTCCAGGTACCCGTGGAATCGGTCAAGGGGGGTTATGAGGTCCTCAATAATAAGGGCATGGTGCTAAAAGTGGTGCCCCGTGAACTGACCGAGGAGGAGCGGAAATCAAAAAATGCCGAGGAGAGGCAGCAACAGGAAGCCAGGGCGGAGCAGGAACGCCTGCGCAAGTGGGATGAATCTCTTATGCTCCGCTACAGTGTCGTAGCCGATATAGAGGACGCCCAACGCCGCGCCCTCGGAGACCTGCGGGTCAGGATGAGCATTCTGAACAACAACAGGCGCGCTACCAAACGGCAGATAGAAACCTACCAGGCGCAGGCGGCAGACACAGAACGCGCCGGTGGGGACGTGAAAGTGGAGCGGCTCAGGGCGATAGAGCAGTTGCAAAACGATATAAAGACCATCGAGCGGGATATAGAGACACGAAAATTAGAGATAGAGGAGCTTTCAGCCAGCTACGAGGCGGACATCAGCCGATTTGAAATGCTGCGGGAAGCGGTCGAACTGCGACGTACGCTAAGTATCAAAAAGTCACTTTCCTCCTGATACGGCGCGCTTACCTGACCAGGCTGGTAGCCTGGCCTGGAATTGGTTGAGTAATCGCGTCGCGAAAGAACCCTCCCATCAAAAACTCCCACTGGACGGCCCAATCGGCAGTGGGGAGGCGTAAAAATCCGCTGCGCACATATTGAGAGATACGCCCTTCTGCCGCCGCCATCAACAGGTTGGCGGCGGCGGGTAAGGGGATGCTCGGGCGCAAACCTTCACGAATTTCAGCCTCCCGAATAACCTGCTTGAGCTGTGTCTCAAAGCGATCGAATAATTGTGCCACTCGCAGGTGCAGGCGCTGAGTCTCACCGGTCAGGGCGTCACCCGTCAGAATGCGGGTAAGGCCGGGGTTGCGCTCCGAAAACACCAGCAACAGCATGAGCATTTTTTCGCAGCGTTGTGCTGCTGTTTGCTCCTCTCCCAGAATGATACTGATGCGGCTGAATAGAGTGTCTTCGATGAATTCAATAAGACCCTCAAACATTTTCGATTTGCTGGGGAAATGCCGGTATAGGGCGGCCTCGGAAACTCCGACCTGCCTGGCAAGTCCGGCGGTGGTGACGCGGCTGCCGGGGCTGGCCTCCAGCATTTGGGCCAGAGCTTCCAATATCTGCTGGCGCCTTTGGGATTTTCTAGGAGGCATGGCGATCCGTATAGTATGAGGTTTAAACCAATGCTAGCGATTACCCGTCGCGCCTGCAATAAGCGGAGCCATAAAGGGAGCGGATTTCTACAGTTTTTTTCTACTGGGAGCGTTTATTGGTGACGAGAGTACCCATTCCCTCGTTCGTGAAGGTCTCCAGCAAAACGGCGTGTGGTACACGTCCGTCAATAATGTGGGCGCTGGTGACGCCGGATTTTACGGCTTCGAGCGCGCAGCGGATCTTTGGCAGCATGCCCCCGCTTATCGTGCCGTCAGCAATGAGCCCGTCGACCTGATCGGTGGTCAAGCCGGTGAGAATCTGCCCCTTGTTGTCCAACAGGCCGGCAACATTGGTCAGTAGCATCAGTTTCTCTGCCTGCATTACCTGGGCCAGTTTCCCGGCGACCAGGTCAGCGTTGATGTTGTAGGTGCTGCCGTCTTCGCCCACCCCGATTGGAGCGATGACCGGAATGAAGTTACTGTCCAGAATGACCTGCAGCACTTCCGTGTCAATCTGGTCTACTTCCCCCACATGCCCTATATCGATAATTTCCGGCGCATCGTGTTCGGGGCTATGCCGGCTGACCGTGAGCTTGTGGGCCCGAATCATCTGGCCGTCCACGCCCGTCACGCCTATGGCCTTGCCGCCGTTGCGGTTGATTGACGAGACAATCTGCTTGTTGACGCTACCCCCCAGGACCATTTCAACCACATCCATCGTCTGGGCGTCGGTGACGCGCATCCCATCGACAAACTCGGTATGAATATTGAGCTTTTCCAGTAAGGCGCCGATTTGTGGTCCACCACCGTGTACGACGACGGGGTTCATTCCAACCAGTTTCATCAGCACCACGTCCCTGGCGAAACTTTCGTGGAGCAGGGGGTCTACCATGGCGTTACCGCCAAACTTGACCACAATCGTTTTATTGGTGAAGCGCTGTATATAAGGCAGGGCTTCAGTGAGAACCTGGGCGATATTGAGGGCTTCTGCGCGATTGAGTGACATATCGTGGCCTACTGTTATGCCGGGCCCCGAAGGGTCTGGGGATTAAAAATTGAGCTCAATCTCTGGGTCAATGAGTGCAATCTGGGCTCTGAACTCATCCTGGATGATTTCGAGATTCTCCTGTGTGTCCGCCTCGAAGCGGGCGGTGAGTGCCGGGCCGGTATTGGAGGCACGCACCAGGCCCCAGCCATTGCTGAAATCTACCCGGATGCCATCTATGGTAGTTACCTTGCCAGAGGAGAAGTCCGCGTTATTGACAATTTTCTCCACCAGCTCAAATTTGTAATCATCTGCCACCGGAATGATGATTTCAGGGGTGCTAACGGTGACGGGGAAGCTGGCGATGGAGTCATCCAGACTTTCCCCATGCGTACTGAGGATTTCCGCCAGGCGGCACGCGGCATAGATACCGTCGTCAAATCCGTACCAGCGCTCGCCGAAAAACATGTGGCCGGAGAACTCACCACCCAACAATGCGCCTGTTTCTTGCATCTTCTCCTTCATAAAAGCATGCCCGGTCTTCCACAACACGGGGCGCCCACCGTGCCGGGTAATCAGCTTCGAGAGCTGGCGGCTGCACTTGACATCAAAGACTACGTCTGCCCCCGGGTTGCGCGATACGACATCCTGCGCATAGAGCATCAGCAGCACATCGGAGCGAACAATATGTCCAGCGGGAGTAACCACCACCAGCCGGTCGCCATCGCCATCAAAGGCCACACCAAAATCAGCCCTGACCTCCACGACCATTCTGGCCAGATCTGCGAGATTTTCCTCGTTGCTGGTATCAGGGGGGTGCCCCGGAAATCGCCCGTCGATGTGGCAGTTCAGTCGCTCCACCTCGCAGCCGAGCTCTTCCAGTAGTTTCGGTGCGATGTCGCTGGTCGCGCCATTGCCGGCGTCTACCACGATCTTTAAAGGTACAGCGATAGCGATATCATGCAGTACCTCCTCCATATAGGCGGGCACGATGTCCTCGCGAATGATGCGCCCGTTGCCCGTAGTGAACGAGCCGGCAATGACGCGGTCACGAATTTGTTGTATGCCGTCCGCCGCGATGGTCTGCTGATTCAGCACGATCTTCAGTCCGTTTTGATCCGCCGGGTTGTGGCTGCCCGTTATCATGACGCCCGACCGGCAGCTCATATGCTTTGTAGCAAAGTAGAGCAGCGGGGTCGGTACCAGCCCAATGTCGATAACATCCCGGCCGCTTTCCATAATGGCCCGGACAAGTGCTGATTTAATGCGGGGACTTGATGTTCTGCCGTCGCATGCCACAATCAGGGACTGTTCACCCATTTCTCCAGCGATAGAGCCAATCGCGCTGGCGATATCTGCTACCAGTTCATCGGTCAGTTCGGTCTGGGCGTCGCCGCGGATGTCGTAGGCGCGGAAGATGTGTTCGGGGAACGGTGCTTCCCCGCCTGCGCTGGATTCAGCGCCTGAGCCGTCTGCATTCAGGTTCAAATCCAGGTCGAGAACCTCATCATCCTGGGCGGGTATATTTTTTGACTGGAGTAGCGGGTTGGTCGGGTCCGGGCCCGGCGATTCGATGGTTTCGACCTCGGGTGTGGGGATGTCCCAGGAACTGGAATTGCTCTGTCGCAAGGCGCGCAGGGTAGCGCGTCGCAATTGCTTGGCGATGGATACCAACTCAGGAATCGTCAGGGTAAAGGGAGATTTCTGGTCTGACGCTGAAATGACCCGATCGATCTCCGTGGCCAGCTTTTGGGGGAATAGTATCAATATGATGGACGCTGAGACGATTGCAGCGAGAACGACCAGTGCCAGCACAATATACAAAGGCGTCCGGTTGATGCTCAATGTTCCCAGGAGCGCATCTGACGGGCTGAACGAAACTCGCCAGGGCGTGTCGGGCACGTCCGCAAAACGCGTGTTCACACCAGCGGTGGCACTTCCGCTGGAGGCGATAACATGCCTGCGTTTTTTGCCATCGACACCGATGTAAGATTGCTCCAGCGTGAATTTGCCGCTGGCACTTTCGAGGGACTCCAGCTCCCTGGATAGCTGGTCGTTCTCAAGGGTGATGATGATTACCGCCCAGCGATCATCGATGCGCGGGTGCTTTATCTGGGCGGCCATGGAGGTCAGCCATCGTCCCTCAAATTGGTAGGCCTCGGGCGCTGTCTCCTCCCCTTCGCTGGCGCGCCTGACAAGGTCGACCTCAATGTGATTGCGCAGGCCCCGATTGCCTCCAGAGAAATCCGCAGTTCCCAGGTCGCCAATAGGAATGACTCTCAGGCTGACGACTTCCGGGAAGTAGTCCAGCACGGCTTTTTCCACCAGGCCGAGATCACTTTCAGACTTACTGGCGATAGCGGAGAGGGCCAGGGGCGACAGCGCGGCGCTTTGAACACGGATCTTCATCCGGGCAAACAGTCGGTGGATGTTCGTTGCCTGCTGCAAAGCGAAGGATGACGCCACTCGATCAACCTGCTGCTCTTGCAGGGCTGGCTCTCGCAGCAGGGCCAGATAAGCAAAGCCCAGCAGTGCGGGAATCAGGACGGTCAATAGGGCCACACCGCCAATTTTGTGTAAGGCATTGCCCTTGGCGGTGATTCCCTGAGGTCGATTCGTAATCGCCTCCTTGTTGCTTTTGTTTTCGGGGGCGACCTTTTGGGTTTTTTTAAGCTTCAGCATTTACTGAGTCGGTTTGCACGTCCATCCGGCAATGATATTACATCGTGGAGATCACTCAAACGGACATACTCCCTATATTTAACACCCCCTCTCCGACGCTTTGGGGCCGAGGGGGGGTTGGTGTAGAATTGTGAGGCAGGATCCCTAGCCGCTTTCGGGGGCTTGATGGGCAATTACACTCAAGATTTGTCTCGCAATAGTCTCCTTGCTCGCGCGCTCCAGAGTCTGCTCCCCATCACTCCATATTACAGTGACGGCATTGTCGTCACTGTTGAATCCAATAGTTTGATCAGAGACGTCGTTGGCGACAATCATATCCAGGCCTTTGCGCTGCATTTTTTCCCTGGCGTAGGCCATTACATCATGGGTTTCCGCGGCGAAGCCAACCGTATAGGGCCGATCCTCAGCCGCACTGATCGCAGCAACAATATCCGGAGTGCGCACCAGGTGCAGGTGTACCTCACGATGCTCTTTCTTTATTTTTTGTGATTCTACAGTGGCGGGCCGGTAATCGGCTACTGCGGCACAGGCTATAAAAATGTCGCATTCCGGTACCAGCCTGAGGCATTGCTCCAACATTTGCTCCGCACTCTGTACGCCAATGAACCGTGTGTGATCAGGAGGTGTCAAATTGACCGGCCCACTGATAAGGGTTGTTATCGCGCCTGCGTCCACTGCCGCCCGTGCCAGTGCGTAACCCATTTTTCCCGAGCTGTTATTGGAGATGTAGCGCACCGGGTCCAGGGCTTCGCGGGTCGGGCCAGCGGTAATTATGATACGTTTGCTGGCCAACAGGCCGTTTTCAAACAGACTGGCCGCCGCCTCGGCGATAACGGGCGGCTCCTCCATGCGCCCCGGGCCGACATCGCCACAGGCCTGCTCTCCCGTCGCGGGCCCCACAATGTGTGCGCCTCTTTGGGTCAGGGTCTTGATGTTTGCTGTCGTGCCAGAATTTTTCCACATCTGCTGGTTCATGGCCGGGGCCAGCAATAGAGGCGCGGGGCTTGCCAGGGCTACCGTAGAGAGCAGGTCATCTCCACGACCGGTACTCAGTCGGGCGATCAGGTCGGCGGTCGCGGGGGCAATCAACAGCAAATCGGCCCAGCGTGCCAGTTCAATGTGTCCCATGCCCAGCTCAGCCCGTTCATCCAGCAATTCTGTGTGGACAGGGTTACCTGAAAGAGCCTGCAAGGTCAGAGGGGTGATGAATTTCTGGGCTCCACGGGTCATGATTACGCGCACGCTGGCACCGCGATCCTGTAGTTGTCTGATCAACTCCGCTGACTTGTAGGCTGCGATGCCACCACTGACGCCGAGCAGGACATTGCGATTGAAAAGATGTGCCATTTGCGCGCCCAAACTGGGAAGATAGCCGAGGAGGAAAGATACCACTGTGACGTGGTATTTGACATCAACGGGGCTGGTACTCAGGGAGGAGTGCAAATGAGTATAGCCGGGTGGTTACCTGGGGAAGGTCCCCGAGACAAGCTGTTGGAACGTGGGGCTGCAGCGCTGTCGGATGCTGAGTTACTTGCCGTCCTGCTGCACACGGGCTATCGGGACTGTAGCGCCCTTGATCTGGCGCGTAACCTGCTCCTGGAATTTGTCGGCATTAATGGCCTGATGCGGGCCGGGCAGAGCAGCCTGTTGTCCTGCCCGGGTGTCGGTCCGACAAAATACGCCCGATTGCGCGCGGCGATGGAGCTGACGCGTCGCCAGGCACTGCAGAAAGTAGTCGATGGAGATGTGCTGAGTAGCCCCGGCGAAACCCGGCGGTTTTTGCAACATCACCTGGGAAGTCACAGCAGGGAGGTGTTCACCTGTCTGTTTATGGATAGCCAGCATCGGGTGCTGCGCTGCGAGGACCTGTTTTTCGGCACGCTGGACGGCGCCGCGGTCTATCCGAGAGAAGTGGCGGTCAGGGCCCTGCAATACGGCGCCGCGGCAGTAATTTTTGCCCATAACCACCCATCCGGTGTGGCCGAGCCCAGTAGTGCCGATCGCAGGATTACCGAACGCCTGTGCGCCGCCCTGACCTTACTGGATATCCGGGTCCTCGACCATATTATCATTGGCGCCGGGCGGGAGTACTCCTTCGCTGAACAGGGGCTATTGTAGTGGCCCCGGGGGCTTCCGGTGCTTGCCATGGCCGGGGTGTTCTGGTATAAAGTCGCGCTCTGCGCGGCCGGGGTTCCATTCGGGCCGTTTAGCGCAATCACTTGTAATTGAAAATCCCGCGTCTTTTGGGGAGAGTAAGAATCATGGCTAGAGTCTGTCAGGTTACCGGTAAACGCCCGGTTACGGGAAACAACGTATCACACGCGAAAAATCGTACTCGGCGGCGTTTTTTGCCGAACCTGCATCAGCATCGCTTCTGGTTGGAGTCCGAAAAGCGCTTTGTGCGCCTGCGGGTATCCAGCAAGGGCATGCGCATTATCGATAAGAAGGGTATCGAGAACGTGTTGGCGGATATGCGCGCTCGCGGTGAAAAGGTTTAAAGGAGAATTGCGGTGAGAGAGAGAATCAGAATGAATTCATCTGCTGGTACAGGACACTTTTATACCACAGACAAGAACAAGCGCACTATGCCGGACAAACTTGAATTGAAAAAGTACGATCCAGTGGTGCGCAAGCACGTTGTATATAAGGAAGGCAAAATCAAATAGGCCCCCTGCTCCAGAACCACTACAAAAAAACCCCGGCTAAAATCGGGGTTTTTTTGTTTCCGGGGGGTGGAGCCAATGCACCTTGTCGCTCTGAATGTAACAATATGCGCGACGGGGTAAACCAGTCCGATAAGCGGGATTCTTCTGCTATGCCTGAATTACCAGAAGTTGAAACCACTCGTCGGGGTGTGGAACCACACTGTGTCGGTCACAGGGTAAGGCGAGTGATTGTGCGCGAACCGCGATTGCGCTGGCCGGTACCGGAGCAGTTGGCATGCGTGCTGCCTGGACAGGTCATAACGGCGGTGGAGCGGCGGGCCAAATATCTGCTTTTTCGTACGGCGGCGGGATCGCTGTTGGTCCACCTGGGAATGTCCGGCTCCCTGCGCATGGTCGCACCCGATGCCCCACTCCGTCGCCACGATCATATAGACGTTCTGCTCGAGGGCGGCGTCTGTTTGCGCTACCACGACCCACGCCGTTTCGGTTGTTTTCTCTGGTCAGCAGCAGGGGAGCTTCACCCACTACTGGAGAACCTGGGCCCCGAGCCCCTTTCAAGGGAGTTTGACGGTCAGCATTTGTATTACCGTTCCCGGCGCCGGAAGGGCCCGATAAAGAACTTCATCATGGACGGAAAAGTTGTGGTTGGTGTTGGTAATATTTACGCTAACGAAGCTCTGTTCCAGTCCGGTATCCGCCCGGACCGCGCTGCGGGTCGTGTTTCGCAGGCGCGTTACGAGCGCCTCGCCGAGAATATTAAGCAAGTACTTACTACCGCTATAGAGCATGGAGGAACTACCCTTCGAGACTTTGTAGGGGGTGATGGCAGGCCCGGATACTTCGCCCAACAGCTCTTTGTTTACGGCCGCTCAGGACAGCCCTGCAAGCGTTGTGGGTGCCCATTACGGGAGCTGAGACTGGGGCAGCGCAGCAGCGTCTACTGCGTGACCTGCCAGCATTGAATAGACTAAACTAGGGGAAAGGGGAGTGAGAAGAAAATCCGGGAGTGTGAGAATGAAAATAAAAGCAGGGGCGCGTCGCGCCACCGTTGTCTTGGTTATTAGTTGTTTGTTGCTGCCACAGATGCTGTGGGCGCAAGAGGCGATCGATGAGAGTCCCAACGAATGGGCCATGGTGGGAGATTTACTGGTGGCACGACCCATTGGTGTCGTGCTGACCATTGGTGGCGCAGCCGTATGGCTGGTCAGTCTACCCTTCACGCTGCTGGCTGGCCATGCCAGTGAGGCGGCGGGTACGTTGATAGGCGGGCCGGTTGAAACCACCTTCATGCGTTGCCTGGGCTGTCGCCAGCCGGGCTACACCGACAAGGACAGGCAGGCCATTAAGAGGCGTGAGGAAAGACGGGCCGCCGAAGAAGCGGCGAAAAAGGAAGCAACCGTCGCGAAGTCCTGACAAGGTTCTCTGAATACGCTGCGCTGTACCTTAGTTACTGGCAAATCGGCTTTTCAAGGCCACAGCCACGTGGGCTGGCACAAAGGGGCTGATGTCGCCTTGCAGGGCTGCGATTTCTCTTACCAGGGAAGATGAAATGTAGGCCAGGTGCTCCAAGGGGGTGAGAAAGACACTTTCAAACTCAGGGTAGATAGCCCGGTTCATATTGGCCAGTTGAAACTCGTACTCGAAATCCGCCACGGCCCTCAGGCCGCGCAGGACGCAGCGGGCGTTTTGGCTTTTGGCGAAGTCCGTAAGGAGATTGCTAAAGCCCACCACTTCGACATTGTCCAGGTGCGTCAGCGCCTTTTCGCACAGTGAAACCCGTTCCTCCAAAGAAAATAGCGGCGTCTTTTTCTTACTGTGAGCAATAGCCACTACCACACGGTCGAACAGTCGCGCGGCACGCTCGGTCAGATCCACGTGGCCATTGGTAATCGGGTCAAAGGTGCCTGGATAGATGACACTGTTGATTCTCATGAGAATGGCCGTTTGTGGAGGCAGGACAGCGGATGGTAAACAATTTGCCGCCAGGCGACAATGCACCCCGACTGGCTCATGGGCCAGTTAATACAAGCCATCGGTCCGATCAACACTGTACAGGCGATAAGCCACCCCCCCTGCAACCTTATCCCGGCGCAAGCTCCAGCCTGGTGGCACCTGCGGGGGTGGGTCCTTCGCCTGTGACTCGATGTAGACCAGCGCATCGTCCCGCAATAACCGCCTCTGGGCCAGGGCATTGCAGGTCAGCTCCACCAGATGCAAGTTGAAAGGCGGATCGATAAATACGATGTCATAGGGGAGAGTGGCCGCCTCCAGGAAATGCTGTGCCGGGCCAGGATGGCAACGGCCTTGTCCAAGAGCCTCAAGCCTTTGCAGGTGATCCGCTATTCGGGTCAGCGCGGTGCGGGAGTTGTCCACAAAATCGCAGAGGGTGGCTCCTCTTGAAAGCGCCTCCAGACCCAGGGCACCAGTCCCGGCAAAAAGATCTGCGCAGCGTGCGCCATCGATATCGGCGGCCAACCAGTTAAACAGGGTTTCCCTGACTCGGTCGCCAGTGGGGCGTAGCCCGTCGGCGGGGCTAAAGGCGAGCTTACGACCTCGCCACCTGCCGCCAATAATTCGCACCTGGTGCTGCCTGCCGATACGGCTCCCCGATCCTGACATTTCTTCGCGTTATCCAAGGGTGTTACGATAAGCGCCTTCTCAGACGTGCGTTTTGCGCACACTTTAACACGGCATATATGAAATTTTTTAAACGCAAAAGAAAGGTGGAGCCCGAAGAGATGGCCTCCGGGTCGAGTGCTGCCGTAGAGAGCGGTGAATCTGTTCTGGCAGCACAAAACGCAGGCGAGCTTGCAACGCCAGAGCCAGCACCAGAACCAGAAAAGGAAAAAGAGAAGGAGAGTAAAAGCGGCCTGTTGTCCCGGTTGCGCCGCGGTTTGGGTCGCACCAGCGACCATCTGGCGCAGGGCATGGGCAACCTCTTTCTGGGACGCAAGGAAATTGATGCAGAATTGTTCGAGGAGCTGGAGGCCCGGTTGCTCATGGCAGACGTGGGTGTGGACGCTACACGGGATATCATCGAGCGACTTACACGGCGGGTCTCCCGCCGGGAGTTGACGCGACCCGAGGCATTGCAAGAGGCCCTGCGAGAAGATTTGTTGGCGCTGCTGCGCCCATGTGAGGAGCCCCTGGCTGCTACTGGCCACCAGCCCTTTGTTATTTTGATGGTAGGCGTGAACGGAGTCGGCAAGACCACCACCGTCGGCAAGCTGGCGAAGCACCATATAAATGCGGGGCAATCTGTCATGTTGGCGGCTGGCGATACATTTCGGGCTGCTGCCGTGGAGCAGCTGGAGGTTTGGGGAGAGCGCAACCAGGTGCCGGTTGTGGCCCAGCACACTGGCGCCGACAGCGCATCTGTGATTTTCGATGCTCTCGAAGCGGCGCGGGCTCGCAAGGTCGACGTATTGATCGTCGATACTGCGGGTCGCTTGCACAATAAGGACAACCTTATGGAGGAGTTGAAAAAAGTGGTTCGGGTGATGAGAAAACTCGATCCCCTGGCGCCCCATGAGGTGATGTTGGTTCTGGATGCCGGCACGGGGCAGAATGCGCTGTCTCAGGCTGAGCACTTTCAGCAGTGGGTGGGGGTGACAGGTATAGCGCTGACCAAACTGGATGGTACTGCCAAGGGAGGCATTATCTTTGCGATAGCAAAAAAACTGGGGCTCCCGATCCGCTATATCGGAGTGGGCGAGAGCGTCGAGGATCTGCAGCCATTCCAGGCGGAACAGTTTATTGACGCATTGTTTGACGTGGAAGACGCTTCTGCATGATCACCTTTGAACGGGTTAGTAAACGGTATGACGGGGGGCATGATGCCCTGCGGGAAATCAGCGTTAACATAGCCCGGAATGAACTGGTTTTCCTCACCGGACATTCAGGGGCGGGTAAAAGTACCCTGTTGCGCCTGATCATGCTCATGGATAGACCCAGCCGGGGTCAGGTGATAGTCGATGGCCAGAACCTGGCTGCGGTGCGTTCTCGCAGAATCCCCCAGCACCGCCGCAATATAGGCGTCGTCTTTCAGAATCACCAGTTGCTGTTGGATCGATCAGTTTTCGATAATGTTGCGCTGCCCCTGATCATAGCGGGCTATGATCATCGGGAAGTCGGCCGACGAGTGCGTGCCGCGCTGGATAAGGTAGGCTTGCTCAATCGAGAGCAGGCCATGCCTGTCACCTTGTCCGGGGGAGAACAGCAGCGCGTGGGGATTGCCCGGGCGGTCGTGGGCAAGCCCAGGATACTCCTGGCGGATGAGCCTACCGGGAATCTTGACCCTGCCCTGTCGGCGGAAATCATGAACTTGTTCGAGCAATTTAACCAGGTGGGTGTCACGGTTTTGATCGCCAGTCACGACCTGACTTTGATCTCTCGCCTGCACCATCGCATCATCACCTTGCGGCAGGGGAGCCTGGTCAGCGGAAGTGCGACCTGATGGGTCGTCGCGATACCGTGCGCCGCAGGGAGGGGGCCAGTCTCAGCCGCACAAACATTCGCGACCGTTATAATGCCTGGTTGCAGCACCACCGGCTTTCGGCCGCGGGCAGTCTGCGGCGGGTCTTCGACAACCTGGGCTCCAGTCTCCTTACCTGGCTGGTGATCGGTATCGCCCTGGCCTTGCCGGTGGGCTTGAACGTGGCGTTGGATAATATCAGCCAGGTAAGCACCAGCTGGGACAGCCCGGCCCAGATTTCTCTCTTCCTGCAGGACGCGGTTTCAGGTGACAGGGCCAGGCAGCTCGAAGCAGAGCTGCGAGAGATTGAGGATGTTGGCGCTACGCACCTGATTTCCCGTGACGAGGCGCTGGTCGAGTTTCGCTCCCTGTCAGGTTTTTCCGACATACTTGCCAGTCTGGAGGAAAACCCCCTGCCGGACCTGATTCTGGTAACCCCGGTTGCGACGCTCGAAGAGCCGCAGGTTTTCGCCCTGCGCGATGAGCTGCAGGGTATTTCCGATGTGGCTGAGGCGGTGCTGGACATGGAGTGGTTGCAGCGCCTGAACAGTTTGATGGAACTCAGTCGACGCCTGGTATTGGCGGTGGGGGGGATGCTGATAATGGGTGTACTGCTGATTTTGGGTAACACCATTCGACTAGAGATTGAGAGTCGCCGGGATGAGATTATTATCGTCAAGCTGGTGGGCGGTAGCAATGGCTTTGTAAGGCGGCCGTTTTTGTATACCGGGCTGTGGTACGGGGTCGGTGGAGGTGTGCTGGCTGCACTGCTGGTCTCGGTTGCACTGTGGTTCCTTGAGGAACCGATAGGGGAACTGGTGCTGCTCTATGAGAGCGCGTTTCATCTAAGTGGATTGGGCGTGATGGGAGCGCTGAACCTGGTAATTCTCGGTGGACTTCTGGGCCTCGCGGGCGCCTGGCTAGCCGTATCACGCCATTTGGCTCACATTGAACCGGGCTGATTGCCGGTCGTTTGAATAACGAATGTATTTCTAAACTATTGATTATAAAGCAATAAAATTCCTATCCCAGTATCTCGTTGAACTTACTGGAAATTAGCACTC